>JACCDQ011957528.1_pt1 | contig 165604 bp, 261 predicted proteins | sample 7446031 | NCBI WGS metagenome assembly JACCDQ01 (sample SAMN15323442, study PRJNA562643) | freshwater metagenome | isolation source: river surface water | place: USA:Blue River Watershed | collected 2017-08-17
AAATTTTATATTTTAGTTTTTGACTTTAAGAAATTTTAGACTTATAATGGAACAAGAAATGGAAGAATGCGATAAAAAACTTACACGATTGCCTGTTAAGTGGATACGCGATAGCATAAAAAGCAAGTACAAAGACAAAGAACCTTGTTTTATTTGTGGTTCCGAAGATAACGTAGAGCTACACCACATCTACAGCGTAAGCGAATTGTGGAACTCATGGCTTCGAGAAAAACGAGTTTCTGTTGAGAGCGACCAGGATGTTATACAACATCGACGCCAATTTGAAACAGACAATGCAGATAGTCTTAGTAATGACAACCTATACTCCCTGTGTAAGCCTCACCACTTGAGATTGCATCAGATATACGGAAAGTCCTACTCGAATTATATGGGCAATAAAGTAAGAGATTGGATTCATAAACAACGAGAAAAGTATGGAGATAGGCAAGAATGGCACGAGGACCGATAGATTGGCTTGTAGAAAAGCTTAACCCTGCACAACCGCAGATTCACACTCGTCAACCTTTTGCCAGTCCACAGAGTAACGTAGACTACCGAGCAGCGTATGACCAAATAGAAGTTATACATCGTGCGGTAGAAATGATAGTAAGTGCTTGCGTTGAAGTGCCTTTTGATATATCTAACGGCGGTCCCGTTAAAAAGCTTAACAAGCTGTTAAATGACAGACCAAACCCTTTTGAAGATAAGATAAGACTATTTAGACGTGCATACTTTGATCTGATAATAGACGGAAATGCTTTTTTCTACTACGACGGTGTTAATATATATGTGCTTCCTGCTAATGATGTGCAGATTATAACAGACCCTAAAACTTTTGTTAAAGGTTATCTGTTTTTAGTTACTTCTAACTACGCATCTTACGCTTCTGGTTCAAGAGATAGTAAAAATCAAAGTTCTATAGAGTTTAGCCCAGAAGAGATTATACACATAAAATTGGACAACGACGAAAGTATGTTTAGAGGTAAAAGCCCGATAAAGAGCTTAGACAATATAATAAACATATACAATGCACTACTTAAGTTTCAAAAGCAGTTCTTTAAAAATAACGCAGTACCTGGAGTCGTTTTAACTACTGATTCGGTGCTGAACACTAAGGTAAAAGATAGACTACTACAATCTTGGAGATCTAGCTACGCTACAATGTTTGACGGTGCTAGAAGCCCTGCCATTTTAGACGGCGGGCTAAAGATTGATAAGTTTAGCGATATAAACTTTCAAAGTCTTGATTTTGAAGCTAGTATTGAAAGATTAGAACAAGATATGGCAAAAGCTCTTGGAGTACCTTATGTACTAATGAAGAGTGGTAATAATGCTAACATTGCTGCCAACCAAGTATTGTTTTATGAACACACTATTTTACCTCTTGTATCGTTGTTTGCCAGTGCTTTCGCCCAATACTTTAACTCTAGTACTATAAGACCAGATAAAAGTGTTATAACAGCGCTACAACCGGACTTAAGAACGCAGAGTCAGTATTATGTAAGTTTGGTAAACTCAGGTATAATAACTGCTGATGAGGCTAGGGAGCGTTTAGGTTTTGCTAAACTTAATACTCAAGATACTAGCATAATAAGAATGCCGCAAAACATTACTGGTAGTGCTACTAATCCTTCAGTAGGCGGTAGACCACCAAACGAAGCTGTAGAAGATATACCAGCAGACGCAGCCTCGGAAACTTAAGGAGCATACAATGCAAAAAACATTTTACATTGATACTGATGACCTTTCTGTCAAAGGTATTTCTGATAATAAAGCTTTGAAAATTGCAGGCTATGCTAACACAGCTGATAAAGATAGAACAGGCGATGTAGTATTACCACAGGCATGGACTAAAGGTGTAGAGAATTTCAGAAGAAATCCAATACTTTTATATCAACATGACCACGGTAAGCCTATTGGTAAAATACATAACATAACTGTAGATAAAAAAGGTATCTTTGTTGAGGCTAGCGTTAGTGACGCAGCAGAAAAGCAACATGGTGTAAAGACTCTAATCAAAGATGGAGTTTTAAAGAGCTTCAGCGTTGGTTTTAGAATTAAGGATGCAGACTTTGATAAGAGAAGTGATACTTTCCTAATTAAAGAGCTAGAACTACTAGAAATTTCTGTAGTCAGTGTACCTGCTAACCAAAATTCTCTATTCTCTATTCGTAAGAGCTTCGAGAATGATGATGCTTATGCAGAGTTTAAGAAAAGCTTTGCTGTTGAAGATGAAATTGTCCAAGCTGTAGAATCTGATGCTGTAAAAGCAGTAGAGGAAGTAGAACAGGAAGAAGAGATCGTCTCTTCAGACCCTATGAGACAAATACCTTTTATCAATTTACTTAGCGAAGATACTAGCAAGATAACAGAAAAAACATTCGTAGTGATTAATGGTTCTAGGTTCAAGACTAATTCTATAGCTACTGCAGAAGAGCCTTCTTTCATATTTGAGAAGTGCGACGCTACTGGAGCAGGTCTTGGAGAAACCCTAACTGTTAAAGCACTAGATATAGCTATAGCAAATACTTGGGATTTAGGTACAGCTTATGACCTACAGCTCATTGTGTCAGAAGAAAAAACCTTCTTAGATGAAGAGAAAACACAAATAATAAGCAAGTTTAAGTCTTTAGTTAACAAATCAGAGTTAGATTTAATACAACTTAAATCATCTGAGTCACTAACTAACGATACTAGACTACAAAAAGCACTAAACGATATAATTAATCTTGTAACTTTAAATTACGCTAACTGGAATGACTCTCATTTCTACTTAGCAAATAAGACTTGTATGGTTGTAGAGACTCTAAAAAACCTTCCCAAGGATAGCAATAGAGATCTTATGCTGAACGTATATGGCCATAATATACATCAAACTCTAGAGGAGAAAAAACAAATGACTACTGAAAACGTAGGTGATCCAATCACCATCAGCACAAAAGCTGCGTCAGCCCAGGTAGAGACCAAAGCTGCTACAGCAAGTGTTGCAGAACCACGCGTTGCGCAGCTAGTAGAAAAAGCAGGAGAAGCCGTACTAAAGGCTGAAGCTGCTGAATACGTAGCTACTCAAACAGGTCGCGCAGCCGACCCACGCGTAATGGAAGAACTAGCCGAGCTAAAAGGTCAGCTAAAAGCTTACCGCGAGCAGGTTAACTCCATGCAAACAAGCAAAATGCACTTTGCAGAAAATTCTCGTTCATACGAGCAGTTCTCTGATCGTGATAAATCAAATGCTATATTCCTATCAAAAGCCCTAAACAAGCACGTATTTAATACTCGCATGGGCGACCGTATGAAAGCAGTTCTAACAGATACAAATCTAAATGAAGCTTTCAGCACAAACGTATACCACGAAATGCAGCAGCAACTAGTAGTTGCTCCAATGTTTAACCGCATTGAAGTAAACTCCAAAGACTTCCGCATTCCAGTAGCTGACGAAGATACTAGCGATTTCGTTGCTCAGTTCCCATCAGGCTCATTCGCAGCCGGTGTTCAGGATTGGACAACTGTACCAACTAGCCGTCAAGCTCAAATCGGTGCTGTAGACCTACAACCTAAAAAGTTCATGGTAGCTACTCACATCGCAAAAGACGAAGAAGAAGATACAATTCTTCCTCTAATCGACTTCCTACGTCAAGCAGCTACTCGTCGTCTAGCTCGTGGTATTGATAAGTCAATCCTACGTGGCGACGGTTCTCTAAGCGCGTTCAGTGCTTCTAACGCCCTAACTGCAGCCGGTGCTTATGCATCTGTTATCAAAGGTGTTGTAGAACTAGCTGCTGGCGTAAACGGTCTAGTAACTAAGACTGCGGGAACTACTACAAAAGCTGGCCCAGACCAAATCGCTGCTGCTCGCCTAACTCTAGGTAAGTACGGTCTAGCTCTAGGAACAAACCTAGCTTATGTAACTAGCGTAGAAGGTTATAACAACCTAGTAACTAACACCAACTTCCAAACTGTTGATAAGTTCGGCGCACAAGCCACTTACCTAACAGGTAGTGTTGGCGCTATCTACGGTATTCCAATATTCATCTCTGAATTCATGGATACTGCAGGTGCTGCTGATTCTAATCTAGGTGTTCTAGTTTACAAGCCAGGCTTCATTATCGGTGAACGTCGTGCGATGGAAATCGAAAGTGAATACCTACCACAACAACAAGTTACAGCAATGTATCTAAGCACACGCTTCGATTTCAAAGCTCTAACAACTGTTTCTCAGGCTGCTCTAAGTGCTCGTTACTCATACGCAGGCCTAATCACTACTGCTAGTGCGTAATCATTAAAAGTAGTTAAACTCGTTAAGGGGGTGGGGCTCTGCCCCGCCCCTAATTTTTTGAGGAATGACAATGTTAAAACACATCATATGCCATATACATTGCCTAGACCACCCTAGTGTTTTTAAAATAATAGATAGATTAGTTAGGCACAATAATATCTTTACTGGAGTAAAGATTGCAACTATAACTAAAATAAGTACAGAGATATATGTATTCAATTCTGTATCTAGTATTTTAAAAAAATTAGGTTATGATGTATTAGAAGTGAGTAATGACCAAGACCTAAGAGAGACCTCTAGGTTTTTTGATATAGCGCTTCCGCATTTACTAGCTAAAACTTCAGAGGGAGTTTTATACTATTGCCACTCTAAAGGGGTAATATATCATCCAGAAAGCATAGATGGTAAGGTTACTGGCTTATGGACAGACGTGCTACTACACTATACACTAGATAACGCAGACGATTTACCTTTAGAAGATGACGCCTACGATTGTTTTGGTACTTGTATTGTGCCCTACTCCGATTTTCTACCTGATGAAATAGGCGAAGCTTTTACATATGTAGGTACATTTTATTGGTTAAAGCTTAAAACTCTTATTGGTAAAACGTTTAAGCCTCACAGTAAGTTTTACTTAGAAGGGCTGCCAGGATTAGTATGCACTTTAGACCGTGCATATAATGTAGGACCTACTCTGACACCACGAGAAGGTCCTTATGAAATTGAAACATGGAACAAAAAAGGAATATATTATGGATTTCCAAACGAAAATAGAACTAATTGAAGACGCTAGAGTTAAATATAAGACCTTTGAAGAAGAGTTCAAAGAGTATTTAAGTGCTGGTCATTCATTTAACGGCGCGTACAACTACTTTTCTGTAGAAGACGTAGAAAAACACAAAAAATTATCAGAAAAAAGTACTGAGCTAGAAGCTTGGAGTACTCTGCATGGTGGTGCCAAAGACTCTTCACCTGTTAAGTTAGAAGCAGATTCTGTAAAGCAAAAATTGGAGAAACTAGATGAGTCAGTTAATAAGCCTGTCGGAAATAAAGGACTTCCTAAGCATAAAGCCAGCTAACGTTGACGAAGACGGCAGACTTAGTAATATCGCTATTCAGGTGAGTAGCTTAATTACTTCCTATTGCGGTAGGGAGTTTTTAGCTAATACTTATATTGAGTACTTTGACGGCGGAAGGTCAAGCGTGTTTATAGCTAATCCGCCATTAAATTATGTAAGTGAAGTAGGGCATTTTGACGGCAATGATTATCTATTATTAGGAGGACCTGACTCAGAAGGTCAGCCTATAATAAAAGAGGGACAAGCTCACTCTATAAGCATTACAGGTACTCCAGTACTTAAGACCAGAGTAAAAAAGTTCGGTCGTTCTAGTATGAGATTAAACGGCTCAAGCTATATAACAGCTAGTTCTAATGATGATTGGGATTTAGGAGTTGATGATTTTACTGCAGAACTATACGCTCGTTTTGATACCACTACCGGCTCTCAAACCTTTGTTAGGAGCGGTAACGCTACTAGTTATTGGTCTTTTGGTGTAGATTTTGCTACTAATGGATTATCTTTTAAGGTAGTAGACAATAGTGTTTTAGTATGTAACGTGACTCAAGCAGCCAATACAGGATATTCGGCTAATCAATTTTATCATTTAGCCGTAAGCAGAAAAGATGGTATCTTCTATCTAGCTAGAGAAGGTACTATATTAGCAACCCAATCTAACTCCGTTAGTATTGCTAACTACGGTACTGGTGTTGATGTTGGTAATGGTATGACTGGTTATATAGATAATATACGAATCACACACGATGCTAAATATGTATCCTCATATACTACAGAGGATTATCCCCCATCAGCAGATGGGGATACTAAGCTCTTAATGCGTTTTGACGGTTCTAACGATACTAGCGTTTTCAGTGACTTATCAAGAACTGTTAATCAATTTGCGTTCTATAAAGTAACAGGTGAAGTAACATTTGATACTGGTGATGGCGGCGGAACCCCTGAACTCGGGTTTTTTAGACCTTTAAAGTTTAGAAATTACCCTAATGGTGTTCGAGTAATATACAATGGTGGGTACACTAGCGTTCCTGACGATTTAAAGCTTGCTGTTCTAGAAATGGTGAAAGTAATTTACAAAGGTCGCAGTGGTGCAGATAGGGTTTCTTTCCAAGGAGAAAGCTCTCAAAATGTTAAGTTAAGCATAGACGACTTTCCTCCTCAAGTACGTCGTGTATTGAATTTATACAGGTTAGTAGGTTAATGGCTAATATACGAATTTCTGCTGTAGACATTCAGGTAAATCAAAAAATTCTGTCAGAGTACTCAGACTATGTGAACGCCGCTGATGAACGCACCAGGCAAAATAAACAAAGATTTTTAGAAGAAGCTATGGCCCCTATATACGGTGCTAAACGTATATCAGGCAACCCAAGACTTATACCTGACTACTATGTAGAACCAGATGACCTTATAGAAGGAATAGCCCCGTTTTTTGGTAGGGAGTCTTCTGGCAGGCTTAACATAGAGGCAAAGTTTCAAAGAAAAAGTGCTAAATCTTCTACTGCCACTACTATAGGCGGTAGTGTATTTAAGTCTGTTCTATCTGAAATCAGTCAAAATCGACCCAGTATAACTACTACAGATCAATTATTTAATTATTTGAATAATAAACTAAAGTCTACTAGCACATTTGACTGGTTAAGGTCTAATGCGCCCAATTTTCACGCTAAAGCTTATAACAAGGCAAAAAATTTAACAATATTCTCAAAAGCAGAAGGTAGTGTTTTAGCTTACCAAATATATTTTCCTATGTCTAAATTTACTTCTAGTTTATTCGGTGTTACATACTACCCTAATAAAACTGCTGGATCTTTCGCTTTTTCATACTACTTAAATAACTCATTTGAGAAGAACTTGATTCAATCTGTACAGTCTAGTATAGCAAAGACTTCTATAGAAGACTTTAAGAACTTAGAATTCGGCAAGTTAAAAAGCAGTAAGGTATCTTTTGGTACAGGCGGCAAAAAAACCCAAACTGTTGATATTTACTGGCCTCATACAAATAGTATACCGGTGACTAATATATACACTAAGCTTCCTAAAATCAAAGATAGTAGAAGAGTTTCGGTACTTGATTGGACTAAACTAGTACAAGGGCGAGTCAGACTTCGTATGAGGCGCGGTAGCGGGCCTCCTAGACCTTCTACAATTTACGAGAGAACAGGCACTTTTAGACGCAGTATACAAGTTAAAGAAGGGCTACGTGATAATACCTTAGATTACTTTTATTTACCCTATTACCAAAGCTTAGAAAAGTACGGATATGAGATAACAGAGCTAGTAGAAGGCTCTATAAGAGCAGTAGCACAGGAGCGCTTGGGACGTCAATTTATACTGCGTAGAAATGCACGACCACTATCTTAAAAAATAATATTTGCCAATTAAAAAAGTGCATGATATACTTAAGGAAGAAATAAGGAAATGTCTAACCGCAAACTGATAACTGATGCTATAGTTGCCGCTATACAAAAAATAGACGGAAGAACCTCGCCTTATGACGCATCTTACGAATTTAAAACTAATCTGCATGAAAATGCTTATAGAGGTTTTAAGTTTATAGACGAAATAAATGATTTTCCTAGTGTCTATGCTGCCTCTGGCTTAGAGCAACGAGTGTATCAGACTAGCCTACTTACTGAAGGTATAGTTACTACTACGTTAAGAGGCTACGTATACGGCGAAGATGCACAACAACAAACTAACGATTTAGTACAAGACATAGAACACGTTATATATAATATGACTTTTGATTCTAGTATACAAGTACAAGACGTTACAGTAAAACAAATCTTAACAGATTCAGGGCTATTAGAACCTTACGGTATGGCCGAAATATTTCTAAATACTCGTTTTGAAATATTTAATAATTAAAGGAGAGAGCTTAAAATGGCTACAGCATTAAACCTTCAAAGAAACTCTGAAGTTTATATGTCTACTGTTGACCTAGATGGCGGTGCTGCAAGCACTGCAATGACTCCACGCAATACTTGGAGAGTAGAGGTACTCGCCGGTTATGCAGCAAGTCAGTCTTCAGCAACTCAAGACATTACTTCAATGGAATCTGGTATTACACCAGACCGCTCCACTCAGCGATTCAACACCGCTATTAACCCAGTAGAATGGAGCTTCCAAACATATCTACGCCCAACAGGCGTAATCAATACCGACGGGGTAACCGTTGCTGGCATGGATAGACCTACTGGTAACGCTCAGCCTCTGGCTGACTGGTTCTTGTGGCAGTCACTAATGTCAAACGCAGAATGGGCTACTGGCACTGCTGGTACTAGCCAACTTCGTTCTGCATGGGCTAACAATGGAACTTTCGTTCTAGCTGCAAGAGACGCTGCTGCGAACGTAGTAGCTCATAAATCAAACTATGCTACTGCTAATCAGTATCATCTATATATGAAAATGGACAACATCGTTTATCAGGTAAAGAGCGCCTCCGTTAACGAAGCAAGTATTGATGCAGCCATTGATGGTATTGCTACTACAAGTTGGAGTGGTTTTGGTACTAACTTCGTAGAACTAACTGGTACACCTCGTAATAACTTCATTACAGTTGTTGGAGGTATTGACAATAGTGGTTCAACAGTACTAGGTAAGTCCAGTATTGATGCAAACGTGCAACAGGGTGCTTACCATGCTTGGGGTCGTTATAATGTAAACAGTACAGCTACCACAGCTGCGTTTATCAAAAATAGACTTAGCTCAGTAGTAGTTACTCATACTCCTTCTGGTGGTGCTCAAGACACATATACCTTAGCTGTTACCGGCTTAGGATTCACTTATAGCAACGCGCTAACATTCCTAACACCTGAAGAACTAGCTTCTCTGAACACACCTATCGGTCAGTTCACTGGTGCTAAAACAATTACTGGTAACTTTACTGCGTATCTACGTACAGGTGATGACGATACTGCTCAATTCCTACGCAATATCGTTAATGATTCTCGTACACAACACGCACAAGCAGCTAGTGCTAACTTAAAGATTGGTGGTTCTACTGCTCCCTATGTTGCTTTAAACATGCCTGCAGTTCAGTTCAACTTCCCGACTCACGCAGTTGAGGATATCATCGGTATTAGTGTGGAATTCTTAGCACAAGAAGCTTCTGCTACAAAAGGTACTGGTTCTGAAATTACTATGTTTGTGTCTGCTACACAATAATAAAATAAAAATATAGAGCGCTTGAGGGGGCGCTCTATACCAAAATCGCAGATGGGTAGCTACCTCAGCAAGTTATTAGAAGTCCCCTCACTAATAACAAGTTGGATATGGTAGCTACCCTTTTTAACAGAAATGAGAGGAAACAATGAGTTTAATTAAAAAATTAATGGTAACGGAAAAAGTAACAGAAGTAGACTTTCCAGATATCGACGGCTTTAAAGTGCAACTTTGCTATGTAGGCCGTGACCGCATGATGAAGATCAGAAATCAGGCTCTAGAATACAAATTCAATAAGCGTACTCGTCAGCGCGAAGAAGAAGTAAACAACGATAAATTCTTGGAACTATATGCCGATGCGGTTATTAAAGGTTGGAAAGGTCTAAACGTTCGTGGATTAGCAACTCTGCTACCTATTGACACAGCTGCAATGGATCCTAAAGAAGATGTACCATACAGCGCAGACGACGCCCTTCTACTACTTAAGAACTCCACACTATTTGACCAGTTTGTTACGGATAGCTTGAATAACTTTGAAGTTTTTGAGCGTGAATCTAAGGATGAAGCTGTAAAAAACTAACAGAATACCTCCGAGCAGAATTAAGTGGCGGAGGTATGACTGCTGAACAATACTTAATGATGTGCGAACAAATGGGGTGGGAGCCGAGAGAAGAAGAAATTCCTAAAGATCCCGGCTTCCTCCCTTTTGAAGTACAAAACGCCCTAATCATTTTCAATATACTCCCAGATAAAATAGAAGGTATGAGTGGTAGTTGGTTAGGCAAAGATTTTAGTGCTTTGGAAGTACTAATGAATATTTATGAAATAGATGATCGTAGAGATGTATTTGAGTATATATTAGTTATACAAAAAGAATACTCCGATTACTACTCAAAGCAGCAAAAAATGAAAGAAAGCTCTGGTAGGGCAAAAGGCAGACGATAGTTGGCTACAACAATAACAAACGTAATTAAAACTATATTTACCTCACAAGGGGCAGATAAAGTAAGTAAAGATACTGAGCATTTAGGTAGAATGCAAACCCGCCTTAGCCAGACATCGGCTAGTGCGGGTCGTTCTTTTGCAGCTCAGTCTCAAGGACTTGGAGGTTTAGTTGCTGCCTATGCTGGTGCTGCTGCTACTACTTTTGCCTTACAACAAGCTTATGATAAGCTTGCTAAAAGTGCTAGGGCCATACAGACTATGGAAGGCCTAACTACGTTAGCTGCAAGAACGGCTATAGATGGTCAAAAACTCTTAGCTTCTGTGCAAAATATTACTAAGTATCAGATGACTATGACGGACACTACTGAGCAGTTAAACCTAGCTCTTAGTGCAGGCTTTGACAGTAAGCAGATAGAAGGACTATCTTCTGTAGCTCTAAAAGCCTCACGTGCGTTAGGTAGAGATCTTACAGATGCTATGACCCGCGTAACTAGAGGTTCTGCAAAAATGGAAACAGAACTCTTAGACGAATTAGGTATTTATACTAAAATAGGTCCCGCAACTAAGGCCTATGCTGCAGCTCTGGGTAAAACTGCAACACAGTTGACCGAATATGAACGTCGTCAAGCTTTTGTAAACTCTGTAATAGCCGAAGGTACAAATAAGTTTAAGGATATAAATACTACTATCCCTACTACCTATGAGAAAATATCTGCAGTAAGTACAAAACTTTTAGACATGGCTCAAGTTGTTGGCATGGTATTAGTAGAAAAAATAATCCCATTTTTTGAGTTTCTAACCAATAATGCTAGTGCCGGTTTTGCTGCTTTTGCAATACTTGCAAAGATGGTTGCAGGAAAAGGTATAGAAGTCCTAGGTCAAAGTTTTGAACACGCTACTGCCCGTTTGAGAGAGTTTGGCAACGTAGCAGAAAATAATATTCGTAATTTCGGTGGTATGAAAAAAGTAGTTGCAGACGCTACTACGAGTATGTACAATTTTAACGCAGAAAACTTACGATTAAATATAACAGAAAAAGAACAATATCAGCTATTAAAAGATACCTCTAAGAAAAGAGCTTTAAATAATCAAGAATTAAAAGCTGCAGAAATACTACTAAACAAAAACGGGGCTGCTCTAGCAAAAGAACGCTCAGAAATTACAAAAAATTATGATGCGGCAAAATCAATGGCGCAACAAAAACGCGTTGCCTATATTCAGGCTAAGAAAGAAGCAGAATTAGCGACTAGCGCTCTTGACAAGGCAAAAGTTACAAAGCAAGCTGCTTTAGGTACAGATAAGCAAGGTGTTGCCGAACTTGAGTTGTATAAGGCTTATAAAGCTAATGAAAAAGCACAATCTGATCTATCCAAGGCAGCTAATGCTCGCGCGGCTGCAGTAAAAAACCAACATACTCAATTACAATTTATTAATAGCTCGTTGAAAACAAATACGATATACGTAAAGGAAAATAAATCTGCAGTAGACGATCTGTCTGCAGCTATATCTACTAAGTGGGCTAAAGCAGGTAATGCGTTTAATTTTGTTATAGGAGGGATGGCTACAGGACTATCTAAATTAACTTCTGGTGCTACTATAGCACTCAGCGCAATAAATTTTATTGTTGGCGCTATTGCAACAATAGCTATGGCTAGTTCTGCTATAGCTAACTTAATAGGTAAGTCTGAAGAGTATGAAGCTTTCCTAAAAGGACTGTCAGCCACTGTTAAGTCATTTTTCACTTCTGTAGATAGTTCTAAGGCTCGTACCGTATTTTCTGACTTAGCAGTAAATGCTCAAAATTCTATTAACTCACTTGGCGTAAGTATAAAAGATATAGATCAATTAGTAATAAAAAAACGAGTATACGGTATAGACGTTGAAATCACAAAAACAAAGGAAGAACTATCAAAAGAAGTAAGTGATATACTAGAAACAGTAGTTAGCAGAGAGACTAGAACAACTGGAGAAGCTATAAGCGATAGCATTGAAGGAATTATAGCTGGTGGTATAGCTGGCGCTCTTACAGGTGCAGCAGTAGGGGCTTGGTCTGGTGTTGGTGCTCTTTTTACGGCTATAGGTGGAGGTATAATTGGCGGTATTGTTGGTGGCTTTGCTGACAATGCTAAAAATGCTTTGGAACCTTTAAGCGACGAGTTACTAGTAAGTCTAGATGCGACATATGTAGGGTTGGCAAAAAGTGTAAATGAGAGTGGCGGTTTAAATAGTAGTTTTGCTAAAACTATACAGTTAGTTGACGATACTTACAAGGAATATAAGAATTTAAGTTTTGAAGGCGCTGTCGTATACGATACGCAAATGCAAACAGCAATTGCACTTCAATCTAATTTAAATAACTATAGAGATATAGCAAAGATAATGAATACTATAGGGGTGAGTGCCTCTATGGTTACAGATAATATGTTTAGTATAGTATCTGCAGCTGATTCTATAGTTACTAATGTAACACCAAAACTAAATTTAAAAGATATACAAGTATCTATAGTACTTTTAGACGAGCAGAAATTCATAGAGAACATAAATGCTGCTTTTGATCAAGCGTCTGAAATAACAAATTCATACTTAGATTCTAGCTATCAAAGACTTAAGAATCTATCAGATGCTGGTAAGAAAGCAGCAAATAATATACCTCTTACATCTGATGAGCAACAATGGGCCAATACATACAGTATTGATAAGGATAGCATAGATAGCGGTATTAGACAGTATGAAGTATATGAAAACCTAGCTAAATCTTTAATTGATTTGCGTACTAAGTCAATAGAATTTGCTGCGTCATATGACGAAACTCAAAAAAGCTTGCTACGTACAGAACGTGCATTTTACGATCTAGACGAGGCTGCAAAAAATGGCACCCTAACGTTAGAATCTTATAGCCAATCTCAAGGTACAATAGCCAGTTCTTTAAATGCCACCTCCGTAGCTATTAAAAATACTAAAAGTAAACTAGCTGAGCTGCAAAACCAAAGAGCCGCTACTCAAGCAGCTCTTGATAACCTTCCAAAAGCTAATGTTTTTGGTTTTGGAGGCGCTTCTCAGGAAGATAGAAATGTACTACAAAGTCAGTTAGACGCACTGAATGCCCAAACCGCCGTACTAGAACAAAATGCAGTTATACTAGATTCTCAATTTTCAGCAGAAACTGCTAGACGCGACGTATTATATGCTCAAATAGAGCCACTACGTAAACAATTAGAAATTGCCGATCAATTGAAAGCTACTTTCGGTGACATGACGGAGTTTAAGCCAACTATAGGTGCATTCAACTCTCAAGGTAAATTCTTGACAGAAGATATTGATAAGTTTACTGCTACTCAAGACTATTTGAGCGGTGTTATTCTTGCTAATGAAGAATCTTATAATAAACAGGCTGAATATATGAAATATATAAAAGGTTTGAATTTAGACAATGCAAATATAACCGCAAGACTATTAGCTGCCAATACAGATAATCTAAGTACTGTAATACAAGAAAAAGAAGTTGCTGATGCTATAGGGGCGAGTAAATTAGAAGGTGTAAGTTATACCGCTAAGGCGCTAGCTTTAACCACAGAAGAGCAAAAAGCTGCTGAAAATGTTAACTCTGCTCTAGCAGCTCAAGCAAATACTTTGCTAGATATTCTAGGAAAAGTACATAGTATTAAGAAAGGGTTTGAAGACCAACTAAAAAGTGTTAGAACAGATTTTAATAAGTTCCTATCAGAAGATAAAATCAAAAAAATAGAATTAAAAGCAAGTATAGCAGATATTGAACTACAAATGAATACTAGTGCGATAGAGGCTAGAATTAAAGAGCTACAAGATAATATTGCGCTTACGGAAGCTAAAGTAGATAATAAGAAAATTGCTCCTGTTGCAGGGGCTGAAAGTATAAATTCCGATCAACAAGCGATTTTAGTAGAAGAACGTAAACTTCTTGACGCCAAATTAGCAGGAGATATTGCCAATATAGAATCCCAAAAACAGATAGCTACCGAAAAGCTTAAACAAGATTTAGCAGTATTAAGCGCAGAAAAAGCAACTGCTAAAGCTAAAATAGACGCTGACATGGCTTGGTTAAAAGCCTACGGAGATGCCGCTGCTTCTATGTTGGATGGTCAGCATAAAATATATCAAGATTTTGCAACAGCACTTAACAAAACCCTTAATGACTTTGGAGCTGGATTTGCTAGTACTCTCAGCCAAGCTACCGAAAAAGCTGTAGTATTTATAGGAAGTTCCGCTCCTACTATGCCTCAGCCCGCAGACATAAAAGGACAAATATCTGCCGCTATTTCAGGTGCTACAACTGTGGGGGAGACTCTTACTGCAGAGTTAGATACTTTCTATAAGTCACAAGCAAGGGCTATAGGGGATAATTATTTGTTAAGTATGGAAAAACTTAATAAAGAGGGCGAGCTTAAAAAACAGTTATACGATCAAGATGTTGCAGCCCTAGGACGTAAAGGCCAATTAGAATCAGAGCTAGCAGAGAAAAGACTTACTGATGCTGCCAAAGAAGGCGCTGACGAGGCTAAGAAACGCGCAGAAGCTCTTAAAAAACTACAAGATGACTATGCTAAGGCTATTGAAGGCGTAACTAAAGTACTTCTAGAAATGCTACAAAGCATAGTAAAACAGATAGGCGAAATAGTAACAAAAAGCCTAGAGCGCAAAGTTGAAATGGCTAAGCGTAAAGAAGAAATAGTAAATTCTTTACTAACTCGTACCACTGAAAAGCTAACCGAGGCTACTAGCAAGCAACAAGAAGTGCTAAACGAAGAGATAAGTCTAAGAAAAGAAGTAGAAGATTCTATAAAGAGTCTTGCAGAAATTCAAAAAACTTATATCGACTCGCTAACAGGCGATGATAGAAGCATTAAAGAGAGCAGCAAAGCCCTAATAGCCGGAATACTAGATCAAAAGAAAAAACAAATTGATCTAAGTCGTACCATATCTCAAAGACTACGCTTAGACACTCAAGTAAAAACACTAGAAGAACGTAAACTAGAATTAGAGAAACAGCTAGAAGCTGCAACTGCTGCTCGCGAAGCCGCAGAACAACGTCTTGCATCTGCTCAACAGTTCGTAGCTCAGCTAACAGATTTAGTTAGTGGTAATATGTTTACGCTATCTCAAAGCCTACAACAATTTGCTCAGGCTATTGCACAAGTGCAAGCTGTAGTAAATCAAGGACTAAGTGACGGATTTACTAGTGCAGAGATGATGGGTGGGGTACAAGGTTTTGCCAATAATATAATAAATAGCCTGCTAACAGGCTCTATGGGCAAGGGGACATTCTCTAATGCTATAAACGGGTTATTAAATGCTGGAAAAGTACTAAATTCTGCAGGTAGTAAAATAGCTACTGCAGTAGGATCTAGCGCACCTCTTACAAGTATTCGTCCACAAGCTAGACCTACTGGTTTAGGGGCTTCTTCTGTATCTGGAGGATTCTGGGGTACTGTCGGTTCCGCTATAGGCGGGGCTCTTAATGGTTTTGGTATAGGTAATTTAGTTGGTGCACTTACTAACGACCCAGGTTTTGGTAGTTCTATAGGCGGAGCTATTGGCGGAGCTATTGGTACTGTTTTTGCTAGTCAACTTGTTACAGCACCTATAATAGGATCTCTAGCTGCCGGTATTGGTGGTGCTCTAGGTATGGCTGCTAACTTAGTAATACCTGGTATTGGTGCCGTAATTGGTGCCCTAATAGGAAGACTACTTAGTAAAACACCAAAAGCAAGTGCTACAGGTCAATTAACTGCATCAGGGTTTACTACTACTAGTACTTCTCAACAAAAAATGCCCGGAGGTACTGCACAAAAATTAGCTGATATCTCTGGAGATACCCTAACTCAATTTGTAGACACTCTAAAAGCAGCTGGCATAGCTTTTAAAGACGTAGTAAATACTAGTGTGTCTATGAAAAAAGATCAAATTACGGGGGCATCCTTATCTTTTGCTGGCGGTCAGTCATTCTCTTTTGGTGGTACTAAAGCAGATCAGGCAGGCGTACAAAAACTAGCACAATTCTATTTAGACAGTTTTATAAAAGGCTTACGCCAAGGAAGCCTAGTTGTTGATAAAACTATCAAAGGTGCGGCTACTCTTCAAGCCGCTATTGATAAGTTTGCTAGCAGTAGTAACGGTACCAAAACAATTGAAAGATTACAAGAAGCAATCACTTACGCCGAAAATTTCAGTAAGATAATAGACAGTCTAGGTCAGGCAGTGCCTGTAAGTATGGAAGGTGCTATTGCTCAAATACAAGAAGGCGCCGCTTCTAATGCCAGTGCAATTGCCAGTTATTACACCGATCTGAAAAAGCAAGCAGCTGACTTCCTAGGTACGTCAGCTGCAGATTATGCTATTCTTACTAAAGCTATAAAAGCTAATGCTCTTGCCCAACTTGGGTTGGCGCAGGATACTGACGGCAGCTTAAAAAGTATAGAAGCAGCAACAGCAGAACTAAACGCAGGATCCTTAGCTATAGCTAATATAGTGGCGGGGATAAGTAGTTTTTCTGTGGCATTAACAGCCGCGGGATTTAGCCTAACAGAGGCGACACGAATAGTTGATTATGCTTTAAATAGCCAACTTTCTACATTCATAGGTACTATCGGTAAGAACTTACAGGACAGTATTGATATTCTTAAAAATCCCGCAACACAGTCTTCTATTGAATTAGCTGCAATAATAGACAACGCTCAAGAAAGAAATAAGCAAGCTGAAGGTGTATTATCTGAGCTGAATAAGACCGCTTCAAAGATATCTGCAAGCACTATAGATAAGGCTATTCAAAACGTAGCTAAATCTGCAGAACTTGGAGCCTTAGAGGTTCAGGCTTATTTAGAATCTCTAGACATAGCACAACTGAAAGCTGTTATCGCAGATACTGCGAGAATAGATTCTACTACTAGATTGGCTGCTGAAACTCGCTTAGCTGCGTTACAAGAAGCAGATAGAGCTCAAGCTTTAAAGCAATTTATTAAATCCAGTAGAGAATTTAATAAAGCATTATTTGAAATTACTCAGTCCGCATCATCCCCAGAATTTTTAGGTGTTGCTACTAGTGCTCTAGAAATAGCCGATAAACTTGGTAAGACTAGTATTGATACTGCTTCTTCTAATATAGCTTCTTACATAAATAATGTAGCTAAAGGTATAGACATTGTAGATAATGCTAGCAATACAATAGCAGCGCTAAATGCAGAATACTCTGCATCTAATATAACTGCTACTCAGTATGTGGAAGTCTTAGATATACTACAAGAGACAACCTTAGATTCTGTAGAAACTTTAAAATCTTTAGTAACTTCTATCTCTGACACAACTCAAGAAATATATGATATGTATACTTCTAGTATGGATAACCTATTAACTGCAACAGAAGATGTAGGTAGTCGTTTTTCTGACTTATTAGACACTTTTAAAGAACAAACTATGACTATCTTAGGTATATTTGACGATACTCTTAAAGATGTTGCCGATAGTGGAAATAAACTATATGATTTAAGAGACACTGCCAAAGACGCTTTCCAGTCAGCTGCAGACGCAGTAACTGAGTTTGAAAAGAACAATAAGCTAAGCGGAAAAACTTCTGCTCAGCTGACTGCTGATTTATCTGCCGTAGCAACCAAGATAGCTGCCCTATCTGGAACTTCAGTGGACTTTGCTTCGTTCTTGCAGTTAGCCACTCTTACATCACAACAAAGATCTCTTCAGTCAGAATTAACCAAGGTAAATTCTATACAGGAAGAATACACTAAACTAATAAATGCAAGAGCTGCTGCAGAAGCAGATTATAATTACGCTAAAGCTACTGTTACTGACCTAGAGGCTTCTGCTACTGCTAAGCTAATAGACACTAGAATTACAGAAAGCGAAACAGTTCAACAAGTAAAAGAAGCTGCGTATGATTTTATCACTAGTCAAAAAGATTTAAAAGATATAACTCAACTCTTAACTGCTGCTAATTTCAATCTAAATCAAGTAAGATTTGAAGAGCGCGATCGTGTAGTACAAGTGGCAGAAGCGCTGCAGAGCGTTACTACTACTGCAAAAAGCATAAATGAAGAAACTGCGGCGTTGAATGCAACTACTCTGGCGTCTGTACAAGCAACTGCACGTTTAAACGCTGAACTTAAGTACGGAGCTACTGCAACCACCTTAATAACTGAAGCTGTTAATGATGCTACCGCTTCATTTAACTCTTTAAAAACAGTAAGTGCTAGTGTACAAACAGCGGTGCGTGATATAATAAACATAGGCACAGTAACTTCTACAACTACTACTGCGCAAATATCTGGAATATATGACGCAATAGTTACTTCTATAAAAAATGCTGCTACAGCAGTAAAGATAACTGACTCACTACTTACAGATAGTTTTGATGGGTATTCAGCTACCATAACAGGGTATCTGACTAACATAAAAACAGCTTTAGGAACTGCTTTTGACGCTACTGATACTGAAAAATATAATGCTTTTGTAGCCAACATAACCACAACGCAAAATGCCTTAAACTTAATAACACCAACTCTTACTGCTATAGCTACAGGTGCTGCCAGTCTTGCTACTGTAACAACTGCTTCAGCTTCTATATCTGAAAATATAAGTACGTTTAAAGATAGCATAGTATATGCCGTACAAAACTTATTAGAAGCATTCTCAACTAGTCGTAAAGATAAGATTGACGCATTCAGAGAATCTTTAGAAAAGTTAGATGCTATAGGTATTACTATAAATTCTACTACAGGTCTTAAACAAGCATTGATAGATGTTAACACTAAAGCTTCTGACACCGCTAGTTCTGTAACTACTCTAGCGACTAATTTTACTAAATTGTCCACTGCTCTAGCAGGCTTATTTGATACTACTACAGGTACTACCACTGTAAAAGGATTAATAACTCAGGCTAACGATGCTATAGTTGGGTTAGCTACTAGACTAAAAACTGCTTGGGATGCCGTTGTTTTAAACACTCAAACAGCCGTCTCTGGAAGCATAGTTGTAAGCACCTCACTATCTAGCGGAGATAGTGCTAAACTAGGTGCAGTACAGACCAACACTAATACTATAGCTAAAAATAGTGGACTATTCCCCGCTCTTCAGGCACTAGGTACTGCAGGGTATGTTGCCGGATCTATACCAGGAGCAGTTACTACGTATGCCGCTACTGGTGGTTATATTGAAGGTCCAGGAAGCGCTACTAGTGATAGTATTCCTGCAAGGCTATCAAACGGTGAATACGTAATAAAAGCCTCCTCAGTTAAAAATGTAGGAAAAGATGTACTAGATTCTATAAACGAAACAGGTAACTTAGGTTATGCACTTAGTAATATGGGTCGTCGTGGAGATTCTCTTGTAGCACACATAAACTCTGCGGAAGCAAGGTTACTTCGTTCTAAAGGAGGCAGTGGTACATTCAATCCACGTACTGGGTTACTAGAGTTTTTCAATAAGGATGGGGGACCACCTGCAAACGTATTTGAAACTCAAGAAGCCGCAAAACTATTTACGGACTTTAATAGTTCTTTCGTAACTAAAACTCCTATTGCCTCTGTTGCTCCTGGAGGATTCATAAGAATGGATACCGCCGCTGGTTCTGCTCAGTTTTATCCGTATAACCAAGGTGAGGCGGCAAGATTAATGGGCGGCAATACTACCGCTATGCAAGAACTATTTAGTCAAATAGGTAATGCTGCTGTACTTGGCTCTCGTCCGTTAGTAGCTCGCGGTGTTGGGGACGTTAATAAAATAAGTTACGGTATAGGAGCTGTAGGTGCTAATGCAAGCAATAAAGCTTTGAATAATATAAACCTACAAACATCAAATAAAGGTGTATTAACAGACACTCTAGCAGGTATCGGACCTGAAGGGTCAGCTACAGGTGCAGTACAACTTGGAGGTATTATAGGAAGAGTTAACGAAGTTCTCAGATTACTGGCAAAATCTTATGGTAGAGCTTTAACTACTAATGCTGATGTAACAGTTTCTTCCGGTACTAGCCTACAGAAAGCCGTTGTAGAGGACTACGTAAAATCTCTAAACGAAACTAATAAAAATCTATTCTTTGATTATTACATGCTTAAGGGAGCATCCTCTAGAAATAAAGCGGTCAGAAAAAATGTAATAGGTTTTGCAGACACTAGCGGAATTACTTCTTATGCTAATAGAGAAGCTCTAACACCTACAACATATACACTAACTAGTGCTGCTACTTCTGGTACTCAAGGTTTTGCAGGTACTTATGCTGAAACCCTACGTAAGCAGGCGAATTATACACCTGTAAATCCGTTTTCATTTGGAGGTAGTTACGCCGGTACTATAACAGGTGCGGGGGCCGGGCTTCTTGGGTTCTCTTCTGGAGGGCTTGTAACTAGCCCACGAGACTCCGTCTCAGCAATGTTAGAGCCTGGAGAGTTTGTACTACGTAAACAAGCAGTAGATCGCATGGGCGTAGACAATGCTATTAGACTTAACTCTACAGGAGACGTCGGTAATGGTGATGTTGAGGTTAATATAAACAATAATGGCACCTCTCAGACTACTGTAGGAACTCCTGAAGTTCGTAGAGAGAATGGAAAGATCATAATAGACATAATACTAGAAGATCTACGTAATAATGGACCAATCAAAAGACAAATTAGGAGCATGAGATAATGGCTAGCTATCCATCAGGCGCAATATACATATCAGGATCTACAACATACTCAATGAGTAATAGAAAACCTGATAGAGGATATCAAATAACACAGCAGTTTAACACTGCTGTGTTTACTAGCCAGATAGGCTATGAAAGACGCAGGCAAATAAGTAGACGCCCTAAGCGACAATTATCTGTTACATATAGCAATATCAATGGTGGGTATAAGCAGGCGATTGAAAATTTTTTTAGAGATCGTGGAGGAGACTTCGATTCTTTTGATTTTGATTTGTCTTATGTAGGGCAGAGTGGTACAATACAGGTAAGATTTGACGGTCAACTATCCGTTACTGAAGTACAAACTACTAGTGCTTTAACAACTAATATATACACTGTCTCCTTTAACCTAATAGAGAGTTTTACCTAATGTCCACCAGAGCTTATGATTATATAGTACGAGTTGCAAATCCAGCATCTTTTATTGCAGGGAATTCTGTGATTGGTGCAACCAGTCTCACCGTCGGAGAGATAATAGCTAAAACAGGTAGTAATTTACGAGTGAAAGTAGCTAACTTACAGCAATCTTTCATAGTAGGCGAAACTATTAGAAGTAATGCTGATGTATTAACTTCTTATAACGTATTTTCTAATGTAAGCAGTTTAATAAACGGCACAACTAATACTTTTACTATACCTAGTGTCGGTAAATACGTAACGGATGATTCTATTATTGTATATGCTGGTGACTATCCATTACCGCAAGATTATTATGTGCGAAGCAGCGCTACGCAGATAAAGTTTATACCGCGAACTAAGCTATCAAGTGCTACAGACTCTACTACAGTATCTTATATTTATCCTGATACATCAGTAAAAAACTTAGTAATACAGGCTGTGTCTGGAGACGTAAATTCTTCGTCTTTCGTATCTTCTAACCACTCTTCTACGGTAACTACTGCTACATCAACAATAGCTGCAATATATGGTAATCCTTATATTGCGGAAAAAAACTCTATAGAGCAAACCCCACTAGTAAAGCTGTACACAATTTACTATCCTGGTGAGTGGTATCCAGAAAATGCTAATGCCAACCCTACTATGAGCGGCGATGCGTTTCCGTGGCCTTACGGTTTTCCTCTTAGGTTTGCTGAAGTTGTAGGAGAATCTTATAGCGATTTTAACTATTTTGTATCTTATAATAATGTAGCATATAAAGTAGTTAGCATTGACGGCACAGATATAAGCGTAGACAATACTGGTAAGATTGGGGAGTTATCAATAACTATCTCTAATTTTGACGGTGTGATGGCTTCTATAGTAGAAAACAAAAATATTGTAGGATATAACGCTAGTAACAGTGCTATTGCTACTGTAAATGGAGAACTATTGCAAAATATAGATCCTAGGACAGTACCTACTAATGTGCATTACGATGTTAGTATAGCTTCTTCAAGGGGCATTAATTCAGCATGGGATTATGCTACTACCGTATCTAGAGGCGAAACATGGACTAGCTTAAAACAAGATACTAGAGATTTATTAGGAGCGGTAGTAGAGATAAAATATACCTATGCAAAATTTTTAGATACTTGGCCTGAATATTCTATAGTTAAAACTTCTACTGCTAATTCTGCTAATGTATATTCTTCTCTACCATATAGAGTTGGTGATACTGTTAAGAGTAATACTGGTACAGCCACTACAACCATAACTGCAATTGAAGGTGACAGGTTGTCTTTTAGTAGTACTTCATTATCGTTCTTAACTACAGGTACTAAAATTCTTATTGTAAACCCTGATGCAGACCCTGCATCGCACGTGGAATATGTATATACAATTAATAGGCTTGACGAATTAGATGAGTTTATAGCAAAATTTAGTTTGACTAATTGGTTACAATATTTTAAAATGAAGCTACCAAAAAGAAAATTTACTAATACCACTTGTCCATGGAGATATAAAGGCCCTGAATGTAAATACCCGAGTACTGGTACTGGAAACATAGTCGGATCTAATCCCGTCTTAACTGCCAATGGTTTTTTTACATATTCTAACGGTACTACTGCTTCTCAAAGTGAAGACATATGCTCTAAGACGTTAACAGCTTGTTCTTTAAGAAGAAACCTAATAAACTTTGGAGGCTTTCCTGGTATACAAAATGACTAAAGTATTAAAACTTGTAGAAGCAATGGGTCAGCACTCTATCTCAGAATTTCCTAAAGAAGCTTGCGGAATAATAACTAAGTCTTTTGAGTATATTCCTTGTAAAAATATAAGTAAAAACCCAAAAACATCTTTTGTTATTGACCCTATTGCAATACTTGCAAACGATGGTAATATTTTTGGGTTCTTTCACTCTCATCCAGGAAGCTCAGACCCTATACCTAGTAGTAGAGATGCAGCAAGTGCTTTGTTTGCTGAGTATACATTCGTAGTAGGTTTTGGTACTAATTTTTATAAATACTGGTTGGAAGATTCCAACCTGAAGTTTGAGAAACTCAATGAAAACCACTTTAAAATTTGCTAGTAGTATTAAAAAACAAATTGATGTTTCAGATTTTGAAATAGATGTAGATTGCTACGGTGATGTCGTATCTGCTATAAAGGCTATGTTTCCAGCCATACTATCTATATTTAAACAAATAACTATAATAGACGGTAACAAAATCATAACAAAAGACATATTAGATTTTAAGGTACGAAATAGTTATATTACTATACTACCTCTCATATCTGGTGGAGCTACTGCCGGTTTTGATAGCTTAGGTAATTTAAATATTTTTTATGGTACTAGCAGTACGATTAGTAACCAGGCTGTAGCATTGACAGGTCTTGCTAAAAGAGTCACAGAGTCTTCACTATTTGGCCAAGGTCAGACAGCTTTTGATGTAGCACAGCGAAAAGTAAATAGAGCAAACGGTTCTTTAGAAAACGTTGAAGACCCAACTACTGGATTCGGTAGTATTGGCTCCACTTCAGGATTAGGATTACCAGTATCACTACACTATGGATTGGTAAGAACTAGTGGTGCTGTTATAAATACTTATATTAAACATATACAAAGGGGCGGTATTGATAATATCCGAGTAGTAGATTACATATGATAAAGCAATATTTTAATATAGACGGTGTCTTAATACCTGCTATTCATGGTGGCAGCGTAGATAGTGTTGGCTCTACTCTTTCTATCAGTTTTGGAGGGGCAGTAACAACTAATCCAAATACTAGTAAAAGCTCAGATATTTTATATACGCAGCTTGCTTTAGGTGAAGGTCCGATTTATAGAATAAACCCAAACGGCCCTCAAGATATAGAAATAGACGATAGGTATATAGACGACTTAGTAAATTTCACTACTAACAATACAAAACCTGAAGTATTTGCTACTTCCTACGCAACCGGAAGCCTTACGCAGATACCTGCATATTCTTTTGGCAGGGAGTTGATTAACAGCATAAGATTTAATAATCCAATAGTTTTAAAAAGTGGACTATCATCTAATCCTGATATAGTAGCTCCAGCAGAGACGTCAGTCCTATTCTATCCTACTAGCCCATCGACCGATGTTACAGTACTAGACAGTATAAGAGTTAAATTTAATGTGACGGAGTTAAAAACTTCTGATTCTACTGGGGATGCTTCAGGGCAACTAAGTCTTGCAGTACTTGTACACCCATATGATGAGATTACGAATATTAATAATTATGTAGCTGGCGGTGGGATGATCGTTACTAGCTTAGTAGTAGGTGGTATGGCTACTGAGATAGAAGTTAAAATTCCAGATTCAGCAAAGAGTTTGAATGGGTATAGAGTATCAATAGTCAAGGTTAGTGATGATGTAGCAGAAGACGGGTATTCTAGCGAGGTAGAGGTGCTTGGGTTTGATGAGGTTAGAAAAAATCCTTACGCCTACCCAAGAACAGCTTTAGCCGGTTATGCCGTTAAATCAACGGATTTTAGACAAGACGCAATACCTACATATACTTCTTTATTAAAAGGTTTAATAGTTGATGTACCTAGCAACTATAATCAACCAATACTACCAGATGGTGAAGTAGATTGGAGACAAATAGAAGTACCTAGTACGGGCACGTTGAGCTACACTACAAAAGGGTATAGATTACAAAGGTCAGGGCAGCTGGTATTAACAGAGGCTAATCCACTACTTTATGTGGGGCCTTGGAACGGTTCTTATAAAAAAGATTGGACAGAAAATCCTGTATGGATAATAAAACACATACTAACAGATGTTTTGAATGTTCCTGCTTCTTCTATTGATAAATATAACTTCTATACGGTAGCTCAGTATTGTGACGCTGTAGATCCTACTACTGGTAGATTTGTAGGAGTTAAAGGTTTTGCAGATGGTGGATTTAGATTTAAACCAAACGGTTATTTAACTGGCACTATCGAAACGCTTCTAGGACTACCAGCCGGTACAGAGATAGTAGAGAGAAGATTTGTATGTGGTATTAGTATAACAGATAATACTGACGCATATACTTTATTATCAGCAATCGCGGCATCTTTTAGAGGAGTCATATCTTCTTCTGGAGGAAAAATAAGACTTATTGTCGATAAGCCAGATACTTTACCTGTAGCTATGTTTAACGAGACAAACATAGAACAAGGATCTTTTAAGCTATCTGGAGTAAGAGAAGAGGATATTATAACTGGTGTCGATGCCTCATACATAAACTTCAGTAATCACTTTAAGAAAGAGACCGTAACTCTAAATAGAGAAGACGTAGGTTTCATAGACTATGAAAAGAAAATAAATATAGATACTATAGGCTGCACTAGAAAAAGTCAAGCCCTTAGAATGGCTAAGTATATACTTGATACTAACGCATTATTAAAAAGAAAATTACAGTTTACCGCATTTGCAGATGCTAGCGACTTAGAACTTGGCGACATAATTTCTGTAGCACAACAAATATCTAATACTGCTTATGGATATGGCGGTGTTGTTAGAAGTAATTCTTCTGTTGGTAGCTCTAGCATTGCATTAGAATATTACACTAGCCCTGCTATTAGCTCTACTGTATTTACTTCTAATGTTAACCCTGTTGGATTGAAAGTATTTAAGCAATCAACAAATCAATTAGAATATTACTTATTAAGCAATACTTCTTACACTTTTAGTTCAAGTGGTTTATCATCTGGAGACGATATAGTATCTGTATCAGTAGTGTCTATACTTAATAAATCTACTAAACAATTTTCTGCCTATAGCTCTTTTACTTCTAATGTAGTGCCTTCTAAAGGCGATATATGGGCACTTGGTGAGATTGACGTAAATAATATTTATAAACAAACCGCTGATAAACTATTTAAAGTAGATGGCTTAACTTTACTAAATGACGGTAAAGTTGGTATTACCGCTACAGAATACGACGATGCTCTATTAAGAGCTGTCGACAATGCTGCGGTATCTGCAATCAGTACAACAGCGGCCAACTTAAACTATGTTACTCCACCGCCACCAGTATTATCTTTACGTTCTATACCAACCAAAAGTAAAACAGGATCTATAGCGTATAATGCTGTGCTAGGTGCTACTACTGATTCTTCTAATTATACAGTGCCTGTTAGTACTGTCATAAACTACGGAGCTATAACCAATGTTATAGACATACTGTCACAAGGATAATTAATGTCTTACTACACTATCAATACATCAAATACTAGCTTTCTTTCTAATGCAGAAACAGTAGTTTATGCAGGTAAGAACGGTTTTACTACTGTAATAGGTGCGTTACCTATACTGTGTCAGTCTTTTAGTGCCAATACTGATTCTATAGTTTTTAATGTGTCAAACTTGCACTTGGCCACCGATAGTAATTTTAGCGATGCTAATATTTTAGAAGTTCCTAACCTGCTTGGACTAGCTAACTCTTACATAAAAACATCAATAAACCAATACTCAGAAACTGCGTATCAACAAGGTTCTGCTGGATATTCGACAACAGAATCAACTACTAGTCTGGAGATAAGTTCATTTAATGTGGCTAGTAACTCGATAACAGTACACAACAAGTCATTAACTACAGGATTACTGAGTGATTTACTATTGTCTGCGCCGTTTTATATCACTCTTAACCAAAGCATATTAGCAAACAATTTTTCCTCTAACACTGTATACGTTGCTGGATCTACTAAGGTTTTTAATCACTATGCTAATATAGTAGGTATGTTTAGTCATACTTTACAACTTAGAAAACCTGCCGCACATAGGAATTTTTTACAGGTATACGTAGATGATAACATAACTACTGACTTCTCTTGGGATTTTAACACTCCTGACCTGGTTTCGGTACAATTTCCTTACGCAGCTTCTAACTTAACTGTAAGTTTGAAAGAATATACGGTACCCGCCATAGAACCAAATGATTTTATATCTTTTTCTACCTTTAATAATTCATATACAGTAATAAATACTTATTATTCTATAGGAGATTCTAAATATAGTCAAGATTTAGTAGATAACAAAATATACAAAATAGTACTAGATAGGACTATACCAGATAATACTCTTAGTTATTATATAATTAATACGTCTCAGGATTTAGAAGGCACAGTAGGTAATATAACTTCTAACTCTTTTACTGTAGATTACGATGAATCATATCCTTATTCATACGGTCTGGCTAATTCTGGAGTGTACTACTTATATCAGAAAAATAAAGTTAGATATACTACTGCTAAGCCTGACGAATATGGAAAAGTTTCTGGTTTGTCCCCGCAAAACTACATAGTAGAGGCTACTAATATAAATAGATATAATAGGACGAGTGCCACTATACGTGGACTACTACAAGTAGAGAATATAAGACTTAGCAGAGTATCGGAAGTTAGTATTACAGAACGAGTATTTATAGACACTACTGGTGGCGCTTCTATTAGTGCAACTATACAGTTTCCTCCAATACTAGGTAGAGATATTACTGGTTACGAAATACTATATAGGATATTATCAGAATCGGCTACTACAGTTCCTGAATTTACTAGAGCTATTATAAACCATGACGATACGCAAAACTATTTAAGATATACTATAAATAACTTAAATAGAGGTGCGGCTTCTGCTACTAATTCTCTTGAAGTGTTGATAACTCCTGTAAATGGAGATGCTAAAGGGTACACACATACAACGGTATACTCTTTACTAGGTAAATTAACTCCGCCAGCCCCATTATCAGATTTTTATGTGGGACAGCAGGGTGATTCTATAATATACACTTGGCAATTTGCACAAACAATAGACGGTTATATTTTAGACTTAGATACAAAAGAGGTAGAAATAAGAGAATATCCTGGGTTTATCAATGTTGCTGATGAAGAGAGTGTGACCGCTACTTGGAGTATTGCGCTGCCTATAAATAGAGTTCCTTTTCCAAATACAACATACACTACCCCAATAAGTAAATACGGTAATTACACATATTTGATACGAGTTAGAGACACTAGCAATAATGAAAGTACTAAGGTAAATGCATTCTTAATAGGTTTAGTAAGAACTACAAGCAGGGTTTATAAGTCTTATAATGAATCTTCTCCAGGAACGCCTATCGTCACTCAGGATGGTGAATTGTTGCCTACTTCAAATGTGAACCCAGAATCTGCGTGGCCTAGTTTCTCGGAAGGCATAAATAACGGATTAATATACTATAATAGTTCTAACGTTGACAATTCAAATGGATTTTCTTCTGGGTTTTCTGTTAGCATTGATTCTCCAGGGTACTTAAGTACTACAGATCAGGCTTCCGCAACATACACAACACAAATAAGAGATTTAGGCAAGATAATAAAAGGATCTGTAAGAATTAAGCCTATTATTAGTATTTCAAGTTCAGTTACTTACAACGACGAGTATAGACTTATACAAAGTGGTGTTAGTGACTACCATCTGTCTGCAAATGTTTCAGTAGATGACTCAGTGTTAGTAGATAATGCTTTTGGTGGTATTGGTTACCTACTAGGATATAACAATGTTAATGCGGCTGTTGCAATATATAATGTATACGCTAAAACCCTTACTAGTGGTGGCCAGACAGGAAACGTGTATGCTATAAGAAACCCTGGACAGTTTGCTAATGATTTTGCTAATGCAAATATGTTTGCCTATATAGCAGGCGTGATTAATGATAATACTATTCAATTAGGTGAAGTATTTTATGCCAACGGTAAGAGTACTGGTAGTAATTCTTTTGCTAACTTATGTATAAGTGGTAATTCTTATGAACTAATTGACGTTGCTCAATTTTTAGACTCTCAAGGCAGTATGACATACTTAGGCCCCACTAGAGATATAACTCAGAATATATACGTAAGATATGCTACGGATAACGTATTTTACTTAGCCTCTGCCAATGGCATATCTGGATATCCAGGACACGGTAATACTAACCCTAATGCATTTGTAGGGGCTAGTGATAACTCTTTCTTAGGATACAAGAGATATGTATCTGGTGACATAGATTTTAGATATTTACAAATAAAACTTGAGTACACTAATAAAGAGCCTTCACTATCTACAGTAGTGTTGGAAGACTTTAATTATGAGATTGATGTACAGGAAAAAACTTATAATAAAACCGTATCAGTAAATGACGTGAATGGTGTATACGTTGATTATAGCTTTATAAATTTTGTTGAACCTCCAGCAGTAATAGGTACAATATACAATGGAGTTGGTAGCTATTCTCTAAACGTTTCTAATGTTTCTACATTAGGGTGCAATGTTAAGGTGTATCAATCAAATACAGGACTAGCAGTAACAACTGAAAACGTAAATCTATCTGTAATGGGGATATAGCATGCAATTAAAACTACTAATAATAGGTTTGTTAGTATCTACAGCTTTAGGCTATTTTTATTACTCTCAAACTAAAATACAAAATTTAACTGCGTTAAATGCGCAGTTAACCCAACAAAACGAACAATATAAATTAGCTGTTTCAGAACTAGAAGCAGCTATGCGACGTCAAGCTGAATTAACGACTCAGTTTGATAATCAAGCTAGAGAAGCTAAGAAGTTGGCTACAGAAGCTTTAAACGCACTTGATAATCATAATCTAGAGCTATTAAGCTTTGCTAAGCCAAAATTGATAGAGAAGCGCATAAATAGTGCTACTAGTAAGCTATTCAAGGAAATAGAAAATGAAATTAATAATTAGTATACTCGCTACTTTAACATTGGTTTCGTGCGGGGCGCAAGAACAGCCTTCTTTTGAACCCGTAAAAATAACTACTACTATAGCACCGGCACCTAAGCCAGACCCAATAAACTTAAAGTCTGTTGCTTTTACTGTTATAACTAAAGACATGACTGAGCCAATGGGCGATAGCAGAGTTTGGTATGCTATAACAGTAGACTCTTACGAAAACCTTGCACATAACACTCAAGAAATGCTTAGAGTTATACGTGAGCAGCGTGCCGCTATAACATACTACGAAGGCTTGTATATAACACCAAATTGATGGTTTTCAAAAATAAAAGTTGACATATCAATCTAGTAGAGTATAATAATAATATGAGGAGCGAATACATGGCCCAAGATATACCAAACAATCAAATTGATCATAGTTCGGGGCGCGACAGCAGCCCGACAAAGAACGATGACTTCCTATTCTTACCTAATGCAAAGCATAGAGTTTCTAGAGGTCAAGTATTCTTAGCTAACGACGATCACACTTTCATAACCCCTACAAGGGAAATACTACACGCAATGGTACACCACCAGGAAAGTGGCGACTTTCCTACAGTGACTGAAATTACTGGTCCTGTCAGATTCCGTCATAGTGCTGCTCCAGGCGGAATGGTTCCTATAAACGGCAAACCTAAAAGATAACATAGGAGAAAACTAATATGGTTAAAAAACAAAATATGGCTAGTGGCGACCACACTATTTCAGGAAACCCAGCCGACTATTACGAAATGACTTCAGGCGGTGGCGAAATAGAATATCCAGCCGCAGATAATACTGGCAGAGGAACTGGCGGTAGAGTAGTTAAACAACCTCTTCCATACGGTGGCACACCTGCAATGTATGGAGTATCGCTAGACTACGCTAATTCAAACGTGTCAGGCATACGTAATTCTATAAATGATGGTCAATCAGGGCAACCTCAAGGCGCCTCTGCTGTAAAAATTGGAACTAACGCTCCGATGCGTAATCCAGTCAGCGGCATCAACCCGATGAAACCAATCAAGAAGTAATAAAAAAGCCCCTTAATTGGGGCTTTTTCTTTTAGAAGCGTTCGCTATCAGATATAAATGAGCATCTATAATAGTTGTCTAGTACATCGTATGAACCAAAGTACCCATTACCTCTAAAGACGGCAGGCACTCGTCTAGTGGCATACTCTACTACCAACCGTCTTTGCCATTCTGCATTAAGTTCTACATATTTAACTTGTTCGCCGTGCTCTTTCAATAGAGCCACGGTTTTTTTCGTCCAAGGACAGTCCTCCATACCTACTACTGTCCATAAGAAGTTAGAAGTAGTATCTCGTACTCTTAGTGGATTAATTTGTACATCTGAAACTGTAGCAGGTTTTTCTGCTGTCGTTTTTTGTGTGGTTGTTTTCGTTGGCTCTGTCGCCATTTATTTTTCTCCTTCTACATAATCAAGTATCATTGGGAATATCTTACTGATTGCCTCGGCACAAATACGAGCAATTAGCATATGTTCTAGTTGAGTCCCATTACCGGAGCGTAACGCTACATAGTGAATCCAAGAGCGTAAGGAGCCCTTAAAGTATAGCCTAGTACCAGTATTTCCTTCTGGCAAAATAACTCTGGCGCACTCTTTGGCAATTCCATGATCTATTGCCCACTTATAAGCCAGCTCCACTTCGTGGATGATTTGTGATTGCTTAGCTAGCCATTGACGCTTAATATCATCAGGAATATCGTCAATTGAATTTTGTCTATTTTTAGTATCCTGCCGTCTAGCTTGACGAAGTACAAACTTCATACCGCGACCATCAAAGTCTTTCGTTACATCTTCATATCTCTGGCTAAACTCTTGAGGCGTAAAACTTTTATGCCGTATAATTTGCCTACCAATATCGCGAGTTGTATCAATTTCAATAACTGCATCGGCCATTTCTAGCGGACTCCAATGCTGATATTTAATTAAACTATCAATTAGTTTTTTACTAGTCTCGTGATTGTATTGATTTCCTGGATTGGAAACTCTCGCACAAAATGCAATAAATTCTTGTACGGTGGAAACATCTCCTAGTTTCTCAGCCCGAACTCGCTTAATAAAGTCAGGATCTGGTTGAGTATATGCTACTAGCGTAGCACCTGCATAGTCTTCATATAATGGATACATTATAGTGCTTTCTCCAATAGTTCAATAATTACATCTTTTTTCTCAACACTAGTAATAGCTTCTGTAGTGTAAGATACTAAGTTGATTAGCCGCTCATTACGTACAAGAGTATCAGCACCAGCATTTAGATTTTGGATATATTTAGCTTTGCCTTTAATAGGTAGTGAGCTTAGTAAGTTATCAAGGGTCTTATACTCCTTAACAAGTTCCGCCGCTCGTTTAGGACCAATACCGTCAATGCCTTTGATATTATCTCCAGTATCGCCCTCAATCATACGAGAAAACGCGTACTCACGTGGAGACATACCCGTATTCTCTAGCAGAGACTCAATAGTAATTTCTTTACGAGAATACATATTGAAGATACTGGTGTTGTCTCGTAGTAGCTGGTACAGGTCTCGGTCACTAGATACTATCCAAGTATGGGTGTACTTTTGATTTAGATTTTTTACAAAGTACGCAATAAGGTCATCTGCCTCAATACCTTTGAACTTAAAGTGTTCACAAGGCAGCTCGTCGATAGTATCATTTAGGCAATTGAAAAATGCAGTAAAACGTTCTTGTTCTTCTTCTGACCGCTCAACCTTGCGGTTGTCTTTGTACTCTGGAAAAATTGCTTTACGATAAGCACTAGCACCACTATCAAAACAGCAGATAATTCGCTTAGCTTCGTAGCTTTTACCGAGACTTGTAACAGTACGAATATAGTCGTCAGTAAAGTTATCATAGTTTTTACGTTGTAAATACCTAAAGGCTAGGTTAACACCGTCAATTAAAAGTAAGTTGTCTGCATTTTTATCTTGCTCTTTAGCTTGAACCAAATCAGACAGGTCATCCCAACTCACACTCATTTATTTTCCTTACAGTTTATTTCTTATATTACATATTACAATACTTTTAATCATCTAGCAACTGATTTTTTAATTAGGCTTCGTGTATACTTTAGCTGCTTCTTGTAACCAGTCGTCTAATAGTGCCATTTTAAATTCTCTAGTCCCTGATTTTACATGCACATAATTAATAGTAGTGACTTTGTCGTCGTACCAGCACGCAAATAATTTACTACGGTCCCATTTATATACTAGTAATGGATGCTTCTTCATAACTAAAGCTTCTCTTACTGTTTGGTCCCAAAATTCTAAAATAAGACTAGTTTTAGCTGTTAGCATATTATTCCAGTCTACTTCTTTATGGTGTTTAGCTTCTATAGTCCATGGAAAATCTGGAAGCCAAGGCGCATAAACATCACCTTTTAAATAGGTAAGGGCGCCCGATAACGGTACGCGCTCAAATTGGGAGTTGAATGTCTCCGAAAATTTGTCGCGTACTACGTATTCGAACGCCCTTCCCTTTGTCTTACTAGTGTTACTCAAAATATTTCTCCTTACTTAGAGAATAATAGATGCAAGCACCAGAAGTCAATTTTAATTTTTTAATATCTGTCCAGAGTTTATTAAATGTACAATATACTGTGGATCTTCTTTAGCGTACTCTATTTCAGCAAAACGTATTAAGTCTTTATTCATTCGTACGCGGTCTTTAAATAACAGGCTAACTAGTTTGGTAATCATAGTCCTACCACCCCACGCTTTTGCTCTATTTCTCGCATTCTACGTTCTAGGTCTATTAGGCTAGTAGCTTCGTTTAGATAAGCTTCCTCAGCTTTTTGTTGTCTTAAGCTTACATTAAAAAAATTATAAATATGTGTAAGTATGTGTCTGATAGTCATTTTAAGTTCTTCCTTAATTGAAATATGCAACTAAGTCCGTATATCCACCTATGTGTTTTCCGTCTATAAAAATTTGAGGGACTGTTTTTACTTCTGGAACCAACTCTCTTAGCTGGTCTAACACGTCTGGCCTCAATACGTCTAGTTCTTTGTATTCGTATCCTTTTTTAGTGAGCAGGCTTTTGGCCTGCTCACAATATGGACATGGTTTTTTTGAGTATACAATTACCTCAATCATATTGCACACCCTGAGCTATCACAGAACTTGTTACTATCTGCATTTTCTCCTTCTTCTGTTAGTGAAGAAAAATCTAAGGGCAGTAAAGTACTTTGATATTGCTCAATCTCATCTCTTGGGGCTGGAGTGTATGGGGCTTGGATATACCCATGGTCTTCAAGAGGCAATAAGCTAACCCCTTTTAATCTAGTATCAAAACAACTCAGCGCACGTGCTATTTGAGATTTTTCGTGTTCATTAAATGTTATTGTTATTGATACTTGATTATCTGCCCAGTAATGCTGCATATCGACAGCATTAGCAAATTGTTCCCATATGCTTACATCTTTTTTACTCACGGTACCGATGTCGTGCATTACTGGGAAGTAAATTACACTAGTACGTAGTGGGTCGCTAGCTGCAGGTTCTATTCTATAGTTAGCAGCAGAAAGTATAGGTAGTAAGTGACTAGTATTAGATACACGAACTAATCTATAGTAGCTTTCACTTTCTGCATAGTGTATTCCCGGTAGAGCACCGACTACTAGAGAAACAGTCCCGCTAGGCTTAACGCTAGTTTTCTTAATGCTTAGAGGAACTCCTAGCCACTCACTATATTTCTTATCTAAGTAGTTGATATAGTTGTAAGCTTGATCACAGAACTGTTCTAGATACTTTCTACGCCCAAAACGTAAGATTGCTTCTTGTATACCGCTCTGACTAGTACCAATACGACGATTACGCTTAATAACGTCATTAGTCTCTCTCCAGTGCGTAGGTACAAGTGTGACAGCTTTAGCATATAGGTAAGCAAACTTTAGTGTTCTTTGGAAATCCCAATAATCATCGTGCTTAGCTGGATATGATTCTACTAGACAGCATAGTTCGTAAGGTTCTAGTGACTGTTCAAGACAAGGATTACCGCCACGAACACGGTGGTCTTTATGATCTGCAGGGTCTTTCATACGACCAAAGGCTTGCATATTATCTAGCCATGCGAAACCCGGTTCTCCGTTAGTAGCAACTTTCTTAGAGACCTCTGTGTAGTCCATTCCAAGCTTGGCAAATATAGAGTTATTTGATGCCCAACGCCATCCCCCAAATTTATATGCCCAGGTGTATTCTGTATATTTTTTAGCAATCTTAGCACGACTGTCCCAGTTGCTATTATACTCGTTATAATCTTCCTCATTTAGGGCTTTTAGTTCTGGTGGGGCAATGCTTCCTGTTTCTACTCCAAACTGTTCCCAATTTTTCATATTAGAGAACTCTTCGTCTTCTGGCTCTCCAAATGCAATCTCTGCTGTACGACGAACATTTCCTGCTACTACGATTTTACCTATAATGTTCATAATATCCGTAATATCAACACTGGTCAGTAATGGGTTTTCACTAGTAGCACGATTACGTAGAATATCACGAATCGCATAAAAACCTTGAACAAGCGGTTCAGGACCACTAGCAACTCCACCAAACCCTTTGATAGGCTCCCCGTAAGCACGAACTAGGGACGTGTCTGGTTCTACTGGTGCACTACCTTCTTCTAGGTAGCTATCAATCAAGCAGGATATAAGTTCTACCCAACCCTCACGGCTGTCCTCTACAGTAATTAGTTCTGGAGATCCTTGAGGTTCTATTGCTGCAATTTTACCTGCGCCTTTAGTATCAAAACCGACGCCAACACCTACCATGCTCATATCCATTAGGAAAGCAAATGGTTTACTTAGTTCTGCATCTAGGTTTTCAGTAGAAACAAATCCGCAGTTATTTAGTGCTGCTCCGCCTTTTTCGTATACGAAAGGTGTCCCCATCATCCATAGTCCACGACCTGGTGGTGTCCACTTAAATTGAAATAGTCGCTCTGCAGCTTCTTCTGCTAGTTTGTGAGCACGTTTTTCATCCCAACTATGTCCACTAGTTATAGAGTGGGTTTTTAGTATAGAAAACATACCTTCAATAACGCGTACAATACAGTCTTGCCATGTTTCTAGTTTTCCATTGTCTTTTTTACGTGCATATGTTCTATAATATGTGAAGGCAGACAATCCTCCATATCCCCATTCGACAGTTCTCGACTGTAAATCATCTTTAAATTCCTTCCTTAGATGAAATTTAATAGGGTTCTTACCTAATGTAAGCATTTGTAGTTCTCCTTTACGCATAAAAATCTCTATTAACGGCCTCAGCCGTTAATAGAGCTTATATTATTATTTTTAGTAATCTCTACTCGCGGAATTAATGGGTGCGAGTAGTCATGAGATATTAGAAACACGTTTAAGTCTGTTTCTTCTTGTAATACCTCAAATAGCCTTTCTTTACCTGAAGAGTCTAAAACTCCGGTAATTTCATCTAAGAATAGTAAGTTTATGCTTTTACCACCTATATTAGATAATGTATTCCTGACAGCTAACAATACAGAAGTTTGTACCCGTGAAAACTCTCCGCCGGACAATGAGTCAATACTGACTTCTTCACCGTTATTTATTACAACTATATTTAATTTATCGCCAGTAAGCCTAAACAGAACTTGGAATTGTCCATCACTTAGTAATGCCAAATAATGGTTTATATTATCTTCTAACTGTTTGGCAACATTTTCTAGTTTATATGCTACTATTCCGCTGGTAGAAAAGGCTTTTCTAAGTATGCTTATATTTGTTATCTCATTTTGAAGTCTTATTATATCACCATTTAATAGCTCTTGTCTAGCTTTAAAATCTCGGAGTTGCTCTACTAGGGCATCTATTTTAGCGTTTCTTATTTTTACACTATCATTATACTGCTTAACTTCTTTAGCTTCTTTTTCTTGCCACGCTAATTCGGTTTCTAGTTTAGTTAGTGTTCGTTGCATATCCTTATAGTCTGGATACTCAGTAGGAAGATTTTGGTCGATAATCTGAGATAAACTTGTGAACCTATCTATTGCTTTTTGATTTACGTCAAACGTACGTTTGAGTGCTTCATAAGTAGAAACTACTCTAAGTAATAGCGTAAGAGTATTCTTATTTTCTAATAGCGAATCGCTTATAACTTGTATCTCGGACTGTATCTCTTCGCTTAACTGTTTCGATTTAGAGTTATCTATAGGCTGTTTACAAGCATAGCAATGGTCGGACATGTCCAGTGCTTTTAGATCTTTTCTAGCCTTTAACAAACTACCCTCTAGTTTAGATATAGTAGCTTTTGTAAAGTCAATCTTGTCAAGCACTCCGTCTTCTAATTCAGGCAGTTCCAAAGCTAAACTAAAAGATAAGTTGTTCCTCTCTTGAATATATAAATTGTTACGGTCAATCTTATCACATAACATTTTCTGTTCAGATAGTTGTTGCTTTATAGAGTCTATTTGCCCATATAGTGCAGTATCCACTTCTGGTATAGCTTTTTCTTCTGCTCTAGAAGGTAGTACATTTTTAGTTATAAAATCTACTACTGTTTTAAGTTCTCCTTGCTTCACAGCAAGTTCCTTTTCTTTAGCAGAGTTTATAGTCTTAAGATCCTCTCCGATCTCTAGGTACCTAGAGAAATTAAACAGGTTTACTAAGAATTTCTTTCTATTAGCATCTGTGGCTTTTAAAAACTCTAAACTATCAGTACTACTTTGATATGTTAGTTGGCTGAATGTTTCAAAGTCTCTACCTATTATGTCAGCTATTTTCTTATAGGTATCTAAAACTTTATGCTCACTTATGTCCTTACCTTCTTTTAGGAGAGTTACATGAGTGCTAGCACCGCTTCTTTTACTTTGTACTTCATAATCAACTCCATCAACAGAGAAAGTTATACTGCCTTCCCATGTCTTAGAATTATTATATCTATTCAGAATATCTGACTTTTTTAGTCCTTTTATATTCTTGTTGTAAAGTAGCTCTTGAATTATGATGGCTAAGCTAGATTTTCCGCTACCATTAGAAGCTAGTAGTTGTGTTATAGGTATATTATCTAGTTCTATAGAGTTATTAGCTCCGTAGCTAAACATATTACTAAATGTTAATCGTTTAAGTACTACACTCATATTTTTATACCCAGCCCTGTAAACATATCTATTACTTCCTGTTTGTTTTCAATCTTTATATGGTCAAGATACAAACTTAATTCTTCTGGTAAGGACTTATTAACTAGATTTAACTTAGAGCTTTCATGCGGCTTATCTGCTATCTTCTTATCTAATAACTCATGGTTTTGTACTTTACTCAATTTATCAATACTTCCAGTAACTTCATATACTACATGATGTATTTTGTGTGGTACTAGCTCTTCCCCAGCTTCTACTGTTTTACGTATAAGTTTAGGTAGGTCCAAGTCTACGAACTCTACAGTATAATCATCAATAGAGTTGAAGTGTATTATATCTACTCCATAATCTCTCTTATCATCCCTATCAAAAGTAGTGTTTAAAGGGCTACCTGGGTAAAATACTTGATAATCTTTATACTTATGATTGAAGTGTAAGTCACCTAATAATACTAATTTCCAAGGTGTTAATTTTTCAAAATCAAACTCAGGAGTTATGTGCGGAGGTACTTCTCCACGAATATGTGTTACTAGTATATCACCATTAACCGGTGCAGGGATGTTTCGAGTTTGCATTTCTCCGTATGGAAATAGTTGAAAACCTTGTCCTAATATCTCTACTCTCTTGTTTTTAGTAGATAAAATGAAATTAGGATTGTTTATAGCATTTTCTAGCTCAAAGTATTCTAAAAAGCTTTTACCTTTAGTGGATGCTTCATGATTTCCTGGTATAGCTAATGTTGGTTTTTTGACGGCATTAGCGTAGCTGAGGAATAAACATATCTCGTCTGGTTCTGGTTTTTTATCAAAAATATCGCCAGACAATACTGTCACGTCGCAATCATTCTCTAGCTCTAAAAGCTTTTTAAATAATAGCGAAAACCTATTGGTTTGCCACTCATAAGGTATTTTCTTTTTGTGAAGGTTTATGTGTATATCAGCTACGCTAAGTATTTTCATGGGCCTGGTCTTAGTAAGTTATTTAGATTACCTTCAAAAGTAAAGGAACCTACATGGTTTAATTTAGTATTTGGATCTACCCAAATTTCTCCACCCATATCCTGCCAACGTCTACAGAAAGTATAATCTTCACTCAAATATCTACGATCTTTAGGGTCTATCATAGTATCCCATAAAGCGTAGCAATAAGGATTAAACCTAGGATCAATAGAACTATCATTTCTGTAGTGTAGTTCTGGGTATTGTTTTGTCATTTTCTGTACTACTTCTTTTTTTACTAAGAAGAATCCAGTTGATGCGTCTAGTACTTCTACAGTTCCCATGTGCGAGCGAACTCTATTGGTACCGGGCTCTACTTTTAGATTTATAGCATAGTCTGCGCCAAAACTAGCAAGATTATCTTCGCCTCGTTGAGCCGCCGCTTTAACCATGCTCCAGTTAATGGTCTTTTTTGGGTACGCGGCAGCTATTACGTCTTTATCCATAGCTAGCATTCTAATAACACTATCTGGATCGAATTCAATGTCTGCATCAATAAACATTAAGTGTGTAGATGCTTCATCTTCTAGGAACATAGCTGTTAGTATATTTCTAGCTCTAGGAATTAAACTCTCATTTCGTAGCGTAGTAATTCTGAATTTTATACCATATTGCATTAGCACTTGACTAAGCCGGAACATACTTAAAAAGTACTGGTCTGTTACTAAACCACCATAGCAAGGAGTAGCAAAAAATACGTTCATACCCCTTAGATATTCCATATCTATAGCTACTTTATCACCTTCTATAGACTTAAATCCGGCAGGTAGGTTATTAGAAGCAGTAGGGGCAGGCGTAGCCTGCCCCTGTCCGCTATCATCAGTCAATTCTGATAGTTTTTTCTTGGTCATTATTATAGGTCTTCCATAGTTTCATTGCTGCGTAGGTCTTCAGCTGTTTCCTCTGAGAAAAGAGCTGTATTATCCATCAGCCACTTCTTCTGTTCTTCATAAGACTGACGCTTAAAAATAGAATCAAGATTATACATTTCAATACTACGTTCTGCGTCTGTTAGTGGGACCGTGCTACGACTAGGCATTACGGTGTATTTAACATTCTGTGGTAATGGTCCGGTTTTTTCCTTACGAATGGTAATGTCGTAACCGTTGTCATCATCAGCTGGAGAACCATAATCAGGGTCACGAGCATAATCAATAATCTGTTTGAAAATTGTTGTTTTTAGATCCATTAGTTTTAGTTTACCGTCAGCACGGTCAATTACGTTTACCACATACGCAAATTGTGGCTTTTCGCTATATACTGATTCATCAATTTCTTTAAACGGGTCACGAGCAGAAGTAAATTCTTCAGTTTCGCGGTCAAAGCTGATAACTTCAAGTGGGTGCTTCTTACCTTCGTTAGTAGTTACCCAACGAACATAGCGTGGTAGTACGTTACCGATAACACGCACTTTAGTGCTATCTTTATCTAGTTTTACTCGTACAATTTCTGTACGATCTCCGCCACCGCTTTGTGGCTTTTTTAGTTGTGACCAGTCGCGACCTACTGTTTTAGTTGTCATAGTTGTTTCTCCAGTGTGAAAATAATTTTTGAGTTAGTGTGTTGTACAAATGGGTTGCTGAATTGTTCTGGTTCAACATAGTCTTCAGGAATCCAATTGTTGTAGTTGTTTAGACTACGTTGTCCGAGCATATACAGGTATTGTGCTTTTAGATAAGGAGGTACCTTTGCATGTAAAAAAGTGCAGTTAGTTACATAATTTTGTGGCTCGGCGCAAACGTAGTTTGAGAATATACCATTTTTACTGTCTATTATTAATCGTTGAGCTAGTAATGCAGAATAAACATTTTTTATGTGCAGCTTTTTTTGAAGCATCATATGGTTGCTTGATATGCGTTTAACTATGGGGGTTGCTCTATTTATATAAAGACAGAACATCAGTATAATTTGGTTTTCCGGTATTCTTGTTAACTTATTTAACTCATACCAGTTAAACTGTATAATCATATTACGCTACTTTTAACCATCAGTCAACTTGATTTTTAAAGAGTGTTAGTTCTTGTTTTACAGCGCCTATTACAGTATCCCAATTACCAAGTTCAGTTTGTCTAATGTTAATGACTGACGGATACCACATACATTCTCTATCAAATCCCCATCTCCAGTCTGGAGAATACGCGTGCATAATTATGGTAGGTATATTAGCTCCAGCAGCTAGGTGCGCTATCATAGAATCTACGGTTATTACTAGTTTGCATTGCTTTAATACTGCTAAGGTTTCATCCAACCCGTTAAGCTGCTCTTTACATATCTGTACGTTTATAGGAGTATTTAGATCTTCATCTCTGTCTATTTGTAGAGATACAAAGCTTATGTCATGGTTGCTATCTATAATATCGTTTATTAGATAAGTTGGTATAGACCTTAGTGAATCATTTGCGTGATGCGCTGAACCTTTCCAAAACAGTCCAACGGACCCTGGCCTTATGGTACTTTGTTTTGTACTAGTAAACTCATGAATAGGTAAAGAATTAGTTGCTGTTGTTTTAAACCAGAATCCTAAGCTCATTAAAGATGTAACTGAATCGTACTCATTAGGGATTACATCTACACCTCGTACATATACATTACGAATAAGCTTTCCGAAGTTAGCAAGTATAAACTCTTTAGGAGATTGTGGCTTGCCACCTTTCATCGGTAGGAATGTGTTAGGAAGAACTACTAAATCTATAGTATTGCATTTCTCATACACTTTAGGTATATAATGAGAGAACTGTAGCAAGTCTCCTATGCCTTGTTCTTGAAATAGTAGTAGTGTATTAGTTTCTACCAATTCCCCAAATGATATAGACCCTTTTAGTAAAAGGTCTCTATACTTATACTTGTTGCTGTTAAGTCTAGCTTCGTGTAATCTCCATCCTCTAATGTAGTTACCTCTTAGTAGCTCTAACATACCTTCTTGATACATAGTATCGACGGTCATTTCAGGATCCCCGCCCATCTGTGCTTTCTTAGCACAAATTATAGCTTTGTCTAACTCATTCAAGTTGGCGTATACTGATACTAGGTTCTTATTAGCTATTACGTTATAAGGATCTATATTAATAGCTGTTTCTAATATTTTCTTGGATTGAGATATTTCATTCAAATTTAGCAGCGTACCACCCCAACCAGATAGTATATCTACTAGTAGTTTACTATTTGCTTCTTGAGAGTTATACAAATCAAAAGCACGCTCAAATAGCTGTTCAGCCTGTTTTTGCACTGTTTTATTAGTAGGAGCACTCCTACTTATTATAGTTGCTAGCGTTACTAAGTTTTTAGAACTATTACTGTTTATAGTAACTGCGTGTTGAGCACACTCTTCAGCACGTTCAAAATCACCTATTTCTAGATATGACGCTGCTAGGCCTAGTAGCGTATCTTCATTCAACGGGTTTTCTATCAGAGCTTTCTCAAATAACTTTATTGCACTTACGTGATTACCTTCTAGTTGTTGTATCCAACCGTTAAAGAAATAGTTTAACTCTGTTTTAGGTTTGAAGTTATTTTTTATACAGGCTTTTGCCCCAGAAAGCTTACCTGCGGATACTAAATCTATAACTTTATTAGCTGCTATTCGTTTAGTATTGGAAAATTGTTTTTTGTGTACCATTCTAATCTATTCCGTTGTTGAGCCTGCACTATATTGCCTGCTAGTTGAAAATCTACTACTAGTGGAGATTTCTTATCTACATGCTCTCTTTGTATTCTTCCTATGCGCTGTTCTAATTTGGCGGCATTATTACTAGGGCATGTAAAAAATATTGTATCTAGTCTATGACAACTTATGCCTTCATCAAATATTTTTGTAGACAGAATTGCGTCATACTTAGTTCCAGCCCCTTTTAGGATATCGTCTCTATTCTTAGTAGCCCCAACCAGTAGAATACTTTTGGGTATTCTTGTTTTTAAGGCTTCTAGCATTTCTATACGCTCGCTCAATATCAGTAAACATCTACCATTAGCTATTTTTGCAATCGCTTGTTCTGCTATCTTGTCTAAGTAGGCAGTGTTTGTGCCTAGTTTGGTAAGTTGTTTTGTCCAGTCTCTATTAGGATTTATTATTCTGAAAGGCACAGTAGTCTTTACTAGCTCTACTGATGGTATAAGCTTTCCTTCGTCTTTTGCAACCACTTTGTTAGGTCCAAAGTAATCAGACAGTATTATATGCAACCCGTCTTTTCTCCACGGAGTAGCACTTAAAGCTATCTTAACCTTTGCATCTATTCCATTAACTACTTTACTGAAAGTTTCTGCCGGACATAAGTGAGCTTCGTCTACAAACATAACTTCAAACTGGTGTTGAAGTTTATCTAGGCGGTTTATTAGTGATTTGTATATCCCCACAGTAAGAGGTCTTATTACTTCTTTGCCATCTCCAATAAATCCTATATCAGCACCGTCTAGTAATTTTTTCAGTTCGTTATACCATTGGCTTGCTAGTAGTTTAGTGTGGCATACTATTATTGTGGGTTTTTTATATGTACCGACTATATAAGTTCCAGCAAAAGTTTTTCCCCATCCGCACGGGGCTTGTATTAGTCCGCTATACAGTTTCGTATCCGTAAGAACTTTATTTACAGTTTCTTGTTGTGATTCACGCAAAGACCCTAAAAAAGTCCAGGGCTGAGTTTCACCTACGTATCTATTGTCTGTCAACTCTAAGATGTTTAACTTATGCCATGACCCGCTAGGTACGCTACATATTCCAGTTTCTTCGTCATATGTAATAGTAGAGTGAAATGTGTCGCCTAAGTTATAGGTAAACAACACATATCTAAGAGTGTTAAGATCTATATCTACTAAATCATCTTTATGGAAGTATATCTTATCGGATATAGTTGCTTGTTTTACTGTATAGCGTACCTTGCTAGTCATAGTTTGAGTTCACTTACATCCTCTTTAAAACTAGAGAACCTATATAAATGCCAACAACTATCCACATACACAACAGTTACGTATTGTTGTAGTAGTTCTGCACTATCTATAATATTCTTGTTTAACTTGAATGGATAGCTTACTGTATCTACCCATATTAAGTTCTTCTTAACTCTAGTTATTAGGACGTTCCTTGCTTTAAATTTTTGTTTCTGTCTTAAATCGAATATCCTAGCAGAGCTGTCTATACCCCATTCTATATTACGAGTTAGTAGTTGTGTAGTGTTTAGGCACGTATAGTCAAACATGAAAAACTCATCTTTAGCTGCAGCGTATCTGTGCACTAGGCTGGCGTTCTCTTTAAACTTGTCTATAAGATGCCAGTCACCTGATTCTGTTTTTTGTACAGAGATAGTATCAAGCCGTACAGAGTAGTCGTACGGCTTGTACTTTAGCCCAAAAAATGGGAAACGTATCCCATAGAACTTACTTCGGGCCTTCATATTTATCCAGCTCTCCCCACGAAGGGCCAATTTCTACGTCAACTACAATATCGCAGCCAGGTATGTTGACACCTCTGTCTTTTTGTAGATTTGATTTTAGCTGGCGCACATATTCGTCTACCATATCATCAGCTACTTCAGCAACAACAGAGTCGTGCACTGTTGCAAATACACATACTTTGTCACGTAGATTATTTTGTTCAATCCAGTTAATTGTATCAATAAGACCTAACAAGTTAACGTCGCTAGCTACGCTTTGAACTAGGAAGTTCAAACCACTACGAGCAGCGTGAGTTGCAGTTGCTTTGTTATCAGCTTTAGCTTCTGGCAAACGACGTTTGCGACCAAAAGCACTATAGATAAAGTAGTTGGAGTTAATCATTGACAAACATGTGTCAATCCAACGCTTCAATGCGTTAGCTTCTTTAAAGTACTTTGCAATGAAGTCTTTAGCTTCTGGTACTGTGACGTTGGCTGTTTCTGCAATCTTACTTGGACCCGCACCATACAGAATACCGAAAGTAATAGCTTTAGCCCACTGACGTTCGTCAGGATATAGCTTTTTTACTTCGTCTACCGAACAAGGTAGCTTAAACATATTCTTAGCAACATACGAGTGGAAGTCCATCTTCTCAATGAAAGCTCGTTGTAGAAACTTATCGTTGCTGAGAGCGGCAGCAATATACACTTCTGCAGTACCAAGGTCTGCCTGAATGATTTGGTACCCTGGCCGTGCTTTAAATACTTTTTTGATGCCTGCATCTTTGTCGCGAGGAAGGTTCTGATAGTTTAGAACGCCACTTGAACTTAAACGCCCGCTGGTAGTACCTGTTACGTTAAAGCTACTACGAAGTCTATTATCTAAGTCTAGCCCTTCTCTGATGTTTTTCAGATAAGTTTGGCTTAGTTTAACTTTCTTGCGTAGATCTAAGATAGCTTCAGTAATAGGGTGTTTGATGCTTTCCAGTACTTCGGCGTCAGTACTTGGAGCACCTGTCTCAGTTTTCTTAACAGACTTAAGTTTAAGAATGTTGAACAGTATCTCACGAAGGTGAAATACACTATTAGGATTGAATGTTTTTTGCTGTGTCTCTTCAAACTGCTGAACGGCAGGGTGAAATGCTAGCTCATTCATAGTTTCTTCAATATCAATCTTGTAGTCTTCGATTAGCTCGTCAAGAACATCTAGGTCAATCGGGCCGCCATTGCTTTCAATATGAATGATAGCTTTTGTAACAGGTTTTAGAATAGTCTCGTATAACTTAGTAAATTCTTTGCTGTTCCAAATCTTAGGGCTGAATTTTAAGAAAAGCTGCATAGTAGCATCGCCGTCTTTACAACCATAAGGGGCAAGAATTTCTGGAGGCAACATACCGTAGTTGAAGTCTTCTAGCTTTACCTTGTGCTGACGACACCAGTTTTTCTTGTACTCGTCTAGTTCCCGTTCATAGTCGCCTAAGTCCGTAAACTTAAGAGCCAACGGCTTCAGACCATGAGTACCTACACTCTCGTCAAGGCAATAGTGCATAAGCATAGTGTCTTCAAAGTCTGGGAAGTCAAACCCGTACTCATATCGAATAAACTGAATATCGAACTTACTGTTGTGAAAGACACACTTTTTAGTACGGAAGATCTCTTCGAACTCATCATAGTAGTGCTCGATAATATGAGCGTCTACATATACACCTTCATGCGGCTTAGTACTGAATACAAAGCCGAGAATACTACCTTTACGTGGAGACAACGAAGTTGTCTCGGTATCGACGCTGATTACTTTTACTTCTGGGTCTTGAAGTTTACGAAGATATGGCAGAAACTCAATCTCATCTGTGTAATGGTGATAAGATTTTTCATGCGCAATAACTTCTTCGCCATTGATTAGTTTTTTAAGCCTATCAAAAGCTTTATGGATATCATCCCGATATTGAGGTTTGATAAAAGTCATATTAGGGTCTAGGATGGGTAAGAATTTTTCGTTTACCACAATACCATTATATTTGGTAATTCCTGTTAGGCCACACACATATTTAAGAGGCTCGGCACCTACAGGACATACTACATCGAACTCGTCCAGAATAGACAAAGTCAGGTCTACGTCCTTCTTAAGGATTTTCTCTTTAGGCTCAGAACTCAAGTATAGCGTTTCAAACTTGATGTTGCCTGTATACTCTCGGAAAAGAGCCGGAATGTTGTTTTTTAGTGGAGAACTTAGTACTATAGCTAGTTTCATGTATTTGGTCTCTTTTGGTTATTTACTGTTTATAATACCAGTTATTAAAGGATTAGTCAATTAAAAATTCAGACAAGTATGCTTCTGCTTCCATTTCATCAATAGAACCAGGATCTTTTCCATCCTCCATATTAACAATTGACGTGTATATAGCTCTTTGTTGAAACAGTTTCTGTATTTTAACTGCCGCTTGTCTACCTGCCGTATCGCCATCCATCATTAGAATAACATGTTTACATCCATATTCATCTAGTAGCTTAGCTTTCCCCGCATTAAAGTTATTAGTTCCGAATATGCATAGGGTATTAGTATAACCCATGTCGTGCATATTCAGTGCGTCAAATATTCCTTCAACAAGAATAACTTGAGTGAAATCTTTTACTTTGTCTAGTGGAAATAACACACTACTAACATCAGCACCAGCAGGTCTACGCATATACTTAGGCATACTTAAATTTTTAGCATTTAAAACTGTATGTCTGCCTTCTATAAAACGAAGTTTTCCACTTTGATATACAGGAATACATATATAATCATCCATGCTATCGTACGTAGTCATAAAAGCACCAAACTTATCTAAGGTATTAGTGCTAATACCTTTAAACGAGTGTTTAATTGGAAATCTAGGTTCTGGTAAGAATATAGGCTTATCGCCTCGTAACGATTCAAGCTTTTCTGATAGGCGTTTAATCTTAAAGCCTTGCTTGGATAATGGTTCTACTGTAAAAATAATACCAAGCTCTTTCATGAGCTTGGTAGTATCACCTTTAAAACCACAAGCAAAACAATTAAATACGCCTTTCTCTAGGTTATATGATAAGCTAGGATTGCTATCTAGATGCTCCCCACTGAAACATTTCATATTGATTTCATAAGGGTTATTTGCATTTATTTTATACTCTATACCCTTTTCAATAAGAACTTTTTCAATCTCGTGCAACTTGATTATCTCCTGGTCTTACTCTGTAGTTATCTTCATCACAGTCTGCAGTGCTCACTTCAAACATCTCACTATCGTCTTCAAGTGCTTCTACTTGGTGTATGGTTAGTGGATATACGCGTATACTATCGCCCTTATTAAGAACGCTCTCTTTTACTACTGCGTCTCTGTGGTCTAGTAATCGTAGAATAAAACTACCGCTGGTCACATACCAGCTTTCATCTTTGTTAGCGTGGAAGTGCATAGAGAACTTGTTACCTTTTTTGGTAAAGTGTAATATCTTACCACAGTATAGATCATTAGTAGCAAAGATATATTCATATCCCCACCCTTTTTTTACAAAACCACTAAATCTCGTTACGTTTGACATAATGTGTGCCTTTCTTGGTTACCGCTATAGATGCTACTTTATTAGCAAAATCAATAGCACGTTTTATTCCTTTTCCCTCTACTAAAGCTACTGCTAGTCCTGCAATAAAACTATCGCCAGCACCAGTAACATCTATTGCTTTATTTGGGAGAGTTGCATATTTCTTAACCCCGTAACTATCTATATGAATACAGCCTTTAGCTCCTATAGTTATTACTAGATTATCTACTTTCAACATATCTCTTGCTGATGTTAGCAGTTGATATGTTAGCATATTAATAGCTTCGTCTTGGTCCTCGGGTATATCTAAGCCTACCCACTCTAAAAACTCTTTTAGATTTGGTTTTACGAGAAAAGCGCCTTTATACTTAGATAGATCGCTTTTAGTATCTACTAGAACCCTGATATTATTTTTTCTAGCTCGCTCTAGTATTTGCTCTGGGTTGGATACTGTACGTTTGTCATAATCGCTAATAATGATTAATTCAGGGTTTTTACTGAATAGTGCATCTACTAAGTACTGTTCATCGTGAACAATATATTTTTCTTTGTCTACTCTAGCTATATAACATCCATTGCTGTAAATTCTAGTTTTTACTATATCAATACTGGAGTTAGTAGATAATGTGTAGTCTAAATCATACGTGGATAGTAGGTTACTAGTTTTACCTCCGCTTTCGCAAGCTGCAAATAGCTCTACGTTTGCGCCTAGGTATAATATATTTAAAGCTGTATTTCCCGCTCCTCCAAGTACTTTTTTCTCATCTGTGACTATTATCACCGGAGCCTGTGCAGACTCTGGTGATTGTCTAGTGGAACTTCCATAGACGTACTCATCTATCATTATGTCGCCAATAACACCTATCATCCTAAATCTCCGACGTTCTCTTTAGTATCATCACCGTACTTATTTAATATCTTACCGCCTATAACATCAGTGCTTTTTTCTGGAATAACCTTAAGGCAATCCCAGTTCATATGCACATTAAACTTCATACCTTTACCGTTACGAATCTTAGTGATTTCAAAAGGTAAGATATTTGGGTCGTCGTTAAGGTCTGCGGGAGTAAATCTAAAACTTCTATCTGCGGAGTCTAGAACGCCTTTAGCAAAACGTGCTTCACCTGTTGCGTCAATCTGATAAGGGCTCATAACCATTTGGTCATACTTACGGCTAAGTACTTTAAGACTATCTGCCAAGCCAATCTGACTTTTCCAATCCATACGGTCTTCCACTTTAATAATGTTTAAGTAGTCAACTACCGTTGACCTAACATCATACTTTTTAGTCAACATATTTAGATAGTGGTCAATCTTTGGAATGGACAAGTTCACATCGTCGATTATGTGAAAACGCTTAGCTTTAAATGGTACTGCACCGCTTCGTAGTGAAAAGTCGAATTCTTTGACGTTTCCATCACGCAGTAGTTTATCATAGAGAGCTATTCCCTCATCACACTTTTCGTAAAAAGTGTCCAGCTTCGTCTTAGCGACAACAAGCTTATCTTCAGAAGTTAGCTCATTGCGTAGAAACTTCATAAATGGTATCTCACTGAGCATACTCATTAGACGATAGTAAACTTCTACAAATCGCATTTCAATAGAGAAGAATGCAACTGAGTTGTTATTATTTAGGAACTGATGCTTGGCTGCGTTTAAAGTAATGATAGATTTACCAGAACCCCTACGACCGCCAAACATGATAAGTTCTTGTAAGCCAAACCCGCCGTTTACTGCATCATATTCAGTAGACAAGCCGCTAGAGAACATTACAAAACGTTCGCCTTCTTGGATTAGGTCCATCTTAGCTACGTCAAACAGTTCTTCGCCGTCAGGCATGAACTTGTGCAAGTCTAGGATGTGAGTTTGAATCTTATCAATGATTTCAATGCGTTCTAACGATTCTAACTGGCCGATAAAATTATCTAGCCAGCTAATAGTTTCTTCGCGTATGAAGTAATCCTGTAGTTGTTCTGCCAAGAACTCACTAGAAAGTTCTTGGGCTTTAGCCGTATCAACTAAGATTTGTGTTTCTAGATACTCACGAGTATGACCACTCTTTTGCAGTTCATAAAATTCTTGCGTAGTAGGAATACGCATATATTGCTCATAGAATTTCTGAATTCTTTTGAACAACAGCAGATTAGTATCTGTGAAGAATTTATGAACTAGTTTATTGTAGAAATCTGTGCTTTGTGTATCTAATAACCTTCTGATTGATGCTTTTTGAATATCAATAGCCATTATTATTTATATACCACCGGGAATAATTCTGATCTTGGAACAAATAGTTTTTTAAATGCATGCTCTGTATCAATCCATACTTGATACGTTTCTCGTCCAGTCTCAGCAATTAGATCCTCTACTCTTTTTAAATGTGCTTTTAAGGACTCAAGTTTCCACTGAGACCCGTCTTCTAATTCCCAATACACTTGATAATGTACGTCCAATAAAGGGTCTGGATGTTTACCGCCTTCTTTCCAAGGAAGTAATTCAATCCAGCGCTGCTTACCTTGTCTAAGGTAATCAGCGTATTCTTCATCGTACACTTGTGTAATAATTGCAAATGCGTTTTCTGTGCCGTAGAAAGCTCTGTCGTTTACCTTAAATTTAACATCAAGATCTTGAACGATATGCTCAGTCTTTGCCGCTGCGTTTTTGGCCCTAGCTCTGATAGGTACATTCATTTCCATCAACACGGATTTTACACGTTGAGGAGATATGTAATACCTGGCAGCAATAGCTGTTTGGGCTTCGCCGTTTATATAGCTAGACGCAATATCCTTTCGAATAGCTGGAGTCAGCTCCATTGTCTTAGCTTTTTCTTTTAGCTCTTTTTCTCTAGTTTCTCGTGCTTTAAAATCTTCAATGATTTTAGCTAAACGAGTAGTATTATAGGCAATACCTAGATGTTCGCAGCAAGCTTTTTTAGTCTTGCCAGCCTTAATCATCCAGATTACCTGGCGTATCTTAGTTTCTGAAATTTCGTCTTTGGGAGTTGTAGCTTTAGCCATAAATAAAAAACCCATCAAATGTTAATGATGAGTTCATATTAGCATAAAAATGACCACTAGGCAAACTAAATTTTTTAATGTATTGCAACCTTATCTGTTCCAATAGAGTATATGTCAAGAACTATCTCCCTAATTAATCCTGTTTTTGTGTATATGCCAGTATAATACTCTGACAACATGTTATTAGATCTATACAGCTGTTCAAGTACAAAGCTGGCTTTGTAAGAATCTTCTAGGCGCTTGTATCTTTCACTATCTTTTTGTACTGTAGGATAGAAACGACAAATAAGAGCGTAGATATAACTATCTAGCTCTTTAGCTGGTAATTTTAATATGTGTACCAACGTTTCATCTTCTAATTCGTGTAGATAGAAAAAACTATCTGTATTCAATAACACTCTCAAAAAATAGGGAGGCAACGCTAGGTTGCCTCCCTACTATTAATTATTCACCTACGGACTTTGGGGTGTAGTCTTTAGCTGATAGCTTACGGCGAGAAAGAACAGTCTTAACACCGCGTTCGCTCTTGTCGAAGTGAGCAGCCAATTCAGCAACAGTGCTGTTTGGAGCCATTTCTTCGATGCCTTCATACGCATCAGTTTTAACTGCTTTCTTATCACGCTGAGGAGCAGTTAGCTTCATAGATAGCAGTTTACCACGAATCTGTGGAACAGTTTTATCTAGTTCAGCAGCGATATCCTCAATGAAAGCACCCCCTTCCACTAGCTCTGCGATACGAGCTTCTTCTGCTGCAGTGTAAGTGCGTGGAGCAACTTTCTTGTCGGCTGGCTTGATAGCGCCAGTTAGTTCTAGGCTTAGAGCCTTGCCATTGATTTGGCGGGCAGTGAATTTTCCGCCAGCGATTTGCTCAGCGATTTCTTCTGCGGTGTGAGTGCCTTCGTTAGCTTCTAGGAACTCGCGTAGTTCTTCAGTTTCAGCTTCTGTGAAAGTTGGAGCAGCTTTTGGTTTATGTGGAACATCAAATCCTTGCTTGCGTAGTTTAGCAGTTACTGAACGACGTGGGAACTCAAACTCAGCGCAAAGCTGTTCTACGATTTCTTCAGTTACGCCATTAGCGCAAACTGATTCCATGCGAGCTACCATTTCTTCAGTGTATTCAAATTTAGCCATTTTGTCATTACCTCTATATATAGTGTTGTGTGGTTTTGTAAAACTGTTGAGACGTTTCTCAACAACTTCATCTAATATATCAAAACAAGAATAACTTAGCAAGAAAAAATTTGTTTTAATTTTTGTAGTTGCTTTTATGTTTTTTTCTTGTTTTCTGTCTTGATGATTTAATATACGACGAAACTAAGCAATCAGCAAGACTAATTTTTCTGCGTCTAAGTCTATTGGTCAAAACGAAGTTTTACTGCGTCTACTAGTATTTCTAGGTTTGACTTTTTAGATAAGTTAACTCCATCTAGTGTTATGCCAAGCATTTGCTCTAGGTCTATTATCATACTCTTTACGCTGCGTTTACCGCTTTTATCTATTTCCGGCTTTTTATAGATTTTGAGCTGTACCAGCTTACTTATTATACTTCTGTTATTTTTTCCAAAGTATTCAGCTATGTCATATACATCCATACCGTCAACAGTATATAGCTTTACTAACTCAGCTTCCTCTTCTTCATTCCATACTCTTACGTTCATTCGTCCTCGTCTCCAAACAACTCTAGCTGTCTTTCATCTAGAATGCCGTTTACTTCATCATAGTAAATCTGAGTAAGTAGTTTTCCTGCGTCAGCAAATACATACGCAAGTATGTCTACATACTCTGATTTTATTGCTATCCCTTTTTTAGTCGGGAACCACGTTCCTTCATCTTGGTCTTCCATATACTCTCGTAAATGAACGTACCACTGATGACGAAATTTATTAACTGTTACTTTTATGCCTTTGCCATTTTCAGGAGGAGATATAAAACCAAAATCATATTCTGACACTCATCATCTCACTCTCCTAGGTTCTTTAGCCTGAGCTATTTGCGTAAGTGTAGCTGCGTACAACTCTGCTACTTGAGACCACGTTTGTAACTTACTAGTGTTAACTGGCGGTTTAGGCTCTTTAGCTGCTCGTCTTATAATTTCGGCTAAATGATGCCTATCTGGTTCTAGTACCCATCTATGCTGACCCATATTACTCATGCTATCACCCGGCTTAAGTGCAAATATCTCATACGGGTCTATAACTCTATTCGAACTCTTTATAGAATATCCAAGTGCAAATTCGTCTGTAGGGCCTCCTGCAGTAACTATTGGAACACATCCGCAAGCCATAGCTTCTTGAATGTGCATACCAAAACCTTCTCCTCTATATGGATGAATTACATAGTCACTTGTACTATACAGTGCGGCCATTTGTTGTTCTGTTAAAGATTCATCGTTATACACTATACTAGCACATTGACTAGTATGTTGCAATTTAATAATATCTTGTAGTAGGGTGCTTTTACCATACACTTGAGGAGTATCTTTTATTACCAGCTCAATATTTTCGTATTTTTTTGTTACGCCTGCCCATACACTCAATAATACGTCAATACCTTTTCTAAACTGACTGCATCCAACATATATAAATCGTATTTTAGTACTTGCTTGTCGTAGTGTATTAGTAAATACCGTTTCGTCGTAACCATTAAGAATTGTATACACTGTTTCTGGGTTTATTCCCGCATTCTTATATACATTAGCCGTCCAGGCACTTGGTGTTATAACTGCGTCTGCAAATGTATCAAACTTGTACTGCCATTCACTAGGTATAGAAGAAAACTCCCACGGCTGTATGTATGCTATTTTAGTTTTATTTGATTCTGGCCATCTCCATATTGGCGGATAAGAATGGCGTAGTTGTACATCTGGAGGCGTTGTTTCCTTAGCATCACTCAGGTTTAGTAGCTCATCCACTTCAGATATGTTTACGCCATATATGCCATCGGGGCGATCTAGTGGGACTATAGATAAAGAGCATAAATTCTTTAGCTGTAGTGCTAATTTTCTATTTACGATAGATAGGGAGTGATTATCAAAAAATTTACCTATAAATTCAATTTGCATATATTAGTCTCGCTTCCTGCTGCATATAGTTGTTAAGCTCTGCGTCTGATACAAACCTTAAAGTAGGCCATTGAGCGCCAGCTCCGTGAGTTTTAAAATTACGCATGTTTTTATAGTTGTCTAAGTTAACTGTGCGCTGCACTTCATAGAACGGGTCTTGTTTACTTTCTATTGAATGCCCAAAATTGTTTATTTTATCAGATAATTCTTTATCATTCCTACAGAAGCTATAGTGTATGATACCTAGTGGGCTTAAAATTTTATTTTGACTATTAGTCCACCTACAATAAGTGAAGGTATTTAAGTCCCTGTTAGCAGTAAAACCCTGTATGTCTTTCTTAAATACGTGGTTTCTATCCTCATCGGCTATTACTAGATGGCCGCCCTCTACTCGTTTATACATTAAAAACCAAGTAAACATAAGTTCTACATCTTTGTAGTTTTCAACTAGAGGACAAAAATCAACAAAGAACTCACGTGCGTTTGCTAGTACTTCATCTGCATCAAAACTAAATACCCAGTCATGTTCACACTTAGCTTTTAAATAGTTTCTTTCATGTGTGTCATTCTCTATAGGTACTCTACTACGGTGAAAGTTTTCTTCAATTATGTTTATTTTATTATCGTAGTCTATTGATTTTAGTTGCTTCCACAATTCTGCTTCATCAAATGTAAATCTATTACCACTCCAACTTATCCTATCTTTATCTAGGCCTAATACTATCTCATCTACGTATTCATAGTAGCTTCGAATACTAGCAGGTAAAAAGTTAGCATCATAACTTATCAGACTGACTACGCTCTTCTTCCGTGTATTTTTCATATAAGCCTATTCCTCTTTTCCAGTTTTCTTTTATTTTTTGAAATACAGCTCTACGCTTAGCAGCTTTAAGAGCTCTCTTATGTTTATTTCTCACAAGAGTTTGTCCGTTATTATTTTTTCTCATCTGTTAAAATATCCACGTCTATTGTTTTCATTAAAGTGCTATTAGACCACTTTGATAAAAATATCTGGTGGTTAATCATTCCTTGTTCTTGTCTTTTAGGGTCTTGCTGTTGGATTCTTTTATTGTCTTTACCTTCAAAATGTAATAGTTTAACCGGTGTTTGATATATTTTCCAGCCAAGGCTGCGGGCAGTAAGACAATAATCCACATCGCGATAGTAAGTCCAATAATAGCTAGGGTCAAAGGAACCACACTGATTGATAAGAGACCTGCGCAAATATATCCCGCCAAAAGTGATCCAGGATACTTCTCTGAGTCTGTCGTATTGACCTGTGTCTTCTTCCAATTGTCTAGCTGTGCTTGAACTAAATAACTCAAGTCCTCCTCCGAAATGTATCGCTTCTCCATTTACAAATTGGCCTCCTGCATGTTGTATATAGTATTTATTATTATTGCTTTTAGCAGGGTATAGTAAAGTCATACCAAACATGCCTGCTTCTGGATGGGCTTGAACGTAGTTCAATATCTCTGTGTACCAGTTATTATCAATATCGTCTGGCATAGGAAGCATATCTGCATGTAGAATTATAATATCATCATCAGCATACATATTCCATAAAGTTTGATATGCTAAATCACTTCCTATTCTGCCCTCGTCTTTCCAAAACACTACTGGAAGCTTATATCCGAGAGCTTTTTTGAGAGGTTGAATCTCTTGTTCGTGTATGTAGGGTATTACTATCTTAACAGACATAGACTAGTGTTTCCTTTTTTGTATTGTTTTAGTGGCAGTCACTAATGACTTGAATTTTTGTGTATCCGTCGGTGGCGCATACCAAGTTATTTTATATTTTCTTAAGTATTAATAGCCCATTATTAATTCTTGTTTCATACTCTACTACCCACTCTGGGTGTTGTTGTAAGAACTCCTCTATTGCCTTGTAGATTCCTGTATTAGATTCATCATATTCGTGACGTCTTGGATGGTTATCATCATCTGTAGGGTAACCTTCTCCCACTACTCCAAAAGTTTCGATATCGTGAAATGCTAAGTATTTTCTAACCTTACCCGCATGTAATCTTAATTCTTCTTTTAGTTGTTGATACACATGCCAGGTGTCTATAAATAGTAAGTCAGTTTCTTCTATTTCTACAGATAATACGTCAGCTCCTATGTAACTAACATCTCTACCCAATTGCTTACACTCATCTATAAATTGTTTTAACGTATTTACTTCTTCAGCTAAGTGTTTTTCAGGATTAGCGTACTGATAGTCGTAAGATACGAATTTAGTTGGATTTGCATGTATGAAAGTTATTGTACTTCTACCGCCTCTTGCACCCATTTCAGTTACGTGCTCACACTCTTGAGCATATTTATGTAATGTAGGTAGTAATTGATTTATATCTGAAGGTGTTCTAAGCACGTACTCATACGCCATTTTTATTTTAGAATCATCAAAGAGTTTTATTGATGTGCTATCAGTGCCTATGTGCGGCACAGTTACTATATATTCCTGTTCCATATTATTTATTAAACAACCTTTCTGTCCATGTTTTAGGTGTACTTTCGTTTACTATTTCTAAGTCTAGGTGATACTTAAAAGGCCTACTAGGACTATTTTTTATCCATTGTATGGTATCACGTATAGTATCTTCTACAGTATTGTTAGTAGAGTAGCCTAGTACTTGTTTTGCTTTTTCTGTGCTTACCCAGGCATCTTTTACTTCTCTTGGTCTGTCTGGTACATTTATTATGTTAGCAGGCTTATTAAAGTGGGTATGTACTCTATTTGCTAACTCTAATATTGTTATCTCACTACCGTGGTCAGGGCCTATATTAAATACTTCACCACTAGGTATTAATTCTTGTATAGAAAATAGTTTTATATACGCATCTACACAGTCATCTATGTGAGAAAAACTTCGTTTTTGAAGTCCATCACCGTAAACATACACGGGCTTGTCATTTAGCACTAGGTTAGCAAATATACTCATAACATTCCTGAAAGGATCACTATAACACTGGTGCGGGCCGCACACATTATGCGGAACCATGTGGAATACTTTAATACCGTGTATATCGTGCATTAAATTTAAGTGTTCTTCAGCGTGTTTTTTAGCTAACCCATACGGATCTACTGGCGTACAGTTGTCTTTTTCTCTAAAGGGGGTTTTACCGTTTCCATAACGAGCCATTGAACTAGTGTTTATAAGTAGTTTAGAACCGGCAGCTATAGAAGCACTACATATGCTGGCTGTACCGCTGTATATATTTTCAGCTATTTTTTTAGGGCTAAAAACACTTAGTCCTTCATGAGCTAACGCTGCACAATGTATTACAGTGTCTGGTTTATGTTTTTTAAATACCTTAGCAAGCTCAACGCTATCTTCTACAATATCGAGATTATAGTAGGTAAAGTTAACATGTTCAGGCATATTACTATGGTATCCGCCTATTAAACTGTCTACTCCTATAACCGTATGTCCTAACGATAAAAATCTATGAGCTAAATGACTACCTATTAGTCCAGCGCTTCCAGTTATTAGTACGTTAGTCAATTATATTACTCTCCCACACTTTATTCCAATCTACTAGCGGACTGCCATGTCTATCTGTTAAATGACTAGATAACCCTGGCATCGGACTTATACATGGTATTTGTTTGAATATGTCATTAAATATTCTATCATTGCTAGTAGGAGCTGCCTGTTTTAATTCTGGAAGTATATCTAACCATCGTGCACCTAAAGCTAATATAGTCATAGTACAGCTGTCTACTGTTCTCCAATGTCTATCATGTCCTAGAACCACATAGCTAGGTACTGGGTTTGTGTATCTGTCTGGATAGTCATATGTCACAGCAAAATTAGGCCATTTACTTAATGAAGACTCAACTATACGAATAGCATTGTCTACATGTAAATAATCATCTTCTACTATATAATGTAATTCTGCAGGATATTCTGCACAATTTGATTCTAGTACTTCTATCAAGGTTATAGTATGCTGGTGCACATCCCACGAGTGTTCTGGTACACTAATAACTTTTACTTGTTTGGTGTTACAAGTATCTAATAACCAATTTATAGTGTTTTTGGTCACAGAATCTTCTATTATTATTACCGTATCTGAGTCATTAACACTCTGTTGTAGTGATTTCCAGCATTTTTTTAGTATTTCTGTTTTATTAATATTACCAAATCTAGTAACATTACTTATAGTTTGTTGTTTTTCACAAGCCCTAAAATATATAAACAATATTTAACTCCATATAAAGAAAAAAGCCCTTTAAATAAAGGGCTTATTATAGTTTTATAATACGATTAAACGAGGTAGCAAGCAAGGATTATTTTAATTTTTTTGCTTACCCGCTACTTGAGTTTTTGGTTTTCTTATTGGCAGTTCTTTAGCCAATTGCTCTTGTATGATTCGAAGTTTTCTTTTAGTTCTTACAGTGCCACGCATTTCATCTTCTCTGCGTCGTTGTCCTTTACTCTTGAAAAATTCTTTTTCTCTTAGTTCTTGATACACGCCTTCTTTAGAAAGTTTTCTCATAAGAACTTTATATGTTCGCATAGGGTCTCCCCCATATTTTTTAGTATTTACTTGCATTTAAGCTATCTGTGCTCCTGAGTTTTTTGCCCAATTTACTATTACATCTAAAGGCTGCTTACCTTGTAACGCATACCCGTCTTTTCCAGCTTTACGTATTAAAAACGTTGGAGTAGACTTATACTGGTATGTGCCAGAATAGTTGTTAATATGTTGTGATATAGTGATATAATTGCTAGATTGCAAATATGCTATTACAGTTTCAACATATGTTTTAGTTATATCATCATATAGTGCTAAAATTTCCATGTATATCCCCTCAATGATTTTAGTATACTATAGAATTGCGCTAAGTCAATTTAAAAAATTTCATTTTATCCGCACACTGTAAAGCACTAAGCATTTGAACTAAAATTACTCTTGCTACCTGCCATTTTTTAAGGTATATATTAATAATAGGAAGCTTCCTAAGCAATAATATTAACAACTTATAGGATTTTAATGTCTACTCTTACTGACTTTGATATTGAGTTTTTTGAACTAACTAATCTATTAAAACAAGAATTTACTGATTCTTCTAAGCAAGAAATCAGTAAAAAATTACTAAAACTTAATAATCCTACTTACTTTTATAAATACGTAAAAAAACATCCTATTGAAAATCATGGATATTCTAGTTCTAAAACTATGAATCCTGTTTTAATAGCTATCGCTAATATGCTAGCAATATTAAAAAGCAGTAATTCAAAAGAATCTATACTTTTGCTATTACAAAAAGAAATGTCTTGGGCTTATAACAACTATAAGCCTTATTCTCTAGTGAATTTGTAATTTTAGTTTTTGACAAGTTTTCCATTATAAGTTATACTTTAGTTGAGGGGCCGGAGAATAGCATATGGAAGACTTGTCAAATTTACGAGAAGAAATAAAACAACTACACGAACGTTCACAAAATACCAAAACAGAAGTGCGAGTACTTCAAACTAAATTTGATGAAAGACACATCGCACTAATGGAAAAAATGGAGAAGATAACAGCAGACATGGAAAAACTGACGTCCAGGTTTGATTCAGAAATGTCTTCTCTTCTAGAAAAAATAGATCAGCTTAACACTCTAGCAAACCAAGGAAAAACTAGCTTACGAACTTTATGGTTCATTGGAGGACTAGTAGCAGCTATAGGTGCAGCACTAGCTACTTGGTTGGATGTATTGAAATAAATAATGTATAAAATATCAGATGAGTTATTACTTAAAATTAAAGACCTGTTAATATCTCAGCCATTAGATATTTACTCACATGATTCCGAAACAATAAATGAAGCTAATTTCGAATTAGTAGATTCTAGGTATGAAGAAGATTCCCTAGAAGAAGAAGCTAGGTATATAGGCAGTGCCAATATGTTTATTGCTGCAAGCTTAGCTTGTTATGTACACTTTAATTGTAGGGAAATTGATGATTTAAGTGATGAAGAGTTAACTGAGTTTGCAGATGTATGGTCGGGAATACTCGAAATTCTAAAAGAACAACGATATATACGAGAAATAGGACTACTAGCCAAAGAAAAAATCAAGGTAGTAGTAGACAACACAAAGCTGCCGTAATGGGGCTTTAAATTCTTGCTTAAAAAGGAGAAACAAGCATGACAAATTTACATAGACACGACCCACTATTTTTAGGTTTTGATACGATATTATCAGCCTTAAACCAAAACCAAAAGCAAATGAATTTTCCACCTTACAATATCGTAAAAGTTGATGATAATTCTTTTGTTATTGAGTTAGCCATAGCTGGGTATAAGAAAGAAGACATTACAATAACTCTTGGTAATAGAACGCTAGAAATTACGGGCGTTAAGTCTGAAAATAGTGCCATGAATTACGTGCACAAAGGTATATCTAGTAAGTCATTTACTAGGACATTTACTGTGGCTGACACCGCAAAAGTGCAATCTGCTGAATATGTTGATGGAATTCTGTCTGTCTCAGTCAAAAATATTGTTCCCAGTCAAAACCCTGTTCAAACAATAAAAATAAGTTAATAATCGGAACCAAGAAGTACACGCTTCTTGGTTCTTTAAATTTTTAGGTTGCCAATTTGAAATTAATATGCTAACATATAATCAGTGTAAAGACTTCCAAAATATAGATAAACCAACTGGACGAGTGTATGAAGTCCCTGCAGGACTCTACCCAAGTGTTACTACAGTGCTAAAAGCGACTGCAAATACTAGTGGTATAGACGCTTGGCGAGCAAAAGTTGGTGAAGAGGAAGCAAACAGAATTCTTGAGGCGGCGTCATCGCGCGGGACGATACTACACAAATACCTAGAAGATTTTTTTATAGAGTATTCGAAACCTACAATAGATGATGCCCGCCACTTTATTAAATACAGCGGTTTAGAAGAAGAACAGCCATTTATACAACAAATGGTAAAATCCATGATAAAACAACTATTACTTCATAAATATGAAAGCGTAGCTCAGGAATTTGTTGTATGGGACGATGAGTTAAAATATGCCGGACGTTGCGATAATTTAGGTTATTGGATGGGAAAGCTAACTCTGGTTGACTTTAAAACTGCACGAAAAGAGAAGCCGTTGGCTTATGTACGAGATTATTTTTTACAGGCAACTGCCTACTGTAAAGCCCATAATAGGATGTTTTCAGAACAGATTTCCCGGTTCGTAATCTTGATAGCCAACGAACAAGGAGGATTTCAATCATTTTCAGGAACACCAAATCACTACATACCCGACTTACGTTACAGGGTAAAAAAGTTTTATGAACAAGCGCCGCATCAAGGCCGTTGAGCCTAAAAACAAAAAACAAAAAGAATTTCTCAGCGCTATAGCAGAAGTACCTGTTGTATTTGCTGTAGGCAGTGCTGGTAGTGGTAAAACATTTTTAGCAGCATCTCAAGCTTATCACTATTTAACTTTTAACTTTGTAGATAGAATTGTTATAGTAAGACCGGCAATAGCCACAGAAGACCTAGGCTATTTACCAGGTGATATGAAAGAAAAATTAGACCCTTATCTGTTACCTTTAATGGATGCTTTTACCGACTTATCTAATCCTAAAATGGTACAAGATTTAGTACATGAAGGTGCTATTGAGGTAGCTGCTTTAGCTTTTATGAGAGGTAGAACTTTCAATAATGCTTTTATTATCTTAGATGAGGCACAGAATACAACTATTGACCAAATGAAAATGTTTTTAACTAGATTTGGTGAAAATGTTAAAGTAGTTGTAACTGGAGACCCAACTCAAAGTGATATTAAAGGCGAAAATGGATTACAATGGGCTGTTAAAATGCTAAAAAATTGTAAGAGTGTGTACACTATAACTTACGAAAATAAGGATGTCGTTAGAAGCGCTCTAGTAAGAGACATTCTACACCACTTAGAGAAAAATGATAGAGTTAGTGAACATATATCCAATAGTTCGGAAGATACCACAAGAAGTCTTCCAGAGTTTATTACAGGAAGCCCTGACTCCTGAGCATAAGAGACTTATACTAGCGTTTCAAGAAGCTCAAACTAAGTTTGGGCTTCTTACAAAAAAGAAATACGCATATTTTTGGACAATACATAATAAGTATCTACCAGTACAGGAATTAGAATATCCAAACACAGTTAAGATTGTTTCAGCCAATACTAATATACATACAGGTTTAAACAATAAATATTGGTATTCAAAAAGGAAAAAATAATTGCCAATTAAAAAAGGTTCAAGTCAAAAAACCATATCAGCCAATATTCGTGAGCTTATCAAAGATAAGCCAGGTAAGACAAGAAAAAAAGCTATTGCAAGTATTGCAAAAAAGCAAGGTATAAGTAGACAAGAAGCTGAAAGAAAGCAAGCTATCGCTATTGCACTGTCTTCTGCTGGCAAGACCAAAAAATAAGGAGTGCTGCAATGGCAAAAGAAATAAAATCGAAAAAACCAGGAATGAAATTGTTATCTGCAAAAGAACGTAGTTCTTTAGCTAAACGTGCTGTAGCAGGTAAAGACATAGGCAAAGCTGGAAAAATGTTTTCTCGCGTGGCTGAAAGTGCAGCTGCTAAGTATGGTAGTGAGGAAGCGGGAAAACGAGTGGCTGCAGCCGCTATGATTAAAGCCCGCGCAGCCAAGAAGAAATAATATGGTTACAAAGTCTCGCGTAAACGAAGCTGGAGTATACACTAAGCCTACTCTACGTAAACAAATATTTGAGCGTATAAAAGCAGGTAATAAAGGCGGTTCTCCAGGTCAGTGGAGCGCTAGAAAAGCACAGCTACTAGCAGTAGAGTATAAAAAAGCTGGTGGTGGTTACAAAAAATAAAGGAGACCTTAAATGGCTAAAAAAATTATGAAAAAAGAAGATGCAGCTAAAGATAAGACAAACGGCCTTACTGCTGCACAGAAAAAGCTTCCTCCAGCACTACAAGCTGCTATGCTTAAGAAAATGAAGAAAAAGTAATGGCACTGAAAGCATCTCAAAGATCGCTTAAAAAGTGGACTGAGCAAAAATGGCAATATTCTTCAGATAAAGAAGATGATAAGCCAAAATCGCAGCGAGGTAGATACCTACCAGAAAAAGCTTGGAAAGCGTTATCTAGAGGTGAAAAGGCTGCTACTAATCGTGCTAAACGAGAAGGCACAAAAGAAGGTAAACAGTTTGTTGTTCAGCCAGAAACAGTAGCTAAAAAAGTTAAGCGGTATAGGAAAATGAAATGACTGTGGCTCCAGCTTTTCAATCAATATTTCTAGTTAAGAGCAAAATCAAAAAGAAAAAGGTTGAGTCACAAAATGGCAACAACAAAAGACGTAAAAAGATTACCAAGCGGAAAAATTGAATATCGTGGAGAGACTTACCCAGGATTTAATAAACCAAAAAGAAATACTGCTTCTGATAAACATAAGCAAGTAGTTTTGGCTAAAAAAGGCGATGAAATAAAAGTTGTAAAATTTGGGCATAAAGACTACGGCCATAACTATTCAGCTGAAGCTAGGAAAAACTACTTGGAAAGAAGTGCTGGTATTAGAGACGGCTCCGGCAATCTAACTAAAGACGATAAGTTCAGTGCTAATTACTGGGCAAGAAAAAAATTATGGGCAGGCCCAGGAGGATCTAAATCTAATCCTAAACCAGGCGGACCAAGAAAATAACGGAGAGTTAATATGAGTGAAGCAAAAATGGCTAGAGCCAGTTTAAAAAAAACAATAGCTTATGCGTCAGAACTACTTACAATGATTGGTAAGGATGATGAGCTAGAGGGTTGGATTCAGGCTAAAATAACTGAAATGGACCATCACATAGACGCCGTATACAGTTACTATAAGTTCTGTGAGCAAGATGAAGAAGAATCGGATGAAGCGGAAACAGAATCTGAAAACGAAGATAGCGGCGAATCAGAAGAGGATACTGAAGAAATGGTTTTTAATATGGATATGCCTCTTCCTAGACCTTGATAAGATACTTTTTAATTGACTCATCCTACGTTTTACAGTATTATATAATATATATTACAATTTTACGCAGGATTACATATGACCGAATACTTCAATCAAACTGACCGTACTTGGCGCATTTCTCAATGTTGCCAGTTTCATGACCCTAAACTAGTAAAACAGTATAATGTAGGCACTACCACTAAAACTACGGCTCTTGGACCTAATGGTAAACAAAAAGTACAAGAAAAAGCACTAGCAAACCTTGAAAAGCTGCACATTACTCTGGCAGGTTATTTTGCAAAACAGCCTAAAAACCTACGTAGTTTCCGTATTAGTACTACACTTCTTCCTGTGTTCACAGTTGAAGAAGCAAAACCGTGGTACGCAGAAATTGATAACAAAATTCAGGCTAAGCTACAAGCAATTGGCGATGTAGCTCGTAAGCATGAAATCCGTTTGTCTATGCATCCAGGTCAATATACAGTTCTAGCATCCAACACACCGGAAGTAGTTACTAACTCAATTCAAGATATTGAGTACCATGCTATGATTGGTAAGTATATGGGCCTAGATGCACAAGACTTTGTTGTAAATATTCATTTACAAGGCGTATACGGCGGAACACGTGAAGCAGGTATTTCTAGGTTTGCTACACACTTTGACTATCTAAGTGATTATGCTAAGCAGTGTCTAGCAGTAGAAAACGAGGACAAACCAAATGGGTATGATATTGAACACGTACTAGAGCTTACTAGTCGTATTCCTACTCGTGCTACCTTTGATATTCATCATTATGATTGCTGGGGTCGTAAACAGCGAGATTACCCTACTGTAAACTTACCACAGTTCAAAGCAGCAGTACAATCATGGAAAGGCGTACGACCGTTATTTCACGTCAGTCATACGCGTCAAGAAAATGGAGTAGACGTTTCAAAAGCGTTAGAGCATAGTGAAACCCTACACGATTTAGATCGCCTAGCTGTCATGACGCCTATGCTGCAGTATGCAGATTTTGATATTGAGGCAAAGCATAAAGAAATTGCAGTAAATCAAGCATATTCTTTCTTTTTAGAAGAAGCTGAATTTGCAGGAGAGCCTATTAAGGCTCTCTAAAGTTTAGGAGTCTTAAATGTATAAAGCTATAAAAAATATAAATACAGGTCATGTATATGATTGGATAAAGACCTACGAAGATGGCTCTTCTATCTCAGTGAACGTTCCTGAAGAATTGTGGAAAACAGAGCAGGAGTGGTCAGAAAAAGAATTAGAAGCTCTATTTAATGAGCCTATAGATTCTCTATTTATAGAACCAACAAATACAGAACCCAATAGCAAGACAAAGAAAAAACTAATTAACCGACTATTGAGACGATGAAAAATAATATATTTGTTTTAAGCTATAGTTCTGCTCAAAACTATTTTGATAATACTACTCCAGTAAAAAACTCATTATACTATATGATAGATAATGGCAACCAAAAGTATATTCCTACTTTTGGTTGCAACTTTTTTACAACAAAACAAAATATAGGTTGTGCTGGTGGGTGGAATCTTATATGTGATATTGCTTTTGACACTCTAGAGCTAGAGAAAATAGTAATTACGCAAGATGATGCTAAGATAAGCCCAGAGTTAATTACTCAAGCATTAGAAGAAACAGAGGGTTTATGCGTAACCGGTATTATACAGCCGTTCTTTGAGTTTAGTACTTTTGTAATAACTCGTGACGTATGGAACGTTGTAGGACGATTTGATGAAAATTTTGTTTATGTGTATAGTGAAGATGCGGATTATAAACAGCGTTGTATGCTAAATGGAGTGATGATAAATTCCTTATACATACCGAATAAGGATGTTAACGACAGCGCATCAATAAAGCATAACCCTGCGATAAACAGAATTCAACATAATAGAAATTACCTATATCATAAGTGGGGCTCTAGCATACATCCTAATCCTAGTGCAAGAGAAGATGGACAACCGCCTTTTGAGTATAAAACTCCGTTTTATAGCATATCACCAGATCTGCCTATAGATTTTATTATGAGAACACAAAGAATTACTGACATTTACGGAGAATCTAAATATTTTCCTAGTCAGATAGAATATGAAAGGTTTAAACAAGATGGATTTTCTTAACCCGGCTCTAGGCTTTGAGCCCATATCTGAACTGCCAAGAGAGTTATCAACTAATGAAATTTTAGGAAGACGTTTCTACTCAGATGTTAAACGTAGATTCCCAAAAATAGACACTGTAGGAGAACCCGCTAACTGGGCATCGTATGAAATACGATTGGACCCTATTCGAGTAGATTTTGCAAAATTACCATTGCTATCTACCGTCAGATATTGTTATAATAGACAAACAAACAAGCTCAAACTTACGTTTGAACAAGATACACTTCCATTGGAAGTACGCACCCTAACTCAACATATTTTTAGAGAGGCCGACAAGTGGCAAAAGAAAAAGAAGTAAAAAGCGTTAAACCGGTAGACCCTGCAGATGTTGCATCTACTATTGATACAGTCGTCAGTTTGATGGAAAGTATTGATGCTAGTCGAGAAATGATTAATATGAAAGTAAAGTACCTAAAAGAAACTTATGGTCTTAACTCAACTCATGTCCGCGCTGCAGCCACCGCTATTAAAAAACAAGCTGTAGATGAGATTGATGAGAAAACGCGCGCAATTCAGGAGATTATCGACCTATGTACGTCTTAATCACTGGGGGTTTTGACCCTATACACTCAGGACACCTAAATGCCTTTAATAAAGCAGCATTATTAGGCAGAGTTGTAGTCGGCTTAAATAGTGATAACTGGCTTATACGTAAAAAAGGTGCTTTTTTACTACCCTATGCTGAACGTAGTGCAATCGTACAAAATCTCACAGCCGTGTATGACGTACTTCCTCCTTGGGAGGATGCAGATGGCTCAGCTTGCATGGCTATAAATCAGTTTTACTCTACTTTTAAGTCTTATAACACGCCTCTTATGTTTGTAAATGGCGGAGATCGTGTTCCTTCAGGAGCCAATGAGCAAGAGTTTAATCTCTGCACTAGTTTAGGTATTGTAAGCGCCTTTGGGCTTGGAGGAGATAAGACCGCTAGTTCTTCTAATTTCTTAGCTGATTACATGGCTGCTGTTAGTAAAAAGTAATTGTCAAGTTGTTTAGCTTGTGTTAATATATTTATATATTAGCAATAGGATATACAACAATGGCATTTTGTAAAATTTGTGGAGAAGAATTTAGTGATAAACGATATGCTCTAGGCTATCGCACTTGTCTAGAGCATCCAGAACCTATTAAACAGTTTACTGTTGCTCCGGCATATAATAAGGGTGCTTATCAGTTAATTTCAAGAACAGCGGTAGTAGACATTGGAAGATAATAAAACAGTTTGGGAAGACCTAGCCAGAACAATTGCTGCTGAGTGCGAGTCTGTAATTAGGTCTTGGCCTGAACATGATAATTTCATTTTAAGCAAACTAGATTTGGATTGGTCTACTCGTAGACGGTCTAGTCGTGGGGGCGTATACGCTGAAGGGCCAGGAATTAGTATTGCTATGAGTTTAGCTTGTTCAATACGTACTACTCCATATAGACTGTATGAGTATAAAAGTTTTGATGCAGACCCAGTTATTGGTGGTTTTTATGCTAAAGCTCCTTGGCTTGCTCTCGGTTTACATGTTTGCCATGAAATGGCACATGCGGCTCAATACTATGCTCATTTCTCACTAGGCATTTTATCAGACCGACCTCATGGCACGCAGTTTAAGTCTGCATACTATAAAATTCGTAGGGCTGTGCTTAACAAACATATACCTATCAATCAAAAACAATTAAAAGATGAGTATCACAAGCTGATTGATGATACTATTCGAGGAGTGTATTAATTTGAACGCAGTAGGTATTTTAGGCGTCTGTTTTGTAGTTTTACACGTTTTAGGTTATATGCCTATATTCCCAGCGGTACTTGGTGGCTTACTAATCATAGTATCTACATATTCTATGTATCGTTTCCATAACGATATTTCACTTATAGCCTTCTCTTTAGGTTATCAAACTGCTATGATGATGGATGAAGAAGAACAAGAGGAAGAATAATGGATTATCACTCACTCAAAAATATCGTACTCTATCACGACAAGCTATACTATGATATTGGTAAGCCTGTTTTAGATGATTCCGAGTATGATGGTCTGTTCGATCAACTTGTAGAACTTGAAAAGCATCAGGGTTGGAAAGATCCTGATAGCCCTACTGTACGCATTACGGCGTCTACTGGCAAGGTTAAGCACCCTTGGCGGTTGTACTCGCTTAAGAAAGTTTATGAGCGTACAGACGTAGACGCTCAATTTACTATCGAACTGCCTAAGCTAGACGGGGTAAACCTAAGCGTAACTTATGTAAATAGCAATCTTAACACTATTCTCACTCGTGGCGACGGTGAGTATGGTGAAAGTGTTATGCACTTGAGTCGAGTTATTAAAGGTATTCCAGTAACTGTTAAAGACGACTATACTTACGTAGGAGAAGTCGTAACAGATAATCATGACGTAGAGAACTTCCGTAACTATGTTGCCGGAGCTCTAGGCTTAAAGAGTGCTAAAGAAGCTGAAAGCCGTAATCTGCGTTTCATTGTACACGATGTTCTAGGCTCAGACCTTTCATTCTTAAATAGAATGGCCCTTGCTCGTGCTAACGGCTTTGATACTGTAGACCTCGGTGACTATTCTGCATATCCGCAGGATGGAATTGTATTTCGTACTAACTCTCACGCTTTAGAGCTTGAGTTAGGATATACTGCTAAGTATCCAAGATTTGCTATTGCTTTAAAGAAAAAAGAGCATTTTAGCGCGGTAACTTATTTGAAGGATATTCAGTGGGCTATCGGTCGTAGTGGCGTAGTAACTCCTGTCGGTATTGTAGAACCTGTAATTCTCGATAGTGCTACTGTATCTCGCGTAATTCTACACAACTTAGAGTTTGTAGAAGAAAATAATCTCCGTCGTGGAGATATGGTACTTATTGAGCGTAGAATTACACCCCAATTCGTAAAAGTAGTAGAACACTCATCATATGAGCCTTTCTCGATTGCAGATGCTAAAGCTGCGCTTAATATGGATGTATACCGTAAAGGCCCTAAGCTTTATGTTGAAGAAGATAACGGTTATCGTCTAGTAGAATACTATGTAAAAACTTTAGGCATTAAAGGTCTTGGCGAAGCTAGCATCAAAAAGCTAGACATTCAACATCCTAGTGAGTTATATGGTCGCTCTGATTGGGATATTCTAGGTAAAAACGGCTCAAAGATTCAAGAAGAGTTGTCTCGTCCAAAAGACTATGCTACTGTTCTTGGAGCTTTAGGTATTCCTAATGTTGGCAAAAGTACTGCTAGGCTGATTGTAGATAACATTCCCAAGTTTGAAGATCTTAGAAATATTGCTAGTGTGAGTATTCGTGGTATTGGCCCTTCAACCATTGAAAGCATCTTAGCTTGGCTAGATGTTAATGAGGATTGGGTACTAGAGCTACCTTATCCTCTAGAAGAACAGAAAGCTGATGTTCAAACTTCTTCGGAAGTTAAAAAAATCGCGATAAGCGGTAAACTCGATATGACCAAGAAAGAGCTAGCTGACCACATGTCTAGACACGGGTTTGTGCTTAGTGATACAGTCACTAAAGACTGCTACGCTCTAATTTCTTCTGGTGAAGAGTCTACTAAAACAAAACAAGCTGCAAAGTATAGTATTCCTGTATACAACTATTGGAACAATCGTGCAGCAATCCTAAAAGGACTAATTTAATTGACCACAGATAATGTAGTATACCTAAGTGCATACGCTCGCTCAGCGCCACAACAAAATGTAGTACAAGAACTTCTAACCTCAGTAGTTGCTGATTACGATTCAGCAATGAATACTTTGGGAATTGATGTTGAAGACCCTACTATTGCTTTTGATATTGCTACTATCAGGTATCTACTTCACGGAATGGCTCATAGAAGCCAAGGAGAAGTACATCCTAGTCAAACTATTTTAAATACTCTACGGAATAGTATGCTAGGATTCTAGTTCTCCACAAGGAGACCGCTTATGAATTCATTAGAACATCTTTATACTAAAACTGCAAACCAGTCTAGAAATAAAGGCATTGTGAATTTTAAAGGAGATTACGATAAGTGGAAACAGAAAAAAAGAACAATAAGACGAGCAGACAAGGCAGCTTTAAAATATGCAAGTAAAAGTGAGTTGCCATCTAGCACAGATTGAAGCATATATAGATCATTATGAATCTTCAGGATTTCAACTGCTACACAAAGATGTAGGAGCAGATCAAGCTATACTGACGTTTCAAGGATACAGCACGGCTCACGCAGCAGAAGCATCATACTGGGATAGCAGTGCACAAGCATACATTGAATTTTCCGATGGAACGACGAGCCCTTTGTACGTAAGGCGATCGCGTTGGATGGACGATTAGAGCAGAGTTAAATAAATTTTTTGTTGCCTCTGGCTCGCGAATCGAGTATTGTAACTATACAAAGATAAACTTATGGAGTTTTAAAACCGTGTCAGAAACTCAACAAAATTATACCTCTGAACAAACTAAACAACTACTTTCACTATATGAACAACTAGGCACTGACGGAATCGACGAGATTGCGGAAACACTAAATAAACCGGTTAGATCTGTAAGGTCTAAACTGGTAAAAGAAGGTGTTTATGTTCCTGCCGCCAAGCAAGACAACAAGAAGAATGGTCCTAGCAAAAAAGAATTACTTAATACGCTTGAAACCCTAGTAGGTTTTGATACTACTGGTTTTAGCGGGTCAACAAAACAGGTCTTAGCAGATCTAATTGTTTACCTAGATAAATCACTTACTAAGTAATTAGTGTGATCGGTAAGGCTCTTAATAAGAAGAATATCATATTAGTCTGCTATTGCAGAAGCAAGTGAAAGAGCCATAAGAAGTGCGGCGGCGGGGCAGCTTCTTGCATACGAAATAATTCCCTTCTCAAGACTATAGTCTAGCGTTGGGGAACCTGTTGTGAGTGGCACAGGTCAACAAGAAAACTCTCTGAGGATCAGTGAATCTGTCCTCAGCACAAAATAGATTCACCGACGCAAACCAGTCGTAGTAAGTCCTTGTGTGCACGAGGCTTGGTTTTGTTTAAGGCGTGTGGTAATTATCTACTACACGCCTTAAATTTTCTCTTGCTCAGTTGCTGTTTTTATCGTATTATGTATGTATAGAGCAAGGAGATAGCCAGTGTACACAGTTCGTAAACTTTTGACTGACGTTTATGAGGTAGCCAACTTTGGCGACCGTAAAGATGCCGATGCTGTATACACAGTTCGCAAAACAAAATGTTCATGCCCTGCTGCTTGGGGTCGCAAATCTTGCAAGCATGTTAGCCTTGTAAATCGTTTTAAGACTCTTCGTGAAGGTTTGTGGTGGTTTGAAATTATTGATAGTGAAATTTATCAGCACCGATTGCAAGCGTTCGAATGAAATTCGATATTGCCTGTAGCTTAAAAATAGTTTATAGTTAATTAACAAATATCTCTCCGTAGCTCAGTTGGATAGAGCAAGACACTTCTAATGTCAAGGTCGGGCGTTCGAATCGCTCCGGGGAGGCCAATAGATTGCACGAGGACAGCATGACTGAAGAAAAAGAAAACAAAAAGTGGCCTCGTGATTACTATGCCACACGCTATGAATGTACACTAGAGCACCTTAAGCACGCAACTCCAGCTCGTGCTAAGAGAGCCGGTATTCTAGGTTGGCGTAAGTGGGACGTAAAAGCCAACGTACTAGACGCAGTGAAACCTCAGGCTTAGTATGAGGCTAGATAGCTAGTAGACCTGCCGTGAGGGTGTAGATCGGCAATCAAATAAAAATAGTTATTGACAGTTGCTTATACACATGTTATATTGTCTTTAACAATACTCCGGTAGCTCAATTGGTCAGAGCTGAGTGCTCATAACGCTTAGGTTGGGGGTTCGAGTCCCTCTCGGAGTACCAAATAGAATTAGAAAGAGATGCGCACTGGTCTGAGCCTATTGTCTGTAATGGCTGCGAGGACTATTCCCACTCTTTCTCGGCTCGCGAGATTCAGACCCTCGCAGCACGAATATCAGGGCGTAGCTCAGTTTGGTAGAGCGCTTGGTTTGGGACCAAGATGTCGTGGGTTCAAATCCTGTCGCCTTGACCAATATATACCGCCTGAGGGTAATAGCTAGTACTTTTCTAGCCGGGATATTTTACCATGTGCAAGTGGTAAATAGAGTGTAGCTTTTGAAGCACTATAGCTACTCTTGACTGTGAATTAACACATGATTAGTAAGTGTTGCAACGGGTATGCTGTCCGTCGGTATACACAGAGATAATGCTGGCTGCGTAGCGGCTAGCATAGGGCGGACCAAATAGTCTAGGTATAAAACCTCATTTCCGATTTGGCAAATCCTAGATATGCGCAGACATGCTAGTCATGGTAGAAAAGCAGAGGATATAGTCGCCCTCTGCACTCATAAGGCCCCCTTGGTGAAATTGGTAGACGCGCGAGACTTAAAATTTCGTTCCTATGGAGTGCCGGTTCGACCCCGGCAGGGGGTACCAACCGCTTAAGGTATTAAATGTCTGATTCTTCAAAAACTAAACATGTAAGTAATGGTACTGGCTTTTTAGGGCTATTAACTCTTTTATTCATCCACCATAAGTTGATAGGTACTATCACATGGAGCTGGTGGTGGGTTCTTTCTCCTATCTGGCTCACTATTTTAGTAGCCTTTATTATTGGGGTCGTAGCAGCAGCTATCGGCTATTATGTTTACAAAAAATAAGGAAACACTGTGGAAATTCTAATCGTTGTAATTGTCGGCGCTCTTATGGCTTGGCTGTGTGCCGAAATGGCAAAAACGCGTAAGCGAGATACTACTCTTTGGGCTATTATGGGTTTTCTATTTGGTCTAATTGCAGTAATCATTCTAGCGCTGATTGGTACTGCTAACGAATAAAGCTGTGTGGTTACGTAATAAACCCGCGAGGCACCACGGTTAGTGCCTCATCTTTGCCGTATTAGCTCAGTTGGTAGAGCAACCGCCTTGTAAGCGGTAGGTCGTGAGTTCAAGTCTTACATGCGGCACCATCTATAAATACCTATGTGGTAGATATTTTTACATGGATTATAAGATTTCAGATTATGACTACATTGCCAGTGCTATAGGCAACGGTATTTTTAGTGGGCTTACTTTAGACCAACTATGGTCTTGCGTTAGTCTTAGCAAAACAAGAGAACAGCTTGATGCAGCAGTTTCAGCTGCTATAAGGCTTAAAGAATTACAGGGGTCTAGCTCATAGGGCAGAGCGGCAGTCTCCAAAACTGCGCGTGAAGGGTTCGAGTCCCTTGTCCCCTGCCAAATATACGACCCCGACCGCCTATCCTACTAATAGCCTTTGTAGTGACGCGCACGCTTGGAGTGAAAGCACAGGTTAAGCTGCTGTGTAAGAGGTCATCAAATCGGCTTGGTGAAGAAACTAGACACCTTAACGTATCCCTCGCACTATATTGTAGGCTAATATAGAGTGTTGTAACTAATAACGGGCTCTTAGCTCAGCTGGGAGAGCGCCTGATTTGCATTCAGGAGGTCAGGAGTTCGATCCTCCTAGGGTCCACCAAAATTCATCGTAAAGGCAGAAGCCGTGTGGAAAGATATGCTGTACAGCATTTACTAAGTCAACTAGAAGAGCTTGCCGCTCAGTTGAAAGCAGAAAACAGACCATCACGAGCTTTAGCAACAGCTATAATGCTTATAGCAAGACACATAAATAACTAAGGTTATTGGGGGATAGTTCAGCGGTAGAACATCGGTTTTTGGTACCGAGTGTCGGGGGTTCGAGCCCTCCTCCCCCAGCCATACAAACATCAAGCGCAAGCTAATCCAAAGTGTTTGTAGTGAGACTATGATTGACATTAACTAAAGACCACGTAGAACAAATGCTACATGGAAATCCAGACATAGCGGAGTGGTTCTCTGCTATGTCTTTATTATTTCCAAAGTATGAAATAACATCGGCAGCAAGAATAGCAGGCTTTGTAGCACAGTGCGGGCACGAATCACAAAATTTTAAGACTTTAGAAGAAAATCTTAACTATTCAGCCGAAGGCTTAAATAGGACGTTTCCTAAGTATTTTGTTAAGGCAGGTAGGGACGCACAAGCGTATCATCGTCAGCCAGAAAAAATAGCAAACGTAGTGTATGCAAGTCGTATGGGTAATGGTGATACTGCAAGTGGAGAAGGATACAAGTTTAGAGGTCGTGGAGTTATTCAGCTAACTGGTAAAGATAATTACTCTCGTTTTGCTAAACACATAGGTAAGTCGCTAGATGAAACTATCGAGTACTTAAAAACCAAGCAAGGAGCTTTAGAAAGTGCTTGTTGGTTCTGGCAAACAAACGGACTGAACGAGATTGCCGACAGTGGTGATATTGTTGCTATGACAAAACGTATCAATGGCGGAACTATAGGTCTAGAAGATAGACGAAAGCACTATACTCACGCTCTAGCTGTATTAGGCGGTAAAGCGCCAGTACACACAGCTAGTGCTGGTGGCGAAACACTTAAACAAGGTTCTAAAGGTTCAGAAGTTGTAAAACTACAACGAGCTCTAGGCATATCTGCTGATGGAGACTTTGGTCCAGGCACTGCAACTGCTTTAAAGCAATGGCAAGCTAAGCACGGATTAACAGCAGACGGAGTAGCCGGTCCTAAGACTCTTGCTAAGTTGTTAGGGTAATCATATGGCCTACAAAACTTATAAGCGAGAAATAGCCTTATTGTCTTTAGTTGCTCTATATTCTTTTGTAGGCTATACGTTATACACACTATCTAGTTTAAATCAGACTGCTGCTATGGTTGATCTTGTTGGCGTTTTAGTTATACCTACCTTTGCTACTGTAGCAGCAGCTTTTGGAATAGACAGCTACTTCAAACAAAATAAACAAACCACTACAAACTCTAACGACGAAAAGTAATATTACGCTTGCTCAATATCTTATCTGTATGTTATATTTAATTATAACCAATGGAGAACGACATGGCCACAGCTCATACTGTTATCAGCAACTTTAAACGTAAAGGTTTTAACCTTCTAGGTCACGGTTGTTACGCCGCAGTATTTGATAGCAATGTAGATCCAAATCTAGTGTATAAGATTGGTGTTCGTAGTTCAGACCCGTTCATTGATTACATAAGTGACGTTGCTTTGCAGAATAACCCGCATTTTCCACGCATCTATGATATTATGGTGCAAGATGATTGGTATCTTGTACAAATGGAGCGCTTGGAGCCAATACCTTCTCACAAGACATTTCTATCGAATGAAATTCGATCTTTAGTAAAAGAAGATGGTGACGCGTTAGTGCATCTTAAGCTTTCTACAGAGCTTTTGTCTATCACGGACCGTATTCGAGAACTGGCAGAAGCACTAGATGTAAAAGTAGATTTGCATCCTGGTAATATTATGATGCGTGGAGTGACGCCAGTAATAACGGACCCTTTGTGTGACCATGATATCTACAGCGAGTGGGCTTTAGAAAACTGGATGCACCAAAAATATAACGAGGGTATGTCGGAGTATTCCTATTGATAGACAAAGACAATAAAGCATCACAAAACTATGTTCAGCCAAATCTAGTTACTACTAGATACATAGTAGCATATAAAAAACAACTTAAAGACGCTATACAAGCAAAAAACGTCCCTAGAGTTAAGATAATTCTTAGTGTGCTAGCCGTACTAAGCCCGTTAGAATATATTGACTATCTAAGTAAAATAAAAAAGAAATGAGAAACAATTATGGATACCTTGGTATTAAATGCTGACGGTCTTCCAGTTAGTTTACTACCAGTTAGTGCTGTTTCATGGAAAGAGGCCATTCTATACATGTATCACGACAAGTGTGATGTGTTAGAGTGGTATGATAATTGGATAGTTCACAGTGCTAACTGGGAAACTCATGTTCCAGCTGTAATCATGCTTAAAAGCTACTTACGTCGTAGCACTGAAGTACGATTCAGCAAATCAAACATATACCTACGTGACAACTACCGTTGTCTTTATTGCAGCACTCAGATAAATAATAACACTGCTACAATGGACCACGTGCGTCCTCTGTCTAAAGGTGGAAAAACTACTTGGGAAAATATTGCAACCGCTTGTTCGCCTTGCAATACTAGAAAAGAAGATAAAATGCACATGAAGCCTATGTATCAGCCGTACAAGCCTGGATACTATGAACTTGTGCGTAAGCGTAAACAGCTACCATTCCAGCTTCGTCACGACAGTTGGGCGCGTTGGTTAGGATTGGAGGACGAAATTGGGGAAACGAAGTGATTACGAAAGAAAGCCGAGGGATTACTACCCAACTCCGTTGGCCGCAGTAAAGCCTCTCGTCCCACATCTTCCGGCCTCGTTCACATTCTGTGAACCGTGTGCTGGTGATGCTAGGCTCATTGACCATATCGAGAAGTTGCACGACGATGCAACTTGTTTAACAGCTTTTGATCTAGAACCGCAAGCTGACGACGTAGACGAGCTAGATGCTCTTGAACTCTCAGAAGAACACGTTCATGGGTGTGATTATATTATTACTAATCCTCCGTGGGAACGCTCTAAAAAAAGTGGATATCTTCTTCATGCAATGATTGAGCATTTCAGTAACCTTAGACCAACCTGGTTGCTGTTCGACGCAGACTGGATGCACACAGAACAAAGCGCAGAACTGGTTAAAACTCGGCTAGTCAAGATTGTTAGTATTGGTCGTGTAAAATGGATTGAAGACAGTGCTGGCACTGGTAAGGACAATTGCTGCTGGTACTTGTTCGATCGAAATAAGCACGGTGAAACGGAGTTTCACGGGCGAGTAAAACAAAAATGATCTTGCATCTCTTCTTGTTGTATGTTATTGTTATGTATAACAAGGAGAGATGAGCATGGCCGAAGCTATTAATGATAATTTTAGAGGCGTAGTAGTTACACCTCATAAAGTAGCCGAGGTATATAGTGCCAACGAGTGGTTTCGTAACGGATACCTTGACGCTTTCAAAGGATTGCCTTACAAATATGATATTCCAGTACGAGCATCAGCAACTGCTTATGAACGCGGTCGGGCCTTTGCCGTTTGGAGCAAGGCTAACAAATTCCCTCGCGCTGTATGGCGTAACGGAGTTACCGCTAAGACTGTTCGTGAAAGGCTTGTATTAGCTATCTGCCAACGAGCAGTTATTTAAAATTTCTTCTTGCTCTCCGCTTGAGAATCACGTATATTATAAGAACAGAAAAAGACATGGCACTGCTCGTAAAGGAACGAAAAGCTCTAGAACAGTTAGAACAAGCATTTGTTCAATACTATGAGCAGATTCTTCACTTAGAGCTTGCCATCGACACAACAAAGACGCCGGAAGAAAGGCTGCTATTTTTAGCAGTGGAGCTGGCAACAACCCAATAACCCCTTTGCGCGGGTAGCAATCAGTGGACTCATTGTAGTGGTGAGTATATAGTGGGCCTAACTAGCTTACAGCTGAGTACTCCGGGGGTAAGAAATTTTTGCGGGGTAGAGAAGTGGCATCTCGACTGGCTCATAACCAGTAGATCGGAGGTTCGAGTCCTCCCCACCGCAACCAATTTTGTGTATGACCCAACGGGTATGTTCACTCGGATTTCGTATAGCGAAATCTGCATAACTCGGTACTGCATAAGAGCGGCTTAAGCATAAATGCAGTTAAATCGCTAACGGGCATCGGTTAGTAGAGCCAAAAACAACTCGGTACTGCTACTTGAAATGCAGCTAAGTCGCCTGAATACGAGGGTAGAGCCAAAAACAACTTTTAGCTTGCTTAATGATTAATAATAAGTTATATTGAGTTAAGTTGGATGATTTCAGCAAATAACATGAAAATTTCTTACCACAAAATTAAGAAACCTTCTAGTTCATCCAGATTTAAAATAATTCTTGCTAATCGGTTAATTGTTTGATAATATAGATTATAGGATGAGTTCAGCAACTCTTTTGCTCGGATAATGCAACAAGTTCATCCTGATTTTTACAGCCTGAAAACTACCGTGCGCGGAGTGAGTAGGCATCAGCTTCAGAGCGTGAGTATGTAAATTAGTTTACATACTAAGCGGTGTGCCGTGAGGGGAAAACGCTCTAACTAATAATCGTTCGGTAGTCAATTGGTAACTAAAGAGAACCCACTTAGTCTCTTTGAAATCGGTTCGATTCCGGCCCGGACGGCCAATACTCTAGTACTCAATTGCTAGTCTGACGTACTGAGTTTTAATGACTAGCTGTAGGACGGTGTGCTAAAAACCTTCTAGTGATAAAACCGTATTAACTAGTACCCACGTAACGAACCGATACTGTAATAAACATACGTTTAGCAAGCTATGTGTGCCTTCGCCTAAGGAACTCTGTTCTGATAAAGATTGCGCCGCCTCTGGGATACTTCACCTAGCGTAAGAAATAAAGACTAAGGTCAGACGTGTTTCTTTGTTTATAGTAAACAAAGTGGTACTCCCGTAATTTCTCTGTCATCTAATAGGAAGACGCCTGTTCAGTCGGGCGAATGGAAGTTGCAATATTTCCCAGAGATTTGTCTGTTCTCTCCTAGGATTACAGAACCGTTTGTAGAGTCTACACGTACGGCAACACGTTATAGTTGTTTTCAAGTGAATAGGGTTGAACTCCTTGACACTACCAGGCCTATGGCAATAATAGGAATTCTGGATATAGGTAGCATGGATACCTTAAAATAGTCCATCTTATTGCCGTTCTGTTCAGAATCTGCTATGACGAAACAATAGCGCCGGATTAGTAACCGGCACCCACTTTAAACCGTAAACAGGACACTTTCAAGCTGTTTTACGTCTCAGACAAGGCAGGCACAATCATCACTAGCCTGTTTACGCTTTAAATTGGGATTTGCGGATGTAGTATAATGGTATTATTACAGCCTTCCAAGCTGAAGACGCGGGTTCGATTCCCGCTATCCGCTCCAACTACTTAAGGGTTGCACATGAAGTTGGTCACATCGTGTGTAAAAAGGGTAATGGCACATACTTTTAACTAGACCTTTCCCCTTATGGTTAGTGCGGGTGTAGCTCAGTGGTAGAGCTTCTGCTTGCCAAGCAGAAGGCCGTGGGTTCGACCCCCATCGCCCGCTCCAGAATAGGATGCTTCAACGTGATTACTTGAAGTATCACTATCGTCTAAGCCTTTTACGACGTAAACGCAAAGGCCGTAAGTGCGACACGTGAGCTTCGTGCCCCACCAAGGGAGTGGAAGTCCCTCGGTAGATAGTTGGCAGGTTGGTCTAGCATATCAACTGCACGTATGGACTGCGTAAAGTCCTCGGAAGCGCAAAGATTCTAGAGTAGGCACTTAATCAATGCCTCTTTGCATTAGTTAGTTACCGTTATTGGTCATAATACTAACACGAGCGTCAATGTCGTGAGACGCTCATTCTAATTCCATCTAAACGCTAGGTGTTTAGTTGCAATTAGGATGGCTACAGCAATAAATCAAGCATTTATTTTGGGTATAAACAAGCAACAAACCCATCCTGTAATTTTAACGGAAGAGAGACACACACATGACAAAAAACGCATTTGAAATCCGTTCAGACATTTTAGCACTAGCTAAGGACTACATGGACAAGCAGGCACAAATCAACTCAGAGTTTACTAAGGCTCTAATCAATGCTGGTACCACTAATATGCAAGAACTTGCAAAAAGTGTGCAAACAGCGTATTCAATGGACGACTTGCTCAAAACAGCCGAAAAAATGTATGGCTTTGTAGCAAAAAATAAAGATAAGGAATAACTATTGGTAGGTCACGTAATTCGAGTAGGCAATCAGGATATTTTTGGATATTCTAGATATATCAACTTTTATAATCGAGTAGTTGCTGACGCAGAAGATGGTGAGCTTTTCGTAGAAGTAGGTTCTTTTCTTGGACAGAGCACGGCTGCTCTAGCTTTCTTTATCAAACACAGCAAAAAACGCATAGCACTACACGCAATAGATCTATTCGAGCTTAATGAGTTTAGCGACGAACCACACTTCAAAGTAATTGAAGAGCACGGTGGTGATTTTTTAGCTGCCTTTGAAAGTAATCTTAGAGGTGCAGAAGTTGACGATTATGTTACTGTAGTGCAAGCATCTTCCTTAGATGCATCAAAACAATACGAAGACCGTTCAATTTCATTTTTAATGATTGACGCTTCCCATAAGTATGAAGATGTTGTAGATGACATTCGTGCTTGGTATCCAAAAATAAAGATGGGTGGTATTATTTCTGGTGACGACTATGATTGGCCAGAAGTGAAACGTGCCGTAGAAGATACTCTTGGACCTCATTCTACTTTTGAAGGTAGTACTTGGGTTGTAAAAAAACAGCATCTTATACTTGAAGATAGAATTAAATAAAATTATAGGTTGATTTCAGCAAAAGTACATAATTTGTACGTGTCGGTTCAAGTCCGATTCCGCGCTTTTCGCGTAGATAGATCAATGGTAGATCAACAAACTAAATATCAACCTGAATACTTATAGAATCAGTTCAGCAAAAAATTTGTAAGCTCACTGGTAGAGCATTTGACTGCGAATCAAACGGAGCGGTTCAATTCCGCACAAAACCCCTGATTCTGATAACGACTAACGCGGGTGTGGCGAAACAGGCAGACGCATCAGATTTAGGTTCTGACGCCGCAAGGCGTGGGGGTTCAAGTCCCTTCACCCGCACCAATATATAGTTTCCAGTTAGCTCAGTTGGTAGAGCAACTGACTGTTAATCAGTGGGTCGCAGGTTCGAGCCCTGCACTGGGAGCCAAATCTTTAATCTGTGAATTGTCTAGTGTCTTGTCAAAAATAGAACATACTCCGCGAATGTGTTCGAAAGGTCCAGTGTAGGGAATGCACCTTGTTCATTGCTTGTTTTGACGTACGACGTACCCTAAGGAGTAATCCAATACTGCAGGGCCCAAAATATGCAGATAATGTAGATGATGTTGTGGCATCTTAACTAGACAGTTCTCACATTAGAGGTTAACAAATGACAGTTAATATAACTGTAGAACAATTAGTAGAGCTTGCCAAGCAGGCGGAATATAAAAATCCCATAGAATGGGGCGAGCTTCCTGTTGACGAAGATACTATCTATACAGCTTTTGCAAAAGCTATGTACACCGCATACTCTAGTACAGATCCTACTACTAGAGACTTAGTGCTACTGGCTAGTTTAGTAAAACTTCAGACAGAAAATTTTGCACTAGGGCAACAAGCTAAGATACTTCTTAATACTATTGCAGAATTGCAAGACAAATAAGGATAGGTGGCAGAGTCTGGTTTATTGCACCGGTCTTGAAAACCGACGTACCGAAAGGTACCGTGAGTTCAAATCTCACCCTATCCGCCAGGTAGAAAAATAAAATGGAGCGGGGGCCGGACGGTAAGGCACCAGATTGCTAATCTGTACTACCCGCAAGGGTAGACTGGGTTCGACTCCCAGTCGCTCCGCCAATTTCATTGGTCCGTTAGTCGAGTGGTTTAAGATGCCTGCCTGTCACGCAGGAGATGAGGGGTTCAATTCCCCTACGGGTCGCCATATAAATGGAGAGTAAACCGGACAAGCGCGCCGGGTCCGCCTGGAAAGCGTCACGTAGGGGCAACTCTATGAGGAGCATGTCCTCTGCTCTCCGCCAAATAACACTTGCTAGTTGCTGTACAATACGGTATAGTAAATTATGCAAAGGAAAACACACATGTCACACATCGAGTACTTTACGCAGTTGGAATCTACAATTCCACTATCAGACCATTTAGATAGGCTAGAACTAGCTATGAGTCAATATGTATTAATCCTTCTAGGAGAAGAAATTACTTTTAATAAAAATCAAAGCGCAGAACAACGTATAACTGACGTTACTCATTTTATTGAAAGCCTCGCCTAATGGACGATTTAGACCGCTGGAATCAACTCATCTATGATTTGCAAGGTACTTGCGAAGGACTAAACGCTTTCTTAGAGCGTACGGCAGAAGATTTAATTGATTACATGCCGTTTTTAGAATATTTAGATCAACACCTTTTTCTCTGCGAAAGCTGCGGTTGGTGGTGTGAAGTTTCAGAAATGGCAGTTACAGAAGAAGTTTGTATTTGTGATGATTGTTACAGTTATGGATCAGACGAATAAAGGTTCTATCGCCTAGCGGCAAGGCAACTGCCTCTAAAGCAGAAAGACGTAGGTTCGAATCCTACTAGGACCACCAAGATACTCAGCCCGCAAGGGGAAATGCAGAGCTGCAACATGCTCGGTAGGCGTAAGCCGAAGCGGGTTCAAGTCCCGCCTGAGTTACTAATTACACCTATGAGTTGATGGGTGTGCCTGAACCAAGGCATCGGGGACAGAGATAAGGTTTTTATGGAAAACTGCTCCACCAAATAAATATTTTAGGAGATACACCTTGTAGATTACAAAGCCACCGTAGCCTTGATTATTGCTTAACTATAACGTATATTAACATAATCAAGGAGATAAAAATGTCTTTAGAACTAAAAATTAAATCTAAACACCTGAGCGTAGAAGCTCAAATCATTCGCTTCGAAGAGCAAAAACTGCAACGCCAAGTACGTTGGTTTATTGACCAACACTTCGCTTCAGGCTCTAACGGTGAGCCAGATTTGTTCCTTAACAAAGAACATCACCAGTATAAACGTCTTCGCGAGCATCGAGTAAAAGATGTTCGTCGAGAAAATCGAGCAACTTTTCTAGCTCGTGCTTATATTGCCGGAGACGCGTATAAGATTGTTGAAGCAAAGCGCAAGCCAGAGCGTGAGTTCGAGTTTAACAATTTCATTGTACCTCGCATTGTGAATATGGTAGCTAAGTACGGAGCAGATAAGGTTCCAGTTAAGATTTATGATAGGACAAAAGGTGGCTATGTAGATAATCCCGACCTAGTTAGGATTAAGCAAGCCGTAGCTAAATGGATTGAGACTACTGAGTAATCAGTAGCTATCGAGGCTTAGCAGAGCCAGCGTAGCAAATCTGTGATAGGATGGATACTGCAACCAATTTGTGGGTTAATAACCACATACTCAAGGTTGAAGGTAGCATCAATGAAACCCCCAGACCATCCAGATACACAACTTGTGGGTAGTAATTTTTGTGAAATCAACCACTTCTACTTATTGTAGAGGCTGTCAACTAGATACGCTGATGTTTCAGCGTCGCAGTGCTAGATGGCACAAAACCAATACGTGAGGTTTTGTATTATAAAAAAGGCGTACCATCAGCGGTTGCTAGTTCCGTGCCATAACTAGTACTATTAAAGAATAATTGCGGGATTAGCTCAGTGGTAGAGCCGCTCCTTTACACGGAGAAGGTCGGGAGTTCAACCCTCTCATCCCGCACCAAAATACGGGCACTCAGTAAAGAGTCAAGATTGGCAGCGCCATAAATCACATAGTGTGCGGTGATAATAAAGATGTTAGTCAGCGGAGTGTGAATCTCCAAGTGTCCACCAAGTTATAGAATCATTACAGCAACAAACAAACAACTACTGGTTCGATTCCAGTACTCCCCGCCATAGATACACTACCGCTCGGAGCGGCTGAGCAAGTAGTTAGAAATCCGCAGCATTCCTTTAGAATGTTAGTTTCTAATGCGTAGTGTATCTTTGATGGGGAGTATGGCAAGGTGCCGCTAAGAGCAATCTTAGCTTTCCCCAATGATTCTGATTTACCTTGAGGTAAGGAAAGTGTACAACACTGTACAACGGAGTAATTAACCGTAAACGGAGCATGGGCACTCTGAAACATCTTGAAACGTTAGAGAGATACCGCACCGGCCTCATTGAACTAACCATTGTCTGATCGTTGTAGATCTGTTATCTTTATTCAAAGGAGATAAATTGTGATTCACGTTCAAGGCAAAATCCCTCGCACTGTATTCGTAGCTTTTAGTGGCGGAGTAGACAGCGTAGCCGTTGTAGATTTTCTACGTCGTAACCATCAAGTGTTGCTAGCTTATGTAAACCACGGCGATGAAATCGCCAAGGCAGAACAAGAGTTTGTAGAGCAGTATGCTCAGCAGTACGGCTTGCCGCTTTTTATGAAGCGCGCTGACACAGACAAGCCTCGTGATACTTCTTGGGAAGAGCATTGGCGTAATGAACGCTATAGTTTCTTTCATACCGATATTACAGGTACTGTAATCACTTGCCACCATCTTGACGACTGTGTTGAGACTTGGCTGTGGAATATGTGTAACGGGCGTGACCAGACTATCGGCTATATGAATCGTAATGTAATTCGTCCATTCCGTACGACAAGAAAGTTTGAGTTTGTTGACTGGTGCCGACGCAAGCAACTCACGTGGTTTGAAGACCCTACCAATGCTAATCCGCAATTTGCTACGCGTAACTTTATCCGTCACACCCTGATTCCTGCGGCTTTGCAGGTAAACCCCGGCATCCACACTACAATTCGTAATAAGCTACTGCAAGAAAAAATTTAAAATCGTTCTTGCCTAGTTGTAAAAAATAACGTATATTTAATTTAACAAGGCAACAAGCCTTATGGAGAAAACTAATGAACACCTGCATGATTAAGACCGAGCGTTTTTATCACAGCTCCGCTGGAGGGGCAAACTCGTGAAAACTTGATTTTCGCCTGTTTGTTAGTGTTTGTTTACACCCTCCTAGAATCTGAATGGTTTTAGGAGGGTTTTTTATTTGGTCGGGTGCTAGAATTGGTTATGGAGCGGATTGCAAATCCGTATTATGTGGGTTCAAGTCCCATCCCGACCTCCAACAACAAAAAGGAATCACTATGAGAGCTTGGATTTATACTTCAGATTTAGATAATTATATGCAGCTAATGCGTTCAGAGGGTTCAGACCCTTCAGTTATCAGTCAGACAGATGACCAATCGCATGTTGAAATGACCGCCAGCGTAGCTGGAGAATGGAATATGCTAGGTTTGTGGTACCAACTAGGGTGACGCCGAGCGGTTCGGACGGTTCTCTCATAAGGAACTAGGGTGAGTTCAACTCTCACCGGCACTACCAAACATATTAAGGATACTAAATGATTGTTATATTTTTAGACGCTAAGTGTAACGACTGTTGCTCTGTAAATGTTTACGAAGATCCTGATCCAGAGGCAGAGTGTTCTGAGGTAACTATGTTGCGTAGTTACTCTGGGTATGTACCAGAAAGCTCCTTAGGTAAGGACGATAGGATTATGCTTCGCATAGACAACGCTACTGGTAGAATTATAGGCTGGGTTCCTATTGATTTAGAGGTGTTAGGTGAAGAAACAAAAGTCAACGACTGAAGAAGTTTTAGCTGATTTAATTTTCATGCTAGAACAGAGCTATTTAATCGAACACGAACAAGACTATGCTAAGATACGCGACCTATGTAGGAAATACGGAGTTAAGCTGTGAAAATTGAATACCGTCAAGGCGATCTATTTCAGACTGATATTCATCACATAGTACACGGCTGCAATGCACAAGGTGTAATGGGTAAAGGAGTAGCAAAGTTAGTTAAAGAGCTTTACCCACAAGCATACGATGAATATCGTAATATGTGGTTACGAAACAGTGCTCTAATTGTAGGGTCGGTTCATTTTGTAGATTGCGGAGATAAAACTATCATTAATGCTATCACACAAAAGACCTTTGCCAAGGCATATAACGACCCTACTAGATATGTTAGTTATGATGCTGTTGCAGAGTGTATGCAGGCAATTAACCTAATGATTCCAGGTAAGCAGCTAGCAATGCCAAGAATTGGCGCACAGCTAGGCGGCGGAAAATGGGAAATTGTTGCGAGTATTATTGAACAGGAACTCACAGCAGTGCAGCCAGTGGTATACGTACTTTAAGAAGCGTATTGCATATCTGCTCAAAATAAGTTATATTGATTTATAAATAACGGAGAGATGGCAGAGTGGTCGATTGCTGCGGACTGTAAATCCGCTAGGGAAACCTCACGTTGGTTCGAATCCAGCTCTCTCCACCATATAGGAAAATAGAGTGTATCACCTTTTTGTAGTATGTACTATGAGCGATGTGTGGGATGAAATCCCTTACGAAAAACGTGAATGGTGGCATCTCGAAAAAAGTTCTTCTGAGCGTCAAGAACTTGTTGATCTTGCTGCACTACGTAAGAACCAGTATACCTCACATAAACTGGTGTTTGCGGAGTACTCGTTGAGTGATTGTTTTTACCCTCGTGCAGAGATACAAAAGCGTACAAACACAGCAAAAATGCTAAAAGCAATAGGATATGGACGATGAAACAAAAACCTCTACCTAAACCGCGCGATCCGTTCGTGCAACATCTGGTTAAGCGCAAAAGTGGCGCTCACCAAAAACCTTACAAAGTCTCACGTAGAGACGCTAAGGTACAAATGAAAAAAGACTACTCTGACAAACACGTTGATGTTTCTCTGAGTAGTCTTCGTAATGGGCCGGTAGCTGAGTTGGTTCTAGCACCCGACTTTTAATCGGATTACATGGGTTCGAATCCCGTCCGGCTCACCATTATTTCGATGATACAACCAAAAGTGACAGCAGGTTAGTTGGGAGTCACGTATCCATAGAACCCAACGGTTGTATCTTTCAAATAATGCCTATGTAGCTCAGTTGGTAGAGCAGCGGATTGAAAATCCGCGTGTCAGCGGTTCAATTCCGTTCATAGGCACCATTAAACTTGTTCTTCTTGTTGAGCCTGTTCTTCTTTCTTTCTAGAGATAGTTCTAGAGCTTGTCAGCATTATTCCAGACAGAGTTCCTGTTAAGAAAGTTGCAATAGGTTGAATGAGTTCAAAGAATTTCATATCGTTAGGTGCAGAGGCATTCATTGGCTGTGTTACATGTATTAGAGAATACAACACAGCAAATATAATACCTGTTAATGTAAATGATAGGCAGATTCCTACTATAAATTTAAGCTTAGCTTCAAGTAAATCTATGTAATCGTCTTTTTGTAGTTTACTCATTAGGTGTCTCACTTGTACCGATTATGTCACTACTAAATTCTAAAGTGTTTGTAGTGTTATCGCTCGAAGAGGTCTCTGGTATGTCAATAAGGTATTTTGTGCATAGACCCATTGCTTCACAAGCTGGAGGCTCACATTCTTCTGTTTCCCAATTTGCGGGGTCCATGCAAGGGTATCTGTAAACATCTTCACCGAATATTATAAAGTAAAAACATGTTAGTATTATTGCTACTGGTAGTGCTATATACATGATTATTGATTTCATTTCCTTTCTCCGCACTATCAATATAGCATGTTTTTAAAAATTATACAAACGCTCATTTTTAAATAACCAAAAATGGTCTACTGTTTTTGTGTTATGCTCACGAAGTGAGCCGTGCCCCTGGGGTTGGGCATGACAAAGCAATCATCCCCCTGAATTTTTGTCCTTTAGCTCAGGTGGTTAGAGCGAAGAGCTGATAACTCTTAGGTCGGTAGTTCGAGTCTACCAAGGACAACCAAAAACAACTTGCTCTCTGCTTAAAGATGAGCTATTATATATTATAACGTCCCCATAGATTACGTTGGCTAGATCACTGCCCTTTCAAGGCGGAGAAACGGGATCGACACCCGTTGGGGATACCAAATAGAAAGCACTGCGATGGACTATAACAAAGCTATTTTACCGGTCAAGTATCTAGTTTTTCTTGATATTGATGGAGTGTTTACCTCGGGTCGCGTGCAATTTGCCAGTGCAAATCCACGAGACTTATGGAATAAGTTCGACCATACTGCCATTGAGTTCATGAATAAAATTCATGATAGAGTAGATGGCGTGTACTTCATGCTAATTTCCACTTGGAAAGACCATCTAGCGTCTGACGATGCAATGTTAGAGCACTGGATCATTTCTAGTTTCAGAAATGCTGGATTCCGTGGAGAGTTCAATCATCCGTGGAAGACAAACCCAGATAACGTCTACAAGAGCAAAGAAACACGCGCTCACGAAATTAGAGATTATCTAGCGGGACGAAGCATTAAAGACTATATCATCTTTGACGACAGCGACTATGATTTTGATAAGATTTTAGGTAAGCGTCGCCACGTTAAAACCGACAGTGAGAATGGCTTGCTGTTTAAACATATGAAAAATGCTATGAGCATTATTGGAGAATGGGAACCTAAGTAATGGAACCAGATAACGTATTTGATTGGGATGTAGACGATTGGCGAGTTAATAGTTTTGTAACTGCTATCCATAAGGCTAAAAATACTTTTAAAGTAGGCGATATTGTACGCTTGAAAAGCGGCACCGCTCCTATGAAGGTTACAAAGATATACCAGGGTACAAAAATTGTTTGTGAGTATGTCTCTAGCCGTAAACAGCTAGGAGCACGAGAAGCTTCTGACTTTGTTGCATACGAGTATACAAGCCCTGCAAAAGAATTTAATCAAACTGTTGAAAAAGAGGAAAAACAGATGACTGCTAAACTATACAAAACTGTAGAAAAAGGTCGTTACGGCGAATACAAAGCCAACGACGGTAATAAATTGCTCTTGCTAATGCAAGACACTGGCTCATATGAAGCTTTCTTGCCAGAAGAAATCAAACGCGTAATGGCGTTCACATTCGACGTAATGTTCAACGGCCAAGGTAAGGTTTACTCATATCTAGGTACTGAAGGTGAAGTTTCTGCCGGTGACCTATTGCTAAGCGACGACATGAGTTTTGCTCGCGTTGTAGCAGTCGGAACCGAAAGTGAAACTGCAACCAAACGATTCAAAGGCACTAAGCTGGTCGGTACTCGACTAGCTTAATGCTATTGCCCCAGTAGCTCAGCGGCAGAGCAACTGATTAGTAATCAGTAGGTCCGCGGTTCGATCCCGTGTTGGGGCACCAATACTCGTCTCTATAGCTCAATGGACAGAGCACCGCGCTACGAACGCGATGATGTGGGTTCGACTCCTGCTAGGGACTCCAATACATGCCGACAAAGTGTTGACGGATACACGACTGGTTGTGGACCAGTAATAGATAGGTTCGATACCTACTGTCGGTTCCAGGTTAGCCCCTGTAGCTCAACGGTTAGAGCACTTAAAAGGGATACAGTCGTGTATCCGTACAGCCACTAATTATTGCAATGATAATGCAGAGGTTTCTGGTTCGAATCCAGACGGGGGCACCAATTTTAAAATTCTTCTTGCCATCACGCTAAACTTAGTGTATATTGTTATTAACGCATTAAAGCGTAGGAGACAATAAATGGAACAAGACAATGAAGATTTAATCTATCAATTGAAAGTAGCTTTAGCTACTGCTTTCACTTTTTATATGAAAGCGCACAATTACCACATTAATGTAGAAGGCCCGCACTTCTCAGAATATCACGAATTTTTAGGTGATGTTTACGCTGAAGTTTGGGGTTGGACTGACGGCATTGCAGAAGAGATTCGTACTCTTGACAGCTACAGTCCCTTCTCATATTCTAGGTTCTCAGAACTATCAGCTATTGCAGAAGAAACAACAGTTCCTCCAGTAGAAACGATGTTTCAAAACCTCGTTGCTGATAATGCTACCCTACTTGCCACACTCTACACAGCTAGAAAAGCTGCTGACGCAGTAGGTAATTTCGGCATCACTAATCATTTAGAAGATATGATTACTGCCACGCAAAAAAGACACTGGATGTTAAAAGCATTTAAGATGTAATTAACATCGGTTTGTTTCAGCATAAAATTTATCTATCACATTGAACTAGCGGACGACGAGAATCTCCGCGACAAACCAGAAAATCTCTTGAAAGGAAACTAAATGAACACTTTTGCTAACGCAGTTCTAAACGACAGCCTCACTGCTCGTACCGCTAACGGTATGCGCGCACACGCAACCACCTCTAGTGCAGTACTAGACCTATTTGGCTCAATCGGCTCGGCTCGTGGCAAAGATGTGTCGCGTGAGTTTATGGCTGCAATGGCTGAAAATGAAGAGCTTGCACTTCGCACTCTTCTTTGGGCTCGTGATATTCGTGGCGGTGCAGGTGAGCGTCAGACTTTCCGCAATCTACTTGCTAAGCTTGAGCAGCTTAATCCTAAGCTTGCAGGCCGTCTAATTCATAAAGTTCCAGAGCTGGGTCGCTGGGACGACCTGTTCGTACTAACTGACGCGGATAACCGTCGTGAAGCGTTTGCATTTATTGCAGATGCTCTAGCTAATGACAACGGCCTCGCTGCAAAATGGATGCCTCGTAAGGGCCCAGTTGCAGTAGAGCTTACTCGTTTTATGAGTCTAACTCCTAAGGCGTATCGTAAGTTGATCGTCGGCCTAACTCAAGTTGTTGAAACCCAAATGTGTGCTAAGAACTGGAACGAGATTAATTTCTCGCACGTTCCTAGCGTTGCTAGCGCTCGCTATCAAAAAGCATTTGGCCGCAACGCCTCAGAAGCGTATACTCGTTATATTCAGGAGCTTCAAAAGCCACAGTCTGAGCGAGATCCTGCTGTCAAGATCAATGCTAGTGCCGTGTTCCCACACGACGTAGTAAAAAGCGTCGCTAGTGGTAATGCTGCTGTTGCAGATGCACAGTGGCAGGCTCTACCTAACTATGTTGGAGATGCTCGCGTCTTCCCAATGGTAGACGTTTCTGGTTCTATGGGTTCTGTTCGGTACAGCGCTCCTGGACGAGTACAACCGATCGAAGTTGCTGTTGCTCTAGGTCTTTATCTAAGTGATAAAAACACTGGTCCGTTCAAAGACCTGTTCCTTACTTTTTCTGCTAACCCAGAGATTGTTAAGGTTAAGGGTTCTCTGAGTGAGAAAATTCACCAGATGAGCACTTCAGCTTGGCAGATGAATACCAACCTTCATGCTGCGTTTGACCGCCTACTGCAAGTAGCAGTAAATGGCAAAGCTGCTCAAGAGGACATGCCTCAGATGCTTCTTATCCTTAGCGATATGCAGTTTGACGCTTGCACTCGTTATGACGATCGTGCTCTCGACATGATTGCTCGTAAATATGAACAGGCTGGATACAACATGCCAAAGATTGTGTTCTGGAATCTTAACCAAGGATACGGCAACGTACCGATTAAGTTTGATAGTCGCGGTACTGCGCATGTTAGCGGTTTCTCCCCTGCTATCATGAAGTCGGTTCTGGCAAATGACCTTGAAGATTTTACGCCTTACAACGTAATGCTCAAGACTCTGATGCAGGACCGCTATGCATACGCTGCATGAACGTCTAGGCCATTGGCTACAGCGCAAACTAATGTCTACGCCCCGAGCAGGGCGTAGACGACCTCAACCAAATAGAAACTTAATATTAACTCGAATTATCCTCAAAATCTTAGCCCAGGAGTAGAAAATGGCCAAAGGTAAAAAATCATCCGGTAAGAACTATACATCTTCAGGATTGTATAGCAACGTATCGAAAAAAATCACCAATGCTCAGCGTAGTGAGTATATCACTTCTGGCGACCGTGTAGCTAACCAGCTTAAAGCTTTTCGTGCCGGTAAGCGAGTAATGGTTACTATCGAAAACCCAAACAAAGAAGAACGCGCCAAGCGATTCATCCGAGTAGATGCTTCCACTGTGTGGAAGAACCGCTCTAATGATGGATTTGTAATCAAAGGCGCCTAAACCACAGAAGCCAAACCTAGTGTTTGGCTTTTTTCTTATCAGGAGAACTATGTTAAAAGTATATAAAACAAACCCAGCCGCATACCTACCTAAGCTAGCAACCACAGGCTCTGCATGTTTTGACCTTCACGCTAGCCTAATTCCTGGAGACAAGGTAAAGTGCTATCATTATGGAGAAACGGCTCCTGATGCACTTGAAGTAAATGCGTTCGGCTCTATCACTATCAAGGCCGGTATGCGTACTCTAGTACCTTTGAATATCATTTTTGATATTCCAGAAGGATTTAGTTTACGAGCTCACCCACGTAGTGGGTTAAGCCTCAAACAAGGACTTACACTATTCAATTGCGAAGGCGTAATCGACAATGATTATGTAGACCCTATGTTCGTAACACTGTACAATATTTCAGGCGTTGACCAAGTAATCAGCGACGGAGATCGCATTGCGCAAGCAGACCTAGTTCGTACAGAGCAGTATACGATTGAAGAAATCTTAGATAAACCACAACAAAAAACTGACCGTACTGGCGGTTTTGGGTCTACTGGCGTAAAATCGTAACTTGCTCATTGCCGTTCCTCGTGTTATATTTATTATAACAGATAGGAGATATAATGCTTATCCTCACCGACAACGTTGAACTCTATAACTTGGCTGCTTTCGCTGCAGCCAAGTTAAACTTACTTGACGAAGACCTAGAGGTAGATTTAGCTGTTAAAACAGACCTGCAAGGTCTTATGTTTGGTTATATGATCGGCGACGAAGATGAGTATCAAATTCGAGTAGCTGAAGTAGACGCAGTGACAGTATTCCATGAAATGGTACATATCGACCAATATGTTAAGTGCAGACTAGTTCGTAATCGTGGAACTGCATTTTGGAACGGTCAAGAAGTTGATGCTTCTACTCCATATTTGGAGCGCCCTTGGGAGGTTGAAGCTGAGAGCCTGGCCGTACTCATGGCCAAAGAGTGGGCTACTCAATGAGGGTGTTAGTGTGTGGTGGCAGAGACTATGGTAAGAACCCTGACGGCACAGACAATGCAGCTGAGCAAGATTTTCTATTTGATTATCTAATGGATATTCTATTGGAGCATCCAAACATGACCGTTATTCAAGGAGAGGCACGAGGTGCCGATGCGTTAGCCAAGCTATGGGCTAATTTTATGAAGGTCCCCGTCGTATCGTTTCCCGCTGATTGGAAAAAATATGGTAATCGTGCAGGCCCAGTTAGAAACCTTCAAATGATTGAAGAAGGTAAGCCTGATTTGGTAGTGGCTTTCCGTGGAGGTGCTGGTACTACGAATATGATTAAACAAGCATTATTTAACAATATAGAGGTTATAAAACCGTGTTTAAAGTAGGCGACAAATACTACCTAGCAATAGAGTCCATAAACGCTTTCAAACGTAAAAAGATTTGTATGACAGATACAGACGGTGTTGAATGGTATCGTTATGATCGCCCCGTTAGAGACTATGACATTCATGAGTATACTATCATCGGTAAGGTTATCCCTGTAATTTCAGGAGCTCTAGTAGAGTGTGACTGGTCTTTAACTGAAACTATGCTTCATGCTACTTGTCCAGGAAGAGAGCCGGAGGTAATTACACAAGATGACCTTACTACGTGGTTAAACACCGGTGTTTACTACTTTCTCAGTAGAGAAGCAGCAGAAAAACGTGTAGCTCAAGCAATCGAACAAGATGTACATTTGGATAGGCTATGAAAACTACAACAACTGTAGACTGTTTTAAGTGTGGGACTACTCTAGAAAATTTAGAGTATCCTATGCACGACAGCGACTATGTGTACGTTCATCCTATGGGCGGGCTACACTTCGCAGCTTATGGTCATTATGGCACTGCCGTATTTGACCCAATGAATGGCACATCTCTAGATATTGCAATTTGCGATGAGTGTTTACGGGCATACAAGCATATGATACGCGGTAACGGAGTTACACACCTTGGACGATAAGCAGATCGCAAAGCATAAAATCCAGAAGCTAGTACACTTACATGCAATGCATGTATACCACTTATGCCGTCTAGAAGTAGATACTCATGCAGAAGAAAAGCGTATCTATGCAGATTGGCAAGCTGGATTGGTTACACTAGAAGAAATTGAGGAAGATACACAAGAGTATCTTCGTATGCGTCAGGCTCAGTGAGAGACTGACTTAACAAGCAAAAGGAGTTTTTGCGAATGACAAGTAAGCACATTTTTGAGTCTATTCATCTAGCAGTTTTTCTAACCGGATTAAGTTACATCGTAGGGCTACAAGCTGGATGGATTACAGAACTTAATTGGTTGGAGATTTTTGCGGTATTTACCTCGTATAGCTGTACTTGGTTGTGTACTAGGCAGTCTCGTTGGAACTACCCGATTGGTGTAGTTACTACTGCTGCGTACAGCGTACTATTCTGGCAGTGGGGTGCTCCAGCTCTAGCCGTATTCAATCTTTATCTAGTATTTTCGCTGATCTATGGTTGGTTTTATTGGCGTCCAGACGAAAATACGCGCCCCGTTACTAACGTAGAACCTGTCTGGTACCTTGGGTATGCGGCTATTGGTATAGCAGTTCTAGCGCTATTTCTAGGCGCTAATGCGTTGTTCAACCATACGGGTATCACTGAGTTGAGTTGGATTGATGTAGGACTTGCTGTGTTTAGTGGTGTCGCTCAGATGATGCTAGATCGTAAAAAACTGCAAAATTGGATTGTTTGGGCGGGAATCAACATCGTATCAATTCCATACTTCATCCAAATTGGGCTCCCTCTTGTAGCTTTTCAGTATGTATTCTTCCTGCTTAATACAGGTATTGGGTACTATCAGTGGCGTAAATCAATGGTATAATTGCAAGCAAGCTGTTCAAAAGACAGCTTGCTTTTTTGTTTATAAAAAGCTATAGTATAAAAAAGGAGATAATGATGATTGATGATGGGCTATTGATAGCACGGCTGCGGAGCGGCTTGGACAATGCCGACAAGGGAGCCGATGGGTTTCGCGAATTGGGTGGTGTGGTAATGACTATGTATAATGCCGCCGACCGCATCGAAGCCCTGATTGCCGAGCGGGATGATCTGCAAGCGTGGAAAAGATATTGGTCAGGTGAGTATGATACTGTTCTGGCAGGGCGCGCAGACGAATATGACCGCGCAGAGGCCGCAGAAGCCAAGCTGGCGAAAGCTATGAAAGCACTAGAGTTCTACGCATATGGTCATGCAGTTCCTCCATCATGGCAGCACGCACACAGCACTTTAGCAGAGATTAAAGGAGAGAACTAATGTCTAACGCCGTTGTACTTATGACTGCTCTTGTACCAACTGTTGGGCACAAGTATCTTATTGATTTTGCAAAGAACTTAATCGGTTGGGGTAATAAAGTACATGTGATTGTCGGCACTCTTGACCGTGAGCCTGTAGATGGTAATAAACGGTTTAATGCTTTTGTACACGAATATATGCACGATAGAAGCGTAGTTCTTCATCATCTGCGCCGTGACGTCCCTCAAGAACCTAGTGAGCACCCTGATTTTTGGGCAGTATGGCGAGACATTGTCCGCGAGTTTGTAGAAGTTGAACCAGACGATTACTTTGTAGCCAGCGAGCTGTACGGAATCGACATGGCTCGTGTTCTTGGCTGTCAGTTTATGCCTTGCAACAGGTATCGTGAGACTGTACCTGTGAAAGGTACTAGCGTAAGGCAAGACCTACTTGGTAATTTTGAGTACATCCTACCAACTTTTCAGCCATATCTTCGCAAAACTGTAACTGTTTTTGGTGCTGAGAGTTGTGGCAAAACTACTATGACTCGTTGGCTGTCAACTGTTCTAGACGGGCATTTTGTTCCAGAGTGGGCTCGTGAGTACCTAGAAACTGTAGGTGCCGAAGTAACTGACGAGCGTATGCGAGCAATCATTACTGGTCAGTCAGCTGTACAACGTACTGCACGCACTCTACTAAATAAGCCGTTTATCTTTCAAGATACTGATTTATTTTCGACTGTAGGATACTATCGTCTTTGGGGTGGTGGGTCAGATAGAGACTTAGATTTAGCTGAATACCTTGCTAAACAGCAGAAGTCAGACCTGTACATTGTGATGAATGACGGTATCCCTTTTGAGGCCGACTCTCTACGATATGGCGGAGATAAGCGCGAGAGCAAAACGCAGTTCTGGATTGATATTCTGGAAGAGTTCAAGGTGCCGCACTACGTAGTACAGAATACTGATATTACAGACCAACGTCTAGAGGTTTGTGTAGCGTTACAAGACTTTTGGAATGATTCAACGAAGTTGATTAGGGAGTATAAAAGATGAAAACACTTGTAATACCTGCTGGTTACGCAATCACTGTATTATCCTGGGAAAACGACGCAGATTACTACGCTACCAAAACTATGAACGGATTAACTGAAAAGCAAGCACGTATTGCAGTTGACTTTGCAAAGCTATTCCGTTCCTCTTACCGATTCAATACCAAAGGGGGTACTACTAGTTTTGATAACTTATACGAGCCTAGCGAGGGAGATCTTGAAAATTTATATACGGCTGCTGATGCAATTATTGGAGACGACCCTTTCTTCAAGGTAGTTTATGGTTGGGATAACTACGAACGTCCTACAAAAGAAGATATGAGTTATATGAGTGATGCAGTATATGAACTAATGTCAAGTCTTGGTTTAAGCGGTCAGCAAGAGAATCAGTTTTCTCGTGTAGCAGAAACTATTACTGTTCACTACTACCCAGAAGATGTATATGCCAATGATGTGACAAGTGCTTTCATTTAGTGCTTGCTCATCGCTGTCTAGTATAGTATATTAAGATATACAGAAAAGGATACACAATGCGGCCTGAGCGTTTTCGTTATGAAATGAACCGTGCTTTTGATACGTGGATTGCCGATAGGACCACTCACCAATTTTTTCCGCTACTACGTGAAATGAAGCGAGTATGGCTGAAATGGGCAAAAGAAGAAGATGATTATCAAACAGGTAATGAGAGTTATGGCTATAAAGAAGATAATTCAAACTGTATGATGTATATTTCTGACCGTTGGCGGTGTGCCTTTCGCTTGAAATGGCTTATCGACGGGCTTGAAGCAAATAAAATCTGAGACCTGACAGAGAGTTAGGTCTTTAACAGCAAAAGGAGTTTTTGCAAATGTCACATGATCGTGGTTGCCCTTGCGGGCGTGAGTCTAATGAATACAAAGACTGTGTAGATACGCAGTGCTTTAAAACTAATAAGAATAAAAATATTACTAGAGACGCTCTAGTATTTATTGGTCGGTTCCAGCCATTTCACAACGGACATAAAGCAGTCGTTGAGGCTGCTCTCGAACAATCAAAAGAAGTTGTAATTGTTGTTGGTTCCAGTTTTGCAGCTCGTAACATTCGTAATCCATTCACGTTCGAAGAACGTAAGGCAATGATTGACGCGGTTTTTACTACTGAGCGCGTAAAAGTCGTTCCTGTCTCTGATTACCCGTACGACGACAATAAATGGGTCAATGCAATCCAGAAGATTGTCGACGAAACCGTTCCTCATGCGAAAGATGTTGGTCTTATTGGTCACTCAAAAGATAGCACTAGCTACTACCTGAACATCTTCCCGCGCTGGAAGAATCACGTTGAAGTTCCGAATATTGAGGGCATCAATGCTACGGATATTCGTAAGGTAATCCTCACTCCTATGGATTACACAGATTTTGAGGAGCTTGCTTATGTAATGCCGAAAGCGTCTTTATCTCTGATGGCTGGGACTCTTAGTAAACAGGAGCTTCAAGTTGTTCGTGCAGAATATGCGATGGTCAAGAAGTATAAGGAAGCGTGGAAAGCTGCGCCGTTTCCTCCTACCTTCATGACTGTTGACGCAGTTGTAGTTCAGTCTGGTCATATTCTGTTGGTTAAACGTGGGGATATGCCAGGTAAAGGTCTTTGGGCACTACCAGGTGGTTTCTTGAACCAAGATGAAACTATGCTTGACGGCGCTATTCGGGAGCTTAAAGAAGAAACTAAAATCAAAGTTCCTGTCCCTGTTCTGAAAGGGTCCATCAAAGAATCTAAAACCTTTGATGCCCCTAATCGTTCTGCTCGTGGTCGTACTATCACTCAGGCTTTCTTGATTGACCTTGGTGTTGGCGAACTGCCGAAAGTGAAAGGTTCTGATGATGCTGAGAAAGCATTTTGGGTTCCTTTCAATCAGGTTAAGCAAGAAAAGATGTTTGAAGACCACTTCCATATCATCGACAACTTTATCAACATTGGGTGATATATGACAGTAGAGCAATTAATTAAACTCTTGCAAACTATGCCTAAAGATGCTATAGTATATAGAGAAGGCGGAGATTACGCTGACGACTGGCGTAGAGTGTATGCCGTAAATAATCTAGATTCTTGTGGTACTAAAGGAGTTCTAATCGAATGAAAGTTCTTCGTCCTGGAAAAGACTACCTACTAGAACACGAGTGTACTGGTTTCGGTAATGCTCCATACAAAGGTTGTGGAGCGTTGCTAGGGATTAATCGAGAAGACCTGCGCTACTTTAAAGGCGGTGGCTATATGGAACGAAATCCGGCAGTAACTTTTAAATGCCCTTGTTGTGGTCAAACTACAGATCTAGGTCTTAATGATTGGCCCCGAAACTACACAAATTTAACTTCTTGGAGTTCAGAGTGGGCAGATAAGTAAGATTTACTTTGACAATACCCTATTTTAATGGTATTGTATTATTAAGCCCAGAACAGAGAGTTCTGGCAATCAACAAATAGAGGAGTTCTATTATGCGAATTAACGCACTTACCGCTATGTCAGTCATTGTACGCACTGACTCATACAAATTTAGCCAATGGCTACAATACCCTGCTGATACAGTAAATATCAGCTCATATATTGAATCTCGTGGTGGCGAACCTGAGTCGATCTTCTTTGGTCTACAGGCGTTTATCAAAGACTATTTGCTTACCCCAATCAATCGTGAAGATATTCAACGAGCAGAAAATGTTGTTCGTTCACACGGTCTCCCTTTCAACCGTGAAGGTTGGGAAATCATTGTAGACGAGCATGATGGTTTTCTGCCGCTAATTATTGAAGCAGTTCCTGAAGGTACGGTTATGCCGACGCATAACGTACAAGTTCAGGTCCGTCTTACCAAGGATGATGCACGCCTTGCTTGGTTGGTTTCGTACATTGAAACCTGTTTGCTGCGTGGTGTTTGGTATCCTTCAACGGTAGCCACTAAATCACGCAAATTCAAAAAGATGATCGCTGAGGCTCTTCTACGTAGCTCCGATGTTCCCGTGTCAGAACAAATTATGTTTAAACTACATGATTTCGGTGCTCGCGGAGCGAGTTCAGGCGAGACTGCAATGCTAGGTGGTATGGCTCACCTAGTAAACTTTATGGGTACTGATACTGCTGAATCTCTTTTTGGTGTTATGCAGTACTACAATACTCAATCAGTAGTAGGGTTTTCAATTCCTGCTAGTGAGCACAGCACCATCACTTCTTGGGGTCGTGAGAATGAAGTTCGCGCATATGAAAATATGATCGACAAGTTCGCAGGCGAAGGTAAAATTTATGCTTGCGTTAGCGACAGCTATAACATCTGGGACGCTATTACCAATCTTTGGGGCGGTGAATTGCGGGACAAAATTATACGTAGTGGCGGCACCTTGGTGGTACGTCCTGATAGTGGTAAACCAGTTGAAGTTGTAGTTAAGTGTCTACAACTACTTGAGAAAGCTTTTGGTTCTACAATCAATAGTAAAGGGTATAAGGTGCTTCATCCTAGTGTTCGCCTAATTCAAGGTGACGGAATCAACGAAGAGTCGCTGCCAGAAATCCTCGAAGCTGTAATGCAGGCTGGGTTCTCTATTGATAACCTAGCTTTCGGTATGGGCGGTGGACTGCTACAAGCTTGGAACCGTGATACTCTGAAATATGCAATGAAAGCCTCGGCTCGTAAAACTTCAGCAGGAAATTGGGTTGGGTTTAGTAAAGACCCTATCACTGACCACGGCAAACAGTCTAAAGAAGGTCGTCTAGGTCTTGTTCGGTCTGTTGGTATTGGTAGCATTACTCTACGTACTGTGCCAGAATCAATTGCTAACGAGCAAGGCAACCTGCTTCGTACCGTATACTGTGATGGCGAGTTGCTTGTAGAAGATACTTTTGAAGCTATTCGTGAACGTGCTGCTTTGCAAGAACGCGAATACAGCAATGTTATCGAGGATCGGTACTAATCATGAACAGCTTAGAAGAAGCTCGTCGTATTGCTGAGACTTGGCGTCTAAACGACGTTCGTAACAAGCTGCTAAAGCAAGTAGACGACCCAAATCAAGAATAACTATAGAGGCGGTGGAAACACTGCCTCTTTTCTTTTGCACTACTGCTTATTTTTATGTTATTGTTAATTATAAAGAGGAGATAGGCAATGAGCGACTGGGATAGTTTTATTGAGACTCTTAGCGAAGATACTGCTCCGATTCAGCTAAAGCAAAGCACGGAGAAGCGCTACCCTTGCGGCCAGTGTGCTGGCACGGGCGTGTTCCAAGGTGTACGGGTTCATCAAGAGAAACAGCAGTGCTTTGCTTGTCGCGGTAAAGGCTATTTCAAAACTGACCCGCGTAAGCTGGAGAAGGCTCGTCAACAGCGGGCTAAAAAGAAGGTAGATGCGATGGAAGCCGCTAAAGAGCAGAATCAGTCTACCACCGTCTATGCTAGCGTGTTTGCAATGGCTGGCTGGAACGCACTTGCGGCTTCTCTTGCCGACCAACATAACGCTGGTCGTGCATGGAGCGAGAAGCAAGTAGCAGCCATCGAAGCTATGCTTGTTCGTATGGAAGAGCGCCGTGCTCAACGCGAAGCAGAAGCTCGTGAAGTGAACCTTCAGCCTATCATTGATATGTTTGAGTATGCTCGTGATAAAGGTTATAAACGCCCTGTTTATCGAGCAGAAGGCTTGAAAATTTCTCTTGCCCCAACAACGGGGGCTAATGCGGGCGCTCTCTACGTCAAAACTGAGAACGATGAGTATATTGGTAAAGTTGCTGATGGTCGCTTCTTTGGCACTCGTGAGGCTACTGACGAGCATAAAACCGCTCTTAGTGTGATTGCAGAAAGCCCTCGTGATGCCGCCATTCGTTATGGTCGTCGTACTGGGTCGTGTGCTTGCTGTGGTCGAGTTCTTTCTAATCATCAAAGCATTGAACTGGGAATTGGTCCAGTGTGTGCGGAAAAATGGGGATTCATGTAAATGAAAGTCAAATATCGGGTAACTGTTGTAGAAAGCGAAATGGGCTGGGGCCAGCGCTATGAGCATGAGGATTTTGACTCATATGAAGCGGCAGCTAACTATCGTGACAAAATTAACTCGTACAATACTGCCCCTAGTGCGCCTGATTGGTATATGGCGGCAGAACAAGAAATCAAACTAGTGGAAACAAAATAAAATGTCAGGTAATATTTGGGTAATTAGCGACACTCACTGGAATCATTCGAACATATTGAAGTTCACAGATTCTACTTCAGGCGCGCTAATCCGTCCAGGGTTTAGTTCGGTTGAAGAAATGAATGAAATTATAATTCAGCGATGGAACGAAGCCATTCGTCCAGGAGATAAGGTATATCACCTTGGTGATGTGGTTATGGGTACAGACCAAGAAGGTTGGATGAAGCGGCACTGGCCACGTCTCATGGGTCAGAAGCGTCTTGTCGTAGGCAATCACGATAACATCAAGATGCTTGCTAGCGGCGGATTCTTTGCTAAAGTAGAAATGTGGCGTGTGTTCAGCGAATTTGGTATTATCCTTAGTCACGTTCCTCTACACGAAAGCGGCCTATACCGAGGTGCGAGTGAAGGCAAACAGATGCTGAACGTGCACGGGCATATTCACCAGAATGCTTCGCCTAAAGGACCGTACCGCTGCGTTTGCGTTGAGCAAACCGATTATCGTCCTGTAAACATTGAAGATCTAGCCAAGATTGCGAGAAAACTATGATTAAGATTTTAGTAAATATTGTGGCTACTGCACTGTTTGCAGTAGCTACTTACCGTCTACAGACCGATGCGCTTGACCAACCAGTAATAGCGGCAGCTCTAGGATGGGGTTTTGGATATTTCGGTGCTAACATCATTGTGGAGATTTTAAATGGCCTACAACAACGTAATTCCTAATGAAGTAGTTCACGAGTGGCTTAACAACAATCCAATCACAGAACGCAAGGAGATTGAAAATCCTAAGATTAACATTCCTGATGAATTTGTTACAGATTGTCTAATTCGCTACGACTTTGAGGGGTACCATTCAGTTGCTGCTGCATATCAAGATCATCCAGCATTTGCTGAAGTGCGCCAGCGACTAGAGACACGCGGGTACATTAAAAGTCCAGACTATCCTTGTGTTAATGGCGATCGAGTAATGAAGCGGTTTCAGTTTAACGGCTTTCAACTTGAAGTGGGTGATAAGTTTTACTGTGCTGCGGCATGGAATAGTAAGATCAAGTTTAGGGATAATATGTCAAAATGAAACCATATGTTCACGCAAAGAACTCCGTCAAGCGATATGGCGGGATAATTGACGACTATATTCACATTCATGATTGGTTTGACTCAACGAAAGCTGCGTATGCCGACTTTGCACATCGTGCAATTCTGCATAATACGTTCGGCATTTTTCTAGCAGAACAACTGTTTGGAACTACGCTTACTAATGCAGACGGCAAAGTAGTGAGCGTTCGTGACGTGGCGGAAGATCACGTAAAGGAAGACACTGGCGGACGTATCCCAACTATTCAAGACTGGCTTGGTAAGCTAGAACCAGAACCTTGGATGTTAGGTATGGGCCAACGGGCTTTTGCAAAGAGGATGAACATAGATGCAGACTAAAGAACTATATACGTTTGTAGTGTGTGATTATTCAGCTACTGGCGAAGGCCGTACTATATGTTTGCTTATTACTAGAGCATATCCTTATCAAGAAGACTACGTAAAGCCCAGTTGGTTTGACGACGAAGGTAAGTGGCACCACGAACAGGAAACTAGAAATACGGCGGAAGAACGTGCGCTGCGGGAGTTTACTGTAAAGTTTGGCGGATGGATGCGTCAAGGAGCAGAAGTACTAGATCGTCAATCATTTTTAACTAGGTTTGGGAATATGCTACCTCAGCCAGTTAAAAATATGTTGACTAGTGATGATGCTCCTGGTAATATGAATTTCTCACAAGAGTTTCATTTTAACTTTTCTTAAGGATACGAAATGCAATTAAAACAACTGACGGCTAACTTCGCTGCACTAAACAAACAAATTCAAGAAGCTCGTGCACAAATGCAAGCTGCCAGCCGGTCGCTAATCGACGCAGCTGCACAAGAGATGTTTTCCGTAGCTCCAGAAATTGAACGAGTATTCTGGGCGCAGTATACTCCATATTTCAATGATGGGGAATCTTGTACTTTCTCTGTAGGGGACTTCTACTTCCTCCTGGAAGGGGACGACCCAGATGAGTTTATAGAAGGGTCTACGCTCTTCTCAGAACAAGATTATCAAGATAGTCTTGAGCGCTTGAAACAAGTACGGGCATATGTAGCAGACCCTAATGGGTGGTTCGATCAACTTAAACGAGAAAAAAACCTACCAGACAACTCAAGGATAGATTGGCACCGTCCGTGGCCTTACACAGTAGAACGTGCAGAAGAATCGGTAGCCGAAATTGAGCTTCAACGTACTGTTATGTCCATAGCCGACTCGACCCGCATCCAAGAGGCTTTTGATAGTTTTGTAAAGTCTATGCAGTTGATTCCTGATGATATTATGGAAACCGTATATGGAGATCATGTGCAGGTAACTATCACTAAGCAGGAAGGTACAACCGTTGAGCACTATAGCCACGATTAAGAGGAACAAATGGCACTAATTGGACTATTAACCGTTGGTATTGTTTTTGCAGCCGGAGTGTTTTGGCTCATTAATAATATCACAATATCGACGTCACGTAACTATCGGTATGAACGATACACCGGAGAACGCGGTGAAACACTAGAACGAGTAACAGAAGTAGAAAAGGAAGATAAATGACAAATGTAGTTGTAGGCTCAGTTTTTGCAGCAGTAGTAGGCTTGGGGTTGCTTACTGTTGTGGGTGGTTCTTGGTATACAGTAAATGAAGGTTATCGCGGTGTCGCACTGCGAAACGGGGCAGTGGTTGGTACCGCAGACCCAGGTTTAGGGTTTAAGATGCCTATTATCGACTCTGTAGTGGATATTAGTGTTCAATCTCAGGCTCGTGTATATGAGGGAGTGCTATCATATTCAAAAGACCAACAAACCGCAGAGTTGACAGTTTCAGTGAACTATCGTCTACCAGCAGACCAGGTCGAAACTATCTATGCTGAATATGGTGGTGAAGAAGGTGTTGTTACGCGGTTGCTTGATCGTCAGCTGTATCAGGCAGTAAAAACCGTATTCGGTCAGTACAACGCAGTAACATCTATTCAAGACCGCGGTCGTCTTGTTGCCGATGTTCAAACTATGCTGACTGAGGAAGTTCGCGGACCAATCATTATCGAGTCGGTTCAGATTGATAATATTGACTTCTCAGATGCGTACGAAAACTCTATTGAAGCTCGTATGCTTGCAGAAGTAGAAGTTCAAAAAGTCCGTCAAAATGCTGAGCGTGAAAAGGTAACGGCAGAGATTACTGTTATTCAAGCCAAGGCAGAAGCTGATGCTCAGCTAGCCCGAGCAACTGCGCTTGCAGAAGCAACACGCATCACTGGTGAGGCGCAGGCTTATGCTATTCGAGCAAAAGCAGAAGCGTTGAAGGATAACGCAGGTCTTATTGCGCTAACTCAAGCAGAGCGTTGGAACGGACAGCTACCAACTACTATGATTCCAGATTCTACCGTTCCTTTCATGGATATGAAATAACTAGCAGGGCAGAGAGCAATCTCTGCCCTTTTTCATTTGCTAATGTAGTATGTTTATGTTATATTGGTAATATAAGGAGAATAGACATGCGAACTACACTCGAAATCAAACGCGATATGGAACTTGTACGTCAAGAGATTCGTTATGCTCTTGCAGAAGGCGATGGCAAGGAAGCAGAGTTTCTGTTCACTGATTTAGGCGAACTTGAGGAGGAGTTGTATCGTGCGCAAACAGCATAAGCTAGGTAGGATTATTTCAGCAGAAATTTCTTTAGGGGGTCGATATAACAGTGAGCTAGGGTTGCTAGTCACTATGGGGGCTTCTCAACACAATGGGCAGGAAAGTAGCAGTTGGCTAACTACATCTTTTGATTCTGTAAGCCATAACTACGTTAAAGGCGAAGAAGAAACTGTAGCACTACTAGTCAACTATCTAGGCCATATTCTGGTAAAAGCAGAAATTCAAGCTGTTAGCGAACTAGTTAATAAACCCGTGATTTGCGAATTTGATGGAGACAAATTATCATCATGGAGTATCTGGGACAAGACAGTTTAACTCGTCATCTACACAGTAGGTATTTTGACACCTCATTGCACAGAGCTTGGGTGGGAGATGCGCACGTTACTGTACCTATCTGGAATCTTAGTGGGCAACTGGTAGGATACCAACAGTACAACCCAAACGCTAGCAAAGAAGCTAAGAACGACCCTAGAGAGGGTAGATACTTTACTAGATTGGCTAGAGATAGAGTTGGAGTTTGGGGGTTAGAAAGCTGGTCTAACAGCCGTACCCTATTCCTGTGCGAAGGTGTGTTTGATGCTTGTAAAGTCACTTGGTTGGGGTATAGCGCACTAGCTCTATTCAGCAATGAAGTGAACGCAACTACCGTTAGTTGGTTGAGAGCTGTAAGATCTCATAGGCCGGTAGTTGCGTTGTGCGATAATGACGCTGTAGGGCTACGACTTGCAAAGTATGCACATAAGCACCTACAAATGTTTCCTTGGCATGATGTAGGAGAGACACCTATAGAGATTGTAAAAGACTTATGCCAGCAGTTCAACGAAGATTGAACTTGCTGGCTGCACTGTTTTAGGCTATAGTCAATATATAGAAAAGGAAACCACATGAAAACTTGGACCGAACGACTTCGTCAGCACGCAACTGTTCACTATACTGAGGACGGTTGGGATATTCTAGTTGAATGCTGGACCGACGAATATATTAATGAGATTATTGGTGATTGCAAAACCTATGAAGATGCAGTAATCACCGCCTCCAACGTACTTAGCGTAATGGACGGCTTTAGAAAGGAAATTGAAAACGCATGACACGACCAATTTGTACTGTAATGGTAGGCTTTCCAGGCCTAGGTAAGTCTAAATACTTAGAATCTGCTGTAGACGGTGACTTGGGTGATACGGTGTTTGTGTATAGCACAGATGCGTTTATTGAAGAGGCTGCAAAGCATTTTGGCACCACATACGACGCAGCTTTCAAAGACAATATTGATGCCGCCGTCAAAGTAATGGATGCACTCTTAGACGAAGCCATAGATGATGAGCTTGACGTATATTGGGACCAAACCAATCTTACGGCAGCTAAGCGAGCTAAAATCATTGCTAAAATGAAAAAGGCAGGTTATGACGTAGAGTGTATTTGTTTTGTGCCGCCAGAAGCTGGCCACTTTAGCGACTTGAAGGTTTGGCGTGATCGACTAGATAGTCGCCCTGGAAAGACTATCCCTACTGGCGTAATGACTTCTATGATGGAAAATTTCGTAGTACCTACCATTGAAGAAGGTTTTTCTAAGATCGAATTCTATAATATGTATGGTAACTTAGTTGCAATAGACTACGAGTACTATTAACGATTTCGCTTGCTTAACTCCTTGTTTTAGTGTTATTGTATAGTGTAAGCAAGGAGATACTATGTCTAAAGCTAGATTTGATATGACTGCTATTATTTATGATAAGCGCGGTCGTGTTCTAAGCATTGGTAAGAATAGCTACATTAAAACCCACCCTCTGCAAGCGCATCATGCTTGCAAAGTAGGTCTTCCTGATAAACAGTTTCTACACGCAGAGATTCACGCAATCAGTTTGTGCCGAAACCTTAGAAAAGCACACCGTATTGTAGTATCTCGTTTTGGCGCTCGTGGCGAGCCTAAAAACGCAAAACCCTGCCCAGTGTGTCAGAGCGCTATTGAGGCGGCAGGTATTAAACTAATTGAACACACTTGAGGATACGATGGAAAAACTCCTAGAACTTCTTAAAAATGAACGAGTACTAGTTACTTTCACTAAACGTGACGGTTCGCAACGAGACATGCTCTGTACTCAGCGGTCAGACCTTATCGACGTTAAAACTTTTAGCCAATCACAAGGACCAGAGGGTATTGCCTGCGTATGGGACTTGGAAAAAGAGGCTTGGAGAAGCTTCAAACACGATAGTGTTATTGGGTATAGGAAAGTATCATGACAGATTATGTATATCGAGTAGTAGACGATACTGATGATGTACATTGGGTAACGGATGCTGGCGAAATTACAGATATGTTCGGTACGGTAAGTGAGGTTACTCGCTATCGTTTAGTTGACCCTACCGACTTTACCGACGAAGTTAATGGCGGGTATTTAAGAGGGGATGATTATTCGTGACTAAACAACTAACTCGTCTTGTTGGAGATATTCACGGCTTATTTAACGACTACAAGGCTTATGCGCTTGACAAGTTTGACGGACCCCACATTCAGATCGGTGATTTTGGTGTTGGGTTTGGACAAAGCGATTACTGGCACGAAAGTGTTGACGCTCATATGATGGCTAGCAATGGTCGATTTATTCGCGGTAATCACGATAATCCTGCAACTTGTAAGACGTTTAAATCTTGGATTCCTGATGGGCGTGTAGAGAACGATGTAATGTTCATTGGAGGGGCTTGGAGCATTGATAATCCACAAGCACCTCCAGGTTGGTATCGTCGAACTAAAGACTATGATTGGTGGGAAGATGAAGAATGTTCTGAAGAAGAATTAGAACGTATTCTAGATGTGTATAAAACTGTTAAACCACGCGTGATGATTACACACGACTGTCCGCACGAAATTGCAGATGATATGTTTTGGAAAAGCGGTATATTGACAGGCCCGCGGTATAATACTCGTACAGGGGACTTTTTCCAAAAGCTACTCGACACACACCAACCCGAAGAATGGTACTTCGGCCATTGGCACCATACTATGTCATACAAGTATGGTCGTACAATGTTTCAGTGTATTGGTATTCTAGACCACATTGATGTTGAACTTTAATTGAGGACTTAAAATATGACAAAACGATATGCAGCCTTTACTACTGTTTCGATGTTCAAACACCGTTACGTAGTAGAGATGGGTGACGACGATAAGCTAGAACATCTAGCAGACCTTGTTACCTGCGAAGAACTAGAAGAGTTTTCGCAAAAACACGTGGACGAGATGATTATCGACAGTGTTATTTTGACCGAAGATGAAATGCTACAGATGTTTGATGTAGACAACGATTATCTTAAGTCTTGGACTCGTGAACAGAAGTTAAATTGGGTAGCGCGACTACCAGAGGTACGTAAATGACTTGTATTGTAGGATTAGTTAGTAAGGGCGAAGTATATCTAGCGGCAGACTCTCTTGGGTCTGGTAACGGCGTCAAGCAGGAGTATAAGACTCCTAAACTAGTAAAGCTAGACATCTTCGAAAAGAAAGACCTATCTCTAGCTAAAATTCCGCTAGGTATTGGATACACTACTAGTTATCGTATGGGAGACCTGCTACGATATAATTTCACGCCTCCAACTATTGAAGTTGGCGAAGATGAAAATGAGTATCTAGTTAAGGAGTTTATTCCGGCCCTCATTGAATGTTTTGACGAACACTCGTTTGCCAGAACCAAAGAAGGTAATAAGAGTGGTGGTAATTTCTTAGTAGGTATTCGTGGGCGACTGTTCATCGTTCAAGATGATTTCAGCGTGCTAGAGCCTGAACTCAACTTTGCGTCTGTAGGGAGTGGGCAAGAATTTGCTCTAGGTTCTCTATACGCATACATGAAAATCTCTTTAGACCCTGTTGAAAAGGTACATGCGGCAGTAGACGCCGCAATTGAATTTTCAACTACTGTAGGCGGTACTGTAGACTATATCAAGATTTAACTTGACTAAGGGCTGAACAATGAGTATACTGGTATCTGTAATCGCAACTCTATTTCTAGCCACAATTTTTGCTGGCATATTCATAACCGTATACACGCTAGTGTATACACTGCTAACAGGTGGAAAATGAAAGTACATATCGGCCCGTATACTAATTGGTTTGGACCTTACCAACTAGCTGAAAAAATCATGTTCTGGGTTCCTAAGGAAAAAGACGAGTATGGTTTTCCTCATACTCCGGAGCGTGTTCATCGTTTTGGCGAGTGGCTTGCTCACGGCTCTATCGAACCCGAACCCGAAGTAGGTGAGGTCTACGATCTAGGGCGGGAGCGTCACAACACTTGGATTTACCGGCTGTTGATGTGGTTTGATAAGCGCAAGAAACGCAAGGTTCAAGTTCACATTGACCGCTGGGACACTTGGTCAATGGATAATACTCTAGCGCTCATCATCCTTCCGATGCTTAAACAGCTCAAAGCATCTAAGCATGGTTCTCCTTTGGTAGAGGATGAAGATGTTCCTGAGCATCTTCGCAGCACTGCTGCACCGCCAAAGCAAAACGACTATGACACCGACGACCTACACCACGATCGTTGGGAATGGGTACTCGATGAAATGATTTTTGCGTTTAACAGCTCAGTGGACGATAGCTGGGAGGAGCAGTTCCATTCCGGCGATGACGTAGGTTTTGCGTTCAAAAAACTTGAAAACGGAATGAGTGAGATGATTAGCACTGGGGCACGCACTTACGATTTTGAAGGTCGTAAAGAGTACCAAAAACGTATCAGCAACGGTTTTCGTCTGTTCGGTAAGTATTATCAAGCTCTATGGGATTAATTATGTCTAATCTTTTAAATACCCTAACTAAGATAGGCCAAGAGATGGAGGCCGAGCACCAAGCTTATGAGGCTCAAAATGACGCTTGGTGGTCCAGCCTATCAGAACAAGAACGAGAAGATGCGTTTTACGCCGTAGTAAAACGTATCTACGAAGGAGACATTAAACAACAAGGCTCGTACCGATACGTACTATACGATGTTTTTGGGTTTGATGCTTCTATGTATGTACGAGGTATGGACTGTGGGTACATGTCTATTCACAATGCTATTAAGACTGACGACGAAGAACAAATAATTTACGAACATTACGAGCGTAAAAATAAAGAGATAGCGGCTGCCAAGCAAGCAACTCGCTGTAAGAACCGTGATGAAACGGGTAGTTGCCTGCTTCATAATCTACATTGCGCTTATCCAGAGTGCGAGAAATAAGGAGAAAACGATTGAGTCGTTATGCAATTCAACGAAATGGTGAACTGGTCAAACACGTAGTGTTTGAAGCCAGTAATGATAATTACGCTGCCTCAAACGTAGTGGTAGTAGCTTATGATTCACTTAAAAGCGCCCAAGAACTACTTCAGGTGTGGCCAGATGCACAGGTTTTTGATTTAAAAAATAATTTGCATGTTGTCTCCGAATCAGGTATAGTTTAATGTATAAGATAACTCTGATTAACGCACAAACGAATCAGCCTCATGAAGTAGGTGGGGCTGCTGTAGTGATTTACTCTAAAGACCTTGACCGTGATGTTGAGCAGTTGATGCGTAATCGCGATACTCGTTTGTTTAGAATTCTAATAGAAAGGGCTTAATAATGACTCGTATTGAATGGCTAACCAAACGCCATCGTGAACTAGATGCTCAAGTAGACCAGCTAGAAGCTGAGCGTGAGCATAATCGTAGTGCAGAACATAAAGCTCTGCTCGTCGATGTTAAGAAGCAACGATTAGCTGTTAAAACAGAGATGGAAGAACTGAAGGCTAGTGAACACGCCAGCGTCAACTAGTGTGTTCATGAAATGAACTAGGGCTTGTGGGTTTGACGACACACTACAATACGTCAGACTGATAATCTGAAGATTTGGACGTAGCTCGACCAACTTGGGGTTGGCCCATGTAGTATAAGAGTTCCGCCTAGTGTGGAAACGAAAAAGGGTTTGTAGTAGTAGGCACAATCCAGAAACCCTGAGATGAATAAGGTGAGAAAGCCACCTCACACACCGGCAACGGTAAAGTAGCGAAAGCGAAGAGATGCAGGATAGTTGTACGACTTAGGTATGCAACGTGAAAACAGGCAACCTGCTATTCATCAATACCCATTAAGATCGTCTGTTAGGTGCCTATCCACACTGATAATTTAGCTCTGATTACGTAAATCGGATGCAGCATGGACTCGAAGGGCAGTACTTCGACGACTCCACCATATATACACTCGGTTGGGTTTCAAGTTTCACTTGGCTATACCAATAGAGGGTGCTGGCTATCCTGTAAAATCCTGCCAGCACATTAGGATTATCCGAGTGTATATTTGATGGGGTCGAAATAGGATCGACATGTTGAGCAAGAAGAAACCAGGAGCCAGTGAGCAAGCGACTGATAACCGCAAGAAAAACAATAAGTGCAAATGAAAATTCAGCACCGGTATCTTACGCCCTAGCGGCTTAATTTATCTAGGTATGGGTTCCACCTCGAAACAGAACGGGCCCACTTTCAGGAGAATAGACATGGGCTATGCGATGTTTGTAAGCTCGTTCGGTGTATACATGCACCAACAACGAGCATTAAATCTTGACACTTTAGAAAAAAGTGTACGCATAGCTCACGAGATAGCAGGGCAATTTAAGATTGATGTTGCTGCTATCAAACAATGTATGATACATTGAGGATAAGATGATTTCAAAAACATACAGTGTGGAAGAAATATTTCAGGACGTAGAGGACGATGAAGAACTCTGTCTGATGGTAATTCCACAAGAAGTATTAGACGTCACTGGTTGGGTACCCGGTGATACTCTATCAATCACAGTAGAGAATAGCTCTATTGTGATTACGAAAGCGTAATGCTAAAAACCCAAATCAACCAATTGGAGTATACAATGAATAAACTACTAATCGCCTCTGCCGCAGTCCTAGCTCTAAGTGCTGGCGCTGTTTCTGCAGCCGACCTAGGCAAAGGTCTTTCATGGAACACTGAGTTGACCACTACTTATAACGTAACGGACGACGAAGTAGTCAGCGAACTAGAAACAGGCCTTGCATATGCAATCTCAGCTGACTTCTCAGCTTATGGAACTGCTTATGTAGACGTAAAAGAAACCACTTTCACCGGCACTGAGTTCGGTGTAGCTTATGAGCCAGAACAACTAAAGTATGTAAGCGGTAGCGCTTATATTACTCTAGATGAAAACTTTGAGAACGAAAAGTTCTTTGTAGAAGCAGTTCTAAAGTTCTAAAGACTGGAGCTGCCGCAAAGGCAGCTTCTTTTAAAGCAGGAGGCACTATGCAATCATTTATAGCATTTAATATGCCTATGTTACAATACATTAGTACCGTTTTATCAGACGGGCGTATGTATTCTTTGTGTTTAAAAGTTACGCAGTATGTCTAAAATAGTCGGGTTTACTTGTTCTACATTTGATCTTCTACACGCAGGTCATATCGAAATGCTTAGAGAAGCTAAAAGCCAGTGTGACTGGCTTATTTGTGGTTTGCAAGTAAACCCTTCTATTGACCGCCCAGAAAAAAATAAACCAGTGCAGTCTCTAGTAGAGCGCTTTGCACAACTATCTGCAGTTAGATACGTAGACGAAGTAGTGGTATATGAAACTGAGCAGGACTTAGAAGACATACTTAGCATGTACCCTATTAATATTCGAGTACTCGGAGCAGAGTACAAGGATAAAGACTTTACTGGTCGTGATATTTGTAGAAAGCGAGGAATATCGCTATACTTCAATGCACGGGATCATAGATTCAGCTCCAGTGATTTAAGAAAACGTGTAGTGAAAGCAGAGACGAGATGAGAATAGCTATTGTAGGCGTAGGTTTTGTAGGAAACGCAGTTGCCAGAGCATTTGAAAATAATGACCTACTTCTAGTAGACCCAAAACTAAATACACCTATTGAACGTGTAGTAGATTTTGAACCTGAGCTGAGTTTTGTTTGTACTCCTACTCCATCTAATGATGATGGTTCTATAAATGATTCTATTACGCTAGAGGCTATTTACTATCTGCTAATGAACACCTACACTACTGTAGTAGTAAAAAGTACAGTTCCTCCTTCGTTTGCTGAACACTTTGCTAAGAACGATCGTGTCGTATTTAATCCAGAGTTTCTTACAGAGCGTAATGCAATTCAAGAAATGATATGGGCAGACTCAATTATTCTAGGCGGCATCGACCATGTGTGTAAACGAGTGGCTGAATACTACACTAACCACTCATTATGCTCTGCTGAGCACTTCGTGTATGTGTCAGGAGCAGAAGCTTGTTGGATAAAATACATCACTAATACAATGTTAGCTGTTAAAGTTGCATACCTAAATGAGCTATGCAGTCAATTTACAAATAAACAAAGCTGGTCTCGCGTAGTAAACGCATTGAGACAAGACAACAGATTAGGTACTAGCCATTGGCTGGTTCCAGGTATAGACGGTAAACGAGGTTTTGGCGGTGCTTGCCTACCAAAAGATTCAAATGCTCTATTGCATGAAGCTCCATCTTTGTCTATACTAAAAACTGTAGTAGAGAGTAATAATAACTACCGCTCACTATATAACCCTGAAACTCGTGAAATCGAACAAAACATCAAATTTAAGGAATAATAAACTTGTTTAACGTAAATCTGTATCGTGAACCACATGGCCTCCAAGACAGCATGGAGGTAGAGGTTTTGAAACAGGACGACGAGCGCTTTCTAAAGCGTAATCGTATTCAAGTAGACATGCTAGATCGCATCTTTGAGATCGTTCTTGTAGCGCGTCTAGCAGACGGTACAGAGTACCGTATGCAAAAAGGTAAAATGTCAGTACAGGAAGCCTTTTCAGCCCTAGTCGCTGCTTGTAAGCCTCTAGTTGCTAAACCAATGTTGGTACACTGATATGATTAAGACCTTGGCTGTTACTCTTTTGCTTGCTACTAGTGCGTCAGCTCAAACAGCCGAGGACGGTTGTGCTGTTGTAGCCAGCACTTCAGGAGCCGTAATGATTGCAAAAAATCATGGCCTTACATATGAAACAGCGTTAGACTGGGTTGCCAGTCTACCTTATCGAGAACCTTGGTCTATGTTGCTTGCAACTACCGTAGAGTTCATCTACCAGGACTATGACGGAGCCATAGATCAACTCATTACAGCAGTGTACGCTTCTTGCATCGAAACTCTAGGAGAACTTAATTAATGAAAAATCTAAACGAAGTAACTATTGGTCTTTGTGATAACGGATACCTAGTTCAGTATTCGTATGAGAACGAGCATGATCGTTACGAAGAGAAAAAACTAGTGTTTTTAACTAGGTTAGATCTATTCAATTATCTAGGCTCGCTTATGGATGCAAGAGGTGCTCATGGCAATACTGGCATTTGATGTAGACGGCACACTTACAGACCCACGTCGCCCTATAGACCCTACAATGCTAGATTTTATGCTTAAACTCTGCGATAAGCACGCAGTGTGGCTCGTCACTGGTAGTGACGAGCCTAAATGTCGAGAGCAGGTAGGAAGTTTGTTTAATGCAGTAGACCGCGTGTATTGTTGTTCTGGTAACGAAATGTGGTTTGGAGAAACTAGGGTTAAGACTCACGATTGGAATCCTCCAGTGCAGCTAATCATAGATTTATTCTCTGCGCTGGATGCTAGCGGCTATGATGAAAAAACAGGTCTTCACGTAGAAATTCGCACTGGATTGGTTAATCTTTCTATACCAGGTAGACGAGCTACACAAGCACAACGAGATAAGTTTACTGCTTGGGATGAAAAAACTAACTACCGTCGTCGTATTGCGGACGAAATCAATCGTAGATACCCACGAGCATACGCCACTATAGGCGGTAAAACCGGTATAGACGTCACTGAACGAGGTCGTGGAAAACATACCATCCTAGTAGATGCAGATGAAGACATCTGGTTTTGGGGCGACGAAGGTCGCCCAGGTGGGAATGACTATAGCTTAGTACAAGAACTAACTATTTCTGGACGCGACCGCGCATTTCACACTACTGGCTGGCAAGATACTTATCATCAACTCAAAGAGATTTTTGGTCAATAATGAAAGAAAAACTAATCCTCACCGACTGTGACGGAGTACTTCTACACTGGGAGTGGTCATTTGACCGTTGGATGAGCCGACACGGGTATACTAAGTGCTCAGAGGGAGCATACGATATTGACCAGTGCTATCGGATTACACGTTCAGAAGCTAATCAACTAGTGCGAATGTTTAACGAGACTGTATTTGTCACAGCACTGCCGCCACTACGAGATGCTATCAAATACGTCAGGAAGCTACACGAAGACCACGGATTTGTATTCCACGTTATTACTAGCATCGGCGACGAGCCTGAAATTGTAGAAGGTCGTGTAAAGAATTTACATAACGTGTTTGGGTCTAGTCCCTTCTATAGAATTACTTGCTTAGACCCATCAATCAGTAAAGCAGCCGCTCTCGAACCTTATCGAGATAGTGAATGTTACTGGATAGAAGACCACCTTAGCAACTTTATGCTAGGTAATGATATGGGTCTTACCGGGATTCTAGTAGACCAACACTACAACCGTTCTCTGCCTACAGACAGTCGAGTAAGTAATTGGAAACAAATATACAAAGAGGTAACTAATGACATTTAAAGCAAAACGCGCAGGAAAAAGCACTGCACACACCGTTATGATTCTTGACGGCTCTAGCTCTATGATTTCAGCTCAAGAAGCCACCATTTCAGGTTTCAATGAGTTTCTTGAGGTGCAAAAGAAGTCAAGCATCCCAACAAACGTAACAGTGTTCATGTTTAACGGTAGCAATGTAAAAACTATCGTAAGTAACGTCCCAGCTAAAGACGTAGAACCACTCACCAAATATACTTATAGCCCTAATGGAATGACAAACCTTCTAGATGCTATTGGTACAGCTATTGAACATGTTAATGCTCAACTAACTGCACTCAAAAAAGAACATCGTCCTAGCGTAGAGATATGTATCCTTACAGATGGTGAAGAAAATATGAGTCGTACGTTTGATAGCAAGACAATACGTGAAATGAAGAAAACGTGCGAAGATAAGAATTGGTCCTTTACTTTTGTAGGCGCTGACATTGATGCTTTTGCCGTCAGCGGAAGTCTAGGTTTTGGCGCTCATAACACGTTGCAGTACGGTAAAGCAAGTACGGGTGAAACTATTGCTATTCTTGCAAATCGCTCAGAGTTTGTAAAGACAGCTAGAATGAGTGGTCTTGACACTAGCCAAGTGTACGCCTCTGCCGCATTCACGGACGCTCAGCGTAGTCAAGCAAACAAGGATAAATAATTATGGATTGGGATATGCCTATGACTGGACTAGAATTTTCTTCGGAACCTCTCACAGTAGAGACATATAGGCGTACCTTACAATCTCCTGGTGCCGTCTATAGAGCCTTGCAAATGGGCTCTATAGCAAAACCTACAATTGAGCACATATTCCATCTTTATCCTGAGCATTTTGGTAAACTACTAAGATTTGCAGAACGTCAAGGAATACCTGAGCACGAATTAATGGACTGGATTACAGACTACATTACGTGGTCGGAAGCAGAGGATTTTATTGAACGATGAAACTTAAGAAGTACGAAGCTACTATTGCAGACTCCAGTACTCATATGCCGATCGAAACTAAGACGTTTGAAGCAGATGGAATAATGACAGCCTTAGCAGCAATGGCTAAATATGTTAAGGGGAGTGATAGGTATGTTGCCTCTTATTATGAGGTAAAATGACAATAACTATAGGTTTATGGATTGTGCCTACAGCAATAACAATCCTATCTTGGGTCTTGGCTTATCGTAAAGATAGAGGCGACCCAGATGTAGGGTCTCTGTGGGCTTATGCAGCAGCAGGAGCAACCATATCTAGTTGGATTTTTTATGGGTGTTTGTGGCTGATGCTTTAAATGTGCGCTTGCTTGTCAGGCGCACATTTTGTATTATAGAGTATACAAAAAGGAAATACACATGTTAGAAATGGCAGTAGTTACCTGTTTGGCATTGAATATCTACCATGAGGCTCGTGGAGAGTCAGTAGATGCTCAGATGTTAGTGGCTGAAGTAACCCTAAATCGAGCTGCGGAACGTAAACAAACAGTGTGCGAAACAGTTTGGGAAGACGACCAGTTCAGCTGGACTAACGATGGTAAAAGCGATCGTCCAAAAAATCTAGAAGCATATGCGTTGGCTGTGCTGTTAGCTAATAAAGCTCTCACAGACCCCGACGCTCTAATGGGTAGTGGGGCTACTCACTATCACGAACAATCTATTCATCCGGCCTGGGCGGATAAACTTACGCTTCTAGGTCAATACGGTAATCACATTTTTTATACGGATAATCTATGACACGAATTTACTTAGACTGTGATGGAGTATTAGCAGACTTTGACGCAGGTTTTAGGCAACGATTTAATGCAGACCCACATGAGTATGAAGACGAGCACGGCTCCAAGCAGTTTTGGCATGTAATTCGTACTAGCGGAGACTTTTATCAATCGCTACCTCTCATGTCTGATGCTATGGAGCTATTTAAAGCAGTAGAGCACCTACGTCCTATTATTCTTACCGGTTGTCCATTTGGCGGCTGGGCAGAGCTACAAAAACTGAGGTGGCGAGATAAACACTTTCCAGGTATTCCAATGGTCACTTGCATGAGCAAAAATAAACGTGATTATTGCAAACCCGGCGACATTCTAATTGACGATTTTCTCAAGTACCGGGATTTATGGATTGAAGCTAAAGGTATTTTTATGCACCACACTAGTGCTGCTGATACTATTTGTCAACTAAAAGGATGGGATATTCTACGTGACCATTGATGAAGTTAAACAAATCTTCGAACGACAGTTCGGTACTGATACTTTTCCAGCGAGTGCTGAAGACGGATTAACCCCTGTTGTTACAATGACCGACAATGCTATATATCAGTTTGCTCACGCAGTAATTCGTGAACATCTTGCACGACAATTGGAGAGAGCCGGTGGACGCATTAGCACCTAAATTTACTGGTCGAAAACGCCATCGAGTACAAAAATTAGGTTGGTTCAAGTCTAAATTTGTGTTAGTATTACAATATGAAGTCGAAGGTTTCGTTCCCGAGTACGCAGCAGGTCGAGTAGATGGAAATACTAAACGGTGGTGGGTAGATGCCCGTCCAGAGTGGGTGATGACAAATGTCGAAGATAAACCAACTTCTTGAGAAAGCTATCAGCACTCCTAGCGAGGAAGAGGCTATTTCATGTCTGCGTATGGCTCGTAAGCACGGTCGCAGTGAGTCTGTAAGTGTAGGTGCCAGTTCTGCAGAAGAGTATTGGAAAGTTCAGGCGAATAAGTATTACCAACTTGCACAACGTGCAAGTGCTAACGCCGATAAATCCTCTGCTTCTGCTACACACTTCATGGCAGAAATGCAAAAAGCACAGCTTGCACTTAGTCGTGCTGTTGTGGGGAAGAATGCAGCCGAACTTCAGGCTACTATATGGAAATACGCTACTTTCCTAATACTAGGAATGGTTGTAGCTGCTGTGGTGATCGTATGACTTACACTTTATTTTTAGACGATATTCGCTTCCCAGACGATGTTCGATATGCGTACGGGTCTTACGACAATGTACTCATCTGTCGTAGTTTTGACGATGCAGTATGGGCAGTAAGGCACCGTGGAGTTCCACGCTTTATCAGCTTTGACCATGATCTTGCTGACATTCATTATATTATGGGTGACGGTGAAAAGACCGGATACACTTTTGCAAAATGGTTTTGTGAGTGGATTATGGATAACGACATTGAGTTGCCTGACGATTTTGATTTTCATGTACATTCAATGAACCCAGTAGGCGCTGAGAATATTCGTTTGTATATGAGAAACTTTTTGGATAGGAAATAAGATGGTCGGAGTTATTTTGGTTAAGGTGGCGATATTGAGCGTGTTGTGGACTTTTGCTTGGCTAGCACGTTTTACGGCTATTGCTGCGCCTATCACACTAAAGAATATTAGCATTGTGTTTGCGCCTTTTATTGTTTTCATAGTGTACATTCTAGTGTTTTGGTGGGGCTGATGTTTCGTAAAATTCTTTGTGCAGTAGGATTACACGACTGGCATACTGTGGACACTACCGCCTGTTTTACTACCTGCTACGCAGACAAACCGACGTGGGGTGAGACTCGACACTTTGTTTGGTATGATAAGTGTCAATGTTGTGGCAAGCGTCGTTTGCGAGACACGTCGAAGAAAGATAATCATTTCGGAGATCGACACAATGGTATTGAACAAGCCCGCGTATGGTGGGTAGAGCGAGAAATAATGTATCTAGGTAGCGGAAACTATAAGAACCCTCCAGTACCCACAATTAAAACCCCAAATTTAACCGTCCTCAAAGGAGGAAAAAATGACAGTTGTTGAACAGTTGAAACAACATTCTATGAAGCTCCGAAAAGAGCGCGACCCTCTAGCGCCTAAGCTAGTCTTTGCTCTAAGCGAGATCGAGAAAGTAGGTAAAAACGCAGGAAACCGTGCTACTACAGAAGACGAAGCAATCAAGACTATTCAGAAAATTGTAAGCACTATCGACCAAACAGTCGACCTGCTTTCGCCTAATTCTCCGGTCGTTTACGACCTTCAACGTGAAAAACAAATCCTACAAGGAGTATTACCACAAATGGCATCAGAAGAAGAAGTTCGCTCACTACTCGTAGACATTCTAGGAACCGCTGCTCCCAAGAATAAAGGCATTGCTATGAAAGTTATTCGTGACGAGTACGGCGCTAAAGTTGATATGAAGCGTGCTGGTGAAATTGTAACTGAGATGTACGGTATCTGATATGGCAACAGTAATTAAAGCTCCTGAGCCTTTTGAGCAGGACGCTCGCTTGAGTATTTTTCTAGGCGGCTCTATTGATATGGGTGAAGCAGAGAACTGGCAAAACCGACTAGAGCTAGACTTATCAGACTATGAACAGCTGGTTATTTTAAATCCTCGTCGAGATGATTGGGATTCTAGTTGGGCCCAAGATCCAACTCCTGGCACTCAATTTTACGAACAAGTTGATTGGGAGTTGGAGTGTCAAGATAAAGCTGACCTAACCGTATATTACTTCGCTCCTGACTCCAAATCTCCAATCACGCTCTTAGAGCTTGGGCTGTACGCAGCAGACAATGTTCTAGTTTGCTGCCCACCAGCTTTCTACCGATACGGTAATGTTAAGATGGTGTGTCGCCACTTTGGTATAGATATGGTAGAGAGCTACGACCAAATGGTTGCCCACCTTCGCGCCGCACTTGATGAGGAATACTCGTATGAAACCGTTTAAGATTAATCGCAACTCTTGGCACTACTGGCTGAACGCGCACATACTAAATGAAGACGCATTCTCAATGGAACGTAGTTGGGAACCTCGCCATAACAACTTTTGTTCGTATTGGCGTGCTACGATTATTAGGCTTATCTTTCTAACTATTGGAATTGCGCTGGTAGGCGCACTCTTTACAATGTTTGGAATAGCCACATACGAAGCACCCCTAGCAGTGCTAAGCGCAATTCTATCTATTGTAGGAGTAGTTGCCGCTGTAATTGGCGTGATATACCTAAAAACGCTAATGGACGATCGTAGGAAAGCTAATGGTGGCGTGCCCACTACTCTGGTCGGTCAATGGTACGCTTCTAAGAAATCGCGTATCTGCCCACAAGTGGAGTATACAGAATGAGTTTCGTACTAGTAAAAGCCGACGGCAGCGTATCGCTACTAAAAGATCCTATCTCAGCTTATCTAGAAAAGGCCTATAACCCAGCCGCAGGAGATAAAGTTTATCAGCTAGGCTCACAGTATGTGATTGATATTAATTTGAAACCTGTACCTGCGAAGAGGGACGGCAATGCCAACACCAGAGGGCTTTGAACGGTGGTTCAACGAGCTAGAAGGGTATGCTAGCAGAGCAGAGCGCTTCTATGAAGATCTAGCCTTTGACGACCCACAGCGTATGAAAGACTGGTTGCTAGCTGCATACGATCAGGGCGTCAGGGATAACATCTATAGCATACCTGCAACTCCTATACCAACTCCTAGCATAGTTAAAAGTACTTGCTCACGTTGTGGACTTGAGTTAAGCGGAGTTATGGGTTATGTGTGTACAGACACTCAATGCCCTACATTCACAAGAACTACCTTTCTAGGGCAGCATACAATACGAGGATAAAGATGACTAAAAATGTTAGAATTGAAAACGCCGATACGTCCAAGTACGTGGTTGTAGTTGAGATTTGGAGCCAGTCTGAAGGTGAAGAAGATTTTCTCATAGAGACTCGCAGACTTCCTAATCCAGCGGATCTAGCAACACTCTCAATTTGGAAAGGTCGATACCTAGTAGTCAAGGAAGAGTAATGAGACGGGTTTTAGAAGCTCAAAGAATGTACCTTAATGCTGTCAAGTCTTATGTACGAGATCAATATGATGTGTGGAACGAAGTTCCGTATTGGGCTGCTCAAGCTAATGGCGTTACTGGGTATCTAGACAAGTACAGCGTCTGTTACAATCACGGGCTATGGCAGTTAAGTGATTACTGCTTTGTAGATTGCGACAGCGCAGAGTTAGTAGGTTGGGGAAGTAACGGGGCCTACCCAGCCCTTGACTCTTTTATCTTAGACTTAAAGGTAGAACATCTGGACGCCTCTAAAATAGTAAACGACTTAAAACAGCACTCACAACGAACTCCCAGTAAACATATCGGAACCCCCAGTTACACACTGCTAGCAGCTAAGCAAGCTCCCTTAAAGTATGTTAGAACCGCCCCAGTTAGTCCTCTTACATATGCTTATTATTGAGGATACGGAGTATCTAAGGGAGAATAGCGCTTGCTATTCTCCCTTTTTCTTGTTATAGTAGTTAAAAGGAGAAAAGCATGGTTGTAGATTATCAAGGTAGAATTCCTCGATACATTATTGACGAGGATAAACTTATTCATCAACAAACAGGCTGCTATGTAATTCTACACGAGCATAGTATCGACTATATGATTCGTGCTATGCAGCGTCTCAAAAAGCTAATGTATGCTAGCGGGTATTCGGCTGGCGAAATTCTTTGTTCAACTCTAGTGGGGAGCTACCCAATTAAATGAAAAACTACTCAGACGAAACTGTTTCGCAAACTATTGCTATGCTACTTCATCTGCTGGATGAGGCGTACGGAGAAGGTATGCACTGGTATGGACAAACTCCTGACTGGTATGTAGCAGCAGCCTCCGTTAGCTGTGACATTGAAGATGAAAACGGGGTCACAGCTAAAGTGATTGCCGATATCGTACAAGAACAGAAGACCGCAATATGATTTTAGTTATTACACATACTGCACAGCGTACAGAGTGTGACCATCAAGGTCGTATCATTGAAGAAAAAGGTACTGTAACTGTATCACACGGTATTAATTGTGATACTGGCAAGACTGTAATCCTACCTCAAGAGCGGTGGGACATGTTCCGTCAACACTGCAGATATTATGAAGGCGAATGGTATTTACGATGAAACACTACCCTTGGAAATTTGAACTAACACGCGGTGGAATTGAATGGTATAAGATTGAATATGAAGATGGAGCACACGTCTATGCTTACTACTTTATGTGGACTTTGATGAACAAGAAGAGGCGCGCAGCTTGGCGCGAAAAACCTTATGGTTATCGAGTGTTTGGTGTTCCGCTATTCGGTCTGCATAAGTTCTGGCATGATACTATTCATGCACAGCTAAACCTTTACTGGTTTGTACTTTCGTGGTCCACGCAGTGGACTACCGTGCCTAAGGATTTTTGGGAATGAAAGCGTATCTTGCATATAAAGAATGGTGGATTGATAACGTAGCTCCGGCAGAAATTCCTTCCGTATACTTTGGTGATACGCCAGAACAAGCATTTAAGCAACACGTTAACGATCTTGGTCTTTATAATTTGATGGAAGTGTTATGCAATTGGATTTCAGAATGAAAGCTTGGATTCAAACAACACCAGATTTTGAGTATGAAGTAGTAGACGTAATTTTAGGCCTTCAGGTCGGCGAGGACGTTACTGCTACATGGATTAAAGGATTTGACGACGTAGATTGGGAGCAGGCAGAGCAGTTTGCTCGCGACCTGGCTACACTACTGCACTGTGAATACATCGGTGAAGTTGGTGAAGCAAACCACGAATTGGATTACGATGAAAATTAATTGGAACCAAAACCCGTTTTTAACTAGTGTAGAGATAAACAAACGAGACGAACAGATGATTCTCGTAGCTATTCAAAATGAAAAGTACACTAGCCTGTTGTGTAAGCTAGATATGGATCTGAACGGGAAATTCAACCGGACTGCTCTCACCGACCTAGACGAAATTAAACGACAAGTAGACCGTTGGGGTGCTATCTGTAATCTAGAAATTGATTCTGAAGAAGTTCAGATGTACATATACGGTCTTACGACTGAGCATATGGGTGATTGTACTTGTGTTCCCTGTTCTTGCATACGCTGTCAAGTAGAAGAAATGCTAGGTATCAATACACTCCAAGGGCTAGGTAAGCACCAAGCGTATAAAGTACAGGGTGCTTTCGGTAAAGATGGCAGCAAGAGCATTGATGAAGCTATCAACTCTTTGCGCAAACCATATACTCTTGAAGACCGTTCAGAGTGTTATCGAGATTACTCGGAAGAGGATTACACTAACCTACTAGTTCGCTGGAACTCAGAACGAGAATCAGCAATTCGATGGCTACAACGATATAGAGAAAGGCATGGATTTTAATGATTAATTTTTATCAGACTTGGAAAGACGATAAAGATAGCGAGCCTAAGCGTAAGCGACCTAAACCAGCGAACCAATGCAAGATTTGTGGTAAAGCAGTAAACGGCCTAAAAGACCATGTACGTGGCAATCACGGAGCTGATATGTGGGAGCGCTATCTTGCAGCAGAAAAAGCAGTACAAGAGCAACAACGTAGAGCATTTTTAGAGGCGCTATGATGGACCGTAGACGAGGAAAATTTACTTTATCTCGGTGTTTCCTAGAAGATACAGATTATTCAGTCTTGCAACATGTTATGCGAGGTGTTATTGTATTACATACAGAAAGCAATTTCGCGACAGACGAAATCACTTATTGGGCTATTCATCCTGATTTTGAGGAGACTAGTTCAGGTGAAATAATCCCTACCTATGAACTAAGGCTAACAGAAGCGCATCGACGATGGAAGAAGATCTTTTAACTCCTGATTATGATAGTCTAAGCGGCAAGTATGTCGGAACCGAGTACGGCGATCTACGTCGTGAACGTGTTGCGCTAATGAAACGCATGATTTTTAATGACGATGCGTCCGTCAAACCTCGTATTCGAGAACTCACTCAGCTAATCTATGAACATATCAAAGGAAAGAAATAATGTTTGGGTATGAAGACCTGACTCCTCGTCAGCGATATGACGTAATTCTAGACAACCTAGATGCTATGTATGACGGTCTAAAAGCTGAAACTGAAGTTCTACAAGACCAAGTAGATATGCTGGAATCTAAATTAGATCAAGCATACTCAGAGCTACAACAAGCTCAATCTACTCAAATTAAATGGGTCAAACTTACTGAGCAAACTCCAGTAGGCCCTGGGCCGTTTCTGTATTTTCCAGTTCGTTGTGAGGGTTGTCTAAGTATTAACACAAGCAATGGCGATTACCTCCGCGGTCCTCATCTGAGTAATCGAGAGGAAGTATACTGGGCGGATATTCCTTGGCCTCCAGGTTTTGAAGCATTTGAAAGGTCTAGAGTACAATGGGAGGGAAAACAGTGACGCAAGCTATTCAAATTCAAAAATGGATGCGAGCCTCATGTGGCTGGCTTCTATGCGAGGCGTTAGATTGGGACCATCCAATGCACCCATATAATCAAGCTCTAGCTCAAGGAGTAGACCCTACAGCATTTGGTATTGCAAACCCTCTAGAAGAGGAGTTTGCAAAATACTCGCGCGACGATTTAATTCGCGAAATTATCACACTAAGGAAATATGTATGAAATTCACAGCTGATTTAGAGTATGTAGGTGGTTATATCCGCATGGGCCGCCTAGTAGGCGAACTTGCAGATGAAGAATATGAGAAGTGGTTGACCTTAGGTCCTAAAGAGCAGCATGAAATGCTGTGGGAGTTTGGCACAGTTGAGGTGACAGACTTTAGGATTGAGGATGTAGGAGGCGTAGAAAGCGTGGAGTGGGGTAGTGATGAAAATACTTAAATGGGCAAAAGATGGTGGACCAGAAAGCCCAGTAGATGCGTTCTTTGTTGTAGAGATTAAATCTCTATTCTCCATTGCCGTCTTACGTTTCAACTATGGTAGTCGTGAAGCATTTCACACTCATGCGTTCAATGCACTCACTTGGTTTATTCGCGGTGATCTAGTAGAGCAAGATGTTAACGGCGATTACTACGTCTACAAGCGTAGTATCTTACCTAAACTAACTCGTCGTACTAAGAATCATCGTGTGATAGCTGTTGAAACATCGTGGTGCTTTACGCTTCGAGGTCCTTGGCAAAAGACTTGGACTGAGACTAAAGATGGCAAAAGCATTGTACTAACTCATGGGCGTAAGCGTGTAGAATGAAAGTTAAAGCTAAACGAACCACAGTCGAGTATATCGAAAACGTAGACATTGATGTATGCTCAGTTCTTGATAGAATCTATCACGCATCTATTCCTAGGAGTTTAGACCATATTCGTGATGATGGGTACTGGTATCGTATTGAAGATTATGATAGGTACGATGCAATATATGCGAAGGACAGACAAGCTACTGAAGACGAAATTAGGTTTAAAGAAAGCTACCTACAACTACTCCACTTTGTAGAGCAGGAAAAATTATGAAACTTTACATCGCAGTACTTGACGAGTTCCCTGATTTTATGACTCCGACACTTGTAGCTCATAGTGTACTAGCAGCTCATTTGAAGTTTAAAGACGATTTGATGTATGATGTGTGGTTGAACCACGACTTTCGAAAATGTGTGGTTCGGGTCAATCAACGCGAGTTTGATCGGATTGCTGCTCTACCAAATGTGCATCTAGGATATGAGAAACATACGCTAGACGGGCGAATGGCTTGCGCTGTAGTATGTCCAGATGCAGATAGTGTAGAGCTTCCAAACGTACTCAAGTTTGCAAAACTATGGAAACCTAAAGAGATATAGTAATGGTTCATTTAGTAGACAATGCACGATCTGTAGATGATTATGTGCATAAGATGAGTGTAAACATTCAGCAACATCTCGATGCACTAGCTGCACGCACAGGAGTGCTACACTCATTCACGTATAATCATAGGAGTTTTAGATCACAATGACAGAACCAGTAGACTGGCTTTGGTACGGAGAAGACGAGACCGGTGAGCGGCACGTCTCGTTTGGTCGCTGGCAACGACACGGTTGTCAACATCGTTATAAGCTAGCAGCCATCCAACCCACGGAGTGGGACCACAATGGTGAACGCAGACAAGAAGCCGCTCGTATTCTAGAACAGATTGCAGCCGAAGGGCTGCCACACCCGAGGAACCTAGACGCCGCACTAGATGCGCTAGAGAATACCTATCGTGATTAAACATGCATTATTTTGCTGTACAGCACTAAGCGCATGTTCAATACCAGTAGATAAACAATTACACTTTATAGTAGGGGCTAGTGCGCACGAGTTCCAACGAGTAGCAAGCCCAGACCGTATGCAATCTACACCTTTAGAACGCTGCACTCTATCAATTTTGGCGGGCGTAGGAAAAGAAGTGCACGACCACGTAGCGCATGGAGATGCAGAGCTAGCAGACATTGTAGCTACCGTAGGCGGGTGTTTGTTAGTAGATTTTATAATGGAGAAACTTAATGATAGACGACGCAGTAACATGGTTAGCCCGTAAAATTAACGCAATGGGGCCAGAATTTGTAATTCAATTCGTAGACACGCCTCAAGAAAAGCTTGTTCGGTATCATGATAGCCTAGGTCGTATGATTCGTAATGAGTTCAAGATGTGGGAAGATCACTGGACTCCAGACATTGTCAACGGAGTTGACCATAGTCCTGACCACCCAGATCAGCGATCACAACACATTATCGAACAAACATGGGAGATGTTACAATGATTATAGCCTTTGCAGGGTACAAATCGAGTGGCAAGAGTGAGGCCGTCAACACACTCACACAAGCAGGTTTCACGGATGTGAAAATGGCGGCACCGCTCAAAGCAATGCTACGAGCGATGTACACTTACTGCGGGCTAGACGATAGCTCAATCGAACGCCGTCTTGAAGGAGACCTAAAAGAACTGCCAGATCCGTGGTTGATGGGTCAAACTCCGCGACACGCCATGCAACAGCTTGGAACAGAGTGGAGAAACTCAATCGACGAACGATTGTGGATTCCGATGTGGCAACATAGAGTTTGCAACACTCAAGGAAACATTTGTTGTAGTGATGTTAGATTTCCTCATGAGGTGGACGCACTTCGTGCGGTAGGCGGTCGCCTAGTATGGATTGACCGTCCTGGAACGTTGAGCGACGGTCACGCCTCAGAACAAAGCATCAAACATCTAGCAGACCACACAATCACAAACGATCACGACATTAACTTCCTACGTAGTGAAGTGCGTAGACTAGCCTTAGGAACATTCCATGATTGAAACCGTAATTTTACTATTCATTCTATTCGTAGGCATCATCGCCTGTGAACTTGATTCATTTGTAGGAGGAGCGATTACGCTGTTAGGACTACTAGGCATTGCACAAGCTTGGTTTCACATTCCAGTTCTAGCCATCATCACAGCTAATCCAACCATCATTGTCGTAGCTCTAGCTGTATATGTGCTAGTAGGAGTAGGATATGCAACTCTCATCAGGTTCCCGCGTTATCTAGCTAGCAGACAATCGCAAATTGCATCGGCTTGGACGGAGTTCAAGAAGCAGAACACAGGTGAGGACGCTACAGAAGAAGCATTCCGAGCAAGCTATCGTTTTAGTCCCTTCACAGCTGCTCAAAACGATCACAGGATAGTTGCGTGGGCCATGTTATGGCCTTGGGGCCTAGCCTGGGATGCAGTGAACCGACCAGTGCGTTGGATGTATGAAATTATGGCACGAGCATGTGCTGGTATTCTCGCAAGAGCAGAACGTCGTGCCGTAGTGCACGCAACAAAAAAGGGCCCGTGAGGGCCCTTTTCGTCATTTAAAGGTCGTAACGGCTACGACTATGCGCTAAACACAACTCCAACAGCGTTGGACGATGCTTGAGCTGTTCCGCCCCAGTAGTAGTTGTAGATCGGTTCACTGCCATTATAGTTTGAAAATCCGTATCCGCCTGTGCCGAGTGCGGCTCCTGGTGTGTCTCCATCAACGCACTGGCCTGGATGGATGCCCCAAACGCCATCGTCAGCTGAGAACCAACCAACGTTAGCATACCCATTCGCACTAGGAGCTTGCGCAGAGCTGAACTGGTACCCGCATGGACCGCTAGGTCCTGCAACGGTAACAGCACCAGTGGCGTCAATGATGATTGGATATACTTCACGATACACATTGTCACCGGTAGTAGGATAAAACTGTGCAGCAGGAGTGTCAACGATAAGCGTGGAAACGGAGTTTCCTAGGGAGTCGATAGTTCTACCTGTCCACACCCAGACAATGATTCCACGGAACGCGGTTCCGCTCCAAAAGGCCATAGCACTCCACGGAAGTCCATTGGCTGCACCTCCCCCAGTTACTGCAGAAAACGCACGCTCTCCGAGCGGACCGTCAGCGCGGTAACGAAACTGACCAACTGAACAATCAGTCTGAACACCAGTCATTGTTTCTGCTGGTTTGAGTGATGTGGGAACTGCCCACACTGACCAATTTCTAGAGATTTCAGCGACAGCTTGAGCTGCATCTGCAGCGTTAGCTGGAACAAGAGCTAGAGTTCTTGCCAGAGCACCGAGAGCAACGATCACAGTCGAGTTCATGGACGAGCCAGCCCAACTGAGACCGGCAAATCCGTCAAAAGGACTTATCATCCTAGAGTAACCTCACTCGGTGTGGCACTTCGTGCCCACACATTAGACGATGCCGACAGTGGGAAAAGATCAGTGACAGCACCGCGATCACCTTGATGAGATTCGTATATGAATCCTTGAGCAGGAGCCGTATGCCCTAGTGCTATTTCCACAGCACCAGCTCCAGTTATTTGAAAAGCTACAGTTGAGTTGGCAGAGCATAGTTGCCAAGTAGCATTAGTTTGAATCGTGTACATTGTTTGTTCTCCTTCGTTCTAGAATAACTAAAATGACGAGCAGAGTCAATGATAATTTTCTAACTAGGCCGGCAACGCAGTTGCGCTGGGGGTAGGGGGAATTAAAAAATATCTAGAATGGTCCATTATACTAAAAATTTAGAAGATCACTACTAGACTTTTTTGACATTTACCGATACAATTGAGACAGACAGAAAAACCAGGCAAGCAAAGGATTTGCACAGCGTCCTAGACCAGACGATGATTGTGAGTTGGTAACGGCGGTCTCACGGAAGCGCGAGCGAGAGTGAGACCGCAGGTTACAATTAGCGTCCACACAAGCGAAAAGTAGGCGAGGGTCCGCTGGAATGAGCGGAAGCTGTCCATTCGGTTGCAGAATACGCTTGTCAAGCATCCGCGTAGCGGACAATCGTCGCCACGAGGACCGAGGGTACGTAATTTAACTACGGTTTATATTGTATTATTAATTTCTTTCTTTCAGTGTTATAGTAATTGATTATGATTCATTCTAGTATCTATAGCCTTCCACGGAGTGGATTAGGCCAGTATGGTTGTATTAGTTTAGTAAGCACTGCAACGAAGTTGCACTGGTGGTAGTGGGTAAGTCTAGCGAGCACTGCAACGAAGTTGCACTGGTGGTAGTGGGTAAGTCTAGCGAGCACTGCAACGAAGTTGCACTGGTGGTAGTGGGTAAGTCTAGTAAGCACTGCAACGAAGTTGCACTGGCCTGCTAGTTTGATTCTAGGATTCTGTCTAGATTTTTTTCTCTTTTAGATTCCAGGACTCTGTCTAGTGATTTTGGTGATTCCCAGAGAGATTTTCAGTGAACAACGTTCACTATCGGTAGCCGACCGCGCCAGAAATCCGTAAAAACAGGTTGGGACCTATTCTGTCAAGAAATAATCTTTTAAATTCCTCCAAATTGACCATATTTTAGAAAAAACACTTGTAAATTTGCATACCCCTGCCTAGCATGCCTCACACACTACGTGTGAGCGTATTTTAGGGTTGTTTTACACCCGTTAGACGACAAAAAGCCCCCAGGATTGCTCCTGGGGGCTATTTTCATTAGTGCACGGGGTGATTCGGCATGTCACGAAGTGACGCACCGTTGCAGGACCTTAAATCATACAACGAATCGTGAGAATCCCGCCACACGCATCAAAATTGTACTTGCCAGTTGTCTACTGGTGCTTCGCACCTGCCGTCGCAACGAAGTTGCGCACCGTTGCAGGACCGTGAATCAAAATGCTGCTGCCACGAATCCCGCCACCCGCGTCAAAAAAGTACTTGCCAGTTTGCTACTGGCGCAGGATCACGCGTATAGACTGAGCACGGACACCAAACAAATCGAAATCCTACTTGACGTTTGCATGGTCGAAAACCTACTTTCTACTTGGCGCACGCAGGCGCAGTGCATGGATCGAGTTGAATCAATCTGGACGTGTGGTGGAAATGTTGAATGATTTCAATTGCTTGGGTGGCTGGGCCCCTCCTAGTCTAAGTGCTTGTTTTCCTTGGGCATTTCATGCAAGCCTACGAGTTTGCTTTTGCCCAATGCAAGTCTAGAGGCTTGCACAATTTGTCTAGCAATATCAGTGACTTAGGGAGCAGGGCGCCCCCAGCGCTATCTGCTTGATAACGCTAGGTTTTTCAGTATGCTAGATATTCAATCCGTGTCACATCCGATACAGGAAACCGATTGTCAACGCACCATCCCCGAACGTGATCTGCAACATCAAGCAGGGTTGCCGCCGTTACGATCATGTCAGACCGTGAACGAAACTTGACCCGCCACATTGTTTGCGTGACTTCTACAGCTTTTGGTGCGATCTTCTCCTCTACTTTAGGCTTGATCTCACGGATCACTGCAACATTGCGACGACCCATACGTGCCCACTCACTGGGATAGTCTGCTTCCATCAACATGCAGAATGTATCGAAAGCCCTGGGCGCCGTAGGCTCCTCAACCTCAAGGCTGATGCTCATGCCAGCAACGGGGCCATATTCCCCTGTAACTTCATATTTCGGCATTATCGTCTCCTATATATGCAAGAAAGAGAAGCCTATTTAAGTCTGGCGGCTCTCGCGCGAACTGAGCTGCTTCGACCCTAGACCCGTATCATCCGTGCAGGCCGCCCGTATGCTACGGTGTGAGCGGTGCAGTCTGTCGCGGCATCTAGCTAGGCTTCTCTTTGCTGCCTATGTATTTGTTATACGCGATTCGCAGGCCGTGTGCAAGGCTAAAGTTATTGTTGAAAAACAGTGTGTTAGCAGATCGGGCGCCGGGGTGGTTAACCCCTTGTTATTACAGCGTTTCTAGCTGATTGTTGAGTGCGTCCACCTTTTTTTGAAGCAGAGTCCGCATACGGTTTACAGCCTCGCTCTTGTCAAGATAAACCTCCTGATTCGAGTAGGTTGTTTTCAGCGTTGAATTGATTGACATCTTATTGTCAAGCTCATAATAAGCCTCAACACCCTCAGGACGAAAATCATAGTAGCTGATTCGTTCTGCCGTGATCTTGCCGACTCGCAGCTTCACATCATAGGTGTCAATCAGATAAACAGTTGTCCCTATTTCCAGACGATCGCCAAGCACAGGGATCTGTTCCGGCACGCGTTCGATTTTGGTGATCGGCGGAACGAGCGCATCGGCTGCAACCTCAGCCCGTTCTGCATAGTAACGGTCAAGCCCTGCACGGATTCGGCTATTCCATCGCGCCCTGATTCGGCAGATGGCCAGATACGTGCTAGAATAACGGCGTTTGATTCGATCCAGCTCAGAATTTAGACGTTCTTGCATACGGTGGTCAGCGTGTGCAACAGCTTCACGCTCTGTTGCAAACTCTCCCTCATTGCCGAGACATTTACCGACTCGTTCCTCGACTTTGCCCGCATACGCAATCCAGTAGCGCGGAACCGAGTTTTTATCTACGTAGAACATGGCTATCTCCTTTGTTACGTCTTTCTAGCACGTCTCACAGCTTCGTGCAATAGGAAAGAATGATGCGTTTTCAATAGCTTAGCGTTTCGGGCGCCCAACCTGCTATGTGCTTGACATAGCAGGCTTTTTTCATTCCACCGTGAATTGAGGGACGGTCATAGCTTCCCAGCTTGACGCTTTTTGCAATTCACCGTCCTCGATGAACAGCAATTCATAATTGCTATAAAATTCCCAGTCGTCGCGGTCGATTTCATTATCTTCCCAGAGTTCGGCCAACCGTTTATTGATTTCGGCGATTGAGCCTTGAATGTAGCGCGGCTGCTTGCCTTGATTCACATACATCAGAACATACATATCAGGCCACCCACGCTACTTCGCCAAGAATCACACCGATCAGATCATAGCCGTTTTCGATCAAATCGTCAAGGGTATCTTCCAGATCCTCGAACCCGGCATACTCGACCCGTGCAGCTTCAAGCACAAAATCTTGTGAGGTCATGTTGCCTGCTTGCTCCTCAGGCACGTCGATGGTCGTAACCATATATTCATCGCCTTGGTCACGCCAGATTACAGTAAAGTATGAACGCATGTCGGTTCTCCTCAGAGGATTGTCAGTGATTCGGTGGTGGATTCAGTATCACCCATGTGAAACTGAAAGTCAACAAACTCTTGCAAGAAGAGGTGGTTGATAAACTCAATATATTCGTCGTAGGTCAGGTCCATCTCGTTTCCCTTTCGATAAGTATGTATAGGATGATTCGTAGTTGGTTGCAAGAAGAAAAAGTTGTGTGATTTCAGTAGCTTATGGTCGAGGGCGCCCGGCCCGCTATGTGCTTGACACAGCAGGCTTTTTTGTTATTGCATTGCCTCGCTCTTGTTCTGGGTCAATTCCCCTGCGTCACCGCGGAAGTCAACGTCGCCCAAGATGCTTTGCGGCTTGAATGTGATTCGGTGATGATACACGCTCACATCAGCGGTTTCTTGCTGTTCAGCGAAATACGTGACGTTATCGCTCAACCCAAGGAAATGCTTCTTGAAGGCGTTTGGTCCGACCTTGCAAGTAACCTCAAGTTGAGTGGTCTGGTCCTCGATTGAACATCGCCCCTCGATTGTCAGCATATATTCGCCGTTGATGCCGTTATAGAAAACGATTCGGCGGTCAATCTCGAAATTATCGGCGGCTTTGCTGATGTTATAGCTTGCCACCTTTGCATCATCCTGACACGCGGCCAAAGCGAACAGGCCCAGAAACGCCATGATGGCGATGATAAAGTTCTTCATTCCTCAATTTCCTCTTCTGTGTTATCTTCGATATTGACAAGAACCATACCATTTTCAGGGTGTGATTCAAATGATTCTTCATTGGAGTCCCACCAATCTCCCCGCATAATATCTTGACGGGCTTCTTCTTCCGATTCGGCATCTGTCCAAACGCTCATTGTCCCTGAGAATGGGATAACAAAAGTGTAAAGTTTGCTCATTTCGATTTCTCCGGTTTGGCGGTTAGAGTCCAATGCTTGCCGCTTTGTTTGAGTGCGAGTTCAACGCCCGATACAAGGCGCGTCACGGTGGTTTCAGCCGCAGTAGCAGTTACGATGATCTTGTCGGCCATTGGCTTATCTCCTTCTGATGATTCTTTATACGCTGCAAAGTCTATCACGTCAACCATAATAAAATCCTTTTATTTCAATGAGTTACGAGTCGGAGCGCCGGGGCTGCTAACCCCTTGATTTTATTCCTTTTCCCAGCGCTCATACAAGCTGTGTCCTTCCGGCAACACTACATCACCCAAATCTCTGGGAAATGCACCTGTCATTGCCATATGAGCATCACTCGCTTCGATATAGTCGAATCGGTCAACACTCTGATGCAATACATGCTGCATAAGTTGCGGGGCGTCAATGCGGTGGTCTTGCATAACCAACTGCTCATTGACGTAAAGCCCTTGCCAATCGTCAACATACACTAGCGCGACTTGAGTGCCCATTAGAATCCCTCCACGGTTTCGGCAATCCTTGCCTTACGTTGAACCGATGCGCTAAGATATACACCTTCGCGCACCAGCTTAGCACGAATCACACCTTCACGACGACCAAGCACCGCTCCAATAGTTGCAGGATGTTGCCCGCTTTGATACGCTGCCACAACAGAGTCAACCAGCCATTGCGGCCAAGATTCCCAGATCGTTTTCATGTCACACCGCCCCAATTTCGAGAATGTCAGAACCAAATTCACGCTGAAGGCACTCAACCACATCTTCCCATGCAGTAAACCAACCGCCGTCCGGTCGGCCTTCACACCAAACATCATCGTCTTCCTCATCTTCGCAGACGACACTGAAATTGGAATCCTCTTCCAACGTGCCGTAACATTCAACGTCACGGCCTTCAAAATGGACGATGTAAACCGAAGGTGCTTCCATGTGATTTCCTTTCTTGATGATTAACTATACGCCGAATCACGAGCGCAGTGCAAGCAGAAAGTTTCTTTTGTTATCAAGCATTTAGAGGCCGGGGCGCCGGGGTGGCTAACCCCTTGATATTGCTAGTTCAATCTCCAGTTCTAGAGCCATTGCACGAAAGTGCCAGCGTTTAAGATCGCAAGTTGCTTTTCTTGACAACCTGTAGTAATAGTCAATCAGCTTTTGCGTGCGGGCTTGTTTATGGCGCGACATATCACCACCACACGCATTGGTTGCGCCAAAGAGTTTTCAGTTCTTTGATAACCTCAGGAACGCCGCCGTTAAAAACGCCGATTAAAATAGCGATGACAAGCCAAATCCACGAAAGCGGATGAATCATGCGGAGTCGTTGTTCAGCTCCGCCGTAACGATCTTCACGCCAAGCGGTCATGCCTATTGCGTTCATAAAACGCAGCACAGGCAGACGCTTCAGCGTTGCAGTTTTTGATTCTTCAAACCCAGTCATAGCAATCTCCTTTGCTGTTAACCTGTTATCGCATTTCATGCGAACTATTGCAAGAGAAAAGAATTACACGTTTTCAATGAGTTACAGGGTGCAGCGCCCCGCCCGCTAACCTATCGAAATCATTCACTTTTTCGTGTTGCATTTTAGATACAAAAAAGCCCTCACCTAACGGTGAGGGCTTGACAAGGTGTTTTCGCTTATTCGAGTCGGTAAGTGTGGTCTAACCTCTTTTCCGCTCTTTAGCGTAGTATTTCCTTGTCAGGCTAACCCCATGACAGGGTTAGCTTTCCGATTCAGGCGGCTTTCACCGCCTGCGCCAGAGCGATCACATGGGCAATCGCCTCTTTGGTCGCACCCATGAAACCATCAACGGGGAAATCGACAAGCGACTCCAGTTCGTTGACCAGTTCCTTTTTGGTGGGGCCTTCCACCTTGGCCGCTTTCGGGGCCTTGGGATCGGCCACATAGGCACCCTCGCGCACCAGTTTGGAGCGCACGGAACGGACGGGCTTGCCCAAGGTTTCGGCAATCTGTTCGATGCCAGCGTTGCCGAGTTCGGCATAGAGGGCCAGCATCTGCTCGACCATCGACTCGGTGTAGTTCACTTTCGGTTCAGCCATTTGCAATCTCCTCATGTTGGCTGTTTCGCTTCAGTGAGATATGTATAACGCGAATCGAGGCACACGGCAAGAGGAATTTTTGCCTTGACATGCAGAAAATGGGGTTCTGACGAGATTAAATTTGTCAATGAAATCAATAGTTTAGCCGCGGGGGCGCCGCCCCAGCTATCTCATTGAAATAGCTGGGTTTTTTGTTATGGCTCGTCGATTTCATCCTCCGGCTCCCAACCTGCTGAAATCAGACACTCGTCTGCCCCTTCGGAGGGAGTCATTCCGCTTTCATACGCATCGCGGCTTAGCCAATCCGGCAGCATCATTTGATCCATGCCGCACCTTTTTTCTAGGATACGGTCAACCTCTTGCATCCATTCCTTGTAGGTGCCAGCCATTTCGTAGTGTCCTCCAAATCGGGTGTGAAGCATTGCCAGTGGAATATCTTTTTCAGGATATCCGTCAGCCTTGAGTTGTGCGGCCAGCGCCTCGTCAGAACGATCCAAGCCTGCTGGCCATGCTTTTGGAAATCCAAAGCGCCAACCCTCCGGCGGATCATACCAGTCTACGACAAACCGTTCAGTCATAGCAACCTCCTGTGATAATCGTGTATAACGTGATCGGTTATGTGTTTCAACAGCTAAAAAAGTGTGTTATTTCAACCATTTAGCACAGCCAGCGCCCCGCCCGCTAAGTGCTTGTTTTCGTTGAGAAAAAAGAGGGGGCTTACGCCCCCACCATTGCCGTTTCGGGCTTGACATACTGCGGCAGAAGTGCCTTGCCGTCGATGCCGAGTCGCGTATTGATTTTTTTCCATACCGCGCCCACAAGATCAGAAGGACGCTTGACAACCGGAATTTTCTTTTTACGCGACAGCGCCTTGAGCAGAATCTCCGATTCGATTTCAACATCATGCCAAGCGCGGTGATATTCTTCGAAGTCAGGCTGATTCGCCTCATAACGATAAGCCGATTCGGCAGACGTTGAAACATATTTGCCGGATGCACTGGCAGGAGCCTTGCGGGCAAAATCTTTCGGCACCGATTCGCCCCAATAGTCCCAAATGTCCATCAGCTCACACGAATTGTCAAGCCAGCGCGTCACCTTGCCGCCAGAAAGTTCGTTCAACGTGAAAGGCAACTTGTCAAAGTCGAATCGGCTATTGTAAGCCGCGAGAATGACTCGGTGGCCGAGGTCTTGACAGTTTTTGATCTGGGCGTTATATTCCGCCCGCGCTTCGAGAATCGACGTGGGGGTGATTCGCTGATGATATGCGTCGTCATAATACAGGCCCATCTTTTCCTTATACCACGGAACGTCATGCTGGAACGATTCGCGAATCAGATACGACCCGCGACCATACACGCGACCCTTGCGGTCGATTGCTTTCCAAGCAATGTCAAACACAATGGTTTTTTTCATTGTGGTTTCAACGTCGGTCACGAAAAATACGGTCGGTTGTTTTTTAGCCATAGTGCAGGTTTCCTTTGTTGTCTGCGCTTCGTTGAAATCTTTATAGGCGATTCGCTGGTGGGCGTCAACAACTAAAAAACGTAACAAAATCAATAGCTTGGCGGCGGGGGCGCCGGGGTGGTTAACCCCTTGTTATTCAACGATTACTGCCCACGTCGAAATCCTTTCGCAAGCTGCCTCATAGGCACCATCCTGCAACCCGTCAAGATATTCTTCGATTGCCTCTTTGCCTTCTGCAACAACATCTTCAGGAATAGTTTCAATCCATTCCTCATCAGTTCCGGCATAGCCCATACCATAACCAATCTTAACCTTCATAGTCCTCATCCTCTTCTTCTTCTTCAAGGTCGCTTTCACAACGGTCACAGATTCGTCCGTGATCCGTATCGCTCAGGTAGTGATCTTCAAAAGTCCAGCCGCAATTTTCGCAATCGTCGGTTGCGTGTTCAACATATTCCTTGGCTTTGGCGCGATCTTCTTCGCTCAGGGCCATATAATCATCATTCTGCCAGTCGATGCTTTGAGCATACACGCAAGCCATATCGCGCGCAACATCTTCCCAATCAGGGATGTAAGCCGCAACTGAAAACGGTTTCATTTCCGTATACGTTGTGGTAACGCATACAATCTTGAAAAACTGTTCTTCGCGCGATTGCTGATTCTGTGCGGCTTTTTCTGCGGCAGCAAACGATGTAAAGTCATGCAGCTTGTGGTATCCGTGGCCATGATCAACATGCAATTCATAGACGATTTTTTGTTCCATGATTCTCTCCTGCGTTACATCCTTATCGCACGTCACAGCGATTCGTGCAACAAATATTTTTCTCAATCATTTCAGTAACTTAAGGCGCTGGGCGCCGCCCCTTGCAAGTGCTTGACTTGCAAGGGTTTTTTCAGTATTCGCCTGTAGGTAGAATCCCGTCATATACAGGACCATTTTCGAGGATTTTAATATCCTCATAAGGGCCAATAATAACGCGGTTCAATTCCATTTTAGCGCACTCAAGCGCGCCAATCATTTCATTCACATTGGCATATTTTAAGCCATTAGCGCGAATAAAATTGGCAATGAAAGTGGAAACCAGAAAATTCAATTCTCCGGCATTTTCAGGTGTCCAATTAAGGCCACCCAATTCATCATCCAGCAAATCGTTGTGAATGTCGGTGCGTTGCTGTTGCGGGATATACGGCATTTTAAGCGACCTTTCGCAGGGTTTCAACATTGCGGCCACGGCGGCCAATCTCAGAGGCGATAGCGTGGAAAGCGCCTTTCACCAGATTGTCAGTATCAAGCCAAGTCCAGAGGTGGTGATGCGTAAATGCCACATCTGAAATTGCGTTCGGCTTGATCGAACGGCACTTGCCGACAGCATACACGGGCTTGCCCATGCCATAGGCCATACCAATTTCGACTAGAGCGCCGCGCTGTTCTTCGGATTCATCCTCAGAGTAAAGCAGCACGAAGTCAGAGTCACGCACATCTTCGTAACACATTTGCCACAGCAGGCGCTTGTTATCCGTAACAATCGGATTCTCACTGTCCAAGTCGATCCAACGGGCTTGGACCGGAAGTTGCAGTTGATCGCGCAGTCGCTTGAACTTGTCAGCGTGCCAGATTTTGCCAGCGGTATAGAATTTCATGGCGTCTTTTCCTCTCTTGCCGATGATTATGTATAGCGTGATTCATCAGGGCTTGCAACAGAAAAGAACGGTTTAAAATCAATAGTTTAGGATCGGGGGCGCCTCCGCGCCTAAGTGTCTGATACTAAAAGCAATAATAGCAGGGGTGGCCACCCCTGCTATCATCTCTTACACCTGTCCAAAAGACCGGAGCAGTATTGGTTGATTAGACCCATTCACGCACGTCGTCGCATATGGCCTCTTCTCGGTAGGCCCATCCGTTCAGTTTCCAGACGTCACTGACAAACAACCCCTGTAGCCCGACCCCTACAGTTAGCTTTCGAATTCCTTCCAGCAATCACTCTTTCCGTCCTTCGATATAAACAATATAGGCGATTCTCAGGCACAGTGCAAGAGAAAAACTCGTTTACATGATAGGAAAGAATCGAGCAAAATCAATAACATAGCTATAGACGCGCCCCGCCCCGTAAGTGTTTGAAATCATTTAGAAAAAAGTAGGGGAAACCTTGCAGTTCCCCCTTGACAGATCAGACCGTTTCCGGTTCGTCTGCCGATTCGCCTTGGACCTCCGCCAGCGCGATAACATGCGCGATAGCTTCCTTGGTCGCACCCATCAGGCCCGACACGTCGAAGGCGACCAGCGATTCGAGCTGATTCAGAAGTTCCTTTTTGGTCGGACCTTCTTCCTTCTTAGCCTTCGGCTTTTCGGGCGTGGCGACGTAGACGCCTTCACGCACCAGCTTCGAGCGCACCGAGCGCACAGGCTTGCCGAGCGTCTCAGCAATGGTATCAAGACCATCATTGCCGAGTTCGGCATACAGCGAGAGCATTTGCTCCACCATAGCTTCGGTATAGTTCACTTTAGAGGTTTTCGTATCAGCCATTGCTTTCTCCTTCGCTTCTTGGCTTCTTCAATACAATCTTTATAAGCGATTCTCGGCGGGTGGGCAAGAGAAAAGTTGCGGCGGGGACTAGGAAAGAATCCTTTGAAATCAACGACTTAGCGGCGGGGGCGCCGGGGTGGCTAACCCCTTGATTTCATTGCCTAATCTAACAGCCTCGCATAGATTAGAGCAAAAGGTCCAATATAAAAAATGTCAAGCTTAGTTTCCGTGCTTTCCGTGTGTGCTGATCGCCGCGAGATATAAGGCAAAATTTCGCCTTCGTCTGACCACGGCGTTAGGCTTGCCCAATCGTCGGATAACAGAATCCTCCAGTGTGCTTTATTACGATAGTTCGACTTGAATAGCGTTGCGGGCATTTTTTCTCTCCGTGTCATACCAGCCGCGATACCAGCAGCGTGCATAGATATGTCCTTTGACATAGGGGCAGGAAAACTCCCACCCCTTAAGATACATGTCGCGGCCCGCGTTGTATGCCACTTGACAGTTAGCGCGGGTATATGTCATGATTAACTCCCACTATAAACGATCATGCTAAGGCTAGATCCCACTGCGGACCGCTCGAAAGGCCGCTGCGGTTTGTGCGGGTATGGGCAACCAGGAACGCCGCAAGGCCAGATAGCAGGCTCGTTATTGGTTTCATTCCAGCAATTGATGCCACAGTTCGGGCATTTACCCGATGGTTCCATTTTACGGAAGTCTAGCTTGCTCACGACATTCTCCTTTGCTGATGATTATGTATAGTCGATTCGTTTGCGTTGTGCAACTAAAAAGAATCGTTTAAAATCAAAGAGCTAGGGCGTGGGGCGCCCTAGCTGCTAAGTTATTGATAAAACGAGTGATTTCCTATTCGGATCGTTCTGCGTTTGTGATAACTCTGTTTACGTTTTCCGCCGTCAAAATATACGGCTCCGTCAGTGTTATCTTTTCCTTCTTCGTGAAGATATGTAGCGGTGTCGGCTATACTTTTGGCAAGTTGCCACGCTTCTTCTTCGTGTATTCGAGGTTTGTGTTTAGTCCAGCTAAACTGCCCCCTTTGATATACCACGTCGCATATGCTGTCTGGAAATCTATTATCCTCAGTCCTATTTAGGGTTACGAAAGCAACGGCAAGTTGTCCGTTTATTGGCTCTCCCCTAGCTTCATGGTAAACATTCTGTGCTAAGCAGTTGAGTTGTTTTTCGCTATACGTATTCGCATTGGCAGTAAAACCTATCAGGGTCAACGCTAGCACCAATAGTCCGGTGCTCGTGTGAGACATGTGTTTTCTCCTTTGTTAGTCCAGTATATCTGACAACACCCCCATGTGTCAAATAAAAAATTTCGTTTAACGATAACGATTTATAGCGCTGGGCGCCTCGCTCGCTAAACTGTTGATTGTAAATGCTCGCCTCACGCATTGCAAGCCGGTCTAGTATTTAGCGAGGGGTTACATGCACCCGAAGGCATGTTTTCCAATCTACCTAGCTCGTATAGCTCCCGGCACTGTCGTAGCCGGGCAACGGTTGGTTATTTAGACGTCTCCCAGTTATCTGGCCAGATAGGAGAGAATCATTCACCAACGCCCTAGTCTGTTTCAACGTCAAAGGGCCGTTTTCTATTTGGTGTTCCCAGAGGGACTCGAACCCCCAACCCCCGGATTATGAGTCCGGCGCTCTAACCAATTGAGCTATAAGAACATGGTAGGCACGGTCGGACTCGAACCGACAGCTTAAGGATTTTAAGTCCTCTGCGTTTACCTTTTCGCCACGCGCCCGTTATTATCAGTCTAGTGATTCTGCACAATCACAATCAGATACATACTCACTCCAAACGGAGTCATAGGCAATATCTCGTTGGGCTTCCCAATATCCCAAACGATTAGGGCTAGAAGCAAGCCACATCATAACGACAAGAGTCAAACACAGAGCAGTGATTGACCAGTTCTTAATCGAGTTGCTCATCTTAGTTCCCTTGTTTTCCCTTTTGTTAAATTATTTATAAGCGATTCTCAGGCATCAAGCAAGAAGAAAGTTTCTTTATTTGCCAGCATCTTAGCAGACTAGGCGCCGCGGTCACTAAGTGATTGATTTCAAACTGATTTTGCACCAAGATTCCACCTATTTTGCACCGGCGCAGGCTTCGCCTGCGCTACGGCAGGCTCACCAGAAAATAATGCGTTCCCGTCAAAATCTCACTGGCCCAATGCTTTACCATTTCCGAAAAGGAACTGTAATGTGCTTCGGTAAAGCACCTGTCTGCGGTTCTCACGGTATACGTCATTTTATAACTCCAGTCGTTCAAAGCCTTCCTGCACCGTGCCGATTTCGTCGGCGAAACCGTCGGGGAACTGGACCCACAGCGACGTGCGAATGGTTCCGTCCATCATAACCTCATTCTCGACAAAGATTCTGCCGACAACCGATTCGTAGATTGCAGTGGCGAAGGTCTGTCCGGTCAAGTCCATTTGCATCTCCATCTCTGATGATTCTTTATCGCATAGCTATGCTAGCCATGCAACAGTTAAAAAAGCGTGTAGTTTCAGTTAGTTAGCAGCCGGGGCGCCGCGCCAGCTATCTCATTGAAATAGCTGGCTTTTTTCAGGGTCTCCAGCCGTTTTTGATATTCTCAACGATTTCTTCATAAAGGGCTTCGGCCTTTTCAAGTTCCCAGAATGTGCCTTCCCGATAGTCAAAATCTCCTTCGATAAAGTCAACTGCATAGTAAACCTTGCCATCACGGCGAATTGCTTTTTGCATCTCCACAGCCAGATCGTCAAAGAGGAAGGTTTTGATGGTGGTAAGGGTAGCCATAGTGCGCCTCCTGAGCTGCTTTCATCCTGAGTATCTGATTCGCCGTAGTGAATCAAGTATAAAAAATCGTTATAAATCAATGGGTTGGCTGCGGGGGCGCCGCCCCCGCTAAGTGTTTGATTTTATTGCGAAATCAGCAGCCGCGAAGCTGCTGATTTACCTTGACAGCGTTCAAACAAGCAACGCCGATTTCCCGCATTTTGCGAATCACCGGGGCGGCATCGTCAAACATGACAACAGGCTTGCCACGGAATTGACGCAGATTCCGCAGCCGTTGAATCTTGCGTGCTTTCAGAACGGGGTCTTTTATGTGATTCTCAGACCCGTCAAGAGGACGGCACAAAACTAGGTGCGCGTCAAGCCCGTGAGCGGCAAGAAAATCAAAATCGTCTTGATTCATAGCGCGAGCCGTGCAAATCACGACATAATTGTCACGGCGGCACAAACGCTTGAACGTATCGGCCAGAGGCAGCAGCGAATCGCGGAAAATGCTTTCGCGGTTTTTCAACGCGAAATAGCGGTCCAAGTCAAGAGTGCCATCAGGCCGATTCGGGGTGCGATGCGCGGAGTCGATGATGGTTTCATCCAAATCAAATACGACGATGCGTTTCATTGGGTCTCTCCCTGTTGATGATTCTTTATAGCGTGATTCGTCGGGCATTGCAACAACTAAAAAATCGTTTGTTTTCAATAGGTTAGCCGGCGGGGCGGCCCCCCAGCTAAACTATTGATTTAGCTGGGTTTTTCTCACACCTCGTGAAACTTCAAGTTGTAGACGCCGAAAAACCCATTGTCTGGGCAGTCGCGCTTGCGCGTATCATCTTGAGCCGATTCCATGATCTCAAACACTTCACGCGAGATCAGAGTCGCATCGCGCTTGCGGTCAACCCACTGGATATTACCAAACTCGATGGCGGCATATTGCGTGCCATCTTCGTTGCGCATCGTGACAAAACCTTTAGCCATGACCGTCTCTCCTTGTCTCGGTTCCTTATGTGTATAGTGATTCGCCTACGCTGTCAAGCCTAGAAAAGTGTGTAGATTCAATAGCTTAGCCGTAGGGGCGCCGCCCTGCATAACCAGTTGATTATGCAGGGTTTTTTCAGGCTGCCTCTAGCTCGTCGTTAAATACCGTGAACCAGTCGGCAGGCTGAGATGTGTCCGCGTCCGACCCTTGCCACGTGAACCCATCAAACTGGACCTCATACGAGTAGGACTCGGGACGCTCCAAGAAGATCGCCCATTCGCTGCGTTTGCGCACCGTGCCGACCTGACCAAACAGTTGCGCGTAGTCGCTATGATATTTATCCTGTTCCTTGCTGCGACCAACGAACCGAACCTTCTGACCGACTTCAAACATCTGGCATCCCCTTTGCTGTTACTTATTTATATCTGATTCGCAAGCGGTGTGCAAGCCTGAAATATGTGTTAGTTATCAAAGAGTTAGCACGCAGGACGCCAAGACCTGTAACCCGTTGATTTTGCACGAAAATCTTACCTAAAATTCACACCTAAATCGCACCTACTTCCCACCGGCGCAGGCTCCGCCTGCGCCTATGATACCATGTATCAAGCGATTCGTCAAGGCCAAAAATGAACTAATCGAAAAAGAACTGTGCAAGCGGCTCACTTGAGCCGCTTGAGGGTCTTTGCCACCGAACCTTCCTTGATGCCGACCGTGAAGGCCACGCGGACGATTTTTTGATTGACAGCCCAAACCGATTCTGCAACCGATTCGCTGCGCGGGTTAAACGCCCACGCCACTTTATCACTTTTCGATTTGTTACAAGCGCCGCACAGGCATTGCAGGTTTTCCACCGTCGCTTTGCCGCCGTTCGACTCGGGGTGGATGTGGTCACATTCCAGCGCGAAGGCGTAGTTTTCCGAACCGCCGAACCCGCAAGCGCGGCAGGTGAAGGAGTCACGCGCCAGAACCCGAGCGCGAACCGTATCCGAAATCTTTGCCTTTGCCATCGCCCGTCTCCCTTGCTGCGGTGATTCTTTTATACGCCGATTCGCCAGACTTGTCAACGATAACATTTTGTTTCCGCGCGCAGAACGCTATTGACAAGGTGTGCGAATCATTGTAAAATCGGCGCCAGGAGTGTTGCGAATCAGCAACACTCGACTGGTGGCTTATGCCACCAGCTTGACTTTATCCGCAAACTCTGCATCAACGTCCAGCACAGCCGGGATGCCGATTCGCTCGCCGTCTTGCGCGGTGGCAATCAGTTTGCCTGCCAGATCCAATTCGACCAGAGCCGCAATTTTCTTGCGCGGAACCCAGAGCGGGCGGATGCCTGCGGTGGCAGCGTCGGCAGCGCGCACGAAGGCGACGGCAGCTTCAGTCTCACGAACCACGAACCCTTGGACTTTCATCTCGGTATCTCCTCTGTTCCGATGATTCTTTATCGCACGCCTCGCAGCGATTCGCAAGACCTATTTCAGATAACATTTTGTGTCAAAGCGCAGATAGCGCTTGACAAGATTGGCGAATCGTCGTATAATCGGCGCCTGATTCGGGCTTGCGCCCGAATCGCTCACGCATAAATGCGGGCAATGCGCTCACGCAACATAGCGTCATTCCACGCATCCCAGAGTTGATTTACGCGTTCATTGCATTGCGCGTATGCGGCAGCCAGCCCAGCCAGCAGCAGCGGGCTTGCGCTGCGCGCCCGAGCGCGAGTCAGTTTTTCAAACATACGTTCGGCGGCGTCAGCGGCGGCAATCATAGCGCGATTGGTTTCTGTGGCGTTCATCTGGCATCTCCTTTGCTGATGGTTTGTTATAGCGTGATTCGTTGTGTGCCGCAAGCACTAAATATGTAATGATTTCAGTAACTTAGCAGGCCGGGCGCCGCCCCTGCTAACCTATTGATTAGCAAGGGTTTTTTCACTGGTCCATCGACGCCTCGTCCGTTTCACAGGTCAGCTGGAAGTCACTGGAATCAAAGGTTTTTTCTAGTAGTGCTTGCTGTTCCTCGATTCGAATCGCGCAATCTTCGGCGGTCATTCCGGTATCAACGGCGTAATACATATCCGGCGAGTCAACCCCAAACAGGGTCAGAAAGAGAAAGAATTTCATATTACAGATCCCCATTGGTAAGGCCGGTCACAATTTCGACGGCGGTGATGAATAGCAGGCGGGCGGTGAACACAGCGACAACGGCGAGAAACGCATATTCCATTTTTCAACTCCTAGTTTTCGGTTTTCGACTTGTTACTAGTGACCCTTAGCGGGTCACTAGATCCCGCACCGACTTCGGCTTGCCCCCCGTCGCGCGGGCCGCGATTTGAGCTTTGGCCAGACGGGCCATTGCATCGCGCAGGTCGCGCGGCATGGACGCGATCGGCCCGAGCGGGCGACCGAGGCGGCTTTCGAGGATCTGGCGAGCGGTCATGGGAACCTCCTTGGCTATCCCGTTTCGATGATTCTTTATCGCACGATTCGCAGGACTTGTCTAGTATCAAGTTTTGTTTCATTCGCGTTTTAGCTATTGACCTTCCATATTTCATATGGTAGAATCGGCGCCTCAGGCGAATCACTTGCGTGATTCGCCTAGCAGTCAGTGAACGTAACGCTTGGGAAGCGCCTTGCCAGTCTTAAGCGTGGCGAAGATCTCGGGCTTGACAATGCGAGTCACCTTGCCGCGCTGCCCTGCCCAACGAATCGCCCGAGCGCGGGCATCCTTGCCGGTGAACATGGCAGAGATACGATAGGAACCGTTCAGAAGATCCGAGGCGACATACATGGTGATTCTCCTACATTGTCGGTTTAGAACTATTCGGTTTTAGACTATTGGCGGGGGATCTTCAACCCCCGCCGGGGTGGCGATCAATCGACCGCCGTCGCCCCATACTCCAGCGCGTCCTCTTGACTCCACCCCATCGCCCGCGCGGCGTGATACGCGCCGATCATGGTTTCGTGACGCGACTCCGACTTGCGCGACTCGCGCACCGAGTCCGCTGCCGCCCGCTTGCCCGCGCGCATCGCGGCGTAGATCGTCCGGTCGGACTCAATCGCGCGCACGCCCGACTCGACGCGCGTCACCGCGCCACCCTTGGCCGCGAACGCCGCTTTCATCGCTTCCAGATCCATCGCCACTTTCGCCATCGCCGGTCTCCCGATTCGCGGGGCAAGCCCTGCGCCGCCCCTATGCCTTGACAATGCCCCATTTGACTGGACTATGCAACTATCAAGTTTTGTTTCAGGACCACATTTTCTATTGACACGGGCGAAAGCTCGTGATAGAATCGGCGCCTGATTCGGCGAATCGGCCAGTCGGCGCCTGATTCATTATAGCATGGCGAATCGGGCCATGTCAAGAGGAACAAAACGTGAACAACCTATGTAAAGAAAAGGCGGGGAAGATCCCCGCCTTGCGTTGGGCCGTTAGTCCAGCACGCCGATCCGATCAAGGAAAGCCGAGTCGACTTCCACAGTCGCGGGGATCCCGACCCGCTCGCCGTCCTGCGCCGTCACAATCCGGCGACCCATGCAATCCGCTTCCCGGACGCGACCCAATTTTTTGCGGGGAAGCCAAATCGGCTTGACGCCTTGCACGCCTGCATCCGATTCGCGCACGAAAGCGATAGCGGCTTCAGTTTCACGCACAACGTATCCGGTCAGGTTCAGCATGGCAGTTCTCCGATTCGCGAGGCAGGCACCGCGCCGCCCCTACACGAATCACCTTAGGGCATATCCCGAGTCCTTGCAAGCGGAATCTTTCGCTTGCATCCCCCCGCGCATCGCGCTATAAAATAGGGGAAGCCAAGGAAAGGGCCCGAATCATGTCCAAGAAAGCCGCCATCCCCGCCGCCATCCGCGCCCATGTTATGACCGCCTTCGCCGCTTGCGTCGCTTGCGGATCGCGTGAGGCGAATCATTGCGGGCATATCGTCCCCGAGTCACAAGGCGGGGCAATGGTCAAGGAAAATTTTGTCCGTCTCTGCGAATCGTGCAACACGACTCAAGGCGCGGTGCATGTCAAGTTCAAATCGTTCGCTGAGCCGATTTCTCTGACGGCCACCTACGGCGAAGCGCTTGCCACCATCCAAACGAATCGGGCATACTGGGCGCGCTATTGTTCGGCAGCACGCGGGAAAGTCAAGCTAAATCCCTATGACCCTCGATAACATGGGGGCAGATACGGGGGCAGATACGGGGGCAGATACGGGGGCAGATAGTGTGGCAGTTATGCCACACAACCACCGAAATTATTTGCTTGACACCCTAGGGCGGTTCTTAGGACTTGGTGATTCGGCGATTCGCGGACCACCTCTTCAGGATAATTATCAGAAATTTTTAGGACTTCTCTTTGAGTTCGCGCCGTCAAAATCCGTCTACAAAGTGACACAAGAAATTTTAGGATTCGTTCCAGCACGCAGTGCAACTCCGTTGCAATCAAATTAGTTGCAATCTTGTTTTTACAGGGCCTAAGCAACTCCGTTGCGAACTGTTGTAATCTGCACAGCCTACGCCACTTCGTGGCAAGCCTCTCTCTCTCTCTCTCTCTCTCTCTCTCTCTCTCTCTCTCTCTCTCTATTCCTATCTTGTTTTTCTCCTCTCTCTCACTGTCAACAAAATTTTTAAAAATATGCTTTGACTTCCTTGCGGATTCTTCATATAATGAGTATATGGATAAAATCACAGCTCTCACTGCACTTGCCGAGCAAATCACGCACATTGATGGACGCACAAGTCCTTGGGACCCGTCCTACACTTTTGGAACCTCAGTAGCGTCAGTTCACACCCGTGACCTGTTTATAGACGAAATAAACTCTTTTCCTTGTGTGATGTGCGTGGCTGAAAGCGTCAAGGTCCGTCACTCCGGAGCAGGCCAACGATACAACATCATGCAATTTAGAATTCGTGGTATCACGTGGGATGAGGCAGTTGAAGATGCTGGAGAGCAGCTGGCCGACGACATAGACCACGTTATCTCACACACTCGTGAGGAGTATCCGGCATTCGACGAAGTTCGAATAGAGACTATACAAACAGATGAAGGACTCAATGCTCCACTAGGGGCTGTAGTCATAGAAGGCATAGCGTTATACAGAAATGACTGAATTAACAACCTACTCAGACAACCTTAACTCGTCCCTAGAGGCTCCTGAACTTGATCCTCAGCACCTGTTGATAGCTAATGAGCTGTTGACCGGTAAGACGATTCCACAAATCGCTGAACAGTTTGGTATGAGTGCAGACCGCGTAACCGCGGTAGTGGAACGTAGTGATACTAAGCGATATGTGGACACTGTGATAATGAATCAGGGATACCTGCATCGTTCACGTCGTCTCAACATCATCAATAAGGTTATCGACGAAAAACTACAGGAGGCTGCCGACACTGGCATGTACTCTAAAAAAGACTTATTTGACTGGATCAAGCTACTCAATGATATGGATCGTGATGCTCGTCCTAAACAACCTACTACGGCTGTTCAGGTGAACAACACCACAAACTATACCACACTCATGCAAGATCTATTTAAGGGGAACTAAGATGGCCGCAGGGCGCTATGATATCACTCTAGAACAGGGAGCTACTTTTGATCTTCCACTTCGTTATCGCACTCCTGCTGGCGTGCCTGTTGATCTGACTGGATATACAGCTCGGATGCAAGTTCGTGAAGCTCCTGCTAGCGCTGTGTTTGTTGAGTTTAACTCTTCATTAACTGCTAACGGATTCATTCTCATGAGCGGTTCAGCCGCTGATCGCGAAGATGGAGCTAACGGAAATGTTCGCATATACATGACTGCTGCTAACAGCGCTGCGCTCGCTCGTTTCTCCGGTCGTTATGACCTAGAACTTCACGATACTGCTGGTTATGTGACCCGCCTGCTTGAAGGTCAATTCAAGGTAGAACCTGAGATTACTAGATGAACCAGGTAATCACTGAAAACACTCAGATGGTTGTTGAGGTTAACACCTCAAGCCCCGTTCAGGTGGTCGTTGAACGTCCGCAGGTTGTAGTAACTGCAATAGCTGAGCAGGGTCCTCGTGGTCCTGCAGGTCAAGATGCTTCTGCTAACTCATTCATCCTAGCTGGCGATGGTATTACCGGTGGCGGTTCGATTACATCGAACGTTACTGTTGCAGTTGATTCGACAGTTGCACGTGTTGGCGGAGTTCTTTGGCTAGATGAGGCTAATGCACGTGTTGGCATCAACCAAACAGATCCGAAGATAGATCTTCAAATAGGAGATATGGGCCTAGGCAGTTACTCAGCTTCGCTCGTTAACTCAACTCCAAATCAAATTGTAGACCAATGGAGCGCGCTCTCATTTAGAAGCGCTAAATATCAAATTCAACTGCACGCTCACGCTCCAGACGAGTATGAGATCAGTGAAGTTTTCCTGATGCACAACGGCGGAGAAGTATACATGACTGAGTACGCTGTTATCAATCAGGGAGTTCGACTAGCGCAATACAGCGCATCAATATTTAATAATACAGTTCGTCTTCTATGCACCCCTACATATGGCGTAAGCACCGTACGCGTATCTAGAACCGTCATAGCTGTATAAAGGAAACAACAATGGCAACATTAAAAGATTTCATAGTTAACCGTGGGCTCGTGGTTACTACAACAGCAGTGGTCAACGGAGTTGACGTACTAGCAAACGACTGGGCCACCCTACAAACAGCTTTGGCGAACGATTCAGCTACTCTACTTAGCGCCCAAGCTAACGACTACTCAACATATACTACACTTAATGGTAGAATCAACACTGTTCAAGATAACGTAGGTTCGATCGTAACTAACTATTCAGCTAATGACTATACCACTTATCTAGCTGCTATGTCTAACGACCACGTAACTTATCTAGCTGCACAGGCAAATGATTATGCAACCTATCTAGCAGCACAGTCAAACGACTACACAACGATTTTAGCTGCGCGCTCTAACGACTATAGCACCTATGCTACATTGGTAAATGAGTATCAGGCGAACGACTGGGCCACCTACTCTGCTCTATTAAGCGGATATCGTGCTAACGACTACGCTACTTGGAGTGGTCTAAATTCGTACATCAACATTAAAGCTAACTCATCTACTACGATTTCGGCTGGTGACGGTTTAAGCGGCGGTGGAGATTTATCAGCTAATCGTAGCTTTGCTGTAGACGCAACTGTTGTTCGTACTAGCGGCACTCAGACTATTGGCGGTGTCAAAACTTTCGGCGATAGCATTATCGTTATGGGCGACCTAACAGTAGAAGGCAACACTACTACTATCGGTACAAGTTCTCTGCTAGTTGAAGACAAGTTTATTGAGCTAGCCTCTAACACTACAGGTACTCCTGTTGGTGATGTTGGCATATATCTAAACCGCGGTAACGAAGGCAACTCAGCAATCTACTACGATCAGAGTGCTGGATACTTTGCATTGGCTCACACCAACGATCCTGCTACTAACACCGAAGTTTTCCCAACCAGCTTTGCAGCTCTTAAGGTTGACACTCTTCTAGTTGGAAATACTACGGTAGTCACAAACCTTAACGCTGATAAACTAGATGGTCAAGACGGTTCTTACTATGTGGACTTTGCTAATGCTACTAATACCAACGTAATCACTCTAGATCGTGTGTTGGCTAATGGTAACTCGTCCACCCATTCAATAACTGTAGGTGGCTTGACTGTAGATTCTAACACTCTACACGTAGATTCGACTAACAACTTTGTAGGTGTTCGTACTCTTACACCTCTGGCACCGCTGCAGGTTGAGATTGCCGGTTTTGATACTAGCACTATAACTACTAGCGCTACCACTGCAAACCAGGTGCTAGACACTTTTGCTGCTGCCTCATTTAGAACTGCCAAGTATATGATTCAAGTTCATGATACTGCTAATAACGACTACCATACTAGTGAAATTCTACTTGTTCACGACGGCATCACCGCATACATGACAGAGTATGCTATAGTTTACACCGATGCTTCGTTAGCCTCTTTTAACGCTGATGTAAGTGGCGGTAATGTTAGACTGTTAGTAACACCAGTAAACTCAACTAATACAATCAGGGTAGTTAGAACTACTCTAGTAGTATAATTAACGGTCATCTAGGGATAGGGAACAGATGGCAGATAAAGATTTTAGAGTCAAGCTAGGCTTGCATGTAGGCGCTAATGCTTACATAGACGGCCACATAACAAGCGTAGATGCAATCAACGTAAACACCTCGGCAGCCTTTGCGGTTGCCGGGGCTGGAGTCATGGCGTGGAATGTTGATGAAAACACCATGAACATTGGTATGAATGCCAACACAACACTTCAAGTTGGTCAAGAGACCTACTATTATGTTAAGAATGTTACAGGTAGTCCAATCTCTGACGGGACGGTTGTAATGGCTAACGGTACAAATGGTGCTAGCGGTCGTATACATATAGCTCCTGCTATAGCTAATGGCACATTCCCGTCTAAGTATATCATAGGTATTACTACTGAAGATATTGCTGACGGAGCTGATGGGTTTGTAACCTCTTTTGGTAAAGTTCACGGGTTAGATACTTCTATGTTTAGCGAAGGAGACATTCTATATGCAAGTCCTTCCGTAGCTGGTGGTCTTGCAAATACCATACCAATAGCCCCTAATAATATAGTTACCGTTGCTATGGTTGTCAACAAACACGCTACTAACGGAACTCTTTTCGTAAGACCTACCTATGGTAGTAACCTACTAGAAAATGAATCACTCTATGTTAATAATATTCAAGATGGGCAAGCACTAGTATATGTAACTGCTAATGCTCGTTTCGAAAACAAAAATGTTGCTGCAGCGCAATCTAACAGCTTTACTACTATCAGTATTAGTGGTCAAAGCAACATTGTTGCAGACTCAAGCGCAGACACGCTAACGCTTGCTGCTGGAAGTGGCATACAGTTAACAACAGATGCGTCTACTGACACTATCACTATAACTAACACCGGAGGATCAAGTGGTGGGCTAGTTGCTGGAGATTATGTAGTTCGTGCGTCCAAAAATGGAACTGGTCAAACAATACCTAACGGTACTGATACTGTTGTAACTCTTGTTGATGATTTTGATCCTCAAGGGTGGTGGGCTTCTAATAAATTCCAACCTACTATTGCCGGATACTATTCAATGACTGCTCAAATTTGGTGGGGTGCTGGTACCATAAGCAATAACCAAACTAACTTGCAGTTAAGAAAGAATGGAAGTTTTCAACTTGCTATTGCTCAAACCCCCGTTAACAGCTCAACTGTAGGCGAGTTTTTAACCATCTCTACTATAGCATATTTCAACGGATCTACTGATTATGTTGAGGTAACTGCTTATACTTCCAATCCTACCTCTCAAGATATTAATCCATCTGCAGCAGGCACTTGGTTTAGTGCTGCCCTTTATGCCTACGGAGATGCGGCAAACTCTTGGGTGAATGCTAATGACTACGCAACATTACAGTCAGCCAAAAGTAATGACTATACTACATATACTGCAGCACTAGCTAATGACTACACTACTTATTTAGCTGCACAGTCTAATGACTATGCCACACTGCTAAGTGCTCGTGCTAATGACTATGCCACACTGCTAAGTGCTCGTGCTAATGACTACACAACCTACCTAGCAGCTCAATCTAATGACTACGCTACGCTACTGTCAGCGAGGGCCAATGATTATTCTACGTATAGCACCCTACAAACCAACATTAACACTGTCAATGCGAACGTAGCTCCATTGTTAAAAGCAGTTACAGCACTTGCAGATGCTACTAGCATAACTCCAAATGCCGATACGTCTGACATGGTTTATCAGATAAACACTCAAGCAGCTGGAACGCTCACTATAAATGCGCCTACAGGAACGATCACAAATGGGCAAAAGTTAATGATAAGACTTGTATGTACTAATGCGCAGACACTATCCTGGAATGCAGTGTATGCGGGTTCTACAGATTTAACTCTGCCTACTGCTACTACCGGTTCGAGCAAGGCAGATTATATTGGTGTTATTTACGATACTAACTCGTCAAAATGGCATGTGATTGCTAAAAACTTTGGATTTTAATTGAGGGGATATGATGATAAAAATAGATTTTGAAATGACTAACGGAACTCATGTTTATAGGGACGCTTTGCACCTTGCAGACGACCACCAGCTTTCCGATACCGAAATAGAGCAAATGAAACAGGCTAGATTTGATCGTTGGATAAGTATTATAACTAGTCCAGCTGTAGAAGAACCAGTCGTTGAAGCAGTTTCTGAACAAGGAGTATAACGGTGGCTGATAGATATTGGGTTGGTGGCACGGGTACTTGGGATACTACAACAACTAACTGGTCTGCCACTAGTGGCGGGGCAGGAGGCGCATCTGTTCCAACTGCTGCAGATAATGTTATATTTGACGTAAACAGCGGTACAAACTTTACTGTTACAGTGGGTACTGCAGCTAGATTATGCTTGAACCTTACATTTGCTAGCGGTGTAAATGGAATTACTTTTGCTGGTACCGCTACAATGACTGTATCGGGCAGTTTATCATTACCAGCCAGTGGCGTTACCTGGACTCATACCGGTGTTATTACCTTCAACTCAGCATCTGCCATAACTTTATCTACAAATGGCGTAGCGCTAACCAGTCCTATGACTTTTAGCGCGGCCGGTTCTAAAACTCTACTGACAGCCCTTACAACTACCGGTACCGTTACGCTATCAGCAGGTACTTTTAACCTTAGTACTTACACTTTGACATGTGGAGCTTTTAACGCGAGTAGCTCGACTACACGATCCATAACATATGGTGCTGGGTCCTCCATAGTTATAACCGGTACTGGCTCAGCCCTTACTATGACTACTCTTACTGGTTTTACTTTTACAGGAACTAGTAACATAATATTTACTTACTCTGGGGCCACTGCAATGACTATTGCGGCAGGTGCTACAACTCTTGCACAATCTCAGAATCTATACATAACTGCTGGTACATACTCTCTAACTTTTACTGGTAATGCCCGTACGTTAGACTTTACTGGGTTTAGTGGTACTTATGCGCAAGCTGCAAATAGTAATACGCTATACGCCAATTTAATATATTCTGCAACTATGGTAACTTCTGGAACCTCTGGCGTTATATCATTTACTAATACTAGCGGAACACAGACAATAACTACTAATGGAATAACAGTAAATAACAATTTTAATAGAAATGGTGCTGGAGGGACGATTCAATTCCTTGACGCATTTATACAAGGTAGTGCTCGTTCATTTACTATGACTGCTGGTACTATTGACCTTAACTCATATAGTACTGTATTTGGTATTTTCACTATCGTAACTGGTACACACTCGTTTATAAACGGTTCGATAACTTGTACTTCAGTTACTCATACGAGCGGGAATCTTACCGTAAGTTCTACTAATACTGTTACTGCTAGCGGTACTTATACGCTCACTGCCGGTACTATAACTCTAGGCGATGCGTCAGTACTAAGCGTAGGTTTGTTTAGCTCAAGCAACTCTGGCACTCGTTCTATTTCTTACGGTGTTGGTGCCGAACTAAGAATCACCGGAACCGGCACTGTGTGGAATACTGCAACTACTACTAACTTTAGTGATAGTGGTACTAGTTACGTTACTTTTACTAATGCTACCGCTGGCACGCGCACTATTACTACCGGTACTATGACGTCTGCACAGGCTCAAAACTTTTATATAACTGCCGGTACTGGCTCTTTAACATTGACCACTGGTGGTTTTATAAACAACCTAGACTTTACCGGGTTCAGTGGCACATACGCTCAAGCAGCAACATCAGTCACTTTATTTGGTAATGTGATCTTCTCGGCTACTATGACATCGACCACTACTACTGGTGAGTTGCGTTTCACCCCCTCATCATCTGCCACAGTAACTACAAACGGACATGTTCTTGGATGTACACTCAACGCTTACGGTGATTTATTCGCTCCGACAAAATCATTAGTCTTTGCGGATGCATTTAGCCAAACAGTTCCAGGTGCTTTGCGAATTCAAGATGCTAATTTAGATTTTAACAGCCAAACCTATTCCATAGGTACTTTAGCTTTTTGGGCTGGAAGCGGCGTTCCTCTAAACTACGGTGCAACTCTTGTCGCAGGTGGATTTGAACAAGCTGGACGAAATGTAACTTTAGGTACTGGTGGTTATCAGATAAGCACATCTGGTACTTATACATTAACATCTAGCACTCTTACACTGGCTGCAAGTTATACTATGAGCGTAGGAGTGTTCAGTTCTAGCAACTCTAATACTAGATCTATAGTATTTGGAACAGGCAGTTCAATAGAGCTCACTGGATCTGGTACTGTCTGGAATACTGCAACTGTTACTAACTTCAGTAGATCAGGTACTACAAATGTTCGTCTTGTGTATAGCGGTGCTGTTGATACTAATGTCAATACTGGTGCTATGACAGACGTGCAATCTCTACACTTTTATATAACAGCAGGTACTTATACGTTTACACCGGCAAATGCTAGTGTATTTCGAGATTTAAATTTTACTGGATTTAGTGGCACGTTTGCTCAGGGCGGTCTTACATGTACTGTGTATGGAGATCTAGTATTTTCCTCTACTATGTCGACTACCTTTTCCGGTGCTGCCTCTACTGGCAGCCTAACCATGGCCGCTTTTTCTTCTCTTAGAACTATCACAACAAACGGCATCACTGTTAATACTAACATATATTTTAATGGTGCAAGCGGCACCTTTCAACTATTGGATGCATTTACGCAAAATACTGCTGCAAGATTCGCCGTAGTTAATGGTACTGTAGACTTTAATAGTCAGACCTACACTATAGGTCAATTTTATTATGCCACTGGCACTAACTCATATATTAACTATGGAGGAACGCTGTATGCAGCCTCTATGTATCAAGCCTCTGGTACAATAACCGTAGATACCACTTCTCTACTTGTAATAGCAGGGACTTACGAATTTATCTCTGGCACAATCAACTTAAATAATAGTTGTGACCTATATGTCGGCGCTTTCCTATCGCCAAATACCAATACTCGTGTGATAAATTTCGACTCTGTTATTACAAATATTGTAACAACTGGTTCCGGCACGGTATGGAACGTGACCGGTGCGACCGGTCTAACATTCTCGGGTGCTGGTAATATACTTATAGATAATCCAACGAGTACTGCAGCAACAATAACTAATACTGGTGATGCATTTAGATTTTATATAAAAAGCGGTACCTATACACTAACTTTAACTTCTGGTAACACTTACGGGCTACTAGACTTTACAGGTTTTACAGGTACGCTTGCACTTGCAGCCACCACTCATACGATGTATGGCGATCTTACTCTAGGCGCCGGTATGACAACAACTGGAACAGCTGGAACTAACAATTTTTCATGGGTGGGAGCAACATCCTTTGATATTACTACAAATGGAGTTACAGCAAATTTTGGTATTAGTTTGGCCGTAGTGGGGCAAACTTTAAGGTTACGCGATGCGTTCATAGGTGGCAGCGGTACTTACGGTATTTCTCTAACCTCTGGTACGCTTAATTTAAACAGCTATTCTGCTTCTATAGGTCGTCTAACTATTCTTACAGGTACACATGCTATAACAAATGGAACGCTAAATTGTGAAACTGTCACACACACTAGCGGTGACTTGAGCGTGGGCACAGGGTATAATGTTGTTGCTAGTGGAACCTACACATTTGCAGGCGGGACTATAACAATCAATGACGGCGTAGATTTAAGTGTTGGAGCCTTTTCTTCTAGCACTACTGCAACACGATCAATTGCTTTCGGGACAGGTAGCTTGAGTTTAACTAGGTCTACTGGCGGTGTTATGTTAGACATGACTACTATAACTAACTTTAGTTATACCGGCACTAGTAATGTTAACATCTCCACTAGTACCTCAAATGCAACGTCCATATCGCCTTCTACTTCTGCAACAACTGCACAGGCTATGAATTTTAATATCACTACTGGGACTTATTCTTTTAATGTTACAGCAAGTCATGTAGTGAACAATTTAAACTTTACTGGATTTTCTGGTTCATACGACCAAGCATCAAACACTGTTATTGTATATGGTAACCTCACATTTTCTAGTACTATGACAGGTAGTACTACCGGCGGGGCAGTGCGTATGGCAGCTACTACCGGTACTAGAACAATAACCAGTAATGGTGCTACTATTGGAAATAGTATAAACTTTAACGGTGCTGGTGGCACATTCCAACTAACGGATACTTTTACACAAGCTAGTACTGCTAGTTTTATAATGACTAACGGTACTATAGATTTCAATAGTCAGACCTATACTCTTGGCGTACTTACTTTTGTAACTGGCACTAAATCTTATATAAACTATGGCGGAACGTTGTCCGCAGCAAGCATCATCCATACTAGCGGAACCGTTACTACTGGGACGGGTGCGTTGTTGTATACCGCAGGCAATTATACATTCACTGCAGGAACACTCACAATCAATGACGGCGTAGATTTGATTGTAGGAAGTTTCTCTTCTCCCGGTACTGCTACTCGTGTACTTGCTTTTGGTACTGGTAAAGTAGTAATAAAAGGTACTGGCAGTACTACTGCTATAAACTTATCGACGTCCAGTGGTTTTTCTTTTACTGGCACCGACAATATTACTGTTGACAACACCACTAGTACTAATCTTACTTTTAGTGCAGTTGCTACTGCAACCAGTGCACTTAGTGTATACGTAATAAGTGGTACATATCAAACAAGTATAGTTAGCGGTAGTTCTTTCCGTAATCTAGACTTTACAGGATATACTGGACTATTAGCGTTGGCTACCAGCACTTTAACTATTCATGGTGATTTAGTTCTAGGAACTGGTATGACTACCAGCGGTACTAGCGGCGTATATCATTTAACATATACTTTTACTAGTGGCACACGTACTATTACTACTAATGGCGTATCTGCTAATTTTGGTATAAGCCTAAACGGAATTGGCCAAACAGTACAATTAGCAGATGCTTTCACATCGGATTTTGGTTATGGCGGCTTGTCTTTAACATCTGGCACTTTTGACCTGAATAATAAAACCACATCTATAAATACACTAGTAGTACTAAGCGGTACTCACGCCATAACTAACGGTACGCTAAATACTTATTACGTAACACACACCTCTGGGGATCTAAGTGTCGGCACAGGCTATACTGTAGTTGCTGCCAGCGATTACACATTTACAGCAGGTTCTATAACTATAAACGACGGAGCCTCTTTAACTGTAGGTCAATTTATATCTACAAATACTAACACCCGTTCCATAGCGTTTGGCACTGGTATGATAAAAGTTACTGGTTATGGAACCTCAGCATGGAATGTGACGGGGGCTACTGGCTTAACGTACACTGGTACTAGTAATATTACTTTTGACGCAGCTAACCCAGGTTTTGCAGCTACCATAACTAATACTGCTACTTCTACAAATGCTTTTAATTTTAATATCGTTAGCGGTTCTTACACTCTTACTTTAAGTTCTTCCACTATACGAAGCCTTAATACTACTGGTTTCTCGGGTACCTTCTCTAATAGCGGCACTTGTACTTTATATGGGGACCTAACTTACGGGAGCGCTACCACTACGGCTATTGGGTCTTTGACTTTAGCCAGTACTGGAACCACTTTAATTACTAGCAATGGGATTTCTATTTTACACGGTATAGTATTAAATGGCTCTCTGGGCATTTTCCAGCTACAAGATGCGCTTACTATGACTGGCACTGCCGATTTAACATTGACAAATGGTACTTTCGATATGAATGGTTATTCTACTGCTATGAGGAAGTTTATACTAAATTCTGGTACTCACGCAATTGCTAATGGCACTGTTAGTTGTTCTTCTGTTGACCACAATGCTAGCACTATTAGCATTGGTACTGGTTATACTATATCCGCCACCGGTACGTACACGTTTTATGCTGGTACTATAACTATAAATGACGGTGTATCGCTAACTGTAGGTACTTTTTATTCTCCTACTACTTCCAGCCGAATAATAAATTTTGGTACAGGCAATATTACAACTACTTCAAGTAGTTCCGCTTGGAACGTACAAAACACCTCAAACTTATCATATACAGGTACTAGTAATGTGCGAATGACGTACTCAGGTGAGGCAGCACTATACATCCTTCATAACGGTACTGAATTAAATGCCTTTAATTTTTATGTAACAGCAGCCTCCGGTTACGTTTTAATAGATGGAGGACTTAAAACTCTGGACTTTACGGGATCGTCTGTAATAGATTTTTCTCCCTCTTTAGATAACATATACATATACGGAGATTTAATATTATCTCCTACTATGACTACTGCATATAGCTCTAATTACTGGGTGTATTTGGCCTCTACTACTTCAACCCAGACAATAATATCTAACGGTGTTAATGTTAAATTTTATTTAGCTCTAACTGGTACTTCTACGGTTACTGTGTCGGGAAATTTACAAGCTGAAAAAGGTATTCTACATTTTACTGGTACCTTTAGTGCTGGAACTTACGATCTCGATCTAGGTCAGTATAATATGTCTGGCACTGGTGTTAAAACTGTTAATATGGGGTCTGGTACTTGGTCTCTTAACTTTAACGGTGACACTATGTGGTATATTGGGAGTACTACCAACCTAACTTTCAATGCAGATACCTCAACTATCTCACTTACTGGTAGTTCTGATAAGACATTCAGAGGGTATGGGTTGACATACTACAATATTAATCAAGGTGGGGCTGGTGTTCTAACTATTACAGACAATAACACATTTAACGATATAACTGCTACGTATAAGCCTTCGACCATTTCACTAACTAATGGAACAACTCAAACTGTAAGCAACTTTACACTATCTGGAACTGCAGGTAATCTAGTAACACTGAATTCTACTCTTTCTGGCTCACCTGCTACGCTGAGTAAAGCCAGTGGTACAGTAGATGTGAGCTATCTCGCAATAAAAGATAGCACAGCTACTGGCGGAGCTACTTGGAATGCGCCCACCTCATCAGGAAACGTTGATAATGGTGGGAATACTGGTTGGATATTTGGGGCAATAGTATCAGCAGTGTTAGGCAATTTCTTTGCCTTCTTCTAAAGTGGCAAGCACTCCACCTAAATCTATTAAAATAGTACTGGACATTCCTACACAAAATGTATACAGTAAACTATAAGAGGAAAAAATAAATGGCATCAAATGTTTTTGTAACACCACGCGCAGTTAGTACTATAGGTAGAGGAAGGATTGATCACAATTCTTCCCTACAAGCACTGCTCCAAAACTTTTATAGTTCGGCACCGCCAACAGCTACTTCTATAGATTTAGAAGGTGAAAACGGATTGCTGAATGGTATTCTTTGGAGGCAGGGCGGTACAGGTGCCCAGGATGGTAGGCTATTTGTATACGATACAAATAGTCCCAGCCATCCGCTATATTCAGGCTATACTCGTGAAGGAATTGCGTTCATTACGCAAAATACTTTTGCCCAAGCCAACGCAGCTCTCTCCAACAGTTATTTTCAAGCCGGAGAAATAGTCAGAGTAAGAGACGAAGATAAACTATACATGGTCAAGCAGACGGGTACTGAATTTATAGAAATAGGTAGTGGTGCCGGTGGCGGAGGTTCTACTGCTGCTAACATATGGCAAACAGATAATACTTATGTATATTATACTGGCGGTCTTAATGTAGGGATACAGACTGCTACTCCAGTATATGATCTACACGTATCTGGTAATACCTACAGCACTGTTTACTATGAAACCAGTGGGCCCTTATCAGGCACAGCTGTTACCGTAGATTGTAATGCAGGTTCTGTATTTAGCCTGACTACTAGTGGCAATACTACATTTACTTTTTCTAATCCTCCTGCTAGTGGTGTTGCTTACGGCTTTACGTTACTAGTTACTTCTGGCGGGTCTCACAGCCTAACTTGGCCTGCATCTGTAAAATGGTCTGGCGGCGCACCTCCTAGCAATCCTATAAGCGGATTTACCAATATTTATTCATTTTTTACCGTTAATAGTGGTACTGCGTGGTACGGAGTATTATTAGGGGAGTCTTTTAGCTAATGCCCTTTATATCTATTAAGTCTACTCCTACGTATAAATCTTTAGTAACTAGTAATTCTTGGAATACCGCGTCTTCTATTTCCTCTTTTAGTAACTACCCTCAATATAAGAGTTTAGAGTATTACCCAGAATCTATATGTGTCGCAGGGTCTTCGTACTGGTATTTAGGTATTGGAGGTAGTGCTTTTCAATTTTTTATTACTTCTGGTGTAGAATCTTATGATGTATCCAATATTCAAAGCAGTGTGAGTTATGTTACGCTAGGTAATGCGCTCGTACCATATCCATATAATCACAGCATAGATATAGCAAGTAATGGTACTAGAGGAATAATAGCGTACGGTTCTATAGTAAGCCCACCCGTAGTAACCTCATTTAACTTTGATTCTTCTTATAATTTAGCTTTTGTTTCTAGGCCTGCTGGCGGTAATTCTTGGGCTATCTTAGATATTGCTAAAAACGCAGTATACGTGAACAATACAGCAAATATGATTTTTACTAGTAATTCTACTCATGTACATAAGTATGTTGCAAATGCCTACAATCTTGCATCGGCTACTTACGATAGCTCTATTCCAGTAGGTACTACTACAACTAATGATTTATTTCTATCAGATGACGGAAGCAAGCTATATACTATAGGGTCTGGTAATGATAGAATTTATCAATATAACTTAAGTACAAATTGGAATTTAAGTACAGCCGTATTATATGGTAGTTATAATGTTGCCGGTATAGATAGTAATCCAACGGGAGTGTGTATAAGTGCAGACGGGCTGTATGCTTATTTTCTAGGCCGTACTAATAATAGAATCTATAGACTTGAGTTAAGTTCTGCATATGACATTACTACTTCTAGTTACTCTAGTAACTATCTATCTTTAGGTAGTTCTACCGGGTTAGAGACTGGCGTAAGACTTAAGCCAGGTGGGAGTAATATTTACTATAATTCTGGTAGTGCTATTATAGAAGTTTCAATGCCTACACCCTATAGTTTAATAGGGGCCTCTAAGTCAGGAGCATATACATCTACTAGCAGAAGAAGTAGATTTACTTATGGTTTATCTTTTTCCTCTGATGGATATCATGCATATACAGGGGTTGACAAAAATCTAGATAAAATAAACATATCTACTGCCTGGGACTTAAGTACTGGTAAATTTCAAGAGGTAGACGAATCTTTGATTACCTTATCTAATACTAGAGTTACAGGCTCCTCTTCACTATCTGCTAGATACGGCAACTCTGGTAAGTTTTTATACATATTTGGAAGCTATGGTACTTTGCAATACGATTTAGGTACTGCCTATAACATAGGTACAGCTACCTACAACACAAAAACCTCTGTAGGTATGTCCGGAAATGACTTTTCTATTTCTGCTAACAGACTTTTAACTTATGATGGTGCTACCGTAAGATCGTATATAATGCCTCAATCTTGGAATGTAGCTTCTTTAGTGTCTGATTCTGGAAACAATAAAACACTAACAGGGTCTTGCATGTATGTACCTACAGGAGACGCGTTATTACTATGTAATAGTGCTAGTATTGCTAAGTATACTATGAGTAATAGCTATGTTCCTTCTTCTGCTTCTTATATAAATACTAAGCCGGGATGGTTTAGTGATGCTACTAATGTATTTGATGTTAAATCCTTACAATTTTCTGCGGATGGTAGTAGTTTATATTACTTGAGTTTAAACAATGTAAGAAAATATTCTCTATCTAATGCTTGGGATATAGAAAGCAGCGTTTACGTAGGTTCCTACAATTTAGGGGCTGAGTATACGACTCTTCGTTTTGGTTATGACGGAGTAAATATGTTTGTAGGGTCTGATTCTAACATACGGCATTTATATTTAAGTGCTCCTTATGACTTTTCGTCTTTTACTAGTTCGGGTGTTCTTACTGTACCTAATAAATCTTTTTATTTAAATAAACAAGGTAACTTTCTTTACTCTTTAAACAACGGGATTGTATCTGAATATTATTTAAGTACTAGATGGAATGTACTCTCTGCAACCTCGACCGGAAACTCCATAGTACTTCCTAATTCTTCTAGTTCTTCTGATATAGTACTGTCTGATACGGGCCAATATTTGTACCATATTACTGCCAATACTTCTAGTAATAAAAATACTATACAAAAATTTGAAATGTCTTCTCCATGGAACATAAGTACGGCAACTTTTAGATCTAGTTATGTGGTCAAAGGAATTAATAGAAGTATAGATGGCTTATTTTTTAGACCTTACGGCAATGAGTACTACATCTCAGATATAAAAGATAAATCAATATATAATTTAACGGTATAACAATGCAAGATTATTTTAAAGTGCCAATACATAAATTGGCTTCACGACTACCAGATAAATATGGATTTAAAGACTTTAACCCAAGTCAGCAAGCTATGATTGATGGTTTGTCTGAAAAACGATTCTGGGTTCATATAAGTGCTCGACGTACTGGTAAATCCAGCGCTGCTGCTGTGCTAGCTTTGGCTAAACTACTAGAGCCTAACCAACAAGTGTTGGTAGTTGCTCCCAACTTTAACCTCAGCTCGATTATTTGGGATTATACAGCTCAGCTTATTGAGAGCTTTGGTATAGAAACTAAAAAGTACAACCAGAAAGACCACGTAGTACAACTTATTAACGATAGCACACTTAGACTATTATCTGCTGAAAATAGAAGTTCTCTAGTTGGTCGTGCAGCTAACTTCCTAATAGTTGACGAAGCGGCGCTAATATCTGACGACGAGTACTATACGCGAGACCTACGCCCCGCTCTCTCCACCTTCCCCGATTCTCGGGCGCTGTTCATCAGCACTCCTCGCGGTAAAGAAAACTACTTGTATGAGTACTATCAACGTGGTCAGAGTGAAGAATTTCCAGAGTGGGGTAGTGGGCTATATCCTTGGCATTCAAATCCTCGTTTGAAAAAAGAGGACATTGAAGAAGCTCGTAAGGCACTGCCTGAAACTATTTTCAAACAAGAATACTACTGCGAGTGGGCAAGTTTCGAAGGTCAAATCTATAAGATAGACGATGATAAGCACCTAATAGACTTAACTAGCGAAGAAGCTCCTTATCGAATAACTCCAGGAGATCAGCGTTTTACTTTTATTGCTGGTTTGGATATGGGTTTCCGTGATGATACTGCTTTTGTAGTTATAGCTACTGATGATATAAACTTCTACATAGTTGACGAGTATATAGCCAGTGAAGCTGCTACTAGTGTACACGCAGAGCGTATGAGAGAGATGATAGACTACTGGGGCGTAGAGCAGATTTATATAGATAGTGCCGCGCAGCAGACTAAAGCTGACCTTGCTTACGAGTACGACATATACTGCGATAACGCTGTAAAAAGTGTTACTGATGGCATAGCGCACATACAAACTCTAGTAGTTCAAGACAAGATTATATTTGATTTAAACAGCGCATATCACTGCCACAAAAGTATGACTGCCTATCGCTGGAATTCAAGAACTGAAAAAGTAAAACCAATGCACGACTGGGCAAGCCACGCTTGCGACGCCATTAGATACGCTATATATACCTACACTAAATCAAGTGCAGTAGATATCTATACAGGCTAAACAACTCATAAATTTTATATTTTAGTTTTTGACTTTAAGAAATTTTAGACTTATAATGGAACAAGAAATGGAAGAATGCGATAAAAAACTTACACGATTGCCTGTTAAGTGGATACGCGATAGCATAAAAAGCAAG
>JACCDQ011566870.1_pt1 | contig 163211 bp, 135 predicted proteins | sample 7446031 | NCBI WGS metagenome assembly JACCDQ01 (sample SAMN15323442, study PRJNA562643) | freshwater metagenome | isolation source: river surface water | place: USA:Blue River Watershed | collected 2017-08-17
AGGTCAGCACGGTGGGGTTGAGCCGCACCATGTTGCCCATGAACAGGCCGCTGATGCCGGCGATCAGACCGGCCAGCGTCCAGGCCCAGGTGTCGACACGCTTGACGCGCACGCCCACCAGTGCGGCCAGCATCCGGTTGCTCTGCAAAGCGCGCATGCGCAGGCCGAGTGGCGTGCGGGCCAGCAGCCACAGCATGCCCACGGTGGTGCCGGCGGCGAACAGCAGCGCGGCGACGCGGGTGTGGCTGATCAGGCGACGGCCATCGAACTCGATGCCTTCCGAATCGGTTGGCAGCACGAGCCGGCGCGGGTCATCGCCCCAGTACCACTGAGCGATGCCCATGATCATCAACGCGAAGCCGAGTGTGGCCATCGCGCGCACGGTGCGGTCCTGATGCGTGAGCGATGGCGCGATGAAGCGGCCATACGCCCATGACAACAGGGTCGCGGCGCCAATGCCGGCCACCCAGCCCATCCAGTCGGCATACTCGAGATCGAGCACCTGCCAGCACACCATGGCAGCTAGGCCGCCCAGTGCACCGAAGGCGAAGTTGACCACCCCGCTGGCACGGTACAGCACCACCAGGCCGACGCCCGACAGTGCATACACCGCGCCGACGCTGATGCCGACGACGATAAAAGGAAGGAGTGTTTCCATGATCTACCCGGTTCGCGTTGATGGATCCGTCGCTTAGTTGACCAGGCCGCCCTTGGCCTCGAGCTTCAGCACGTCCTCGAGCTCGGCGTCCTTCGACTGATAGCAGTCGGTCAGGGTCTTGAAGCCACCCTTGACCAGCAGCGCTGCGCGACCCTTGTGGTTCGGCTGATGACGCTCACCCGGACCGAAGTACCACGGCGCGCACATCATGTCGCTCTTGTAGTTCTTGGTGTTCGCGATCGCCTGGTAGGCCGACTTGCGGTCAACATCGCCCTTGATGGTCAGCAGTGCGTCGGTGACGACTTTCGCTGCCAGGAAGCCGGCTTGCGAGAAGGTGTCGCGCGGATCCTTGCGGTCGCCGTACTTGTCCATGATGGCTTTCCAGTTCGTGTTGTCCGGACCGGTGCCATCCATCGGCTCAAGCTCCATGTGCACATGCAGTTTGTCGTGCCAGTACTTGCCGACGGCCTTGGGCATGTCGACGTGATAGGCCGAGGTCGGCAGGCCCCACTTGATGGTCTTGCCCAGATCCTGCTGTTCGGCGGCAGTCAGGATGGGCAGCATCATCCCGCGCGGCATGCCGAGTACCACGCCTTCGCTTTTCGCGGCGGCGATCTGCAGCGCGATCGCATTGCCGTCGAGCTGGCCCGGATCGAAGATCACGGTCTTCACCGGAACGCCACTGGCCTTGCCGTAGGATTCGACACCGCCGCAGACCCAGTCACCAAAGCCGGGGATGCCCGGCGCGACGCAGGTGAGGCTCTTCAGCTTGAAGGTCTCGGTGATGTATTGCGCAGCGCCCAGCGTCGACTGGCGCGGACCCTGGTTGAACGAAATGTAGTTCTTGCCGAAGAAGCAGGCGCGCGGCACACCGACGCCCGACACCGATGCAACACCTTCCTGCACATACAGATTGTTGTTCGCGCCGCACTCGACGAACGAAGACGAGCCGGCCATCGCGACGACCTTGCTGTCCTTCACCAGCTTGTTGGCGGCCTGCGATGCCACCTCAGGGTTCCAGGTATCGTCCTGCACGGTGTACTGGATAGGGCGGCCGTTGATGCCGCCGTTGGCGTTCACGCAGCTGAAGTAAGCCTGCGCTGCGCGGGCCGACGACGAGAAGTCCTCCGGGCCGGTCTTGCCGACGATGGCGCCGATCTGGATCGGAGTGCCGGTGGCCTTCTTGCCATTGCCGAGGCCGCACTTGTCCGCAGCCATGGCGCCGCTGGCGGCGAAAGTGAGGGCCGTCGCAACGGCACCGCCGAGAATCGTGATCTTGTTCATCTGTTGCTGTCTCCGTTATCGTGTTTTTTTGCTGCCGGTCCCGTTACCGCCACATGACGCAGCCGGACCGTGAAGGCTGCGCCATGCCGCACCGCGCCTGCGTCAGCCGCAGGAACCGCGCAATCCCTCCAACCCGGGAGTCCTGAAACGCAGTACTGACTTGTGGCCAAAGCCCTGCGAGGCCAGCGTACCGTCGGCGCGCGGCGTGAACATCACGTCGCCGCGGAACCACTGCACGCGCGACCAGTCGATCTGCGCGAAATCCGGATGTTCGCCATACAGCTTGGGCAGCACCTTGGCGCGCAGCTGCTCGAACGTGGTGTCTGGCGACAGCGGCAGCACCACCGGTGCTGCAAACATCATGTGCTCGTCCCAGGCGATGTAGAGCAGCGGCTGGCTGAAGCGTGCCGCGCTGTCATGCGACGCATGCGCGTAGTTGCCGATGGCTGTCACGCTCATAGCTGTGCCTCCTTCATGTCCTGGCCGCCGCCCCAGGTCTCGAAATTCATCGCGTCCTCGGAGCTATTGAATTCGCCGCAGTCGCGCGCGATGTCGATGCCGCATTCGGCGAGCGATGCCTGTGGCAGGTCCGCCACGACGCTATCGATGCCAGTCTTGTCGCGCTGTGCGTGCAGAATCTCGTGCGAGGGCAGCTTCGCCTGCACATACTTGTCCGGCTCATGCGCGAAGATGGTTCCGCAGTGGTCGCTGCAGAAGTGGAACTTTTCACCTTGGTGTTCGCTCTCGCGATAGGCGATCCAGCGTGGACTGCCCGGCTCGGTGAAGATCATCGGCTGCTGGCACACCTGACACTGCATCGGCAGCGAGTGGTTGAAATAGCGATGGCCGGCCGCCTCGCGCTGTGCGTAATGCTTCAGACGCGGCTGATACCAGCGGTCGAAACTGTCCGGATACTTGTGGTCGAGCCAGGCCAGTTCATCGGCGCCCGGCACCCAGGTATGAAAGGCCACCGCATTGCCCCAGCCGTAGAAGGCATTCCACGCCTGGTGGCTGAGGTGATCACGCGCGGCGCAGGCGTCGGCCCAGCCGGCCGGACGACGGATGCCGAGCGGAGCCAGTTCGTCGAACAGCGCATTGACCGGTGCCTCGACGTAGTTACGCCAGGCTTCCTTCCAGCTCGCCATGCGCTTGGGCAGCATGTAGTCCTGCATCATGGCCACCATCGGCATCAGCCGGAAGCTGCGCCAGAACCATTTATCGATCCAGTGCTGCAGCATCGGCAGGTTTTGCGGATCCTGCTGGGCGAGGAAGCGCACCATGCCGATACCGAGGGCCTTGTGGCGCGCCGCATCCGCATGCGCGGAAAAGCTGGCCGGCACGGTCGACAGGTCGCCGTTATGCGCAGCGCCCGACATGAACGGCACGAACAGCAGGTCCGACAACAGCGCGTCGAAACCGAAGCTGACCGCGATCAGGGCCTCGAACGGACCGGCACTGGCGACGTCTTCGGCAAAGCTCTTCACCGGCGCCAGATACCACGCATGCTCATACCACTGCGGTGCGGCGTGCAGGCCGTTGAAGTACTTGTTGTAGATCGATGCCGCATGCGTCTGGCCCTGGGAGTGGCGCAGTTCATCGCTTGCCTGCATCTGGGCGGCGATACGCAGCGCGTCGCCGCACAGGTTGCGGCTGGTGTGTGCGAGCGCGCGGTGCAGTGTGTATTTCAGCGGCGCGAACGCCTGCAGCACCAGTTTCACGGCGTTCACGTAACGCGCGTCAGATACGCCGAGCTGGCCGTTGTTCTGCGCGAAGGCGTCCATCACGGCATACAGGCGCTTGTCCTTCTCGCCCTGCTGCCGCCACCAGACGTCGAGCGTCATCTTGAACGGATCGGCCCACTGGTTCCAGTCATGCACGCGGATGCCTTCATAGCGCGCATAAGGGAACACTTTCTCCTGCGACTGGTAGCTCGTTTCCCAGTTCAGGTCATGCGTCATCGCCGCATAGCGTGCGGCAATGTCCGGCTTCTTTCTCTCGACTCGCTTGTCCATGGCAGGCTCGCGTGGGTGAGGGGATCAGTGCTTCCAGCTCAGCACGAACTGGTCATCGTCTTCGTCGAGGTTGCCCGACAGCGTGACCAGGTTGATCTGCAGTTCCTGCAGGTCATAGCGACGGCCGATGATTTCCTCGACCGTTTCGCGCTTGATCACCAGTCGACCCGGCGCATCGATCTTTACCAGACCCGGCGAGTAGACGACCTGCGCGTCCGGGTTGTCGGCGACGATGGCGTCGACCAGCGGTCGCGATTCCTCGTTGGCCTGGAATGCGATAAATACGTTGGACATGTTCCCCCCTGCTTATAAATAGTGTTGTGATGCTCGCGGCGGCGACGCTCAGAGCGTGATGCCGATCTTCGCTACGCGTGCATTGAATGCGGTGCGCGTTTCTGCGAGCGCTTCCTGGCCGTGTTCGCCGAGCGCGATTTCAGCGACCGGCGCCAGCGCTGCCTGTACGCGGTCGGTCCATGCGCGAATCCAGTCGGTGACGATCTGTTTGTTCTCATCGGATTCGGCAGCGGCTGACTTGACGACAGCGTCAACCCAACGCGCACACTCGTCGTGCCACTCCGGCATGAACGAGGTCAGCATCGCGACCGCCGTGCCGCCTTTGATCGTCAGATATTCGTCCACGTAGGCGCCGTAGATCAGCGGGTACAACATGCCGTCCAGCGCAAGGTTCTGCGCGACGAACATTTCCATCGGATCTTTCATCACCAGCGTGTCCTCGACCAGACGGCGCAGCACCTGCCAGCGCGGATCGTTCAGCCAGTCGTTCTTGCCGGCGTCGAGCACGCCCGGTTCGTCCACCGCGAGGCCGAAGCGGGTCAGGTATTGCGCAATGCCCAGGTGGTCCATCGCGTGGAAGTTGGCGGCAGCGGTCAGCGCGGTGCCGTAGCCGTACGCGCAAATGAAGGTGTTGTTCATGTTGCCGGCCCAGGCGACATGGCGCAGCGGCATCAGCACGCGGCACGCGCTGTCGCGCACTTCATCGGTCATGCGGGCCAGCAGACCGCGCGAATCGACGAACTGATAGTTGGCCTCGACGGCCTCATGCTGGCGCGCACGGGCGATGGTCCAGGTAGCGTAGTAATACTGGCGCGGGTCTTTCAGCACATACCAGTCGGCCAGCTTGATGGCCGAACGCGATGCGTCGAAAAGCTCGTGCTGCGGATCCCAGGTCGGACGGTAGTGGAAATTCTGCGTCGGCTGCGCGCCGAAGGTTGCTTCCTGATAGCGAGTGGCCGGCTTGTCGCCACCGATGTATTTCGCGACATGGGTATAGGTATTGCGGGCCGGTTTGATTTCCTTGGCCTGCAGATCAATGCTCGTCATGATGGTCTCCCAGTTTTTCCCCCACGGCTTCGGTGAGGAATTCGACTTTGTTTTTAGAACAGAACTCGTTAAACATTTCTTCCGGAAGCGCCAGTTCGACGCTCATGTCCGGCCAGCCGACCGAGAACTCGAAGGCGACGATGCCATTGGGTTCCCGATGAGTGATGCGCACATAACGGCGGGCCAGGGTGGCTTCGTCCGTCACTAGCGCGTCGAGGCTGCCAAGGGCAGCTGTGGTCGGCTTGGAATTTGCAGGTTGTGCGCTCATAATCAGATCAGTTGCCCTATAACAAGTTATCCGGCTGCCTTATATCCCTTCGCAATAGCTGTGCCAGCCCGCATCAGAAATCTCATAAATCTCGATAAAACGCTGAGAACGCTTGATTTTGCTGGGTGGAAGGCTGCGAGGAATTCACAACTTGACATTGTGCAATACAGCAAAAAATGCACAAACACCGGGCTAAATTGATCAAATGATTGAATGCTCTGACGCTGTACTTCATCAAATGATCAAATGCCGCTCAAGCCGGCGAATGAGAAATAACTTCCCTTTTCCTCAAAATTATCGATAATTGCGCGATGCCCACGACGAACCTACCGCCGCTGCCGAGTGATGCCGATCTGCGCCGACTGGTCCATTTTTCGGCCAGTGACGGCCGAATCTGGCTGGCTGGCCACCGGATGGTGCTGCTTCACCTGGGCGCACTGGGCAGCTTGCGTAAAGAGCTGATCCAGACCATCGGCGTCGCGCAGGCGCGCCGCGTGCTCAAGCGCGCCGGCTTCGAGGCCGGCATGCGCGATGCCGGGCTGGCCCGGCAGGTGCGGCCGAACGGAACGCCGTTCGAGCAGTTCACGGTCGGTCCGCAACTGCACATGCTGGAAGGCGCGGTGCAGGTGACGCCGGGCAGCCTCGAATTCGATGTCGAGGCCGGCAATTACCACGGCGTATTCCGCTGGGATCATTCATGGGAAGTCGAAACCCATTTGCGCGACTTTGGTCCGCAGGACGAACCGGTCTGCTGGATGCTGATTGGCTATGCGTCGGGCTATACCACCGCTTTTTTCGGTCAGAAGATCCTGTACAAGGAAGTGCAGTGTGCCGGCTGCGGCCATGAGCACTGCGAGATCGAGGGCCGGCCACTGAAAGACTGGCCGGACGGCGCGCAGATGCAGGAAGACTACGAGGCAGATTCGTTGCTGGTGCGCATCGAGGACATGCAGGCTGATCTCGAGAGCCTGCGGGATTCACTGCAGCCCTGCGATGACATGGGTGAGCTGATCGGCCGCTCGAAAGCTTTCGAGAAAGCCATCGGCCTGGTGCGCAAGGCCGCCGCCACGCAGGTCACCGTCCTGCTGACCGGCGAGACTGGCGTTGGCAAAGAACGCTTTGCGCGCACCCTGCATGCGATGAGCCCGCGCGCGAGCAAGCCTTTTGTCGCGGTCAATTGCGCGGCCTTGCCGCATGAACTGATCGAGAGCGAATTATTCGGCGCTGAAAAGGGCGCATTCACCGGCGCCGGCGTCGCTCGCCCCGGCCGCTTCGAGCGGGCTGACGGCGGCACGCTGTTCCTCGACGAGCTGGGCGAGCTGCCGCTGGCCGCGCAGGCCAAGCTGTTGCGCGTGCTGCAGAGTGGCGAGGTCGAGCGGCTCGGCGCGACGGCGACGCGCAAGGTGGATGTGCGCGTGGTCGCCGCGACCAACGTCGACCTGCAGGCGGCGGTGGAAGCCGGCCGCTTCCGGCGCGACCTGATGTACCGGCTGAACGTCTATCCGATCGCCATTCCGTCACTGCGCGAACGCGTCGAGGACATCGAGCCGCTGGCCAATCACATGCTGCAGCACTTCATGGCACTGCATAACAAGCGCGTCGCCGGCATCTCGGATCGCGCGCTCGATGCCATGCGCAGCTACGCGTGGCCGGGCAATGTGCGCGAACTGGAAAACCTGATCGAGCGTGGCTTGATCATCACGTCACCGGGGCAGATGGTGGATGTCGAGGACCTGTTCGCCGTCGCGCCGCCGGCGCCGCAGATGACCGTCGGCGCCAGCGGTGAGCTGAAGCAGTGGCCTGTGACCGATCTCGGCACGCTGTATGAAGAATTGCAGAAGCGTGGACTGTCAATCGATGCGCTCGAGGACGGACTGATCCAGCAGGCAGTCGAGCGTGCCGGCGGCAATCTGGCGGCCGCCGCGCGCGCGCTCGGGCTGACGCGTCCGCAGCTGTCTTATCGCCTGCAGCGCATTCGCGAGAAATGATGCCCGGTGTCGGGTGAATACAAGTTATCTGGAGCAGGGAAGTGGCAAAGAAATCAGTGGTCCGCCTGGTCGAAGCAGGACAGGAAAGCACGGGCTACCGCACGCTGATCGAGCGCACCTACGGGATGCTGCGCGAGGACATCCTGAATGGCCGGCTGGTGCCGGGCGAGAAGCTGCTGGTCGAGCATCTGAAGCTGCGCTATGACGTGGGTGCCGGCACGGTACGCGAAGCACTATCGCGGCTGGTCAGTGAGGCAATTGTCACCGCCGAGGGGCAGCGCGGCTTCACGGTCGCGCCGATCAGCATCGAGGACCTGACCGATGTGACCAATGTGCGCGTGGCGGTTGAGACCGAGGCGCTGCGCCTGTCGATACGGCATGGCGATGCCAGCTGGCGCGCGCAGCTGTCGGATGCATGGGAGCGGCTGTCCGCACTCGAGCAACCGCTGCGCGACGAGAACGTGGCGCGCTGGGAGGCGGCCAATGCCGGATTCCACGAGGCGCTGCTGTCGGCCTGCGGTTCGCCCTGGACGCTGCGGCTGGTGCGCCAGCTGACCCAGCATGCAGAACGCTACCGCCGCTATGCGATCGGACTGCACACCGGCCGCGACGTGCATGCGGAGCACCGCCAGATTTACGACGCGGCCATCGCCGGCCAGGACGCGCGCGCCGCGCTGGCCCTCGAGGCACATATCCGCGCGACGCCCGAACTGATCGTGCGCGTCATCCGCGACGGCAACAATCTTTTCAAGACTTCATGAGGACAGCATGAGCACGACCATCAACTCGCCGGAAATTGGCCGCAGCATTCAGGCCGGCGGCATCCGGGTCAACTATCACGACAACGGCAGCGGCTTCCCGCTGCTGATGATCCATGGCTCCGGCCCTGGCGTATCGGCGTTTGCGAACTGGCGTCTGGTGATGCCGGAGCTGGCCCGATCGCGCCGCGTGCTGGCGCCGGACATGGTGGGCTTCGGCTTCACCGAGCGGCCGCAAGGCTTTGTCTACAACATGGACAACTGGGTGAAGCAGGCGATCGATTTTCTCGATGCGCTCGGCCTCGAGCAGGTCGACCTGGTGGGCAATTCCTTCGGCGGTGCGCTATCGCTGGCGCTGACGATCCGTCACCCGCAGCGCGTGCGCCGGCTGGTGCTGATGGGCGCGGCCGGCGTGTCTTTCCCGATCACGCCGGCACTCGATGAGATCTGGGGCTATCAGCCGTCGTTCGAGAACATGCGCCGCATCATGGACGTGTTCGCCTACGACCGCGGGCTGGTCAATGATGAACTTGCGCAGCTGCGCTATGAGGCCAGCATCCGGCCCGGCTTCCATGAAAGCTATTCGCAAATGTTCCCGGCGCCGCGCCAGCGCTCGGTCGATGCCTTGGCCAGCCGCGAGGAAGACATCGCGAAGATCGACAAGGAAACCCTGATCGTGCATGGCCGCGAAGACCTGGTGATTCCGTTGCAGAACTCGGTTCGTCTGTCGCAGCTGATCTCGCGTTCGCAATTGCATGTGTATGGTCGTTGCGGCCACTGGACCCAGATCGAACATGCGGCCCGGTTTGCACAGCTTGTGGCAAACTTCCTGGCGGAAGCGGGTTGATTCTGTCGCAGGCGAGTCAGGCGAAAGTCACGGGATCCGGGCCGCATGCCGGGCAGTCAAGCCAGACTTGCCGGCGAACCTTAAGCCAATCATCTAAAGACAACGGAGACAATCGCCCCATGGATCTCGGCATCAAAGGAAAAACCGCACTGGTCTGCGGCGCCAGCAAAGGACTCGGCCGCGCCTGCGCGGAAGCACTGCTGCGCGAAGGCGTCAACGTCACCATCGTCGCGCGCGACGCCGCGACACTGGAGGCCACGCGCGCCGAGCTACAGAAGATCGCCGCCGGCGCCAGCGTTCAGTCGGTTGCCTGCGACATCACCAGCGCCGAGGGGCGCCAGCAGGCGCTCGCCGCCTGCCCGTCGCCGGACATTCTGGTCACCAATGCCGGCGGCCCGCCGCCTGGCGATTTCCGCCAGTTCGGCCTCGATGACTGGCGACGCGCGGTCGAGAACAACATGCTGACGCCGATCGACCTGATCAAGTCCACCGTCGACGGCATGATCGCGCGCCGTTTTGGCCGCATCATCAACATCACCTCGAGTTCGGTGAAGGCGCCGATCAAGTCGCTCGACCTGTCCGGCGGTGCGCGTTCGGGCCTGACCGGATTCATTGCCGGCATCGCGCGCGAAACCGTGATGCATAACGTCACCATCAACAACCTGCTGCCGGGCTCGTTCGCGACCGACCGGCTGGTCGGCATGGTCGGCAAGCTGGCCGCCGCGCAGGGCAAGAGCGCCGACGACCTGATCGCGGCGGGGCAGCAGGCGATTCCGGCGCGCCGTTACGGCGACCCGGAAGAGTTTGGTGCTTACTGCGCCTTCCTGTGCAGTGCCCAGGCCGGCTACATCACCGGCCAGAACCTGCTGATCGACGGCGGCAATTACCCGGGCGTGTTCTGATCCGCGTATTCGACGACGGCCTGGCCCGCGGCGGCCCGGTGATTTCTGAAGGATGACGATGCTGTCGCTGTTCAAGGACCTGCCGATCGGCCTGGGCACCTGGCACATGGGCGAATCGCACGCGACCGCGCAGGCTGAGGCTGGTGCGGTGCTATATGCGCTGGAGCGCGGCGTGCGCCTGATCGATACGGCCGAGATGTACGCGGATGGCGGCGCCGAGCGCGTCGTCGGGCAGGCGCTGAAGGCCTTTGGCGCGCAGCGGCGCGACAGTCTGTGTATCGTCACCAAGGTGCTGCCCATGCATGCCAGCCGCGACGGCACCATCGCCGCCTGCGAGACCAGTCTGCGCCGGCTCGGCGTTGACTATGTCGATCTGCTGCTGCTGCACTGGGAGGGCAGCGAGCCTTACGAGCACACGCTGGAAGGCTTCGCCGCGCTGCGCGAGCGCGGGCTGATCCGTCGCTGGGGCGTCAGCAATTTTGATGCGCCCGAACTCGTCGCATGGTGCGCGGCTGAAGCGCGCATGGGATTGGGCACGGCAGACGATGCCTGTGCGGCGAACCAGGTGTATTACAGCCTGCTCGCGCGCGGTCCCGAGTTTGACCTGCTGCCGGCGATGGCGGTGCGACGCATGCCACTGATGGCCTACACGCCGCTCGGTTCCGGCGAACTGGCGCAGGAGGCGCGACTGGCTGCGATTGCCCGGCCACTGGGACTGAGCGCCGCGCAACTCGCGCTCGCATGGACCGTGCGCAGTGGCGCCGTCGTGGCGATACCGAAATCGGCCACGCCGGCCCGGATCGACGAAAACCTCGCCGCCGCCACGGTATCGCTCGACGATGACACGCTCGCGCGCATCGATGCACTGTATCCGCCGCCACAGCGCAAGCGGCCGCTGGCGATGATCTGAGCGCCGGACAGCGGCGCCGGGGGGGGGGGCCTGACGTGTTCATCCAAGCCCGCCCGCCATGCTGCGGGCTTTTGTCGGCCATCTGCGCGAACGGCGTGCTCCTGCTTGCCGGCCAGCGATGTGTTGGTACTGATTTGGGCTTGAAATGCCAAATAATTTTAAATTTTGAAGATTTGATGCATAATTCTTTATTATTTTGTATTACGGTATGAAATCATGCTTGTCGAGTTTCGTGTCAAGAACTTCCGCAGCCTGCGTGATGAGCAGGTACTCAGTCTTGTCGCGTCGAAGGACAAGGCACTGAGCGACACCCATATCGTCAGCACTGGCCTCAAGGCCGTCCCGGCACTGTTGCGCTGTGCGGTCGTGTATGGTGCCAACGCCGGCGGTAAATCCAACCTCATCAAGGCTCTTCAGTACATGCGCGCGGTGGTGCTGGAGTCGGCGACGGTTATTCAGCCGGGGCAGGCTTTTGATGTACAGCCGTTTCGCCTCGATCGGGTTTCGGCGAGCCAGCCGACCGAATTCGAGGTGACCTTTCTGCTCGACGGCGTGCGTTACCAGTACGGTTTTGCGATGACGCCACAACGTATCGTCCGCGAGCATCTGCTGGTCTACAAAGCGTTCAAGCCGCAGCGCTGGTTTGAGCGCTACGTCGATGCCGACAGCGGAAAAGATGTCTATGAGTTCGGCGCCGGCCTGAAAGGCGCCAAGCATTTGTGGGAAGGAGCGACCCGGCCGAATGCCCTGTTTCTTTCAATGGCCGTGCAACTCAACAGTGAAGCCATGCGTCCCGTATTTGACTGGTTCGCGACCGGACTGGTGATCTTTAACGAGCAGACCCCCATGAGCCCGCAGACCTCGATCCGGATGCTCCAGCAGATCGAGGGCCGCAAGCAGATGTGTGCCTTCCTCGCCGCTGCCGATATCAGTATTGCCGATATCGAAGTGGTGACTCGCAAAGTACCAGGGCAGTCGGTACATTTTGACCTGACGGCGGGAAAGACCGAGGTGCGCAACGAAGAGATCGAGGAGCATCAGCTGCGGTTCTCGCACGTAACCGAGCATGGTCAGGCGGTGTTTGACCTGACGGACGAGTCGCACGGTACCCGTAATCTTCTGTTTCTTGCCGGGCCGGTGCTGGATATCCTGAAAAGGGGGCTGACGCTGATCATCGACGAGCTCGATACCAGTCTGCATACCCTGTTGGTGCGGGAACTCGTTCGCCTGTTTCACCGCCCCGACGTGAACACCGGCGGTGCACAGCTGATTTTCACTACGCATGACACCTCGCTACTGGACGCCCCTGATTTGTTCAGGCGCGATCAGATCTGGTTCGTCGAAAAAGACCCCGACCAAGCGTCCTCGCTGGTGGCACTTGCCGAGTTCAGCCCTCGCAAGAACGAGGCGCTGGAGCGCGGCTATCTGATGGGGAGATATGGGGGCGTGCCCTTCCTGGATCAATCCCTGGTACTCAATCACTGATGGCGCGTGACAACGCTCCGCGCGAGCGCCAGAGGAAGCAACTCCAGCGTAAACAGGGAAGGCGGGCTGGTTATGAGCGTGTCCTTATTGTGTCTGAGGGCAGCAAGACTGAACCTGACTATTTCCGGGACATTCGCGCCGCGTATCGTTTGCACACAGCGAACGTCGAAGTGCAGCCGAGTCGGTTCGGCACCGGGCCGATGCAAGTGGTGAGCTATGCGAAATCACTGTTTGAATGCGGCGATAGTCAAAAGCAGATTCAGCGGCGCGCTTTTGAACGGGTTTACGCAGTATTCGATCGCGATGATCACCCGACCTACTACGCGGCGCTGGCACTGGCCGAATCACTGGATGGCAAGCTGCGTAACGACATCAGGCAGTCGGTGAGTTTCAAGGCCATCGCCTCCGTGCCTTGTTTCGAACTGTGGCTGCTGCTTCATTATGAGGACGTGCATGCGCCGCTCCACCGGGATGAAGTGATGCAGCGCCTGAGGCGGCACATGCCTGGCTATGCGAAGGGCGCCCGGAATGCCTACGCCGCGACCCGCGACCAGCTGACGGTCGCAGTTCAGAGGGCGCAAGCGCTGGCGGGCAGATTTACCGCGTACTCTGATCCTGAGCCCTTCACCGCTTTGCACGAGCTGGTCACGCTGCTGGTTAGCTTGCGCGACTAATCGGTTTACTGCTTCCACCGCGTGAACGCGTCCGCCGCGATCTTCGTGTATTTCTGCCGCGCGCCCATGCCGATTACTTTCGGGTAGACCGGCACGAACGAGTAATCATCTCCCTGCGCGAAGAAGCCCTCGGCCCATGCGCCGCAGACCACGCCATCCTCGCGCAGGTAGGCTTCGCGATCCTTGATCTGTTCACGGAACTGCTGCAGCAGACCGGCACGCAGCGCCGCAGCCTCCTGCCGTACCGCGGCCGCATCGCCGCCGCGTTCCTTCACGTACAGCCCGGTGAAGATCTCGACGCCTTGCGCGAACTGCTTGCCGAGCGTTGCGTTATCCGCGTGCGTGTCGGCGAATACCGTGAAGATCGCCGAGCAGTGCAGTGCCTGCTTTGCCAGCCGTGAATCCTCGGCGGCGGCGCTGCCGCAGAAACCGGTGGCGACCAGCAGCGCCGCGACCGTCCATGTGTGCTTGTTTTTCACCTTGTGCCTTTCACAGAAAAACCGGCGCCTGAAGCGACCGGCGGCCCTCATGGTAATTCAGCCGACGCTGCAAGAGCAAAGACCCGTCAGTCAGCGCCGGCGGGGAAGCTTATGAATAATACAAAGATGCAGGATCATTGAACGCATGGCGTGCCGTGTCGCCGCGGCTGATATTTGGCGACACGGTCGTTTTTGACCTGAGTCAATCAAATTCGACGAGCAGAATGGGAACATCGCGCGTCCTCATCTCCGCGTTAAACCGACAATGACCGCTATCACCCACGAACCGACCTTTCTGAATGAGTTTCTTGCGCTGGCGCGCGCCAGTGGGCTGCGGCCCTTGGTGCTGAAGGGACGCGAACTGATTCCGGTGGTGCAGGGGGGCATGGGCGTCGGCGTGTCGGCTGGCGGCCTGGCGGGCACTGTCGCACATGCCGGCGGCATGGGCACGATCTCGTCAGTGGATTTGCGCCGCTTGCATCCCGATCTGATGGAACGCACGGCGCACCTGACCAAGATCGCCGGCTCCAAGTCCGAGATTGATGCGGCCAACCTCGAAGCGCTCGATCGCGAGATCCGCGCCGCGCGCACGATCGCCGACGGTCACGGTCTGATCGCGGTGAATGTGATGCGCGCACTGAGCGAATATGAAGCCTATGTGAGGCAGGCGCTGGCCAGCGGTGCCGATGCGATCGTGGTCGGCGCCGGATTGCCGCTGGACTTGCCCGAGCTGGCGCAGGATTATCCGAACGTTGCGCTGATACCCATCCTGTCCGATGCGCGTGGCGTGCAGCTGGTGGTACGCAAATGGATCAAGAAAGGCCGCCTGCCGGATGCGATCGTGATCGAGCATCCGCGACTGGCCGGTGGCCATCTCGGCGCGGCGCGCGTCATGGATCTCGGCGATCGCCGCTTCGATTTTGACGTCGCGATTCCGCAGGTGCGCGAATTTTTCGCAGCGGAAGGTATCGACATTCCGCTGATCGCGGCCGGCGGCATCAGCCAGCATGAAGACATCGTGCGGCTGCAGGCCCTGGGTGCGGCGGCGGTGCAGCTGGGCACCGCATTCGCCGTCACCGCCGAATCGAATGCCGCGCCCGAATTCAAGCGCGTGCTGGCCGACGCGAAGCCGGAAGACCTGGTGGAGTTCGTCAGCGTGGCCGGACTGCCGGCGCGCGCAGTGCGCACGCCCTGGCTGGACAAGTATCTGCGCATCGAGCCGAAGCTGAAGGCGGTCGCCCATGCGAAAGGCCTGTGCAACATGGCCTTCGACTGTCTCGCGCATTGCGGACTGCGCGACGGCAAGAGCGAGATGGGCCAGTTCTGCATCGACAAGCAGCTGGGTCACGCGTTCGATGGCGACTCCCACAAGGGCCTGTTCTTTCGCGGCGCCGGCACGCTACCGTTCGGCAGCGAGATCCGGCCGGTGCGTGACCTGCTACAGCGGCTGCTCGGCAGGGGCGACGCGCTTGCGGCCGGCGCCTGAGCGTGGCCTTCGGCCATGTCAATGGCGCAGGTGGCGTGGCGGACATCTCGTTGCTACCGGCAGGCAGACGGCGGATAGTCGGGTCCCGGCCGGATCCAGCGGCAGCAGCCCGCGAAAATAGTCAATCGTCTTCTTCAGGCCTTCGTGCAGCGGCACCGACGGCTGCCAGCCGAGCCGCTGCTGCGCCAGCGCAATGTCCGGCTGCCTGCGTGCCGGATCGTCGACCGGCAGTGGCGCATAGCCTATGGTTGCGTCTGAGTCGGTCAGCGCGAGCACCTGCCGCGCCAGCTCCAGCATCGTCGACTCCGTCGGATTGCCGAGATTGACCGGCCCGCAGAAATCATCGGCACTGCCCATCAGCCGCAGCAAGCCATCGATCAGGTCGTCGACGTAGCAGAACGAGCGCGTCTGCTTGCCATCGCCGAACACGGTCAGCGCATGGCCGCTCAGTGCCTGCACCACAAAGTTCGATACCACACGGCCGTCGTCGGCCTGCATGCGCGGGCCATAGGTATTGAAAATGCGAGCGATCTTGATGCGCAATCCGTACCGACGGCGATAGTCGAAGCACAGCGTCTCGGCACAGCGCTTGCCTTCGTCGTAGCAAGCACGCGGACCGACCGGATTCACGTGACCCCAATAGTCCTCGCGTTGCGGATGGCAGGCGGGGTCGCCATACACTTCGCTGGTCGACGCCTGCAGCAGTCTTGCGCCGGTACGGCGCGCCATCCCGAGCAGATGCAGCGTGCCCTGCACACTGGTGCGAATGGTCTGCACCGGATCCTGCTGGCAGTGCGGCGGCGAGGACGGGCACGCCAGGTTGTAGATCTCGTCAGCCTCGACATACAGCGGCAGGCTGACGTCATGCCGCAGCAGCTCGAAGCGCGGATGACCGAGCAGATGCGCCAGGTTGCGCTTGCTGCCGGTCGAGAAGTTGTCGACGCACAGCACCTCATGGCCCGCCAGCAGCAGGCGGTCGCACAGATGCGAGCCGAGAAAGCCGGCGCCGCCGGTGACGACGATGCGCGTCGTGCGCGTCATGGCGCGCGCTCCGATGCCGGTGGGGTAGAGGCCGACGTATTCGATGTCGACGAAATCGAGCGCGACTGGCCCGCTGCAGATGGTCCCCACGCCGCCTGATCGACGATGCAGGAAGCGATGGCCAGCGGCACGCCAGCCCCGCGCAGGCCATCATCGATCGTATGGAAAAGCAATTCCCAGGCCGTGAAGCGCACCGGGCGCTCGTCATGCCTGAGGCGGTTGTCGCGCTCTTCTTCGGCCGCGTTACGCACGATGCCGCCGCGTAAGATGCAGGCCGCACAGTCACGGAAGGCGGTGTGGATTCCCAGGGTCAGCATGGACTTTGCCCTTCGGTAGACACGCCCGCCCTTCAGCAAGGGCTGTGCCACGCGGCGAAGGGCAGGGGGCGGAACGAAGCTTGTAACGCGCAGCACATGACGACGCTACTCTTGTCTGGTGTCGTGCCCATCGACGGTCGCGTGCAATTCCGGCCGGCGCGCCGCGCGCGGAGATTGGGTAGGCTTTACCGATGACGCCAAGATTCCCCAGCCCGCCTGGGGCAGCGCGCTTGCGCAGCGTTCACGCTGGTTGCGTCCGGTGCATCGGTGCCGGACGGGCAGTGGGTGCGCCGTGGGTGCGCCGTGGGTGCGCGATGGATATGCTGTGGGTGCGTGTGCTGGTGCCGCTGCCCGCATGGGCCACCGTCATTGGGCGAGCTTTACAGGTCGGATGTATAAACGCTGACGGTGCCGTCAGTGAGCAAGCCTTTCTGGATCTTGTTCTCGGCGGCAGCCAGCAGGCGGAAACGATGCGCCTCGAACTGTGAGAGCGGATCTCCATGCAGGTCTTCCGGATCGACATCCTGCAGGGTCTCTTCGCTGAAATGGCAGCGAATGGCCTTACCATTCAGGCGTGCGGCGAAGTGGACGCCGCCGTCGTCGGCCAGCACGGCCGGCCCGGTGAATTCGATCTTGGTTTGCATTGATTTTTATAACGGTTGGTTGATCTTCCGGCGCTAGCGTAGGCCTTTGCACGGGAAAAATATTTGACGCGAGTCAAATATTTCCGGCAGATCGCGCGTGGTTCGCGACCATAATCGGCGGCAGATGTGGCCGCGCAGCCGGCGTGTGTGCCGCGCAAGGAGAGAATCATGGAGCAAGTGATGGCAGAGACAGCGGATTTCCTGCGCTACGGGCCTTTGCCGCCGGCCGACGAACTGCGCGACGGTTTAGCCGACAGCCAACGGCGCACGATGCGGATATTCGATCACTTCGTCGCGCTCGATGTGCCGATGCCGAAGCTGGCCATCGTCAATCCGCCGCTGTGGGAGCTGGGCCATGTCGCCTGGTTCCAGGAATTCTGGGTGCATCGCCGTGGCGATGTCGCAAGTCCGTCGCGCATGCATCAGGCCGATGCGCTGTTCAACTCATCGCTGGTTGCGCATGACACGCGCTGGGACTTGCCGCTGCCCTCGGTACCGGCGCTGCGCGACTATCTGTGCAATGTATTCGAAGACACTGTGCAACTGCTGGGCAAGCTGCCACTGCGGCCGGATCCGGCGGCGCCGTATTTTATCCAGCTGGCGCTGTTTCATCAGGACATGCACAACGAGGCTTTTGCGTACAGCTGGCAGACCACCGGCTGGCCGTGGCCGGTGGATGTTATGCCTTACAGCCAGGCCTCGACCGGTGTGCCTCGACCCTTGCCGGTGGGTGCGGCTGATCTCGAGGTCGGCGCGCATATCGGTGACGGCTTCGTATTCGACAACGAGAAATGGGCGCATCGCGTGCCGGTGCCCGCCTTCACGATCGACAGCGCGCCGGTCAGCAACGGCGCCTATCTTGCCTACGTTGAACAGGACCCCCGGCATCTTACGCCGCGCTACTGGCGCCACAGCGAAGGCCGGTGGCAGCAACGGATTCATGAGCACTGGCTGCCGCTCGACCCCGACGCACCCGTCTGTCATCTGAGCGCCATCGAGGCCGAAGCCTATTGCGCATGGCGCGGGCGCCGCCTGCCCACCGAATTCGAGTGGCTGCGCTTTGCCACTGTCGCGCCGGCGCAGGCATTCGCTGGCGTATGGGAATGGACATCGAGCGCTTTCGCGCCTTTCCCGGGCTTCAGTCCCGATCCCTACGCGGACTATTCGCAGCCGTGGTTCGACGGCCGCTACCGGGTGCTCAAAGGCGCCAGCTGCTGGACTGCGCCGCGTCTGCGGCGAGCGGGCTACCGCAATTTCTATCTGCCGGATCGCGGCGATCTGTTCAGTGGCTTCCGCACCTGCGCGATCGAGCCGCGCTGAGCGCTGCTGCGTCCGGCACCGGCAGGCCCGGTCAGCAGCGCTCTGGCAAAAACGCTAAGCTACGCGCCCGCTGAGACCGTACGGCTGGCGCCCGCCACCGCCCACACCACAGGAGCTTCTATGAACCGACCGACCGACGTCCTTACATCCGCCAGCCGAGGTCTGCATCGCCGCACGCTACTGCGCGCCGCTGCAGCGGCACTGGCCCTGCTGGCCGGTATCATCGCGCCGTCCGCCTTTGCCGACAGCGTGCTGCGCGTGTCCGCGATTCCCGACGAATCGCCGACCGAGCTGCAGCGCAAGTTTGGGCCGCTCGGCGATTACCTCGCGAAGGAAACTGGCATGGAGGTGCGCTTCGTGCCGGTGTCCGACTATGCGGCAGTGGTCGAGGCGCTGGCCGCGAAGAAGATCGATCTCGCGTGGCTGGGCGGCTTCACCTTCGTGCAGGCGAAGCGGCGCACGAACGGCGCAGTAACGCCGCTGGTGCAGCGCGCCGAAGACGAAAAATTCACCAGCCGCTTCATCGTGCCCGCCGCCAGCGCCGCGAAATCGCTGGCCGACCTGAAGGGCAAGACTTTCGCTTTCGGCTCGCCGTCGTCGACCTCGGGGCATCTGATGCCGCGCCACTTCCTGCAGCAGGCGGGCATCGATCCGGACAAGGATTTCCGCAGCGTCGCGTATTCCGGCGCGCATGATGCGACGGTGGCCTTTGTCGCCAGCGGCCGCGCCGAGGCTGGCGTACTGAACGCATCGGTGCTCGACAAGCTGATCGAGTCCGGCAATCCGAACGCGACCAAAGTGCGCGTGCTGGCCACCACGCCGCCTTACTTTGACTACAACTGGACCGCGCGCGGTGATCTCGACCCGGCGCTGGCGAAAAAAATCACGCAGGCCTTCCTGAAGCTCGACGCCAGCAATCCGGCGCACAAGGAACTGATGCAGCTGCAGCGCGCATCGCGCTTCGTACCGACGCGTACGTCGAACTACGACGGCATCGAGGCCGCCGCGCAGGCCGCTGGCCTGCTGAAGTGATTGACTGAGTCTGCCACCGACGCGCCGACGGACCCCGCACCGTACCCCATACCGGACCCATCGATGAGCGTTTCCCTGCGCGACGTCCGCTTCGTCCATGCAAACGGCAGGCAGGCGCTCGCCGGGCTGTCGCTGCAGATCGCCCGCGGCGAGCGAATCGCCATCGTCGGTCCGTCCGGCGCCGGCAAGACTACGCTGCTGAACCTGATGGCGACGGCGCTGCGGCCGTCATCCGGCGAGCTCGCCGTGCTCGATGTCGATCCGTGGACGCAGGGTCGCGCGGCGTTGCGCCGCCTGCGCGCGCGCATCGGACTGATGCACCAGTCGCCGCCTTTGCCGGGCCGGCAGCGCGTGGTCACTGCGATCCTGGCCGGGCGACTCGCACAATGGCCGTGGTGGAAATCGCTCGCCTCGCTGCTGTATCCGCTCGACCAGGCTGGTGCACGCGCGCCGCTGGAGGCGCTGCAGATGAGCGACTACCTGTTCAGCCATTGCGACCGGCTGTCGGGCGGCCAGCTGCAGCGGGTCGCGCTGGCGCGCGTGCTGTATCAGCGGCCCGAGCTGGTGCTGGCCGACGAGCCGGTGGCTGCGCTGGATCCTGCGCTGTCCGAGCGGGCGATGAAGGTGCTGCATGAGTATTCGCGTCCGGAGGCGACGATGGTCGTCAGCCTGCATGCGGTCGACGTAGCGCTGCGCTGGTTTCCGCGCATCGTCGGCATACGCGACGGCCGGGTCGCGTTCGACCTGCCGGCCTCCGCCGTCACTGAGCCACTGCTGCGCGACCTGTACGCGGCTGAGTCAGACTTGCTGCCGAGGCAGCACGCGTGAACCCGGGCGGTGCTCAGTCTGCCCGACGCTCGCCGGGCGATCCGGCCGCCGCGCTGCGCGCCGTCGGTGTGCTGGTCGCGCTGGTGCTGCTGTTGGCGCTGGCGCGTATCGCGCAGGTCTCGCCGGCGGCCCTGTTCGAAGCGGGCAACCTGGCGACCCTGCGCGATTTTCTCGCGCAATTCTTTCCGCCGGTCGTCGATCCCGGTTTTCTGGGCCTGCTGGCCGTCGCCACGCTCGAGACGCTGGCGATGGCCAGCGCTGGCGTCGCACTGGCTCTGCTGATCGCGCTGCCGGCCGGTATCGCCTTGTCCGAATCCCTGTCGGTATCGCGCATCGGACCCGGGCCGGGTCATCGGCATGCGCGCGTGGCGCGTGCCATGCTGCGTTCGCTCGTGCTGCTCCTGCGCGGTGTGCCGGAAATCGTCTGGGCCTTGTTGCTGGTACGCGTGTTCGGGCTTGGCCCGGCCGCCGGCGTGATTGCGCTCGGGCTGACCTACGGCGGCATGCTGGCCAAGGTGGTGGCGGAGATCCTCGATTCGGCTGACCCGCGTCCGGCACGCGCGCTGCTGCTGTCGGGCAGCGGCCGTTTCGTCGCACTGGTGTACGGACTCTTGCCCGGCAGCCTGCGCGAGCTGGCGTCCTATGTCGTGTATCGCTGGGAATGCGGCGTGCGTGCGTCGGTGGTGATGGGCTTCGTCGGCGCCGGCGGACTCGGCCAGCTGATGGATCAGGCGATGCGCATGCTTAATGGCGGCGAGGTCGCGACCATCCTGATCGTCTTCTTCGGGCTGGTGCTGCTGGCCGATGCCATCAGCTGGTTGCTGCGGCACGCGCTGGCCGGCATGCCCGATGCGCCGCAGGCCGTGTGTGCGCGCTGCCTGGTCCTGCTGACTGCGCTGGCCGCACTGATCGGCGCGAGTTTTGCGTGGCTGGCGCTGGACTGGTCGGCGCTGTGGTCGGCCGATGCGGTATCGGCACTGTCCGGTTTCGCCGGGCGTTTCCTGCCGCCGGTGCTGGAGGTCGGGTATCTGATGAAGATTGCGCACGCCTCGCTGGAGACGCTGGCGATCTCGCTGGTTGGTACTTTACTGGCGACTGTGCCGGCCCTGTTGCTCGCCGGCGCGCAGCTGGCCGGCATGCGTCATGCCGCCTTGCTGCGCTGGGGCGCCGGCGCTCTGCTTAACTTGCTGCGCTCGGTGCCGGAGCTGGTGTGGGCGGCGCTGATGGTGCTGGCGGTCGGACTGGGACCGTTCGCCGGTGTCCTTGCGCTGGCCTTGCACACGGCCGGTGTGCTGGGTCGGCTATTCACCGAGAGCTTCGAGAACGCGCCCGTCGCGGCGCGTGACGCACTGCGGCTGGCCGGTGCGCCGCGTTGGGCAGCCTTTCTTTACGGTACGCTGCCGGAACTGGCTGCGCAGCTGCTTGCCTACCTGCTGTATCGCTGGGAGATGAACATCCGCATGGCAACCGTGCTCGGCTTCGTCGGTGCTGGCGGACTCGGGCAGATGTTGTATTTCGAATTGTCGCTGCTGCGCGAACCGCAGGCGGCGACGGTGATCGCAGCGATGCTGCTGCTGGCGCTCGCGGTCGATCGCGTCAGCGCACGCTTGCGGCGGCTGAACATGCCCCACCTCGGCTAGCAGTAGCGACGGACGGCGTGACAACGGAGAGGGGATGGCGGAGGAGCCACAGCGTATGGACGACAACGAACGAACGCAGCTGATTGCCGGCCTGCTGGCCACGCAGGCGCGGGTCGCGCCGACTTATTTCTACGACCTGGCGGGCTCGCGGCTGTTCGAGGTGATCACGTTGCTCGATGAGTACTATCCGACCGTGACCGAGACCCGCATCCTCGAGCGCCATGCGCCAGACATCGCCACGGCCTTTGCCGACGCGGTCGGCGACTGCGCGCTGCTGGTCGAGCCGGGCGCCGGCAATTGCGAGAAGGTGCGGCAGCTGCTGCCCGGGCTGCGGCCGGCGCACTATCTGGCACTCGATGTCTCGGTGGATTTCGTCGAACAGGCGCTGCAGTCGCTGCGGCGCGCGTTCCCGGCCATCGCGATGTCGGTGGTCGCGGCCGATATCACACAGACCCAGCCCTGGCCTTTGCCGGACAGCCGGGGCGGCCGCCTGTTTTTCTATCCGGGTTCCTCGATCGGTAATTTCACGCCGGACCAGGCGCGCGCGCTGGTGGCGCGTATGCATGCGGCCTGCCAGGGACGCGGCGGCTTGCTGATCGGCGTCGATCTGGTGAAGGACCACAGCGTGCTGCATGCCGCCTACAATGATGCGCTCGGCGTAACCGCGGCCTTCAACCTGAACCTGCTGCGTCACCTGAACCGGCTGATCGGCAGTGATTTCCGGCTGCAGCAGTGGGAGCATCACGCCTTCTATGACGAGACCGCATCGCGCATCGAGATGCACCTGCGTGCGCGCGAGCCGCTGCAGGTGCAATGGCGCAGTCCGGCCGGCTCCGGCCTGCCCGAACGGCGCGCCTTCGAGGCCGGCGAGACGATTCATACCGAGAACAGCTACAAGTACACCGCCGATGCTTTCGCGGCGCTGCTGCGCGACGCCGGTTTCGCGCGCGTGCGCCGCTGGACCGATGAGCGCGATTATTTCGGCGTGTTTCTTGCCACCACCGAATGAACATGAACAACCAGGGCGACGTCGCCGCAGCGAAGCATCCCGAGCGCAGGCTCGACAACCAGACAGGCGGGCCGCGCTGGCGCAGCGTGGCCGGCTGGCTGCTCGCGCTGCTGTTCCTGAACGGCGTGCTGAGCTTCACCTCATGGTGGCCCACGATCGGCGTGCTGCCCGACAAGCGGCTTGCGCCAGAGTTCTTCGGCCTGTGGCTGATCCTGATCGGCTGGGTCGCGCTGCGCGGCCGGCCGCCGCGCCGGCTGCTGGACGCGCTGTGCGTGGTGTATGCGCTGCTCGTGCTGGGCCGCTATGTGGACGTGGTGGCGCCCAGCCTGTTCGGCCGCCCGATCAGCCTGTACTGGGATGTGCCGCAGCTGCCGCGCTTTCTCTGGGTCACGGCGTCGGGGTTGCCGTGGTGGGTGACGGCAGTTGCGCTGGCCGCCGTCACGCTGCTGGCCTGGGGATTTCACCGGCTGCTGCGCCTGGCGATGCAGGCTGTGGCCGATGGCCTGCGTTCAATGGCGCGCAAGCGCTGGCTATGGGCGCTGAATGCGGCGCTCGCCGTTGTGGTGGTGGCCAATTATGCGGGCGTGCAGGCGACCTGGCCATACATCTCGAAGCCGGTGATGCCGACCTACTGGAAGCAGTTGCAGCTGATTCGCGATGCCAGCTCGCCGCAGAGCATTGCGCAGGCGCTGCCGGCCCGCACCGTGGTTGACGACGCCTTGCAACAGCCGGCCGGCAAAGTGATGGCCGCGCTGGGCGGCCGCGACCTGCACTGGTTCTTTCTCGAGTCTTTCGGCGCGATGCTGTACGACCGGCCGGAAGCCGAGCGCGCCACCGCCGCGACGCGCGCGCAGCTTGAACAGTCGATACGCGATAGCGGGCGGCAGGTGGTGTCAGCCTTCTACCGCTCGCCGACCATCGGCGGCGCGAGCGACCTCGCCCATATGTCCGTATTATCCGGCATCGACCTGTCCGACCCGCGCCGGCATGACCTGCTGCTCACCACGCACCGGCCGACGCTGCTGAAGGTGTTCCAGCATGCCGGCTACGAAGTGTTCGGCGTCTATCACTCGGTCTGGTGGGACTGGGTCGAGCGATCCTACTACGGCTTCGACGTCTATCTGAGCGGCAGCGACCTCGGCTACCGCGGCCCCAGCCTCGGCTACTGGCATATCCCCGATCAGTTCGCGGCGGCGCGCATTGAGCAGATGCATCCGCGCACACCGGACCGCAAGCCGAGGATGACCCTGTTGTCGACCATCTCCACGCATTTCCCTTTCGTGCCGGTGCCGCCTTACCAGCCGGACTGGGCGCGTGTGCTGAGCGAGCGGCCTTTTGATGCGGCCGATGTCGCGCGCGCGCAGGCCGAAAAGGTGAGCTGGACGAACATGGGACCCGACTACCTGCGCACCGTGAATTACGCGCATACCTGGCTGGCGGGGTATTTCCGCTTGCCGGAGTCGCGTGACACGGTGTACCTGATGATCGGTGACCACCAGCCCACTGCGAATATTGCGGGCGAGGGTGCGCCATGGGACGTGCCGGTGTACGTCGTCGCGCGTGACAGCCGGCTGCTGGAGCGTTTTCGTGCGCTCGGCTTCAGCGACGGGCTGCATCCGCGGCGCGCGCCGCTCGGCGGCCTGCATGACCTGACCGCGACATTGTTACGCGCGCTGGGCGACGAGGCGCTGCCCTGATCGCATAGGGCATCCAAGGCAGCGTTCGGTGCCGCGTTCAGCGCCAAGGTCAACGCCAAGGTCAACGCCACGTTCAGCACTAACGTTCAGCACCACGTTCCATGCAACGTTCAACGCCGAGTGCAACGCAGCGTCCGGCGCTGCCGCGAACTCAGCGCCGCCTGGCCGGCCGCAACGGCACGCGCAGCCAGCACCACGCCTGCAGCAGTAGCAGCAGCGTGACCGCCAGCGCGGCGGTATTGCGCCAGCCTTCCGACCAGGTGATCGCGATGGCCGCCACGGCGAGCAGGCCGGCAGCGACCTCGGTCGTCCACGGCGGCCTGCGTGTCGGGCCGTCGAACAGGCGCTGCAGTGCATATGGCACGACCGGTGCGGCCAGCGCTGGCCAGGCCAGGTCGAGATAGCGGCCGTCCCACAGCAGCCATAACGCATACACCATGGCGCCAAGCAGTCCGGCGACGCGCAGAGCGCGTAGCAGCCACGCCGGCGGAAACGGGGCCGGCAGATTTGCGCGGTCGTTTCCCGTTGCTGCCGCCAGCGCCAGCGTTTCCGCAGCAGCCCACCACAGCGACCCGCCCAGCACGGCCAGCCGCCAGGCGGCATGCTGGCCATCGATGGCCAGCAGCGCGAGTTCGCGCACCTGCATGAGGCAGAGCGCGCCGATCGCCGCGCCGCTGCTGAGCAAGACTGCGCAGCGCCAGCCCGGGCGATGGCCCCGAAGCAGTCCCGTCAGCAGACCGGTCAGCAGCAGGACGGCCGCGCCGCCCATCATCGCCGCATCGGTTATCCAGGGCGGGTGGCGCGGCACCGGTCCATCTGGCCGGTAGCGCTGCAGGCCGTCAGCGCTGAACACTCCCCAGGAGGCGCCGGCCACACCTTCGAGCGTCACTTTCCACGGCTGGTCGAAGGCCTCGATCACGTTCAGCGGCAGCGGGTGCGTCTGTAATGCCAGCAGCAGCTCGCGCAGGAAACGGCTCTGCTCCGGCGTGCCCGCGCGCGCCACATCGCGCCTGCGTCCGGCTGACGGCCAGCCGGTTTCACCGATCACCACGGGCAGCGGCGCGAGGCGGCGGCTGACATCGTCATACACGTGCAGCACGTGGGCGACGCCGTCGTCCACCGCCACCGGATGATCCTCCCAGTAGGGCAAGATGTGGATCACCGCTTCGTCGACATGCGCGCGCAGCGCGTCCGCGTGGCGCAGCCAGAATTCCCACACGTCTGCATAAGCCACCGGCATAGCCGCGCGCGCGCGCGCTTCGTCAAGCAGCGCGGCCAGCGTGTCGAGCGGCAGCTCACGACGCAGCAGCACTTCACTGCCGACGATCAGCCTGTCGACAACGTCGGGATAGTCTTCGGCGAGTTGCAGCGCGCGTTCGAGTTCGCGGCGCGCGAGCGCGGGGTCACTGCCTATCCATGCGCCCAGCCAGACGCGCAGACCGAGCCGGCGCGCGACGGCGGGCACCTGATCGAGGCCGTTGGCGGTGCCGTACAGGCGCACGCAGCCACTCAGCTGCGCGATCTGCCGCAGGTCACGTTCGATCGCCTGCACGGGTATCATCAGGTGCCTGTCGGTCGGTGCATGGCCGCGTTGCCGGAACGGCGCATACGACAGGCAGGGAAAACGCATACCGGTCGCGTCCGGCAGTGCGTCACGCGGTCCGGTGTCGTTCAGCTGCGCCCACAGCCAGCAGGACAGCAGCAACAGCGCGAGCAGCGCCGCGATGCGGCGCGCATCAGCCGTGAAACGCATGAAATTCGGAGGCGGTTGGGGCGCGCATGATGGCCGTGACGGACAGGGATTCGCCGGCATCGTAACACCACCATTCACAGGGAGTTTCTCACCAATGCATGTCGCCACCGCCCACGCCTGCCGAGCCGGCCGCGCATGACGGCCGTTCGCCTCCGGCTGGTGCGCGGCCTGTCGGCGCTGGGCATCGCCGCACTGCTCGTGCTCGGTCATGCCGCCATCTGGTGGTCGCTGAACTATCCGATCGCAGCACCCGATGCGCCGCTGCCGGTGGGTGGCCTGGCGCTGAGCGCCTACGGTCGCTGGCAGCAGCCGCATGAGGGCGAACTTCCGTCGGCTACGGCGCTGGCGAACGATCTCGCATTGCTGTCCGGCGTCACTCGCCGGCTGCGCAGTTACAGCACGCGCGAGATGCCGGCGCTGCCGGCCCTGGCCGAGCGCCGCAGTATGAAGCTTGCGCTCGGTATCTGGCTCGGTCCGGAAGCGCTGGCAAATGAGCACGAACTGGCCGCGGGACTCGCGGCGGCGCGCGCTCATGACAGCGTCGAAAGGCTGATCGTCGGCAACGAGACGCAGCTGCAGCGCCGCCTCGCGCTGACCGAGCTGATCGCCTTCCTTGATCGCGCGCGCCGCGACTCGCCGGTCCCGGTATCTACCGCCGAGCCCTGGCATGTGTGGCTGCAGCATCCGGAACTGGCAACGCATGTCGATTTCATCACCGTGCATTTGCTGCCTTACTGGGAGCAGGTGCCGGTTGAGCGCGCGGTTGACGTGGTGCTGGCGCGCTACCGCGAGATCGTCGCGCGCTTTCCGGGCAAGCCGGTGGTGATCGGCGAAGTGGGCTGGCCGGGGCGCGGCGTCACGCGCGGCGAAGCGGTCGCCGATCCTGCATCGCAGGCGCTTTTCGTGCGCGGCTTCGTCGCGCGCGCCAGCGAGCTCGGTCTCGACTACTACCTGATGGAGGCGATCGACCAGCCCTGGAAGACCCGTATCGAAGGTCGTGCCGGTGCGCACTGGGGATGGTTCGACGCCTACCGGCATCCGAAGTTTTCCCTGTCCGGACCGCTGCAGCGTGATCCGTGGTGGCGCAACAAGGCGATTCCTGCCGTCGTGCTCGGACTGCTGTTCACGCTGCCCTTCCTGTTCCGGTTCGGGCATCTGCGCTTGCGCGCGCGACTGGCATTCGGCACGGTGGCCCATGCGATCGCCGCGGGCGCCGTGCTGATGGTGACCTTGCCGCTGGTGGATTACCTGCGCCCGCTGGATATCGCGGTCTGGCTCGGACTGATGCCGGCGCTGGCACTGATCGCGTTGCTGCTGGCGGCGCAGGCGCTCGAGTTTGTCGAGCTGTACTGGCCCGGCGGCCTGCGCCGCAGCGCCCAGCCGCTGCCCGCGCCGCCCGGCGTCGCCTTGCCGCTGGTCAGTGTGCATCTGGCCTGCAGCAACGAGCCGCCGGCGATGGTGATCGAGACGATACGCAGCGTGCTCGCGCTTGACTGGCCAAGGCTGGAACTGATCGTGGTCGATAACAACACGGCCGATCCCGCGCTATGGATGCCGCTGCAGGCTTTCGTCACTTCACTAGCCGATACGACGCCGGACGCGCGGCTGGTAACGCAGGCCGACGGCGTGGAGGTCGTCGCCACCGGCCGTCGTATCTGCTTCATGCATGTGCCGGCGCTGGCGGGCTTCAAGGCCGGCGCACTGAACCGGGCGCTGGCTGCGAGTGCCGCTGATGCCGAATGGATCGCCGTGGTCGACGCGGACTATCGGGTGCGCGCCGACTGGCTGCGCGAACTGGCCGGGCACCTGTTGCAGCCAGCGGTCGGTATCGTGCAGGCGCCGCAGGCACACCGGCTCGGACGGCCACGACTGCTGGAGCGCATGATGCATGCGGAGTACGACGGCTTTTTCCGTATCGGCATGCATCACCGGCACGAGCGCAACGCCATCATCCAGCATGGCACGATGACGCTGGTGCGGGCGGCCTGCCTGCGCGCGCTCGGCGGATGGGAGACGCGCAGTATCTGCGAGGACACCGAACTCGGTTTGCGCGTGCTGGCCACCGGCGCGCGCGCCGTGTACGTCGATCGGGTGTATGGCGAGGGCCTTCTGCCGTCTGACAGCGTCAGCTATTTCCGGCAGCGCTTCCGCTGGGCCTGCGGCGCGATGCAGATCCTGCGTCTGCATGCGCGCACCCTGTTCCGTGGCGGCCGACTGTCGGCGGCACAGCGCTATCACTTCCTCGCCGGCTGGCTGCCCTGGTGGGGAGACACCTTGCATCTGCTGTTCAGCGTGGCAGCGATCGGCTGGACGATCGGCGTGCTGCTCGCCCCCGAAGTATTCGGCCTGCCGGACGTGATGTTCATGCTGCCTATCGTTGCGTTCTTCCTGTGGCGGCTGCTGCTCGGGCCGCTGCTGCATGCGCGCCGCGTCGGCGGCGGTGCCGGCTCGCTGCTCGGCGCGGCGCTGGCCGGCATGGCTTTGTCGCATGTGATTGCGACCGGGGTTTTACGCGGCCTGTTCGGGCGCGCGGTGCGCTTCGAGGTGACGCGCAAGGCGGCCGCACCGACGGCGCGGCAGGCAACGCAGTCACCCCAGGTAACGCTAATCAGGCATGCGGCGTCGGTTCGCCAGGAAGCACTACTGGCGTGCGCGCTGGCGGGCTGCCTGCTGGCACTGGGCTGGTGGGCGGATGCGTTGCCGTTCGAACCGGTCGCGCTGAGGGGATGGATGGCGGTGCTGTCGGTGCAGTCGCTGCCTTATCTCGCGGCGCTGATTTTTGCGGCGATCTCCTGGCGCGACGCGCTTCATGCGCAGGCACTCCTTCCGCATACGGCGCATCCGGCCAGCCAAGCAGCGCCGCCACCGTCGCACAGCGTAGCCGAAGCGCGTCAGGATCCTCCGCCCCGAGGTTGACCACGCCATAGCGATGGCTGTCGAGCCAGCGCGCGCCGCGCGCGAACAGCGAGAGCGAGCGTGGATAGGTAATCAGTGAGGCTTCAGGAAACGATTGCGCGAAAGCCGTGCGCGCCTGCCTGTCTGGCCGTCGCGGCGGCTGCGCATGGCCAAAGCTGCGCCATACCAGGCTGGCTGCAACGCTTGCCGCCGGCGCGACGCGCTCGACGGCGAGTGCATCGTCACCGAGCGCCAGCGCGACGGCGATCGCATGCGGGTCGATGCCATCCACCAGGCGGTACAGATCGCCGAACTGCGACGACAGCCGCGGGTTGAACTCCAGCACCGCGATGCGACCCGTGACTGGCTCGCGGAAGAATTCCATGTTGAAGCAACCGCGTGTGAAGCCGACCGCGCTCAGAAAGCGTCGCGCCACCGACAGCGCGGCCGCGCAGGCCGCCGCCGGCAGCGCGCTCGGATAATGCCAGCGCTGGAAAGCCTGGGTCTGCGGATACATATGCGCGTCGACGACGCCGAGCAGGTGGACACCGCGCTCGTCGACCCAGCCGTCGAGATTATGCTGGGTGCCTGACAATTCCTCTTCGGCGACCAGCCGCAGCACGCTGCCGGCCTGTGGCAGCCGTTCGGCGACGATGCGGTCGAACGGCCCGAGCATGCGGCGCATCGACCAGCGCTCGATCGCGGAGAACTGCGCCATGGAAGCAAGCGCGGCGGGATTGTCGACCCGGCGCGAGAATATCGAGAAGGTGCCGCGCGCCGGTTTCACATGGCACGGGAACACCGTCGTCAGGGACGCGGTCTCACTTCCACGCTTACCCTCACCCAGCGGATCGAGCGCGTGAAAGGCGACGTTCGCCTCCGGACAGACCTGCTGCAGTATCTGCCGCGCATACAGCTTGTGCTGACAGGCGATGATGGATTCCGGCGAAGTGCCGGGCAGGCCGCAGCGCTCGGCGACCAGCGCCGCCACCAGCGCGCCCTGGAACTCATGGTGCGACAGCACACCCGCCCAGTGATGGCGGCGCGCGCGGCGGGCCTGCAGGTCGGCGAAGCGACGGAAATCAAACGCCGGCAAACCCAGCTTGCCAAGCGGCCCGCCGGCATCGAAGCCGCGCCGGTCGAACTGCAGTGCCGCATGCGGCAGTCGGGCGTGCGCGATGGCGTCATAGTCCTGGTCGAACAGCAGTCCGACACGGCGGATCCGGTAGGGCGGTGGTGCGCTCAAACGTCAGGCCCCTGCCGGTCAGAAGCGCGTGGTCCAGGCCAGCCACCAGGACGGCAGCCAGCGGTTCAGCGCGCCCTCCAGCGCCTTGTCGGCGCCGAGCAGCACCATCAAGCCAACCAGCGCGAGCAGCATGCCCATCAGCTGCTGCGCGCGGCTACCGTGCCGCAGCACCCACGCGCGCAGCTGGCCGAGGGTCGATCGCGACAGATAGCCGACGGACACCAGCGGTATGGCGGCACCGAGTCCGAACACCGCGAGCGTCAGGCTGGCGTGCGCTGCACCGCCGGAGGCTGCCAGTGCCAGCGTCGACGCCAGCAGCGGGCCGGAGCAAGGCGTCCAGACGAAGCCCAGCAGCATGCCCATGCCGAACGCGCGCAGCACGGCCGAGCGCGGCGTCGCGGCGGCTGACTCCAGTCCGGCGTTCAGCGACGATGCACGATCGGCCAGTGGTGAGATCAATCGCGCGAACAGGTCCTTCGCGCCGGGGATCATCATCGCCACGCCGAACAGCACCAGCAGCACGGCCGATCCGCTGCGCATCAGGTCGGCGTCGAGCTCGGCCGAGTCGGCCAGCAGACCGGTCAGCAGGCCCAGCAGCGCGAAAGATGACGCCATGCCGGCACCCATCAGCAGCGGGGCGGCGCGATTGTCCTGCAGGGCGGATCCGACCACCAGCGGCAGGATGGGGAACACGCAGGGGTTCAGCGTGGTCAGCGCACCGGCGACCAGCGCGATCCCGAGTTCGCCCACGTTCAGAGTGCCTTGGACAGCAGGGACCGGATGGCCTCAGGGCGGGTCTCGCCGCCGCTACGCGCGATTTCGTTGGGGCCCTTGTAGACCACGAAGGTCGATTGTGAGGTCACTTTCAGCTGCTTGCGCAATGGCTTGTTGGCGTCGTAGTCGACCACCAGCAGCGTCATCGCTGGCAGCGCTTTGTCGGCTTTCATGCGGTTCAGCGCGCGCTCCTGCTCGGTGCAGGTGCCGCACCAGCTGGCGTGGAAGTGCAGCGCTACCGGCTTGCCCTGCTGCTGCAGTGCCGCCAGTGTCTGTGCCGTGTACGGCTGGACCTCCAGCGCGTGAGCGGCGCTGCCCGAGAGCAGGAACGCAAGGATGAAAAGAATACGTCGCATGAAGTGCCTCCATCGATGACGATAAATTCGCGATCGATTGTAGGTCAGTTCAAGTTTTTTCGTCGGCGAGGGGTGGCGAGGTGAGGTGTGGTGTGCGAGCTGTCGCTGGATGACTCTGACAGAATGCCGCGGATGTCATGACGCCGGCTTGTCGTATGGGCCACGCGGTATGCGACGGCGTGCCTGGCCATCAACGTTCTGCCAGCGGCGTTTACAGGCCTTCGATCAGATGGGCGATGGCGCTGCGCTCGGCATCGGGCGACACCAGTGTGCGACGCGCCTGCACCGCATCGCCGAGCTGTGCGAGGAAGTCCGGCTCGGCCATGGATCGCGTCAGTAGGGTGGCCAGCGCGGCGTCGTCACCGACGGGAAAATAGCCCGGATAATCCTTGCCGAGCAGACCGCGATTGCCGGGAATGTCGGAGGCCAGCACGGGCACGCCGGCCGAGATCGCTTCGGACACCACATGAGCGCCGCCTTCCATCCGGCTGGAGATCGCCATCACGCTGCTGGAAGCGAGCCAGTGCAGCGTCGCCTGATGCGGTAGTTGCCCCAGCCATGCATAGCGCGGATCCTGCTGCATGGCCTGTTCGGCGCCGACCCGGTGAGTATCATCCATCGCCTTGCCGAGGTGGAGCACGCGCAGTCCGCTTGCATCTGGCAGTCGTTCCAGCGCACGCACGATACAGAATGGATCTTTTTCTTCGCGTAGATGGCCAATGACGGTGACCAGGAAGCGGCCCTCCACGCCCGACAGTCGCTGCAGCGGCGGCACCGACTGATGAATCGTCACGACCTTGCTGTGCAGTTCAGCCGGCACGGTATCGATCGCCTCGTCCTGCAAGGTCACCAGCCGGTCAGCTGCCTGCATGGACGCCAGTACCTGTGCCCGCGCATCGCCGTCGCTGGCGAGGTCGCGATAGATGTCGGTGCCTGTCAGCACCAGCACGATGGGATGCTCGGGATGGGCAGCGCGGAATCGCTGGATGGCCGCATGGCTGCGCTGTGCATGTAGTGCGATCAGGACGGCGGCCGGCTCATTCGTCCAGCTGTCTGAAATCGTTACCCGGTAGCCTAGGGCACGCAGATGGCGCTGCCAGCGCAGCGTGGTCATACGGTTACCGTGCAGGCTGCCGGGCGGCGCGTACGTGACGAGATGAATAGGCATCGCAGCGGGCCGGAATCGTGGCAAGTAATCGTTCATCGCGGATCCCGCCCACCAGGCATCAGAAATTGACGCTGTTTCTACCTTTGAGATGCAGCATCGCGCGTGCTTCGTCCGGCGTGGCGACCTCGAGCGACAGGCCCTCGATCACCTTGCGGATACGGCGTACCTGATCGGCGTTCGTTTTGGCCAGCTGGCCGGGACCATCCCACAATGAATCCTCCAGGCCGACGCGCACATTGCCACCAAGGGCGAGGGATTGTGTGCCGATCGGAATCTGATTTTTGCCGGCGCCCAGCACCGACCACACATAATCATTGCCAAACAGCCGGTCTGCCGTGCGCTTCATGTGCGCGACGTCTTCCGGGTGTGTGCCGATGCCGCCTAGCAGACCGAACACGGACTGTATCAGAAACGGTGCCTTGATCAGGCCGCGGTCGATGAAGTGCGCAGCGGTGTACAGGTGACCGATGTCATAACACTCGATTTCGAAGCGCGTGCCATGGTCGCTGCAAGACTCGAGAATGTGGGCGATATCACGGAAAGTATTCTTGAACACACGATCGTCGGAGCCGGCCAGGTAGGGCTGTTCCCAGTCGTGCTTGAATTCCTTGAAACGCGACAGCATGCCGTACAGACCGAAGTTCATCGAACCCATGTTCAGCGATGCGACTTCCGGCTGGAACTGATGCGCCGGGCGCAGCCTTTCTTCCACCAGCATGGTGGGTGCGCCGCCGGTGGTGATGTTGATGACCACATCGCTGTTCTGCTTGATCTCGGTCAGGAAGGGCTTGAACAGCTCAGGGTCTTGCGACGGCTTGCCATTATGTGGCTCGCGCGCATGCAGGTGAACGATGGCCGCGCCAGCCTCGGCGGCGCCGAGCGCTGCGTCCGCGATCTCTTTCGCCGTGACCGGCAGGTACGGCGACATCGTCGGCGTGTGAATGGCGCCGGTAACGGCGCAGGTAATGATGACCTTGCGTGCCATGCTGTCTCCTCGTCTTTTTTTCACCGCGAAGTTTGTCCGGTTTTGCCTACCCCATGTTTTGGCAATTGGAATCGCGGGTTCGTGGAAAGCGAATGCGGGGCGCCACCGCTCAGTCGCACACTAGCGCCTCCCCCAACGGCCGCGCCTGCTGGCTACTGTCCGCACGGCAATCTTTTCGGCCGGTGCGCATGCCGCAGTTCCCGAACTGGTTAATTATGAATTTTATTTCCAAAACAATAGCATCAAAACAATGACGAGGAGACTTCATGAAAGCAACTGATCTTACCGGCGGCCGTCCGGTCGCCGTGATCGGCGCCGGCCTGGTTGGCGCAGGCTGGGCGATTGTGTTCGCGCGCGCCGGGCTGCAAGTGCGCATGTTTGACCGTGCGCCGCAGGTGCTCGAGAGCGCGCCGGCGCTGGTCGCACAGCAGCTCGCGCAGCTGGAAGCCTACGGTCTGCTGCCGGAGCCGGCCGACGCCATCCGCGCGCGCATCGGCGTGGCGCACAGTCTGCGCGACGCGCTCGATGGCGCCGCCTACGCTCAGGAGTCGGTGCTGGAGCAGGTCGCCGTCAAGCGGCAGCTGATGGAGGACATCGACGCGCTCGGCTTCGCTGATCTGATCGTCGGCAGTTCGACCTCGGGCTTTCCTGCATCCGACTTCGCGCTCGATCTCGCGATCTCGCCGCGGGTACTGGTCGCGCATCCGGTAAACCCGCCTTATCTGGTACCGATCGTCGAGCTGGTCGGCTCGCCGCAGACAGTCGTCGCGACGGTCGACTGGACGCACCGTCTGATGGAGGCGGTCGGGCAGTCGGTCGTGCGCGTCAACAAGGAGATCGAAGGCTTCATCCTGAATCGTCTGCAGGCGGTGTTGCTGCGTGAGGCGTGGACGCTGGTGGCCGACGGCGTGGCCAGTTGCGACGACATCGACAAGACCATCCGCGACGGTCTTGGCTGGCGCTGGTCGTTCATGGGTCCGTTCGAAACCATCGACCTGAATGCGCCGAATGGCGTGGCCGACTATGCGGTCCGCTTCGGTCCGCTGTTCCATCGCATCGCCGCATCGCGCGACCAGCAGCGCCCTTGGGACGCTGAACTGATCAGCGACGTCGAAGGACAGCGGCGCGAACATCTGCAGGCGTCGCAACTGAATGAACGGCGCGGCTGGCGCGACGATCAGCTGATGAAATTCGCGGTGCACCGCAAGCGTTCGACCGACGGCTGAACGGCTTGCGTTGGCCGTCGCGCCGTCAGCGCGACGGCGCGGCGCACAGACCCGGCTGCCGCGCACCGCCCTGAGCGGACAGAAAGCCGTGCCGGCGCGCGCAGTCGCCAACCAGTGATGCCAGCAAGGAGGCACCCGTCGCCGACAGGTGGTTGTGGTCGAAGTAGTAGGCGATGCCACGGCTGCTTGCGTAGCAGTGGTCGGCATCGCAGAACAGCCCGGTCGGGTCGACCTGCAGAACGCCGGCCGGCAGTTCGTCCTGCCGCCGCAGGGCGTAGCCGCGACGACCATCCCACCACGCGCGGCTGACACTGATGATCGGTGCCGCCGGATCGGCAGCGACGAAGATCAGATCATGGATGCGCCGCCTGACCTCGGGTACCTGCTGCAGGACCACGACACGCTTGCCGGCCGCCGTGAGTTCGCGAATCAGCCGCACATAGGCGTTCCAGCGGCGTTCGCGTGTTTGTTCGTCGATGTTATGCGGCTGTTCCGGATAGGCGTCCACGTGGCCGCCGTGCAGGTGCGTGTACAAACGATATGCGATCACGACGGTGTCTATCTCGGCGTGTGCCTTCAGGTAGGCCAGCGCCTCGCTGGTCCATGCCGCACAGGCGCTATCGTGCGCCTGGGGCCCCTGGGCACCGCGCTCGCCAAGCGCTGGCTCGCAACCGCCAAAGCTGAGCTGGCGCACGGCCACACCGAGCGGGTTAAGCACGTCAGCCAGCGGATAAGACAGCATGTTCGCGTGACTGTCGCCCAGCACGGCGACTTCCTGCACGCTGCGGTCGCCAAACACGCAGGCGTCAGCCGGCTTCCGGTAGTTCCAGCCCGAGGTCGCGCAGCCCTTCGTCTTCGGATGCTTGACCGCAGTGGCCAGCAGCTGCCGGGTCTTTGCGCTGGTACGTTGCTGGGCAAATCCGTTGTAACGATGGCCGGCGAAGCCGAGCACAATGAAGGCCAGCCCGACAATCAGCGCGAACCGCATGACGGCTTTTGTCGACAGGACGCCGCGTGTACGGAACGGACGCTCGATAAAGCGCCAGCTGAGCCAGGCCAGCGCGAGGCTGAGCGCGATCAGCAGTACACCCATGGTCTCGGTACCGAGCGCGTGCTCGCGATAGCGGCTCAAGGCCAGCAGCGGCTGGTGCCAGAGATAAGCGCTGTAGCTGATCAGGCCGATGCCTACCGGCAGGCGGCTGGCCAGCAGGCGGCCGGTCAGGTTGTCGGGGCCTGCGAACAGGATCACCAGCACGCTGCCCGCCACCGGCAATAGCGCAGCCAGCCCGGGGAATGGCGTATCGCGGTCGAACAGCAGCGCCGCGCCGGCAATCATCAGCAGTCCCGCGGCCGCGCCCGCCTGTCGCAGCACCGGCGTACCGGGCGAGGGACGTTCCAGCAGCACGAAAGCGGCCAGTACGCCGGCCGCCAGTTCCCAGAAGCGCGCCGGCAGCAGGTAGAAAGCAGCATCCGGCTGCTGTCGCAGCTGCCATTGCGCCAGCGCGAGGCTGGCCACGCCCAGCGCCGCCAGCAGCCCGCGACCGACGCGGCGGTGGCGGTGGGCCCAGCCCAGCAGCAGCGGGAACAGCAGGTAGAACTGCTCTTCGACCGCGAGACTCCAGGTATGCAGCAGTGGCTTGAGTTCGGCGGCCGTATCGAAATAGCCGCTCTCGCTCCAGAACAGCAGGTTCGACACGAACAGCGATACGGCAGCGAGGCTTTCGGCGAAATCCTTCAGGTCGGCCGGCGGCATCAGCAGCCAGGCGGCCGGCACGCAGGCCAGCATCACCGTGGCCAGCGCCGGGATGATGCGGCGGATGCGGCGCTCGTAGAAACCAGCCAGCGTGAAGCGACCTTGCTGCAGGTCTTGCTGTATCAGCGTGCCGATCAGATAACCGCTGATCACGAAAAACACGTCGACGCCGACAAAGCCGCCCGGAAAGAAGGGCAGCCCGGCGTGAAACAGCATGACCGGTAGGACCGCGACGGCGCGCAGGCCGTCCACATCGCGTCTGTAGATCATGGAAACGGGCGGCCGGTGGCGGCCGCCGTGGGGTTGTCTGGTGGGGACCGGCGGAGAGTCAGGCTGAGGTTTTCAGGCTTACTTTTCGGCGTTGAGCGTCTCGACCCAGCTGCTCATCGCGTCGCTGACATTCTTCGATTCGCAGAATTGCGGAATGTCGCCCAGCACCTTCTGCGCGGTGGCCTTGATGAATGCAATATCGCCGGCCGAATAGCAGGAGTCGACCTGCGATTCCACTGCCGGCAGCATCAGCGACTGCTTGCGCTCGCCATCGGCGACATCTTTCAGGAAGTCGGGATTGCACTGGCTCAGGTATTTCGCCGACAGCAGTGACTGCAGGTAGGTGCTGATCAGCCGCGCGCCCTGTGCGTAGTCGTGAAAACGGCACTGGCTGTATTGCGGGTTGGTAGAGTCGGGGTTGATCTCGAAGATGTTTTGCGCAGCGTTGGCGCTCATCGAGCAGGCAAGCGCCAGGCCCAGCAGCAGGTGTCTCATGTATTGCCTCAGGTGGATGATGTTCTTGTCATAGGACGCCGGAAGCTCCGGCGGGCCTCACTTTACTCGACTGCCGTTCGAAGGTGAAGCGGCTTTGCTGCAGCCGAACACCCCCTTTCGCTTCTCTGTTCGTCCGCGCTGCACAATTGACAAACTTCGCCGGCTCGTTCAACTTTCCCTCCAGCAGTGGCACACGACACATCGCCGCGTGGCGACGACAAAAAATAAATAACAGGGAGACAAGATGCGCCTGAAGGACAAGGTCGTGCTGGTCACGGCCGCCGGGCAGGGAATCGGCCGCGCGGCCGCGCTGGCGATGGCAGCGGAAGGCGCCACCGTCTGGGCCACCGACCTGAATTCCAGCCTGCTGCGTGAGATCGAAGGTACCCCCAACATCCGTACGGCCGTGCTGGACGTACTCGACAAGGAAGCGATCTTCGCTATCGCCGACCGCGTCGGTCCGGTCGATGCGCTGTTCAATTGCGCCGGCTATGTGCATGCCGGCACCATCCTCGACGCCAGCGATGATGACTTTGCATTCGCGATGTCGCTCAATGTGCAGTCGCATTTCTGGATGATTCAGGCCATGGTGCCGGCGATGCTGGACCACGGCGGCGGCTCGATCATCAACATGGCCAGTGTCGCATCCAGCGTGCGCGGCTTGCCGAACCGCTGTGTGTACGGTATCAGCAAGGCCGCCGTGATCGGACTGACCAAGTCGGTCGCTGCCGACTATGTGAGCCGGGGCATTCGCTGCAATGCAATCTGCCCGGGCACCGTCGATACACCGTCGCTCGGCGATCGTATCAATGCGTATGCCGATCCGGTCGAAGCACGCAAGCAGTTCATCGCGCGCCAGCCGATGGGGCGGCTCGCCAGACCCGAGGAGATCGCGCCGCTGGTGGTATTCCTCGCATCAGACGAGTCGACCTTCACAACCGGCAATGTGTATTCGATCGACGGTGGCATGACCATTTGACAGGAACACGCCGATGCTGCTCGATATCCGTACCTACGCATGCCGGCCCGGCACGCTGAACGCGCATCTTGCGCTCTATGAAAAATGTGGCAAGGACCCGCAGGTGCGTCATCTCGGTCGACCGCTGCTGTATGCGGTGACCGAGACCGGCAATCCCAATGAATACACGCACATCTGGTGCTACGAAAACGCGGCCGACCGCGAGCGCCGCCGCGCCGCGCTGTGGGCCGACCCGGAGTGGCTGACCTACATCGAGAAAAGCGCGGCACTCGGTGCACTCGAGGTGCAGCACAACAAACTGGTCCGGCCAGTCGGGTTCTTCCCGATGTGACCCCGGCTGTGCGCCGCGGCATCGCGCGGCACACCTATTTCCGGCAGAACAGTGGCTTCACCAATCGGAAAGCGGCAAAGGATGCCGGCTGCGCTAGCATCGGCAGCAAGGTAACAAGAGTCATAGCGAAGTACGGATAGCAGCAGTAGGCAGCAGGTGGACATGACAGACCGGCCGCGATTGCGCGCCGGCGTATCCTGAAAGGGGAGCTCACATGGCAGGTGTTGTCGCAGCGTGGACGGATGTTCTTCACTCACACGGCTGGCGTCGCGCGCTGGCGCTGCTGGCCTCGTCGGCGGCACTGCTGCTGCCGTCACTGGCGGTCTCGCAGGACAAAGGCAAGCCTATTCGCATCGGCGTGCCGACCGCAGTGCAGCTGCAGGTCGGCCGCGACACGCTGACGGCAGTCAAGATGGCTGTGGAAGAGGTCAACCGGCAGGGCGGCGCGCTCGGTCGCAAGTTCGAGTTCGTCAGCGCCGACGAGACCGAGAACCCGGAGACCGGCATCAGCGCCATCAAGAAGCTGGTTGCCGACGATAAGGTGGACGTGCTGGTCGGCGGCTACACCAGCGGCGTCACGCTCGCGCAGCTGCCGCACATTGCTGCCGCCAGGACCATTTACCTCGGTGTCGGCGCCGCCTCGCCCAGCATCACCGCGAAGGTCAAGAACGACTACGATAATTATAAGTATGTCTTCCGCGTCGGGCCGATCAATGCCGCGCACCAGGCGCGCGCGCTGGTCGATTACATTTCCGGCTTCGTGATCGGCGAGCTGGGTTACAAGAAGATCGCAATCGTCGGTGAAAACGCGAAGTGGGTGCAGGACCTGGTGCCAGTGCTGAAGAAAGGCGCGACCGATGTTGGCGCCGACATCCGGCTGACCGAGCTGTTCGATACCCAGACGTCCGATTTCTCGCCGCTGCTGGCCAAGGTCAAGTCTAGCGGCGCGCAATACCTGATCGTGGTGCTGTCGCACGGCTCCAGCGATGTGTTCGCCAAGCAGTGGCATGACGCGCAGGTGCCGGTTCCGTACGGCGGCATCGACGTCAAGAGCATGGACGGCGACTTCTTCAATCGCATTGGCGGCAAGTGCATTTCCGAAGTGTCGGTGAACTTCGCGGTGCGCGCGCCGATCACCAAGAAGACCATCCCGTTCTTCGACAACTTCAAGAAGCATTCACCGAACTATCCGGTGTACACCGCGTTCTATGCCTATGATGCGGTGCTGCTGTATGCAGATGCGATACGGCGTGCCGGCAGCATGGACACCGAGAAGATCATCAAGGAGCTGGAAAAGACCCGGCACGAGGGTATCGCCGGCGAGATCACGTTTGATGCCGCACATGACCTCGAGGTCGGCAAGGGCAAGAACAACCTGATCTTCGTGCAGTGGCAGGCCAAGGGCGAGCGCGTTGTGCTGCATCCGAAGGAGCTGCGCACCGGCGAATTCATCTTGCCACCGTGGATGAAGAAGTAAGCTGGCCGTGGAGATCCTCATTTACGGCGCGGTCACCAGCGCCATCTACGCGATGCTCGCGGTGGGCTTTACGCTGATCTTCGGCGTAGCGCGCGTGCTCAACCTCGCGCACGGCTCGTTCTACGCGCTCGGCGCGTACGGCGCCTACGTACTGACCTCGCTCGCCGGCCTGCCGCTGTGGCTGGCGGCGGTGTTGTCGGTTGCCGTCGTCGCGTTGTTCGGCGTGATCGCGGAAAAGGTGCTGATCCGGCCGCTGCGCCATTCGCAGCTCGGCGTGCTGATGATCACGCTGGCGATCTCGCTGGTGGTCGAGCAGGCGCTGTTTCTGAGCTTTGGTTCGGAATACCGCAATGTGCCGGCTTTCGTCGATGCCAAGGTCAATATCGGCGGCGTCGATGTCGCTGGCCAGCGGCTGCTGACGCTGGCGGTGGCTGCCTTTGCGATTGGTGGGCTGTATCTGTTCATCCAGCGCACCCGGCTGGGCAGCGCGATTCTGGCGATTTCGCAGGATCCGCAGGCGGCGAAATACATGGGCATACCGAGCGACCGGATCTTCTCGCTGGTGATGGCGATCTCGGCCGCGCTGGCGGCGCTGGCCGGCATACTCGCCGGTCCCTTCCTGTCGGTGCAGCCGTCGATGCATCTGCTGCCGATCGTGAAAGCCTTCGCGATCGTGGTGGTCGGCGGGCTCGGCTCCATCCCCGGCAGCATTCTCGCGGCCTTCATGCTCGGTTACGCCGAGACGATCGTCGCCTACGAAATTTCCACCAGCTGGACCGAAATCGTGTCGGTGCTGGCGACCCTGCTGACGCTGGTGATCCGGCCGGCGGGCATCTTCGGCAAGCGGGCGGCCTTCTGATGACGGGCTTTCGACGACTCGACAAAATCAGCGGCGCCACCGGCGTGGCACTGCTGGCGCTGCTGGCGGCACTGCCGCTGGCCTTTCCCGGCAATTACCTGATCGGCGTGCTGACGGTGGCGGCCATCTATGGGATCTGGGCAGTGAGCTGGGATTTCATGTCCGGACTCACCGGCCGCGAGAACTTCGGTCATTCGCTGTTCATTGGTGTGGGCGCGTATGCGGCCGGCTTTCTCAATGTGCAGCTGGGACTGGGCCCGTGGTGGAGTCTGCCCGCTGGCATGCTGACAGCGATGGTCTTCGGACTGCTGCTGGGTTTTCCGACGCTGCGGCTGCGCGGTCCTTACTTTGCGCTGGCGATGCTGTCGGCCGCGGTCATCATGCAGCGGCTGATGCTGATCTTCTGGGAGTACAGCGGCGGCGAAGAGGGCATTCAGGACATCACTCCGCTGATTCGCAACCAGTTGCATTACTACTGGTTCGTGCTCGGCGTGCTCGGTGCGACGACGGCGCTGCTGGCATGGCTGGCGCGTTCGCGCTGGGGGCTGATCCTGCGCGCGATCAAGGGCGACGAGGCGACCTGTCTGGCGGCCGGTCTGCCGATCACGACCTACAAGATCCTGTCGCTGGTGATCAGCGCGGCATTCGCCGGGCTCGGCGGTGCGCTGTATGCGCATTATCAGCTGCAGGTCAGCCCGCAGCTGTTTGCGGTAGTCACGTCGATCACCGTGATCACGATGGTCTACGTCGGCGGCATTGGCACCGTCTTTGGTCCGGTCGGCGGCGCGCTGCTGCTGACGCTGATGACCGAAGGTCTCCGCAATTTCGGCGAATGGCGGCTGATGATCTACAGCCTGCTGCTGATCTTCATTCTGTTTTTCCTGCCGAATGGCATTGTTGCACCCGCATGGGTACGCATGCGGCGGATGATCAGCGGAGGTCGTCGATGACGGATGTGCAAGCGGGTGCAGAGCCGTCGGGCAGTAGGCTGCCGGGCGAGGAATTGTCGGATGGTCCGTTGTCAGGCGCGACGCTGTCGGGTACACCGCTACCGGGTGATGCATTGCTGCGTGTGCAGAATCTGAACAAGCGCTTTGGCGGACTGCATGCGGTGAAGAACGTGACGCTGGATGTCGCGCGCGGCGAGATCGTCGGTATTCTCGGCCCGAACGGTGCCGGCAAGACCACTCTGTTCAATCTGCTGACCGGCTTCATTCCGGCGGACGAAGGCGCGGTGATCTTCAGCGGTCGTTCATTGCGCGGCCTGAAGCCGCACACCATCGTCAACTTCGGCATGGCACGCACCTTTCAGCTGTGCCGGCCTTTCGTCGGTCTGTCCGTGATCGAGAATGTACTGGTCGGCAGCCTCGGGCCGAGAGTGCAGCACAGCGACCTGGGCGCGCGGGCGCTGCATCTGCTCGAGCAGGTCGGACTCGCCGGCAAGGCGGACACGCCATCCGAATTGCTGTCGTATGGCGACCTGCGCCGGCTAGAGATCGCGCGCGCGCTGGCTACCGATCCGCAGCTATTGTTGCTGGATGAGCCCTTCGCTGGCCTCGGTAGCGCCGAGATCGAGGCGATTTCCGTGCTGATCCGGCAGCTGCATCGCGATAACGGCCTGACCATCCTGCTGATCGAGCACAAGCTGCGCGAGTTCATGCAGCTGGTGTCGCGCGTTGTCGCGCTGGATTTCGGCGAGGTGATCGCTCAGGGCACGCCGCAGGCCATCGTCACCCATCCCCGCGTAATCGAAGCTTATATCGGCCGGCAGGCTGCGGAGGCAGACGCATGATGCTCGAGTTGCGCCAGCTGAGCGCTGCGTATGGCAAGGCGATCGCGCTCGAAGGCATCGATGTGCAGATCGCACAGGGCGAGCTGGTGACGGTCTTGGGGCCGAACGGCGCGGGCAAGTCCACATTGCTGAAAGTGATCTCGCGCGCGCTGCCGTCGCAGGGAACGCTGGATTTTGACGGGCGCTCGCTGCATCGCTACTCGACCGAGCAAGTGGTCGGACTGGGCATTTGTCATTGCCCGGAAGGGCGGCGCTTGTTTGCCGAACTAACGGTACTGAAGAACCTGCAGCTGGGCGCTTATCTGCGCCGCGACAAGGCGGCGGTGGCCGCTGATCTGGAGCGCGTGTATGCGCTGTTTCCGATCCTTGCGGAGCGCGCGCAGCAGGTGGTCGGCACACTGTCCGGCGGCCAGCAGCAGATGGTCGCGATCGGCCGCGCGCTGATGGGCGCGCCCAAGCTGTTGCTGCTCGATGAGCCTTCGGTCGGCATCGCCCACCGGCTGAAGCTGGAGATATTCGCCGCGATCCGCAAAATCTGCGATGGCGGCGTCGCCATCCTGATGGCCGAGCAGGATGCGCAATCCGCGCTGGCCATTGCCGATCGTGCGTATGTGCTCGAACATGGGCAGGTGGCGCAGCAGGGCAGCGCCGCCGAGCTGGCTAGCGACGACCGGATACGACGGATTTATCTGGGCGTGGGCTGACCGCCGCATGCCTGTCGGTTGCTGATGTTTTGCGGCCCGCTTTGGTTTGCAACACAGGCAACGAACAATGACGTCTGAACGTCATCTCAGTGGAATGAACACAGCAAGCTCAAGGCGTCGACGCCACCTGATATTGCTGGCTTGCGGATGCGTATGCGTGCTCGCCGGATGTACCGTGGCCCGCCAACGGGACGAACAGGTGACGGCGTACACCTACAGCACCTTCGATTTTTCGGGCGACGCCTATCGCCGGGCCCGACAGTCCTGTGACGCCAAAGCGCGTAAGCTGCGCCATGTCGGCACCGACTGCGGTTTCCTTTTATGCACCAGTACGTTTGATTGTTCCCCTGAATGACTCACGATCACTTGTCGGACGCCGGGCAGCTGCCTTGGATGGGCTGACTTAGTATGCGTATTCTGCTTCTCGGTGCCACGGGCACGATTGGGCGAGCGACCGCACAGGTGTTGCTCAGCCACGGACATGAAGTGATTTGCCCTGTTCGGGCGCGCGCAGGTTTTTCCGACGGTTCGCCCAACGACAGAATCCGCAACTTACTTCCGGGTGTCGAACTTCGCTTCACCGATGCGACTTCGATCCTGGAAAGCCAGCGCAAGCTGCTGCAGAGCGAGCGCATCGATGCGATTGTGTCCTGTCTCGCCTCCCGCACCGGCACCCCCCGGAATGCCTGGGAGGTGGATTACCGTATGCACTCAGAAATCTTGAGCGCCGCGCAATCAGCCGATGTCAGACATTTCATCTTGCTTTCGGCAATCTGTGTGCAGAAGCCCTTGCTCGCCTTCCAGCAGGCCAAGCTCGCTTTTGAAAAGGAATTGGTCAGTTCGGGGATCCGCTACAGCATTGTCCGGCCTACGGCGTTTTTCAAATCATTATCGGGACAGGTGCAGCGCTTGCAGCGAGGGAAGCCGTATCTGGTATTCGGTGACGGGCGCCTCACGGCATGCAAACCCATCAGCGATCACGACCTGGCGCAGTTCATCGCGAGCTGCCTCACCGATATCGACAAGCACAACGGCATACTGCCGGTCGGCGGTCCGGGCGCCGCCATCACACCCATCGAGCAGGGCGAGTATTTGTTCATGCGCATGGGTATCCGGCCGCGCTTCCGGCATATTCCCCTCGGAGCGATCGATGCCATCATTTACGCGCTGCGCGCCGGTGGGCGTTTGCTGCCTGCACTGGCAGACAAGGCAGAGCTGGCAAAAATCGGCCGGTATTACGCCACCGAATCCATGCTGGTTTGGAATGCCACGTCGATGACATACGAGGCGGAGGCAACGCCGTCGTATGGAACCCAAACCCTGTTTGATTATTACGATCAGCTGCTGGCAGGCGAAGAGCGGCTTGAATTAGGCGATCACGCCGTGTTCTGATGCGCGATATCGTGCGCGACGCTGCAGTTCGGACAGCAGCGTGATACACAGTGGTTCCCGTACGTCCGGCTGCTCGTAGTTGCGCAAGTGGCGCCAGCAAGTCTGCCAGAACAGCTGGATTCAGCCGATCACCTCAGTAAAACCCCGCCTGCTTCATCAGCGAGAACTTGCGCTGGCGCAGTGAATATTTCCAGCCTTTTTCCTTCATGCAGTTGAGGAAGGTGCCTGTCATAAAAATTGTCTGCGTCATGTCGGTGGGGTCGGCGAACACGAAGAAATTGCGCTGGTTGCAGACCAGCTCATCGCGACGGAAATCATCGCGCGAACCTTCATAACCCGGCGTGCGCGAGATCTGGTACACGCCACCGCAGCCGGCCAAAGTCGTCGCCGCCAACAGGGCGGCCATCATCTTGAGTTTCATTGTCGGTTGATCTTTTCTGCTGGAGAGTTATCAGGCCGGACGCATTGCCCCCGGCCGAGCTGCGCATTGTAACTGTCGATCAGGCCTTTGCCAGGAAGTCCAGTGCGATGCGATTAAAGCGGGCGGCATTTTCCATGAACATGAAATGCCCGCCGCCCTCATCGGCAGCAAATATCTCGACTTTCGCGCCGCGGATCTGGCTGGCGATCCAGCGCTGCGATTTCGGCGCGAAGAAGCTGGCTTCGCCACCGACCACTAGCGTGGGTACGTCGATGCGAGCGATGGTGTCGCGCCAGTCCTGTGAGGCGTGATCGATCAGCAGCGCCGCTGCATACTCGCGAGGAAACTTGAGATTTTCGGCAAGCACGTATTTCAGCTTCGACCCCGGGTAGCCCTTGGTAAAGAACATATCGTTGATCATGCCTGCGGTGAACCGGTCGCCGCCCGGACTGGCGAGTGCGGCGGCGGTTTCGTGCAGTGATTGCGCCGAAAACACCGCACCGGCCTCAGACTTCTGTGTATCACTCCACTGCGGCCCGTAGGTGGTGCAGGGCGCCTGGTCGATCAGGATCAGCGAATGGATGCGCTGGCTGCCGAACAGGTCCCAGTGACTCCAGATCACCGAGCAGCCCATCGAATGACCAGCCAGCGTGACCTTCTCAAGGCCGAGGCCATTGAGCAGCTCGTGCAGGTCGGTCGCCAGCCGAGCGACCCGGTAACCATGTGTCGGACGCGCCGAATCGCCGTGGCCGCGCATGTCGACCGCGATCACGCGGTAGTACACGGACAGCGCGCGAATCTGTTCGGCGAACATCGCTGCCGTCTGCGACCAGCCGGGAATCATTACCACCGGCCGCCCGCGGCCAGCTTCCAGGTAGCTGAGGCGTGTGCCGTCGCGGGTGGTGAAGCTGCGCTTGCGCACCTCGCCGGGCGCGACACCCGCCTTGCTGGCGAGCTCGAATTCAGGCAGCGCGACCGTCTGGCAGCCGCTGGCGGCCAACGCGCCGCCAGCGACTGCTGCGGCGAGAAATCGTCGGCGGCTTGCTCCTGCCGATTCTTCTGGTTGTGTGCTGGCTGGACGTCCATCCTGCATTGTTCCGTCTCCCATGAGATTATATTTTTAGTAACTTTATTCGGAGAATACTTATTTCTTTCAGCGATCGAAGCATAAACGCGAATCGGCACGACGAACAGCGTTGCTGCGTCTTGAGCATGTCGGCGCGCCCGCATACACTCGACGCACCCGCGCTTCGCGCCAAATACCGGAACGATCAACTTCATGGATGCACTTCACGCACTTTGCGCCAGCGATTTGCTGACGCTGTACCGCAGCGGCCAGCTGTCGCCAGTCGAGGCCACGCAGGCAATCCTCGAGCGCATTGCGCAGTTGAATCCGACCTTGAACGCCTATTGCGTGGTCGACCCGGACGCCGCGCTGGCTTCCGCGCGCGCCAGCGAGGCGCGCTGGCAGCGTCACCGGCATGACGGCGCGCCCGTCGGCGCACTTGATGGCGTGCCTGTGTCCATCAAGGACCTGATCCTGACGCGTGGCTGGCCGACGCTGCGCGGCAGCCGCACCATCGATCCGGCGCAGCCCTGGGAGATGGATGCACCGGTGACGGCGCGGCTGCGCGAGGCGGGTGCGGTCCTGCTCGGCAAGACCACCACGCCGGAATTCGGCTGCAAGGCCGAGACCAATTCGCCGCTGTATGGCATGACGCGCAATCCATGGAAATTGTCATGCACGCCGGGCGGCTCGTCCGGCGGTGCGGCCGCTGCGGTGGCGGCCGGCCTCGGTCCGCTGGCCGTCGGCACGGATGGCGCCGGCAGCGTGCGCATCCCGGCGGCGTTCTGCGGCAACGTCGGCATGAAGCCCAGCTTCGGGCGCGTGCCGGCCTGGCCGCTGTCGCCGTTCGGCACGGTCGCCCATCTCGGGCCGCACGCGATGAGCGTGACCGACTGCGCATTGATGATGAACGTGATGAAGCAACCCGACGCGCGTGACTGGCATGCGCTGCCGGCCGATCCGTCCGACTATACCGTCGGACTGAACGACGGCATTCGCGGACTGCGGATCGCCTATTCGCCGACCCTCGGTTTTGCGAAGGTGCATCCGCAGGTCGCGCAGGCGGTCGAGCGCGCGGTGCGCTCGCTCGAGGCGCTGGGTGCGCAGGTGGAGCAGATCGATCCCGGTTTCGAGGATCCGGTCGCCATCTCTACCGGTCTCTGGTTCGCGGTGGCGTATCAGCTGTGGCGCGCGATGACGCCAGCGCAGCAGGCGCTGTCCGATCCTGATTTTGCGGCCGAGGCGATGCAGGGCGAGGCGCTCGATGCATCGACCCTGCACCAGCTGAACCAGCAGCGCGGCGCGCTTGGCTCGCTGATGCGCCAGTTCATGCAGCACTACGACCTGCTGGTCACGCCAACGGTGGCCATTCCGGCATTCGACGCGCGGCCTCCCGGACAGGTTCGCATGACGCCGGAGACCATGCTGGGCTGGACGCCGTTCAGCTATCCGTTCAACCTGACCCAGCAGCCGGCGATCACGGTGCCCTGCGGCCTGACCGATGAAGGCCTGCCGATCGGGCTGCAGTTCGTCGGGCCGATGTTTGGGGATGCGCTGGTACTGCGCGCGGCGCGCGCGTACGAAGCGCTGCATCCGGTGCCACGTCCGCCCGCATTTAGCTGACGAGTGTGGTCGCTGCCTCCCGGCGCGCGACCAGCGTCTGCATCCTGAGGGTTCGTTTGCTTGCCTCAGACCTGGCGCAGACTTCCCCCGGCTTAACCTCAGCTTCCGCTCAGGGCTTCACAAACCGCAAGGTCATGCGGTCGGATTCACCGATGTCGCGGTATTTGGCCTTGTCCGCCTCGGCGACGCCGCGCAGGTTCGGCGGCAGTGTCCAGACGCCGCCCGGATAGTCCTTGGTGTCGCGCCAGTTGCTGTTGAGCTCAGCGGCTGCCTCCAGCTTGAAGCCAGCACGCTCGGCCGCAGCGATCACGTAGTCCTCAGTCATATAGCCAGAATCGATCTGCTGCTTCAGCGGGGTACCCGGCTTGGCGCGGTGCTCGACCACGCCGAGCACGCCGCCTTTTTTCAATGCATCGTAAAAGCCCTTGAACATCGCATCCGTGTTGCCGGGCTTGGCCCAGTTGTGCACATTGCGGAAGGTGACCACCAGGTCGGCGCTGCCGGCCGGCGCGAACGTTGGCGCGGCGGCGTCATAGGTCGTCACGGTGGCGTCGCCATACAGCGCGCGGTTCGACGCAAGCTTGTTGCGGAAGGCTGCATCGCGCTGCTTCATGGCGTCCGGCATGCCGGCCTCGATCTTCGGCACGGCCGCGTAGTATCGGCCGCGGTCCTTCAGTACTGGCGCAATGATCTCGGTGTACCAGCCGGCGGCGGGTGAGATCTCGACGACGGTCATGTCCGGACGGATCCCGAAAAACAGCAGGGTCATCTTCGGTCGGCGATGGATGTCGCGTGCGCGGTTGGCTTCGCTGCGATGTTTGCCCTCGATGGCATCGTCGAGCAGCATGTCGATATTGGGGGCCGGCGTTGCCGCGTGGGCGGGCAGCAGCGACAGCGAGGCGGCCAGCAGGGTGGCGGCCAGTACGGGCATCGTGAGTCGGGCAGGGGACAGGTTCATCAGGTTCTCCGAACTGAGAGTTAAAACCGGGAAGTCCGGCAAGGCAGCCTTTTTAACCGAAATGACAAAAGTCTGCCGGACGCCTTTGCGATGGCGTCGGTCGTCCTTTACTATCATTCAACCAACACGGGCCGAATTCGTGCAAACATTCGCCCTCGACCGTCCGGGCATGATTCGAACAACCATGAGGCCCGGACCGCGCGGACAGCCTGTCGCGCAACCGGTTGCTACACCGGCCTTCCATCAATGAACACACACGGAGACATGATGTCGATTGTCAGTCAGCGCGCGCAGAGCCTCGGCACCGAGAACGCGTTCATCGTCCTTGCAGAAGTCAACAAGCTGATCCGCGAGGGTCGCGATATCGTATCTTTCTGCATCGGTCAGCCCGATTTCCATACACCGATGAACGTGCAGGATGCGGCGGTCAAGGCGATCCGCGAGGGCAAGCATGGCTATACGCCATCGGCCGGCATTGCCGAGCTGCGCCAGGCGGTTGCGCAGGAGATTGCGCGCACGCGCGGCGTCGAAGTGGCGCCGGACGATGTGGTTGTCGCCGCCGGCGCGAAACCCTTCATTGGCTACACCATTCTGTCCGTCACCGACTATGGCGCGGGCGACGAAGTGATCTATCCGGTGCCGGGCTTTCCGATCTATGAATCGCAGATCAAGGCCAATGGCGCGGTCGGTGTACCGATTTTCCTGCGCGAGGCGCGCGACTTCAGCCTCGATCCGGCCGAGCTGGAAGCGAAGATCACGCCGAAGACCAGGCTGCTGATCCTGAACTCGCCGCAGAATCCGACCGGCGGCATCATTCCGAAGAAGGACATCGAGGCGATCGCCGCGATCCTGCGCAAGCATCCGCAGGTGTGGGTGTATGCGGACGAGATCTACGGTCGCCTGATCTATGACGGCGAATTCCATTCGATCGCTTCCGAACCCGGCATGCTGGAGCGCACCATCATTTCCGACGGTCTGTCGAAGACCTATGCGATGACGGGCTGGCGCCTGGGCTATGCGGCCAACCGCAAGCTGGCGCCTTATTTCACCACCTGGATCACCAACACGGAATCCTGCGCATCGCAGATCACGCAATGGGCCGGTGTCGAAGCGCTGACCGGTCCGCAGGATGACGCAGACCGCATGCGCGCGATCTTCCACCAGCGACGTGACCTGGTGGTCAGCCTGCTGAATGCAGTGCCCGGGGTGACCTGCAAGTCACCCGGCGGCGCATTCTATGCGTGGCCGAACGTGACCGAAGCCTGCCGTCTGACCGGCTGCAAGGATTCGGAAGAATTCCGCAAGCGCCTGCTGAACGAGGCGGGCGTGGCGGCACTGGCGGACATTCACTTCGGCCCGCGCGCCGAGGGCGAGGGCCAGCATATCCGGCTGTCGTATGCGGCGTCGGACGAGGCGATTCGTGAAGGGGTGGGGCGGATTGATGCGTTTGTACGAAAGAACACGCGCTGATTCGACGCCGTCTGAACACGCTCTGCCCCGGGCTGTACCGGGGTAGAGCCGGGGTAGAGCCGGGGTAGAGCCGGGGGCGACAGTCACTCCCCCTCAGGCGCGTACCTGCCCGTTTATCTGCAACAAGGCAGCAGGCACCAAGCCGCCAGAGCGGCTACTGCCTGCCGCACTTACTTCGGTAGGTTCGGCCAGGCCAGCGTGCCGGTCGCTTCGATGAACACCATCGTGTCATCGCTGCAATCGGCGCAATCATTCAGCACTGCGGCTGCACGTGCGCGCAACTTTTCCACTAGAAATTCAAAGAAAACCTGGGTGCGGCGTGGCAGGTACTTGCGGCTCGGTACCGCTGCATAGAGGGTCAGGTGTCCGGCGATCCAGGGCGCCAGCACCCTGACCAGCTCGCCGCGCATCAGATGCGGCGCCACCAGATCGATCGGCGCCGAGGTGATGCCGACACCGTCAAGCGCAGCCTGCAGCAGGGTCGCCGTGTGATTCGCCCACAGCACCGGCTTGATCGCCACCTCGACCGGCTGGTCGGGATCCCGTGCGCACCAGAGCTTCCATGTTTTCACGCGAGTGCCGAGCGGCTTGAGGCGCAGGCAATCATGCTCGCTGAGATCGTCGATCTTTTCCGGGATACCGCGTCGACGAAGATAATCCGGCGACGCGACCAGCACCGCCTGCGATTCCAGGATTTTTCGCGCGATCACATTCGCATCGTAGCGGTCGTCGGCCGACAGCAGCGTCAGATCGTAATCTTCGATCGGAGGATCTTTCGGCGACCAGACATCGAGATCGATCGTGATCTCCGGATGGCGATCGCGGAATTCCTTCAGCACTGGCGCAATGTGGTAGCTGGCCAGCACTGGCGGGGCTTGCACACGCAGCACGCCGGATAAATCGGTGCTGGACTGCCCCGCCAGTGCGTCGGCCTCGTCCACGTCCTGCAGTATCTGGCGTACACGCTGCAGATAAAGATCACCCGCCTCCGTCAAGGCCAGTCGCCGGGTCGATCTTTGCAGCAGCCGGGTTCCGAGGTGCTCTTCCAGGTCCGCCACCAGACGCGTGACCGCCGCAGGCGACAAATCGAGTGTGCGAGCGGCGCCCGCAAAGCTCCCCTCGTCCACCACTTCTGTAAAAACCCGCATCGAGAGCAGACGGTCCATGTTCAGGCCTCATGATCAATATCGATTATTCCAATTATGGGAATAATAGCTTGCTGTTTCGGTGGTTTTTCTACTTTCCTTGAAATTATAAAGTTCAGCCATCGAAGCAAGCCCCTCCGGATTCAGCTTCGACGCGGTCAACCAAGCTAACGACGCGGCCGTACCGCATTCCCTCACGATAAAAGGACTGAATCATGAAAAATACGAACTTCTCCCTGCTCACCCTGGCTGGCCTGCTGCTCTCCGCCACGATCGCCCAAGCTGCCGACGCGCCGTCAGTCAAAACCCGCCAGCAAGTCATCGCCGAGCTCGTCGAAGCGCAACGCACTGGCGACCTGCCGGCCGGTGGCATCTTCGCCGGCAATAAGCTGAACGAAGTACAGGCTTACCGTTATCCTGCGGTGGCGGCTGCACCGGGCAAAACGCGCGAGCAAGTGCAGGCCGAGCTCGTCGAAGCGCAACGCACCGGCGACCTGCCGGCCGGTGGCATCTTCGCCGGCAACCCGATGAACGCCGTGCAGCCGCATCGCTATCCGCAGGCGGCGGTCGCACCGGGCAAGACCCGCGAGCAAGTGCGTGCGGAACTGGCTGCCGCACAGCGTAGCGGTGACCTGCCCGCCGGCGGCATCTTCGCTGGCAATAAACTGAATGAAGTGCAGCCGCACCGCTACGCGAAGTTGACCCCGCAGCACTCTGTGCAGTAAGAAGTCGTTCGATGCACAGCCGCGCGCCCGGCGCGCGCGGCTGTGCCGGGTGATAGTACAACCCATCAAGCCTAACGGAGGACACGATGATCACGATTCGCAGAGCGGAAGAGCGCGGGCGCAGCACCTACGGAGGATGGCTGCGCAGCGCGCACACCTTTTCTTTTGGCGACTACTTCGACCTGCGCCATCAGGGCCATGGCAACCTGCGCGTCATCAATGACGACACCGTCGCACCCGCGCGTGGCTTTGGTACCCATGGTCATCGGGACATGGAAATTGTCAGCTATGTGCTCGAAGGCGAGCTGGCGCACAAGGACAGCATGGGCAACGGCGAGGCCGGTGGCACCAGCAGCGGCATCGTGCGGCCCGGCGACGTGCAGCGCATGAGCGCCGGAACGGGCGTCATGCACAGCGAGTTCAACCACTCGCAAGACCAGCCGGTGCACTTCCTGCAGATCTGGATACTTCCGAAGTTCCGGGGAATCCGTCCCGGCTACGAGCAAAAGCACTTTCCTGTTCAGGAGCGCCGTGGCCGGCTGCGCCTGATCGTGTCGCCCGATGGGGCCGATGGCTCCGTCAGCATGAATGCCGATGCACGCATTGAGGCCGGCCTGCTCGATGGTGAGGAAGCCGTGCTGCAGGCGCTCGATACCACGCGCCTGACCTATGTTCATCTCGCGCGGGGCCAGCTCACCGTGAATGGACAGGTTTTGCGGGAAGGCGACGGCGCCCTGCTGGAGGACGAGTCGCAGCTTCATCTGGGCGGTGGCCGAGGTGCAGAAGTCCTCGTGTTTGACTTGAAGCGCGACTAGCGACTGATAAAAATGATCCATCGCGACCCAGGCGCATGACGATGAACGACATCTGCCGCATACTCATGTCGCCCGTCGCCCGCCCCATCCTGCGCTACCACCTCCCTTCACCAATCTAAAAGATCCTCCCCCGTCGCCTGCCCTAGAATGCCTCGAAGCCCGCATGAACAGGGCGCCACAATGAGGGGACAGCGATGACCGATTCCAAGCCCAGGCTGCGCTCGCGCGCCTGGTTCGACAATCAAGACAATCCCGGCATGACCGCGCTCTATCTGGAGCGCTGCATGAACTACGGCCTGACGCTGGAGGAGCTGCGCGACAGCGGCAAGCCCATCATCGGCATCGCGCAGACTGGCAGTGACCTGTCGCCCTGCAACCGTCATCACATCGAGCTCGCGGTGCGCGTGAAAGAAGGTATTCGCGATGCGGGTGGCATACCCATCGAATTTCCGGTTCACCCGATTCAGGAAACGACCAAGCGGCCGACCGCCGCGCTGGATCGCAACCTGACGTATCTCGGGCTGGTCGAGGTGCTGTACGGCTATCCGCTCGATGGCGTGGTGCTGACCACCGGCTGCGACAAGACCACGCCGGCCATGCTGATGGGCGCGGCCACGGTCGACATTCCGGCCATCGTGCTGTCCGGCGGACCGATGCTGAACGGCTGGTTCAAGGGCGAGCGCGCCGGCTCCGGCACCGTGGTCTGGCATGCGCGCGCCGAGATGGCGGCGGGGCGCATCGACTATGACGAATTCCTGAAGATGGTCGCCAGTTCCGCGCCGTCGGTCGGCCACTGCAACAGCATGGGCACGGCGCTGTCGATGAACAGCCTGGCCGAAGGCCTCGGCATGACGCTGCCCGGCTGCGCGGCAATTCCCGCGCCTTACCGCGAGCGCCCGCAGATGGCTTATGAGACCGGCCGCCGCATCGTCGACATGGTGCGTGAAGACCTGAAGCCGTCGCAGATCATGACGCGCGAAGCCTTCGAGAATGCGATCGTGCTGGCTTCCGCAATCGGTGGCTCGACCAACTGCCCGCCGCACATCAATGCGATTGCGCGTCACATCGGGGTCGAACTCGAAATTCAGGACTGGGACCGTATCGGCTACCAGATTCCGTTGCTGGTGAACTGCATGCCGGCCGGCGAATACCTTGGCGAAGAATTCCATCGCGCCGGCGGCGTGCCAGCGGTGCTGCATGAACTGCTGAAGGCCGGCAAGCTGCATGCGGACGCGCTGACGGTGTCGGGTCGCACGATCGGTGAGCACTGCGCCGACGCAAAGACCTCCGATACCCGCGTGATCCGCACCTACGACAATCCGCTGCAGGCCGAGTCCGGTTTCGCGGTCCTGTCGGGCAATCTGTTCGATGCGGCGATCATGAAGACTTCGGTGATCTCGCCGGCCTTCCGCAAGCGCTATCTCGAGCGCCCCGAGGATCCGGGTGCATTCGAGGGCAAGGCGATCGTCTTTGAAGGTACTGAGGATTATCACGATCGGATCAATGATCCATCGCTCGGCATCGATGCCGATTCCATCCTGTTCATCCGCGGTGTCGGTCCGGTCGGTTATCCGGGCGCGGCTGAAGTGGTCAACATGCTGCCGCCGGATGCGCTGGTTCGGCAGGGCATCAGCGTGCTGCCTTGTGTCGGCGACGGCCGCCAGTCCGGTACGTCAGGCAGCCCGTCGGTGCTGAATGCCTCGCCGGAAGCCGCCGTCGGCGGTGGACTGGCCTTCGTGCAGACTGGCGACCGCGTGCGCTTCGATTTGAACAAGCGTACCGCTAACATGCTGATCAGCGACGAGGAACTGGCGCGCCGCAAGGCCGCCTGGCAGCCGCCGAAGCTGGTCAACCAGACGCCGTGGCAGGCCATCCATCGCCAGTATGTCGGTCAGCTGCATACCGGCGGCTGCCTCGACTTCGCGGTCGACTTCCAGAAGGTCGCGGCGACCCATGGTGTGCCACGCGATAACCACTGACATCCACTTACGCAAGGCAGGAGACGACAGATGACGCAACAGACCAACAAGGTGGCGCTGGTCACCGGCGCCGGCACGGGTATCGGCAAGGCGGCAGCGCGCGCGCTGCTGAAGGCAGGCTTTCGGGTAGTGCTGACCGGGCGCAGCCTGGACACGCTGACCGCAGCGATCAAGGACATCGGCGGTGATGACAGCAACACCCTCGCGGTGTCTTGCGATGTCGGTGATCCGGACAGCGTGCAGCAGCTGTTCGAGGCAACGAAGCAGAAATTCGGTCGCCTCGATGTGCTGTTCAACAATGCTGGTACCGGTGCGCCGCCGGTGCCGATGGAGACGCTCACCTATGCGCAGTGGAAGGCCGTGGTCGACACCAACCTGACCGGACCCTTCCTGTGCGCGCAGCAGGCCATGAAGATGATGAAAGAGCAGAGCCCGCAGGGCGGCCGCATCATCAACAACGGCTCGATCTCGGCCTATACGCCACGCCCGATGTCGGCCCCCTACACCGCGACCAAGCATGCGATCTCGGGCCTGACGAAGTCGATCGCGCTTGACGGCCGCGCCTTCAACATCGCCTGCGGCCAGATCGACATCGGCAATGCCGCCACCGAGATGACCGACCGCATGGCGGCCGGCATCATCCAGGCCGACGGCTCGATGAAGGTCGAACCGCGCATGGACGTGAATCATGTCGGCGATGCGGTAGCGCAGATGGCCAGCCTGCCGCTGGAGAGCAACATCCTGTTCATGACCATCATGGCGACGAACATGCCCTACGTCGGTCGGGGCTGAGCGTAAAGCCTGGCGGGAGTGCTTGCCGGGTCAGGCGCCCAGCAGCCTTCTCGCCAGCAGGGACTGCATATCACGGCGTCCGTCGGCGATCAGGTAAACAACGACCTGTCGACCCAGGGTGCGGTAGATCAGGCGATAGGGTTTGAAGGTGGTCTGCCGGTACTCTTTGATGCCCAGTCTGAGCAGCTCCTTTGGATAATTGCCACGCTCAGGGAAAGTGGACAAGCCGGCAACCACGTCCATCAGCTTGTCGAGGACGTGGTTCGCATTGCTCACACAGTCGAATTCAGCGGTGTAGACTTGAGATGAGTAGCGCACAGCCGTGCTCCGCGATGAATAAGGACTGAATTTTAAAGGACTCATTGCAAGGCGAATCTCGGTAGGGTGCGGTGCTTCCCCCAGCGGCATGTACTTCACCCTGCAGCCACGCCCGGCGCTCGCCGGGGCGAGCGACCAAGCCGCCACCGCGGTCTCGCCGACCAGCAGCCATTGCCCGCTCGCGGTTCCTTTTAAACGGGGACGCCGCACACGCCGTCCAAGTCCGCGCCCCAGCAAACACCCTACCTGCCACCGATGGCAGGGGCATTCACTCCGGCATGGCGGAACGATGGAAGCTGACGATCCGCCATTGCCCGTCACGCCTTGCGACGGCGATGCTGAGCCGGCCCACGCCTGCGACCGGCTGGCCGTCCACTGTCAATGTCCACTGGTCGTATCCGGTCAGCACGGCACTGTCGGGTGATAGCTCAATCACAGTGACTTCCCCCAGCTGGACGGACAGCGGCGCATATTGGGTAAAGACTGCTTCGAAATATTTTTTGATATTGGCGGACGAATCGACCAGCACTTTCGTGCTTGTGCCGAAAAAACGGGCATCGCTGGCAAAAGTGGCGACGATGCCATCCACATCATGTCGGTTGATTGCATCGACCCACGCATGCGCGGCACTCAGTGCTGCGCTTTGCGAGTCGGCGATAGCGGGTGAAGCCTGCATGATCATGAATTCATCACTGCTCGCAGCATTACTCGCGCACCAGCTCGCGCACGGGAATCACTTTCGCGGCCTTTTTCTTCTCCAGGATCAGCGGCATGCAGCGCTGCTCGTCCTGATAGATCGACACGCAGTCCAGGCACTGGAAGCATTCACGGTAATTGATCTTGCCGGTCGGTTCGATCGCCTGATACTCGCAGCGGTGGCGGCAGCTCTGGCAGGGCGTGCCGCACTCTTTGCGACGCGCGAGCCATGACCAGCGGCGCAGGAAGCCCAGCGAGGCCAGCGCAGCGCCGAGCGGACAGATATAGCGGCAATAACCTCGGTAGATGAACACAGTCAGCGCGAGGCAGGCCGCAGCCCACAGCACGAATGGCCACGAGCGCACGAAGTACAGGCTGATCGCAGTCTTGAATGGCTCGACCTCGACCGTCCAGCTCGCGAGATCGGGCGCGACGAAAACCGCGCCAATGATCACGGCCAGCACGCCATACTTGATCCACTTCAGCCTGGTATCGAGCGCCGCACGCAGCCGCCGCTGACGTACGCCGACGGCATTGGCCACCAGACTGATCAATTCCTGCAGCGCGCCGAACGGACACAGCCAGCCACAGAAGGTGCCGCGTCCCCAGACCAGCAGCGTCGCGCCGACGAACACCCAGAGGATCACGGTCATCGGGTCATTCATCAGGAAGCTCAGGTCGCCCCCGCTGGACAGCGATTCGATCGCGGCGGTGATGTTCACGATGGTCAGTTGTCCCTGCGCATACCAGCCGATGAAGCCGACCGTGAACAGCAGATACAGGGTGCGCAGCATGCGCAGCCAGCGCGCGCTGGCACTGAAGCGTTTCTGCGCAATTAGCGCGATCGTCAACAGCGCGAGCCCGGCAACCAGGATCGCTATGTCAGTGCCGCGCTCCCGCCATTGCGGCAGCCAGTCCGGTTCGCCCGAAGTCTGTAGTGACAACGTGGTGACCGATATAGCGGCAGCGGCAGCTGACGGATTTCCGGCTCGCTCGGGTGCCGCGTCGGCCACGGCGTCGGGCGCAGACCCGGGGGGCGCAGCACTCGTCACACCGGTCAGGGTCCCGGGATCAGCCGCAGATGACGGCACGGCCGTGTTCGCGGCGGTCGAGGATGCTGCCGATCTGGCTTCTGCGGCAGTGCCGCTGGCAGACGCTGCCGTACCGCTGCCGGCCGGCACCGGTGACTTGCCGGCCGCCGATTTTCCGGGCGGATTGAATTGCATGATCCGCGGAGGCGAGGTGACCAGGGTAGTCACACTGATCGCGGGTGGCGGCACCGGGGAGGCGGTGGTGGTGGATTTGCCGGGCGCGCTGCCGGCAGCCTCGGTGCCGCTGCCCGCCTTGTCGCTCTTGTCAGTCTTGTCCGTCGGTGGCGGCTTCGGCGCTTCGGCAGGCACCGACGACTGCAGCGCTGCGGGTGGCAGCGCGGCCGGGGCGCTGGTCTTGCCATTATCCGGCGTGATGCCGGCCAGCTTCAGCCTTGCCAGCGCCACATTCGCCGCCGCACTGAGGATGGTCCGCGTGATCGCCTTGGCAGTAATCGTGCCGGTGTGGATACCGCGCAGATGCGCCGCTTGCTCGCTGTGGCTAGGTGTGTCGTTCGGCTTGCCGACCTCGATCGTATGCCGCAACGACAGTCCGATGTGCTGCTTGATGTATCGGTGCAGCCTGGCGACATCATCGTCACGCACGAACAAGGGCTCTTTTTGCTCGAGCAGTTGCGCGGCGAGAAAGCTGCCGCTCAGGTCCATCACCACCAGAATATTCAGCGGCTTGCCGCTGTAGCCGCGTACCGAGGTCAGGTCATTGGTCTCGAAGGCATAGGCCTTCAGTTCGGGCTTGGCGTCCGGATCGGCGGGATTTTGCAGGTAGAGCGGGTAGACCGGCAGGTCGGACTGGATTTCACCGACCACATAGTCGGATCCGACCATCCTTTCGATGTCTTGCTTCCACAGCGAGCCGGCCAATGCCGGCAGGGACAGACTCGCCAGTGCGAGCACGGCGAGCAGGGATTTCCAGAGACGACAGCGCATTTTTACGTCGGGTTAAGCACGGCTTTGGCAAAAGCCGATGGTATTAAGGAACAGATTTAGGCACGATACCATCCGATCTGGCACAGCCCGGTTTTCAATTTCAAAAGATGGGAGACAAGCATGGAAGTACTGATCACCGGCGGCGCCGGATTCCTGGGCGCGAAGCTGGCGCGCCAGCTGCTCGCGAAAGGCACGCTGGCTGATGCATCCGGCACCCAGCAGCCGATCACGCGACTGACGCTGCTGGACATGGTAGCCGCGCAGGGTTTTGCGGACCCGCGCGTGAACATCGTCACCGGCGACGTGTCGGATGCGGCGACGCTGGCACGTGTGGTGACGCCATCGGTGCAGTCGATCTTCCATCTGGCGGCCGTGGTCAGCGGCGAAGCCGAAGCCGATTTCGAACTCGGCATGCGCATCAACCTGGATTCGACCCGCTTGCTGCTCGAGCAGGCGCGCAAGAACGGCAACCGTCCGCGCGTGGTCTTCACCAGCACGGTGGCCGTGTTCGGCGGTGACATGCCGCCGAAGGTGCTCGACAGCACACCGGCCACGCCGCAGGGTTCGTATGGCACGCAGAAGGCCATGTGTGAGCTGATGGTGTCGGATTTCACGCGCAAGGGTTTCATCGACGGCCGTTCGCTGCGTCTGCCGACCATCAGCGTCCGTCCGGGCAAGGCCAACAAGGCCGCGTCCAGCTTCGCCAGCGGCATCATCCGTGAGCCGCTGAATGGCGTGGTGTCCGAGTGCCCGGTGCCGCCGGACACCAAGGTCTGGGTACTGTCGCCGCGCTGCACGATCAAGAACCTGATTCATGCGCACGAACTGGACGCCGCCGGATTTGCGCGCAAGGGCGCAGTCAACCTGCCGGGCCTGACCACCACCGTCGGCGAGATGGTCGCAGCGATGGGTCGCGTGGCCGGCGCCGACAAGATGGCGCTGGTGCATTGGAAGGAAGACGAGGCCGTCATGAAGCTGGTGCGCACCTGGCCTGGCGATTTCGTCACCGAGCGCGCCGATGCGATGGGCTTCGTGCATGACGCCAGCTTTGATGAAGTCGTGCAGGCGTATATCGCCGAGGAGCTGGACGGGAAGGCGGCTTGATCGCAGGTCGCCGGTTTGGCGGGTGCAGTGCATGCCGGCGATCCGGCGCGGGCCCAATGCCAGTCAGCGATGAGTTTGCCCGTCTGGCATTGAGCAACGCTGGGTCCCAGCGCTAGCTGCTAGCCCAAAAAACGTCATCCCAGCGAAAGCTGGGACCCATCTCCGGCAGAGTCGCTAAGGTCGATCAACCATGGATCCCGGCTTGCGCCGGGATGACGATGTTAAGAACGGACCGCTTTTCAACAGTCATCCCAGCGCTGGCTGCTAGCCCAAAAAACGGTCATCCCAGCGAAAGCTGGGATCCATGGTCACCCAGCTGGCGCAGCAAGTCTTGCCTCACCCCAGCCGGATCAACCGCTTCCCCAGGTTCTCTCCACGATACAGCGACGCAATCGACCCCGGCGCCTGCTCAATACCTTCAAGGATATCTTCCTGATAACGAATCGCTCCCTCGCGCACCCATTTCAGCAGATCGGCACGCGCCGCCGCATAGTGGTCGCGGTGGTCGAGGATCACGAAACCCTGCATGCTGGCGCGCTTGACCAGCAAATGCCGTTCGACGCGCGGACCGGACGGCAGCGGGTCCCAGTTCGCAATCGATGCCGTGCCGCAGATGACGACACGCGCGCCGACCGCGAGGTGTTTCATGACTTCGTCGCTGATACTGCCCGAGGTGTTGTCGAAGTACACGTCGACGCCGCCGGCGCAGGCCTGTGCCAGCTGCGCTGCGAAATCCGGTTGCTTGTAGTCGATCGCTGCGTCATAGCCAAAGCGCTGCAGGCAGAGCTGGCGCTTGGCTTCTCCGCCGGTGATGGCGATGGTCCGGCAGCCTGTCAGCCTTGCGATCTGTCCGACGCAGGAGCCGACCGCGCCGGCACCGGTCGACACCACGATCGTCTGTCCCGGCTTGGGCCGCCCGACCTGCAACAGTCCATAGTGCGCGGTGATGCCGTTGATGCCGAGCACGCCCAGCGCAGTGGAGAGCGGCAAGTCATCGTAGGCGACCCGCTCGTCGATCGCGGCCGGATCGACGGCCGCATAGTCCTGCCAGCCGAACATGCCGGTGACGCGCGTGCCGACCGGCCAGTCCGGATGGGCGGACGCGATGATCTCGCCGGCAGCGAATGAACGCATGACTTCGCCGATGCCGACCGGTGTCGAGTAATTGGCGGCCGCATTCACCCAGCCACGCATGGCCGGTTCGACCGACAGATAGTGATTGCGCACCACGATCTGACCGCTGGCCGGTGTGGGCACCGGACCTTCGACGATGCGGAAATGCGCGGCTTGCGGTATGCCTTCCGGCCGGCTGGCCAGTACGACCTGGCGGTTCACGTTCTCGGACATGTCTCCTCGCTGTTCTGTGTGTTGTGGGGGCGCGCATCGCGAATGTGGCGGCCCTGATGCGAGCGCAGACTATACCAGCGGGTACGTCGGCTATCATGGCTGCATCGCGCGTTCGCGCGCCCGGATGATCGGCCAGGCCAGCATGGATTACGTCGTATCCACATCTGCACACACCGCCCCACCCAAGTCCGCACGCCGTTTGCGGGCTTTGCGCCTTGCCGATGTCGTGGCCACCGTGGCGCGCCGGTTCGCATGCCTTGCGCAGGCAACTCCGTCATGATGGCCTTGCTCGAGGCCTATCGCGCCGGGCTGCTGAAGCGTGCGCACTGGCCGCGCAACATCATCGCCGGACTGGTGGTCGGCGTGGTCGCGCTGCCACTGGCGATGGCATTTGCGATCGCCAGTGGCGCACGGCCGGAGCAGGGCATCTACACGGCCATCATCGGCGGTGCGCTGATTTCCTTGTTTGGCGGCAGCCGCGTGCAGATCGCCGGACCGACCGGCGCGTTCATCGCCATCCTGGCGGGCGTCACCGCGAAATACGGCATCGCCGGACTGCAGGTCGCCACCCTGATGGCCGGCGCCATCATGCTGCTGATGGGACTGGCAAAGATGGGAGGAGTCATCCGCTTCATTCCGACACCGGTCGTGGTGGGCTTCACTGCCGGCATCGGCGTGATCATCTTCGTCGGCCAGTGGAGCGATTTCTTCGGACTGCCCAAACCGGCCGGCGAACATTTTCACGAGAAGTTGTTTCACCTGCTGCAGGCGCTGCCGCAGGCGCATCTGCCGACGCTGGGACTGGCCACGCTGGGGCTGGCGCTGGTGCTGCTTGCGCCACGCGTGAGCTGGCTGGCGCGCGTGCCCGGTCCGCTCGTTGCCATGGTCATGATCACCTTGCTGCAGGCAGTGCTGCAGCTCCCGGGCGTGGCCACCATCGGTTCAGCGTTTGGCGGCATACCGACCGGCTTGCCGGAGTTCGCGCTGCCGCAGCTGTCGCTCGCACAGGTGATCTCGCTGATCGGACCGGCATTCACGATTGCGATGCTGGGTGCGATCGAGGCCTTGCTGTCGGCGGTGGTCGCCGATGGGATGGCGGGTACCCGGCATGATTCGAATCAGGAACTGGTCGGGCAGGGCCTGGCGAACCTGGTCGTCCCCTTGTTCGCCGGCTTCGCTGCGACCGGCGCGATCGCGCGTACCGCAACCAATATCCGTAACGGCGCCAACAGTCCGCTGGCCGGCATCATGCATGCGATCACGCTGGTCGCGGTATTGCTGTTCCTGGCGCCGTTGGCCGCCGATATTCCGCTGGCGGTGCTGGCGGCGATTCTGTTCGTCGTGGCGTGGAACATGAGCGAGGTGCGGCATGTCGTACGGCTGCTGAAGGCCGCGCCGCACGCAGACCGCGTGATCCTGCTGATCACTTTTTTATTGACGGTGTTCGCTGATCTGGTGGTCGCTGTGAACGTCGGTGTTGTGATCGCCATACTGCACTTTCTGCGCCGGATGGCCGGGTCAGTCGAGACGCAGCCCGTCGCCGAGGCCGACCTGCAGATCGTGCTGGCGACGCTGGGGCTGCCGTCCTTGCCGCGCGGGTTGCTGGTTTATGAGATTGCCGGGCCGATGTTCTTTGGCGCGGTGGAAAACTTTGAGCGCGCACTCGCACATACACATGCGCTGCCGCAGGCGCTGGTAATCCGGCTGCGCCATGTGCCTTTCATGGACATGACCGGCATACAGGCGCTTGATGAGGTCACCGGCAAACTGCGCGCTCGCGGTGTCCGGGTGGTGTTGTGCGAGGCGAATGCGCGGGTGAAGGCCAAGCTTGAGCGCGCCGGCGTGATCGGCATGCGGAACGAAGCGCCACCGATCGATGCACACGCCGGCGTGCCGACCGATCCGGCGGCCGGTGCCTATGTCGACACCCTGGACGACGCGCTGGGCGCTTTGTTACGTCACCTGACGCCGTCGCCCGCCATGGCGCGCGGCCGCTCCGCGCCAGCCTGACGCGCGTTTACAGCGACTGCAGGAAAGCCAGCAGGTCGTCGCGCTCCTTGCGCGACAGCTTCGCAAACAGATCGCGCGAGGGCTGCGCTTCGCCACCATGCCATACGATCGCCTCGAGCAGGTTGCGCGCGCGGCCGTCGTGCAGGAAGCTGGTGCTGCCATTGACCTGCTTGGACAGTCCGATGCCCCACAGCGGTGGGGTACGCCAGTCCTGAGCACCCGCCTGATAATCCGGCCGGCCGTCGGCCAGGTCCGGACCCATGTCATGCAGCAGCAGGTCCGTGTACGGGCGTATCGTTTTGTCGCCCAGCTGGGGCAGACGCGGGAAACTGGCGGTCTTCAGTTCCGACACATGGCATTCCACGCACTTCACGGTCGCAAACAATTTCTCGCCGCGCTGCACCGCCGGATTGTCGCGGTCGCGCTGTACTGGTGCGTCCAGTCCCAAGATCCAGAAGGAGATGGCCTCCCATAACTCGGGCCGCAGGTCTGGCTTGGTGTGATGCCTTTGCTCGGCGCATTCTTTCTGAATCGGCGGACAATTTTGCTGCGGATACAGCGACGACGTGACACCGATATCGCTGAGGAATGCGCCCGCAATCTGTTGCTGCAGACTGGGCTGATTGGCCTTCCAGCCGAAGCGGCCGAGCGCCGTCTTGTCGTTGATGTCGTCGCGTACGTAGTTTGGCCGGCCGTTCAGTCCCTGAGCCTTTTGCAGCGCGGCCAGTGCGAGGATCTCTGTTTCGCTGACAGCCTCGAGATAGCCGAGGCCGTAGATCGCCTGCGTATTCCGCAGCGACATCATCACGCCTTCAGCCAGCGGGCCGAAATTCAGGCTTTCCAGCCGGATCGACGGCTTGCGCAGTTCCACCACCTCGCCGTCGGCCATTTTGAAGCTGGCCGGCAGCCATTCGACGTGCACCTCGGCTTCGCCGGCGCGGCGTTCGTTATCCTTGCTGTTGATGGTGTCGAAAGGCTGGATGTGCAGTCCGTAGTTCGGATCTGGTCTGGGGCCGCCATGTGGATCGGTGCCGGGAATCGACAGCCGCAGCGACTGCTGGAACACCGATTTGCCGCCGCTGGTCTGCATGGCGTGACCGCGGCCGGCCTGGACGTGGCATGCGACGCAGGAGGTCGCCGTGAAGGTCGGCCCCAAGCCCCATTCGGCGCCGCCCGGTCCGGGTTCGGACAGATTCCACCAGGTGGCCATCACATCGTTCGGCACGGCGATCCAGAAGGTATTGAAGACTTTTTCACCGTCACGGAATCGTTGGCGCTGCTCTGGCTGCAGGTTGGGCAGCGGCTGTAGGTAGGCCATGTGCGGCGGGGTTTTGTCAGACGTGGCGGGCACGGGTTGCGTCACCGCGCTGCGATGCAGCGCGCCAAGGCTGAGCAGGAGGCTGACGGCAAGTAGTTTTTTCACGGGACGAAGGGTTCGGAGTCAAGTCCTGCCAAGTGTACCGCTGATTCAAAGCAATGCTATCCGTCAGCAAAAACGCCGGACGCCTTACACGCGCGCAAAAAATCGGTCAGAATGGCGCCATAACGTTATAAACGGCATATCTTAAAATCATGAAATACCAGAGCGCAGACACATTCCTCCAGCAAGTCGCCGACCGGAATCCGGGACAGCCGGAATTTCTTCAGGCGGTGACCGAGGTAGTCGATAGCCTGTGGCCGTTCATTACTGAAAATCCGCGTTATGCGACGCAGGGCTTGCTGGAACGGCTGGTCGAGCCGGAGCGCATCGTGATGTTCCGCGTGTCCTGGGTGGATGATCACGGCGAAGTGCAGGTCAACCGTGGTTACCGGATTCAGCACAGCATGGCGATTGGCCCTTACAAGGGCGGCCTGCGCTTTCATCCGTCGGTCAACTTGTCGGTGCTGAAATTCCTGGCGTTCGAGCAAACCTTCAAGAACGCACTGACGACGCTGCCGATGGGCGGCGGCAAGGGTGGTTCGGACTTCAACCCAAAGGGCAAGAGTGATGGCGAGGTGATGCGCTTCTGCCAGGCCTTCGTCAGCGAATTATTTCGCCATGTCGGCGCGGATACGGATGTGCCGGCCGGTGATATCGGCGTTGGCGGCCGCGAGGTGGGTTACATGGCCGGCATGATCAAGAAGCTGTCGAACCGCGCTGATTGCGTATTCACCGGCAAGGGCCTGAGCTTTGGCGGTTCGCTGGTGCGGCCGGAGGCGACGGGCTATGGCGTCGTTTACTTCGCCGAGGAAATGCTGAAGACGCGCGCGCTATCGTTCGAGGGCATGCGTGTGGCCGTGTCCGGCTCCGGCAACGTGGCGCAGTATGCAGTCGAAAAGGCGATGACGATGGATGCGAAGGTGGTCACCGTCTCCGACTCCGGCGGCACGGTGGTCGATGAGACCGGCTTCACCACCGACAAGCTGGCGCTACTGATGGACATCAAGAACAACCGGCACGGTCGCGTCAGCGAGTATGCGCAGGCGATCGGCGCGCGCTTCGAGCCGGGCAAGCGGCCCTGGCATGTGCCGGTCGACATCGCGCTGCCCTGTGCGACGCAGAATGAACTGGATGCGGAGGACGCAGCGACACTGATACGCAATGGCGTCAAGTGCGTGGCCGAAGGCGCGAACATGCCGTCGACGATCGAGGCAGTCAAGGCCTTCGAGGCAGCCGGTGTGCTGTATGCGCCAGGCAAGGCCAGCAATGCCGGTGGTGTGGCGACTTCGGGACTGGAAATGAGTCAGAACGCACTACGGCTGTCATGGACCCGCGCCGAGGTCGATGCAAAGCTGCGCCAGATCATGCGCGGTATCCATACCGCCTGTCTGCAATACGGTAAACGCGACGATGGCTCGGTCAGCTATGTCGCCGGCGCGAATATCACGGGCTTTGTCAAAGTGGCCGATGCGATGCTGGCGCAGGGGGTGATCTGACCCGGCCGAGGCAAGCAGGCTGAGAGTCGGTTGCATCGCTGGAGCATGCTCAAAAGTACATTGGCCGATACGTCCCATGACCGGGCCTGAGAAGGTTTGGTCTGATAATTTCTGAAGCCACAAGGCACCACCTGTCTGCTCGATGGAGCACACTCCGGAACAGCCTTTCTTTGGTTCGAGCCTGCTGTTCCTCACGCTGTCCGGCGTCCCGACACCGCCGCTGCAGAATCTGCGGATACATCCGGTACTCGGCTTTCTCGCGGTCGGTATCCTGCTTGGCCCGCATGCGGTCGGCGGATGGGCGCAGCAAGTGCCGTGGCTGTCGGCCTTTACCTTCGCCGACCTCGATGCAATTCAGGGATATGCCGAGCTGTGCATCGTGTTCCTGATGTTACTGATCGGGCAGGAACTGTGCGTGCAGCTGCTGTGGTCGATCCGGCGCTGGGTGTTCATTGGCAGATCCGCGCAGGTGTTGCTGATAGCGATCTTCATCGGCCTGAGCGCCTGGGCATTCGGCAATTCCGTCGAGGCCTCGGTCATCCTCAGGCTGGTGCTGTCGCTGTCATCCACCGCGATGGTGATGCAGCTGCTCACGCAGCGTAACGGCCTGGTCACACGCGAGGGGAGGTCGATCTTTGCGGTATTGATGTTCCAGAATTTTGCAGTGATTCCGCTGCTGATCCTGATGGAGATACTTGGCAAGGATGCCTCCGGCAGCTTCCTGCCGGTGCTCGGCATCACGCTGCTGAACTCGGTGTTGGCGATTGGCGTGATTTACGTGCTGGGCAGTCGCTACATCGGGTCGGTGTCCCATGTGTTTGCCCATCGCCGTCAACCAGAGGTGTTCGTGGCGCTGACGCTCCTGGTCACGCTCGGCATAGCGTGGTTGACTGCTGCGGCCGGGTTGTCGCTGGCGCTGGGTACTTTCCTCGCCGGCGTGCTGATGGGTCTGTTTTTCATGTCGGTCGGCATGGGCATCGACATCAACCAGATCGTGCAGCACAGCGCGCTGATCCTGCTGTCCGCACTCGGCCTGATACTGATCAAGGTATTAATGGTCGGCGGCCTGTTCCGGGTCGGCGGGCTGCGTTTCGGCGAGGCGGTCGAGCGTGGCCTGCTGCTGAGTCAGGGGGTGAGTTTGCTTTCGTCATCGTCCGCTTTGCGCTGTCGATCGGCCTCCTGCCGACCACGACCGCGCAGTGCAGGCTGCTGACACCGGCTGCGGCGCGCGGCGGCGGCAGGCTGTGGCGGCGGCTCGAGCGCAGTCCGGTCGCACCTGCCGACGGGGTGGTCAGCCTGCCGGAATCAACGCGAGGGCATCTGGTGATCGCCGGATTCGGGCGCGTCGGCATGCCAGTCTTTTATGGCAATGCCGCGCGTCCTGAACTGCTGAACAGGCTACACATCAGAGATGCGGTCGCGCTGTTCATCACGATTGATCAGCCGGCGGCTGCCATGCACACACTGCTGAGCGCGCGGGCAGCCCATCCGAAGCTGCCTATCGACGTGCGCTCGATGGACGAGAGCCGCGCGCACGAACTGCGCGCCGCCAGTGCGACGGCGGTGATCCCCGGGATCCTCGAGGCCAGCCTGCAGCGCTTGCGCTGGCCTCGACCTGCATGGATGACCATGCGGTGGCGCAGGCGATCAGTGGGGAGCGTAATACGCGAATTTAAGCAGATTTTTTCAAAGCCAAATTTTTGAACGCGCCAATTTACTGCCTTCCAAGCTATTGTATTTAATACGAAATTAAAAAAATCTTGATGATTTCCATGATCGTCAATAAGCTCGGAAGCTAATGCGAATTGTTATTCGGGCTCCTATTGGTCAAAATCAATGCGCTCAATCCGAATTGTTTGACTGCCAACAAGCATATACGAGACAGTATGCTCACATAAATTGTAAAAATTACATCATTTTGATAAAAATGATGGTTTTGGCTTTCGCGATAGCCGGACGCTGTTCAGTTGTTGATCAACCGGGTGTCAGAATCAAGCAGCGGCTTCTCTCAAACCCGACCGAAATGGCACTGTTGTGAATCTTGTGCGTCAGCGCCTGACCGTTACCTGCGAAGCGTGTTGCGCTTTTTGGGTTTAGTTTGTTCTGCTGGTGCCGCATGATTTTTCGGGCGAGATTCAAAGCCGGTTGGAATGACAATTCGTAGGCATTACTAATCGGCTTTTGCAGATATAAAGAAAAATTAACCGCAAGGCAAAGGGGAAACCATGGCAAACGTAACTGTAACGACCAACAGCTCGCTGGAAAATCGCGAAACCATGAGGGATTACCTTGAAATGCTGGACGTCTCCGGCATCCCGCCAATGACAGTAAGCTACTATCTCAACGAAGTAGTGCTGAAGTCGTATGCAGCCATAAATAATTACGTCAATGACCAAATAGTCAATGCCTATGTCTCGGATTACATAACCCCATCTACCTGGGATATCGAGACCTTCAATTTGTCAATCCGTTACGCTGGTTATTTCTCTCCCGGATACTCGAATGTCAGCGAAATTTATGTTTTGGATAAATTTTATGGAAATTTTTTCTCCGTTGACGGAAACTTCAATTATTCAGGTATCCCGATATTCGTCGATTCCAATAGTGGCAGCAAGATTACTTCACTTGGTATTGCAACCTATCTCACGGATATAGCGCCTGGTTTCCTCGCTACATCGCTCTTCGACTTTGATTTGACTAAAAGCCAAGGTTTTTTTTCAGGCCCAATGTATTCGTATACCGAGACAATAGACTTTACCGAGGATTACCGCTTAAAAGTCACCTATGAGCTTTCCGGTGGAGCGTCGATCAATCCTGGCCTGACGACCACCGCGAGCGCCTACGCGGTCAAGGTAAATGCGGTCAAATTCGAGTACATCATGCCCACAGGTGTTGATGAATTCCGATTGGTATTTCCCGTTCAAATGGACGGTGCCGCTTTGAGCCTGGACTCTCAAGACCAGTTGAAAGGCGCTGACATCTTTCAGATTAATGGATATGGCGCTGCACCGATAAATACCTTTGGCGGGAACGATACGATTTATACCGGGCATGGTGACAACGAAATCGACGGCGGTGCAGGCAGTGATACAGTCATTTTTTCAGGCTCGAGATTTCAATATGTCTGGGAGTTGGACGGGGACAGCCTCTTGATGACGGATAAGACCGGCACCGACGGCTCAGACCGCCTCATAAGCATTGAATATCTCCAGTTTTCGGATGGTGCGATGGCAGTAAAAGATTTCCTTCCTGCCAAAGTACAGCTGGTATATGACTCAGGCTATGCCGGTTCGGGCTTTGGAATTTATCTAAATGAAAAAGGCAAAGTTGTCATCGATGTCAAAGGTCTTCAGGCCGGCGCTTACGGAAATCAGCCACGTGAATTGAAACTTGCAACTGGCAAGGATTTTTCCCTGAAAGGTGTGTTGTCTGCCGACCTGTTGGTGTTCGAGGACGGATCATTCGGAATCGTCTCTCGTCTCGCCACTGGGTGGCGTGAACAAAAATTCAACCTGAGCGGACTCGGGACGGGCTTGCCTGTGAAACTCAGTGCGACGCAGCTGCTTTCCAAAGAGCTGCAGTTCGGCAAAGATATCGACGGCAATGGGAACATAGGTGACACTGCGGTACTCGCTTTTGAAACCGACGGGTACCTGACGGACGGGCAAGCGCTGGGCGTGTACCAGACGAGCCAGGGTTTTTTTGCGATTGATAGTTCTGACTTGATCCCGGTATCGAACCTGACTGAGAATGCTACCTTCCTTCTCAAAGGTAAAAAAGCTTTCACCCTAAAGCTGGGACAACAGGTAATTGGCATGGCTGAAAAAGGCAGCGGAAACCTCGAGCTGTTGTTCAAGACGGGTGATGTTTTCTCTGTCCAGACTGTCGACGCTACCACCGGTCTGCTCATTGGCAAACCAGTCAAATTGAAGCTAGATTCACCCGAGATGATGAATCGTGAGCAATTCTACCAACTCGATCTCAACGAAAGCGGTACCGTCGAAATTACCGGCATATCGCCAGGCGGATGGGATTTTATTTGACTTGCGCTTGAGTAATCAGATTAATTCAATACTCATTATCTCTCGACATCCACGCCCGCGACCATGTTTGCTTCGGTCGAAGTCCCTGACTTTGCGCGGCGCTTCGAATGGAGCACAGTTGTCTGTTGTTGCCCAGTGGCTCGGTACCGGGACATCAAACAGCACCGGGTGTGAACCAGCGATTCGCCATTGCGGGACGCGGTAGGTGCTTCCTCAAAGTCACGCACCGCGACTTGCGGTGCGTGACGCCCGGACTGATCGCTTCCATTGAAACAGAAAGTCATCCAGCTTAGTCGTCGCTACCTGCCGGATGTTTTCGTTTGATGACATTTCCTTTTCGGCAAGCCCGCTGTTCATCACTATGGACCAGCCGGCGGCTGCCATGCACACACTGCTGAGCGCGCGGGCAGCCCATCCGAAGCTGCCTATCGACGTGCGCTCGATGGACGAGAGCGACGCGCACGAACTGCGCACCGCCGGTGCGACGGCGGTGATCCCCGAGACCCTCGAGGCCAGCTGGCAGCGCTTGCGCTGGCCTCGACCTGCATGGATGACCATGCGGTGGCGCAGGCGATCAGTGGGGAGCGTAATGCGAGGATCTGAGCGGCGCCGCTCCTGACTCAGTCGGGATGCGCTGGGTGAGTACCGCTGTCCGTGTGCGACCAAGATCAGCAACGCGATGCTGGCACCGGGATGCAGGGGGGAGCGGTTAATCCCGGATCGTTGGCACGCTCCGCGATGTATTATCGGTGGGGAATGCTTGAAAATATCTTTGCGTAACTCCTGCAACATAACCCCACGCCGAAAGTATCGTGTCCGCTCGATGGATTGGCGCACTCTGCCACGTTGCCGCCAGCTAGTCAGTTGGTGGAATCATGCCACTCAGGCATAAGCGAACATCGGAACATCTTTTGTATAAATCCACGGACTGTGGCGTCACTGTATACGCGGAGCACATTCGTGGGAGATTCGTCACTTTCCTCCCGGTCATTCACGGCACTCTTGCGGTCGAATCGTTACCGATAGACACATCTTCAAGTCGATAAGCATCTGCCAACGATTCTCCAGATCTAAAAAGGAAAACCTCATGGACCGTATCAGTTCATCGATTCATCCGATTCCGCAAAATATTGCAGCCACTGAATTGCAAAACCCGGGCGGCGCTGCAGCATCATCGATGCCGCCAGTACGCGGTCCGCTGCCCTACACGAAGGCGGAATATGACAATTTGCTAGTCATAGAAAAAACTCCGGGATTGAATTTTTTAATTCTTGGTGAGTTTCAGGATTCAGGTGACCGTGGATCGCAAGAATTCAGGGAGCGCGTGTCGGGTGTCGTTTCCGAATGCATTTATCGCGGTGAATGGGAGGCTTTGAAGTATTTTTCAGAAAAAACAGGGATTGACCTGAATAAGTATGTTCTCAGACAGCATAAAGCTAAATTTGAACAAGCTCACACGATGAATCTGGCCGAAGCCTGCAGCATTTTTCCGGGAATGAAATATGAACTAACGTGGATAGATGGTGAGCGAGAGGCCGCCGCGCATTGGCTGAGCCTTGTAAAAAATGGCAACGTGGAATCCGTCTATATTGGCGCTCACGGACCAGTGGAAGTATCAGGTGCATTCCTTTTTCCGGTCGTGGGAAAACTGACCGGGACCTTGGTGTTAAATGATATTCAGATAAACGCAGAAGAAGAAGTGATTCTGGCTGAATCGGTAGCAAACTCAACCAGCTTGAATCTCCTTTGCCTGATGAACGTTCAATTCGGGAACGGCCAAGGCGCATTGCTTGTCGAGGCGATGAAGCAAAACCATTCGGTTACGAAGTTCTTTGTCAATTACACCCCGCTTCCTCCTGCAAGTCCGGTCAGCGGTTACCCGCCGGTTCTTGCCCATAACACCCGACTGGAAAGTCTCAAAATTAGTTTTTCCAGATTGTCCGACGAAGCTGCGACCAATGAAGTTGATGCATTGCTTGCAGGAGTGAAGGAAAGCAAGTCGCTCCGCAATGTGAGTGTTCATTGCCTGATTAACGGATTTTTGGACGATTTGCCAAGCCTGAATCGCCTGCTGGAGGCAAACACTGAACTGGAGAGCCTTGAGCTGGGTTTCGACTTTCAGAACGACGCGCCGTATCAGAGTATTGCAAAATCACTCGAAAAAAATACCCATTTGATTGAATTCTCCGTGGGTAGTGAGTGGAATCGACCTCTCAGCTTTCGCAAATCCGTGCAAGCCACGCTCGACCGCAACAGGGCAATCGTCGATATGGAAAAGATGCGCATTGCCGGCATGGCCTTCGATCCTGACGGCACGATGAGCTTCGCTGACTCTGGCTCCGTCATAGCGCGCTATATTCTTCAGAACTCATCGACGATCGAGGAATTCGCCGACACGATGGCTGCCGTCGAGCTGTCAATGAAAGAGCTCGGAAAACAGGTAATGAACACACCGACGCCTGCTTTCGCATCTGGCGGCATCGCCCTGACAACCGATTCGACATCTTCGATATCCGCGACCGCGACCGCGACCACGACCACTACCACCGATACCGATATCAGTATTTCGCCCCCGGCTTCTTCTTGATCAGTGGGGTGCGGCCAGCGGGTGCCGGATTCGGAATGGTGATTCGTGGCATTTCCCGCAAATGAACTGAAGCGCCGCTCATCAACGATCTTTATGAAGGCAGGTACGATCGCCAACGCGTCGCTGGTGTAACGGCCTGGACAGCTATCGATAAACCGCGTGATCGATGGCGTGCATCCTCGATGCGTCGTCGGTAGACGAGGGGTACTAGTATCTTTGCGTCATTCCGAAAACAGGAAGTCTTTCCGAACGTAAAGCGCCGGTTCGGTCGATTGGTGCATTCTTCCTCGGCGCAGTCAACTTCTCAGCCACTGAAGTACGTCATTCTGGCAAAGCCAGACGTCGCAGGATCTGATGCACAAGCCCCAGGCGTGTGGCGCAAGTGACGCAGTGAAGCCCGTTTTTGACGTACGCGCACGCTTACTTCAGGTCAGTCATGACACCTTTCCGATCGATCCGTTACTGACCGAAAGGTTTTCAGCTCTTCATAGCCAGCCTTGTTCGCGAATTTTCAGATATCAAAGGAGAGCATTATGGATCGAACCAATTCGTCGATTCATTCGACCTCTCAAAATACCACCGGCACTGAAACGCCAGGGAGCAACAGAAGCCGGGCGTCCTGGAGGCCAACGGTGCACGGACCTTTGCCATACACAGAGCGAGAGTATTTAAGGCAATTCGACGAAAGCCCGGCCATGGATTTTTTAATTCTCGGGTCACTTCCGGTTCGGCGGACATTTGATGGTTCCGACCGAACGTCCTCAGATCGTTTGAAATTTTCCGCAGTGGCATCCGAATGCATTCGTCTCGGTGAATGGGACGCTTTAAGGCAGCTTGCAGAAGAGACCGGTGTTGACTTGAATAAACTTGTTTTGCATGTGGATGAAGAAAATTTAACGCAGGCTCACGCACAAAAACTGTATGAAGCATGCAGTATCTATCCGGGAATGCAATTCGATCTGAAACTTTACGACGCCGAGCCGGAAACTGCCAGACCGTTGTCTAACTTGATCGCCTGGGGAAAAGTGAGAGACCTCAATATCATGCGAACGCACAGCAGTGTGGAGATGCCGGCAGGCTTTCTGCTATCTGTCGCAGGACAGATCACCGGCGAGCTGAAGCTCAGGGGAGTGGCTTTGAACGCCGACGATGAAGCAATACTCGCTGAATCATTGGCCAATTCCACAAGCCTGGTGAGCTGCAAACTGGATTCGGTTGAATTCAAGGACGGACAAGGCGCATTGCTTGTCGACGGATTGAAGCGCAACTGCTCAATCAGCGATCTGGAGCTGAAAAGCATGATTTATCCCCGATCAATCCTCAGCACCGGCTACCCGCTCTTACTTTCTCATAACACCCATCTGGAAAATCTTCGGATCGGCTACGCTCCGCTATTAAGAGACCACATACATGATGAACTCACTGCGCTGTTCGCGGCGGCAAAGGAAAACAAGACGCTCCACCGGCTCGAAGTCAGCTCTAACTCATCTGGTACTTTGCTGGACACAGCAATCCTGAATAACCTGCTTGAGAAAAATTCCAGCTTGACGGAGCTGCAACTAAATTTCCTTATTTGCTTTGAAGACGTGAAATCTTTAGCGGAATCGCTGAAGAAAAATCGTTCTCTGACGAAGTTGTCCATACCGGAGCATCAGATCACGGATGCATATAATTACGATGACGATATTATCGAAGATTTGCACAGATCTATTCACGAGACTCTGGCGCGTAACAGAAGAATCAACAGTGCTGAAATGATGCGAGCAGCCGGCATGGCTTTTGATCCCGACGGTACAACAGGCTTCACCGACCCGGGTTCAGTGATAGCCCGCCATATACTGGCCAATGCACCGACGGTGGAGGCGTTTGCTGACACGATGGCGGCCATTGAATTGTCGATGAAAGAGCTCGGAAAACAGGCAGCCAGCACGCCGACCCCCACCTCCACGCCTGTCGGCATCACAATGACAACGGATTCGACATCCTCGAACACCGCCACCACCACCACCACTATCACCACTACCACCAGCAACGGTACCGATACCCATCCGCGCGGACCGGCTTCTTCATGATCCGTGCCTCACATTTGACTGATGCGCGCTTGTTGGTGCCGAGGCGGGGAGCAACGTTGGAGCAGGGTGGAACGCAGCTCATCGAGTAACACCGTCCCGTGCGCCTGACGTATCCGGGCTGTCCCTTCGGTACATATAGCGGCCCGACGCCAGCTTTTGCGATTCGATCCGGCCGGTGTCACCGCTGGATGAGATTGGGATGCAGCTCATCGAGTATCGCCGCCCCGTGCTCGAGCACGAAATAGCGAAAGGCCTCAGCCGACGGTGAATGGTTGCTGCGGTTGAGTGCTACCACGTGCCAGGCACGCGAGATCGGCGTTTCGTCGATGTCGAGCACGGCGAGTTTGCCGTGGGTGACCTCTAGTCCCACCGTGTGCAATGACACGAACGATATGCCCAGGTTGGCCATCACTGCCTGCTTGATGCTTTCGTTCGATGACATCTCCATCGTCACGCGCGGCGTCAGTCCGCGATTTTTCAGGAAGCGCTCCATGATCGCGCGCGTGCCCGAGCCCTGTTCGCGAGAGATCAGTTCGAGTTGATTGAGCACCAGCGGGGAAATGCCTTGTTCGCGCGACAGCGGGTGCTCGGGGCTGGCGATGAAGGCATGCGGATGGGCGGCGAATGCCTCGATGCGCGTATCCATGTCGGCGGGTGTGCGGCCCATGATCGCCAGGTCGATGTCGCCGTCGCGCAGTAGCTCGACCATCTGGTCGCGGTTGCGAACCTCGAGCTTGATCTGCACTCCGAAATGATCATCCCTGAAGCGCGCCAGCAGCTGCGGCAGAAAGTATTTCGCAGTGCTGACCAGCCCGATCTTCAAGGTGCCAAGTTCGGTGCCGCGCAGCTTCGACAGCGTGATCTCGGCATCCCGCAGGTTGCCCGCGATACGCTTTGCGTAGACCAGAAAGTACTCGCCGGCCGTGGTCAGTTCGACCCGGCGTCCGACCCGGGCGAACAGCTCGATGCCGAGGTCGCCTTCCATTTCGCGGATCTGCATCGACACTGCCGGGGCGGTCAGGTTCAGCTCGGTGGCGGCCTTGCCGAAGCTCATATGGCGGGCCGCCGACAGGAAAACCCGCAGCTGCCGCATGCTCAGATTGCGCAAAAGTTTCAAATTTTTCATCGTTTCGATCGATAAGAAAATCTGAACTGTTATGAAATTATTGGTGAATATACCTTAACTAATCATATCTATACATTGCAGTCACGGCTTGAACCAGATCGTTCACTCACCACGGTTCGGGCGGCCAACAGGAGACTGCGATGAACAAACCCGTGGAAGGTCGGATCACCGACATGAAAGAGCGCTACAAGGGTGGCGTGTTGAAGTACCAGCAGATGGGGTACTGGCGGCCGGACTATGAGCCGAAGGACACCGACGTGATCTGCGTATTCCGCATCACCCCGCAGGAGGGCGTCGATCCGGTCGAGGCCGCTGCCGCGGTAGCCGGCGAATCGTCGACCGCGACCTGGACCGTGGTCTGGACCGACCTGCTGACTGCACACGAGAGCTATCAGGCCAAGGCCTACCGTGTGGACCCGGTACCGGGCACCGGCGACGGCTCGGGCAAGGAGGCTCAGTACTTTGCTTACATCGCCTACGACATCATCCTGTTCGAAGAGGGCTCGATCGCGAACATGACCGCGTCCCTGATCGGCAACGTGTTCTCATTCAAGCCGCTGAAGGCGGCCCGGCTGGAGGACATTCGCATCCCGGCCGCTTATGTGAAGACTTTCAAGGGGCCGCCGACCGGCATCATCGTCGAGCGCGAGCGCCTCGACAAATTCGGCCGCCCGCTGCTAGGCGCGACCATGAAGCCCAAGCTCGGCCTGTCTGGCAAGAACTATGGCCGTGTCGTGTATGAAGGATTGACGGGCGGCCTCGACTTCACCAAGGACGACGAGAACATCAACAGCCAGCCGTTCATGCACTGGCGCGACCGCTTCCTGTTCTGCATGGAGGCCGTCAACAAGGCACAGGCCAATACCGGCGAGATCAAGGGCCATTACCTGAATGTGACCGCCGCCGACATGGAAGAGATGTACCGGCGTGCCGAGTTCGCGAAATCGCTGGGATCGAACATCATCATGATCGACCTGATCGTCGGCTGGACCGCGATCCAGTCGATGTCGAACTGGGCCCGCCAGAACGACATGATCCTGCACATGCACCGCGCCGGTCATGGCACCTACACGCGGCAGAAGAACCATGGCGTGTCCTTCCGCGTGATGGCCAAGTGGCTGCGGCTGGCCGGCGTCGACCATCTGCATGCGGGCACGGCGGTGGGCAAGCTCGAGGGTGATCCGATGACGGTGCAGGGCTATTACAACGTCTGCCGCGAGTCGTACAACCCCACCGATCTGTCACGCGGCATCTTCTTCGATCAGGACTGGTGCGATCTGAAGAAGGTCTTGCCAGTGGCTTCGGGCGGCATCCATGTCGGCCAGATGCATCAACTGGTCGACCTGTTCGGCGACGACGTCGTGCTGCAGTTCGGCGGCGGCACCATCGGCCATCCGGGCGGCATACAGGCGGGCGCGATCGCCAACCGTGTCGGCCTCGAGGTGATGATCAAGGCGCGCAATGAAGGCCGCGACATTGTCAACGAAGGCCCGGAGATCCTGCAGAACGCCGCGAAGTGGTGCAAGCCGCTGGCGGTGGCGCTCGATACTTGGAAGGACGTGGCGTTCAATTACACATCGACGGATACGCCGGATTTTGTGGCGACGCCGACCGCGGCTTGATGCCGGTTTGCCGGACGAAGCTCTAAACCGACATCACGGCGAAGGCGAAGTTTCGCCAAAGCCGGGATCCACGGTCGTGAAGCGACCGTGCCAGACCAGCTGAAACGATCAGCACACAGGAGAAACCCATGCGCATCACCCAAGGCCAGTTTTCTTTCCTCCCCGAGCTCACCGATGAGGAAATCCGAGCACAGATTGACTACGCGATCAGCAAGGGCTGGGCGCTGTCGGTCGAGTGGACCGACGACCCGCATCCGCGCAACTGCTACTGGAACATGTGGGGCATACCGATGTTCCAGGTGCGCGACGGCGCCGCAGTGCTGTTCGAGGTGAACGCCTGCCGCGCCGCGAATCCGGAGACATACATCAAGGTGAATGCATTCGACAACACCCGCGGCGTCGAGTCGATGGTGATGAGCTTCATCGTGCAGCGGCCGACCGCCGAGCCGGGCTTCAGCCTGCAGCGCACCGAGGAACAGGGACGCACGATTCGCTATACCACGCACAGTTACGCCACTGCCCGTCCGGCAGGCCAGCGTTACGGTGCTTAAGCTTGACGCCACCTAACGCGCACACGGGAGAGCCGCGATGAACGCCATCACCGACATGCCAGCCGACACTACGACGGTCGACCTGCAGCAGATCCTGCGCGATGCCGACATACAGCCCGTGATCGCGCAGCTCGATGCCGAGCTGGTCGGTCTGGCACCGGTGAAGGCACGCATCCGCGACATCGCCGCTTTCCTGGTCGTGTCGCGGGCACGTGCATCGCTGGGGCTGGATGCCGCCGCGCCTAGCCTGCACATGTGCTTCACCGGCAATCCCGGCACCGGCAAGACCACGGTCGCGCTGCGCATGGCCGAGATCCTGCACCGGCTCGGCTATGTGCGCAGAGGCCATGTGGTGTCGGTCACGCGTGATGATCTGGTCGGCCAGTACATCGGCCACACGGCGCCGAAAACCAAGGAAGTGCTGAAGAAGGCGATGGGCGGCGTGCTGTTCATCGACGAAGCCTACTACCTGTACCGGCCCGAAAACGAGCGCGACTACGGTCAGGAAGCCATCGAGATCCTGCTGCAGGTCATGGAAAACCATCGCGACGATCTGGTCGTGATCCTGGCCGGTTACAAGGACAGGATGGACACGTTCTTCCAGTCGAATCCCGGCATGTCGTCGCGCATCGCGCATCACATCGATTTTCCCGACTACAGCGAGTCCGAGCTGGCGCAGATCGCCTCGACCATGGTCGGCGCGATGAATTACCGGCTTGACGACGAGGCGCGGCAGGCGATCGATGACTACATCACGCTGCGTCGTGCGCAGCCGCATTTCGCCAATGCGCGATCAATACGCAATGCGCTCGACCGCGCCCGGCTGCGCCAGGCCAACCGCATTTTCCACCAGGCGATGCAGGGCCGGCCCGAGGTGAGCGCCGCAGAGTTGTCGACGCTCACCGCTGAGGACATACGCGCATCGCGCGTGTTTGCCGGCGGCCTGAGCAAATAAGAATACACACGCGAGGAGACACGCATGCACCAGGGCCGCACCACCTTATCGAAGTTCCTGATTCAGCAACTCAAGGGCACGCCGGAACAAAACGACCTGGCTGCGCTGCTGGTCGATATCGCCGCCTGTGTGAAGGCGATCTCGGCCATGACGGCCAAGGGTGAGCTCGGCGGCGTGCTGGGCAGCCTCGATGCCGTCAATGTGCAGGGCGAGACGCAGAAGAAACTCGATGTGCTGTCGAACACCGCCTTCGTGAATACCCTCGCCATGGGCGGACTGGTGGCCGGCATTGCCTCGGAAGAGATGGACGAGCCGCAGGAGATTGATCCGCAGGATGGCAGCGGACGCTTCCTTGCGATCTTTGATCCGCTCGACGGTTCGTCCAATATTGATGTCAACGTGTCGGTCGGCTCGATCTTCTCGGTGCTGCGCGCGCCCCAGGGACGCCCGGCAGGCGCGCAGGATTACCTGCGGCCGGGCCGCCACCAGTTGGCCGCAGGCTATGCGATCTACGGTCCGGCGACGATGCTGGTGCTGACCGTCGGCAAGGGCACCCACGGTTTCACGCTCGACCGCGAGGTCGGCAACTTCATCCTCACCCATCCGCACATGAGTGTCCCGGCCGACACCAGCGAATTCGCGATCAATGCCAGCAACGAGCGCTTCTGGGAGCCGCCGGTGCAGCGCTATGTCAGCGAATGCAAGGCGGGCAGCAACGACGTGCGCGGACGTGATTTCAATATGCGCTGGATCGCGAGCATGGTGGCCGAAGTGCATCGCATCCTGATGCGCGGTGGTGTATTCATGTATCCGCGTGACATGAAGGATCCCTCGCGCGCCGGACGCCTGCGCCTGATGTACGAAGCGAATCCGATGAGCTTCGTAGTCGAGCAGGCGGGTGGACTGGGATCGACCGGACGCGCACGCCTGCTCGAACTCGAGCCCTCGGCGATCCATCAGCGCGTGCCGGTGATCCTTGGGTCGCGTAACGAAGTCGAGCGCATTGAGCGATATCACCTTGAGCATGACAGCGGCACCGACGAGGAATACACGTCGCCCTTGTTTCAAGAGCGATCACTGTTTGTGAATTGAGTGGCGCGCGTAGCCCAGTGCCGTCCAACCCTGAATCCCGGAGACCCACGTGTCCGTAAAACATCCCATCGTCGCCATCACCGGCTCGTCTGGCGCCGGCACCACGACGGTCATGAAAAGCTTCCAGCACATCTTCCGTCGCGAAGGCGTCCGTGCGCAGATCCTCGAGGGCGACTCGATGCATCGCTACGACCGGCTCGCGATGCGCGAGGAAATGAAGCGGCAGCAGGCGGCCGACAACCTGGCGTTCAGCCATTTCAGCCCGGATGCCAATCTGCTCGGGGAACTCGCCGACACCTTCCGGCAGTTCGGCCAGACCGGACAGGGGCGTGTGCGCAAATACATTCATGACGACGGCGAAGCGGCCGAGTATGGACAGGCACCGGGGACTTTCACGCCCTGGCGCGAGATGGACGAGGGCGCCGAATTGCTGTTCTACGAGGGCCTGCACGGCGGCTATGTCGGCGATGACGCCGATGTCGCATCGCATGTCGATCTGCTGGTCGGCGTGGTGCCGATCATTAATCTTGAATGGATACAAAAACTGCACAGGGACCAGAACCTGCGCGGCTATTCGCAGGAAGCGGTACTCGACACCATCCTGCGCCGCATGCCGGACTACACCCGCCACATCTGTCCGCAGTTCTCGCGCACGCATGTGAATTTTCAGCGCGTGCCGACGGTCGATACCTCGAACCCGTTCATTGCAAAGGACATACCGAGCGCGGACGAGAGCATGGTGGTGATCCGCTTCGCCAACCCGAAAGGCATCGACTTTCCCTACCTGCTGTCCATGATCGAGCGCTCGTGGATGACGCGCCCGAATACCTTCGTTATCCCCGGCGGCAAGATGGGACTGGCAATGCAACTGATTTTTACACCGATGATCCTGCGCCTGATGGATCGCCGGCGTCGTGCCTGATAAGGAGAACCGCATGGCCCTTGTAATGTATGACCTCGATGGGACGCTGCTCGATACAGCTGCCGAAATTACCGAGGCTGTGAACCGGACGCTGCAGGAATTCGGGCACGAGCTGGTCGACGAAACGCAGGTACGTGACTGGATTGGCCATGGCACCGGCTGGCTGATGAAGACTGCGTGGCTGCACACGCAGGGGCCGCTGGACGCGCCGTGGGACAAGGTGATGGAGCGTTTCGTGCAACACTATGAAGCCACGGCCGGCACTTGCAGCACGATGTTTCCGCATGTGCTGGAGACGCTGCAGCGCACCCGTGACTATGGTGTCAGGCAGGCGATCGTCACCAACAAGGAGCGCCGCTTTACCGAGCGCGTGCTCGAGCGGCACGGGCTGGCCGATGCCTTCGATATCGTCATTTGCGGCGATTCGCTGCCAGTGAAGAAACCGGACCCGGGCGTGATCGACCACTGCCTGGCCCAACTGGGCGCAGCACCCGGTGAGGCACTGTTCATTGGCGACTCCGAGATCGACGTCTCCACAGCGCGCGCTGCCGGCGTCGTCTGCTGGGCGGTCCCCTATGGCTACAACCTCGGCAAGCCGATCGCCGACGCAAAGCCGGACCGGATCGTGCCGGATATACGCGATGTACCGACATTTTTCCGCCATTGAGAGCGTATCTCGTCAGGCCGCTGGCATCTCATGCCTGACGAGAGCCGCTCGAAGAGACTCTGACAGAACGCCACCGACGACGTTACGCCGTCTTGCGGCACGAGTCGGCCGGTGTGCGACGACGCGCCCGTCCATCGACATTCTGTGACAGACACCCAAACCACCAGCGAGGACACCTTATGGCCCTGATCTCATTGCGACAACTGCTCGACCACGCGGCCGAGCATCAGTACGGACTGCCAGCGTTCAACGTCAACAATATGGAGCAGATTCACTCCATCCTGCAGGCGGCTGATGCATGCGACAGCCCGGTGATCCTGCAGGCCTCGGCCGGCGCGCGCAAGTATGCGGGCGAGGCCTTTCTGCGCAAGCTTGTCGAGGCGGCGCTCGAGCAGTATCCGGATATACCGGTTTGCATGCACCAGGATCATGGCGCATCGCCGGCGGTCTGCCAGGGCTCGATCCGCAGCGGCTTCTCCAGCGTGATGATGGACGGCTCACTGAAGGAAGATGCGAAGACGCCCGCCGATTATGACTACAACGTGGCGGTCACGCGGCGGGTGGTCGAGATGGCGCATGCGGTCGGCGTCTCGGTCGAAGGCGAGCTCGGGTGCCTCGGTTCGCTCGAGACCGGGCAGGCGGGCGAGGAGGACGGCGTCGGCGCGGCCGGCACGCTCGACCATGCGCAGTTGCTGACCGATCCCGACGAAGCGGCCGGCTTCGTCGCCGCCACCCAGGTCGATGCGCTGGCGATCGCCATCGGCACCAGCCATGGCGCGTACAAGTTCAGCCGACCGCCGACCGGTGACATTCTCGCGATCGATCGCATCAAGGCGATTCATGCGCGCATCCCGAACACCCATCTGGTCATGCATGGCTCGTCGTCGGTGCCGCAGGAGTATCTGCAGATGATTCGCGACCACGGCGGCGACATCAAGGAGACCTATGGCGTGCCGGTTGCCGAGATCGTCGAAGGCATACGGCATGGCGTGCGGAAGGTGAATATTGACACGGACATCCGTCTGGCAATGACGGCGGCGATGCGCAAGGCGATGGCCGATAAGCCCGAGGAATTCGATCCGCGCGCATTCCTGAAGGCGGCAACCGCCGCAGCCAAAAAAGTCTGTCGCGACCGCTTCGAGGCATTCGGCTCCGCCGGACATGCGTCGAAGATCAAGGCGGTGCCTCTGGATCGCATGGCCGATCGCTACGGCCAGGGCGAGTTGCGCGCCCGGGTGCATGCCGCATGATTATCCCGGGCCGTCATCGCTGCGTGCTGTTCGATGTCGATGGCACGATCGCCGAGACCGAGGGACGCGCGCACCTGCCGGCGTTCAATCGCGCATTCGCTGACAGCGGGCTCGGCTGGCGCTGGAGCGCGGAAGACTACCGGCAGCTGCTGAAGACCACCGGCGGCTTCGAGCGTCTGCTTCGTTATGCACAACAGAACGGTGACGATGCGGAGGCGCTGCGCGAGCAGTTGAAGCAGGTGCACCGCGCGAAAAATCGGCATGTCGAGCAGATCATGCGTTCGGGTGCCGTGCCCGCACGTACCGGTTTCCGCACGCTGGTGATGACGCTGGCGCTGAACAATATTGCCTGGGGCGTGGTCACCACCACCAGTCGCGCCAACTGGGAAGCGTTGTGGACCCATAGTCTCGCGCCGCTGGTGATTCCCGAGCCGGCCGTCATCGTCTGCGGCGAGGACGTGGACGCGAAGAAGCCGGATCCGCAGGCCTACCAGCTCGCGCTGGCGCGGCTGGGGCAGCCGGCGACACGCTGCTGCGCCATCGAGGATTCACGCAATGGTCTGCTGGCCGCGCGTCTGGCCGGGCTGCCGGTGGCGATTGTCAGGAGCGAGTTCTTTGCGGACGAGTGCTTTGATGAGGCACAGCTGGTGGTCGATGAGCTGGCCGATCTCGTGCCGGCGCTGCATGAGCCGTCACGTCCGCAAGCTCAGAACAGTGCGTTGAGACGCACGATCGTCCAGTTCAGGTAAGTCGCGAATCCCACCCACAGCAGGTAGGGCAGCATGAGCACGGCCGACAGCGGAGAGTAACGCCGCACCAGCAGTAGCAGCAGCGCGATCGACAGCCACAGCGGCACGACCTCCAGCAGCGCGAGGTCGGGACGCTTGAGCGTGAAAAAGATCACGCTCCACAGCACATTCAACACAAGGTTCAGCGCGAGCGCTACGCCAAAGAGCCGGCGGTCGGCCGGATTGCCGCGCCGCCATGCGCGGACGCCGGCAATCGCAGTCAGCACATAGATCGTCGTCCAGACCGGACCGAACAGCCAGTCCGGTGGCTGCCATGATGGCTTGATGAGCGCGACATACCAGGGACCGATATCGGTGGCGGCACCGCCGAGACCGCCGACGACGATGGCCAGCAGGACGGCGACGAGGGTGGGTTGGTGATTTGAGAAGGCGTAGCTTGTCACAGGTCTCACAGGTTCATCAGACTTTGGCCAGACCCAGCAGGTGGGCCATGTCCTTGAAGAAGATTTTGATGTGCGCCAGCGGCTGGCGGCGCACCAGTTCCTTGTTCATGTAAGCGTCGAAAGTCAGCTTTTGCACATCCTTGTCGCGGCACATCGCGACAAAGCGCTCGCGTCGGCGGTCGTTCGCATACCAGAACCGTTGCATGATACCGAGAACCCAGAAAACCTTCCCGTGCGCGCGCATGAAATTGCGGCGTGCGTTGGCGAGGCAGCGCGCATTGCCGCTGGCCAGCATTTGCTCGACCGCGTCGGCGGCGAGCCGGCCGCCTGCCATCGCGTAATAAATACCTTCGCCGGACGACGGTGCGACCACGCCGGCGGCATCGCCGGCCAGCACGACATCGCGGCCGTTGTCCCAGCGCGGCAGCGGCTTCATCGGTAGCGGTGCGCCTTCGCGGCGCACCGTGGTTGCATCCTGCAGGCCGACGGCAGCGCGCAGCGAGCTGGTGGCATTGCGCAGCGAGAAGCCCTTGTCCGCGCTGCCGGTGCCGATCGACAAGGTGTCGCCGTGCGGGAAGACCCAGCCATAGAAGTCCGGGGACAGATGTCCCTGATAGAAAACGTCGCAACGCGAGCCGTCATAGCCGGCTGGCTTGATGTCGGGTGCGCGCACGATCTCGTGATACGCGAACACGTAATTCGTTTTGTCCGCCCCCGGCACCGCCTGCTGGGCGACGGCTGAGCGCGCGCCGTCGGCGCCGATCACGGCGCGTGCGCGTACGACGCACCGTGTGCCGTTCTCACTGCCTGCGTCGGCCGGTCCGCTGCCGCTACCTTCATTGCTGATATAGGTAATCGTCGCGCAACCGTCGGCGTCGCGGCCGAGCCGCTCGAACTTGCCGTTGCGCCTGACCGCACCGGCCGATGCCGCTCGCTCGCGCAGCCACTCGTCGAAGTGCTCGCGATCGACTAGCCCGACAAAGCCGCCCTCGATCGGAATATCCACCTGCTTGCCACTGGGCGCGATCATGCGCGCCGAGCGTGCCTTGGCCACCAGCAGGTGGTCGGGCAGATCGAAGTCCTTGATGGCGCGCGGCGGTATCGCGCCGCCGCACGGCTTGATCCGGCCAGCGCGGTCGAGCAGCAGCACGCGGCGGCCGCGTTGCGCGAGATCATGCGCGGCGGTGGCGCCGGCGGGGCCGCCGCCGATGATGGCGACATCGTAGGTATCAGTCATGACGGACTCCGTTCGGACGGCAGTAATTCAGGAGAAGGATGGCCGGATCACGCGTGGTGATCCGCCTGCGTGCTGGCTGCCAGCCAGCGGTATGCGCAGCGCCAGCAGCGCTGATGCGACGAACAGCAGCGCCTCGGCGGCGAACACGCTGCCGTAGGCTGCGCCGCTGGCGGCGATCAGCCAGTGTGCGAGATCGCTGGCGGCCGCGCCTGCCAGACCACCGAAGCCGAAGGCGATGGCCTGCGCTGCGCCCCACAGACCCATGCGCACGCCTTCGCGCGACGCGCGTCCCTCAGTGGCCAGCCGCATCATCTGGCCGATGGCGGCGATTGAGAACGCACCGTTGGCGGCGCCCATCAGAAAGACGTTTGCCTTCAGCGGCCAGGGCGGGCCGACGTGGCCGGCGACCGTGAGGCCCGCGAGTGCGATGGCTGATGCGATGCAGCCGCCGACGCACCAGACCCGCAGTGACCCGGCGCGTCCGCGCGCGAAGCGGCTGCCGACCGCGGCGACCAGCAGCATGCCGGCCAGCACGCCGCCGTGCTGCACGCCCGACAGGCTGGTCGACTCACCCGGCGTGAAGCCGAACACGCTGCCGGCGAACGGCTCGAGGATCAGGTCCTGCGCGCTGTAGGCCAGCATCGATATGAAAATAAATACCGTGAACTGGCGTGCCGCCGATTCCTGCCAGACTTCGGCCAGCGCGGTGCGGAAGGGGACGCTGCGACCGGGCTGCGGCTGAGCCGCCGACGCCACCGGTTCACCCTCGACGCGGAACAGCGCCAGCAGCGTGACGACCAGCGCCACCGAGCAGACCGTGACGGTGACGGCCAGCAGTCGCATCGGTGAATACGGATCCAGCAACTTGCCGGCCACGCCTGCGGTCACTGCGAAACCGACGATCATCATCAGCCAGACGATGGTGGCAGCGGCGGCGCGCCTCTCGGCAGCCACTCTCATCGCCAGCAGCACCAGCAGCGAGGTACCGGCCGCACCGACACCGAGGCCGATCATCACGAAGCCGCCCACGGCGAGCAGCATGCCGAGCACTGGTGACTCCGGCATCCATACGGTAGCCAGCGTCGCGCAGATCGCGCCGGCCGCCAGCAGCGCCATGCCGCCGATGATCCACGGCGTACGGCGCTTGCCCTGGTCGGATCCGTGGCCCATACGTGGCCGCGACACCTGCACCAGATAATGCAACGCGACCAGCGCGCCAGGCAGCATGGCCGGCAGCGCCAGTTCGACCACCATCACGCGGTTCAGCGTGGAGGTCATCAGCACCACGATCGCGCCCAGTGAAGCCTGTACCATACCCAGCCGCACCACCTGCAGCCATCCGAAGCGCATATCCATCGTCATTTCCCCATGCTACGCAGCGCGAAGGCCGCGATCATCATGCCTGTCACCAGCAGCGGCACGCCAAATGCCGACAGCTGCAGCGCCCGCGCCACGGGTGCGGCGACGAAGCGGCGCATCAAATGTAGTTGTCCGAGCACCAGCGCGGCCACCGCCAGCCCATGCCAGGGTCGGTCCCATGTCAGCAGCAGGGCCACGACCGCCAGCTGCGGCAGCACCATCACCCAGCAGGCCGTGCGCGCGGCGCGCTCGACGCCCAGCTGCACCGGCAGCGAGGCGACGCCCATCTGCCGGTCGCCGGCGACCGACTTGAAGTCATTCAGGGTCATGATGCCGTGCGCGGCGATGCTGTAGAGCAGTGCCAGCAGCAGCGATCCGGTGCCCGGCATGGCGCCACCGGCCATCACGGCCGCGCCGGTCAGCCAGGCCAGACCTTCGTAGGACAGGCCGCAGGCGGCATTGCCCCACCAGCCATTGTTTTTCAGGCGCAGCGGCGGCGCGCTGTAAGCCCATGCGAGGATCAGGCCGGCGACCGCCGCACCAAAGCCCCAGGGGCCAAGCAGGGTCGCGACGAGCAGCGAGAGCACGGTCCAGAGGATGGCGATATACAGCCCCCAGCGGCCCGGCATGCGGCCGGAGGGAATCGGACGTTGTGGCTCATTGATCGCGTCGACATGGCGGTCGAACCAGTCATTGACCGCTTGGCTGCTGGCGCAGACCATCGGCCCGGCAAGGAGGATGCCGATTGCGACCAGCGGCCAGTTGGCGCCGACAGCGGCGCCGGACGCCACCACCCCGCAGGCAAAAGCCCACATCGGCGGAAACCAGGTGATCGGCTTCAGCAGCTCGGCGACAGCGGAAAGGGAGGGGCGTGCCATGCGGCCGATTGTGGCACGCTGGGAAATCAAGTGTCAATTAGGATTGACACTTGATTTGTAAGATGACTTTGACGACTGGTGATCAACCCGTCTTTGCCGGGCGCTTACTTGACTTCGGACGCGAGGTTGCCGATGCCAAACTGGCGCAGTTTCACGTACAGGCTCTGGCGCGACAGGCCGAGCACTTCGGCGGCGGTGGCGCGGTTGTCCTGCGTGAGCTGCAGGGCGGCCTCGATGCAGAGCTTTTCGATCAGGTCGGTGGTTTCGCCGACGATCTCGCGTAGCGGCACGCGGCCGACCAGTTCGGTCAGCTGCTCAGCCGAGCGCGGCAGGTCGTGGCGGCCGGTATCGGGCGCGCCGAGCCTGCGGCCGATGTCGCGGATGGTGAAGCCTAGTCCGGGCATCTCGCCCTCCGGCACGGACACCGCCGATATCTCGACCGGAATGGCGACGCCGTTCTCGTTGCGCAGCGTGGTGGCGAACAGTCGCACGTTACCGCGCTGACGCAGATTGGCTAGCAACACGTTCAGGTCGACGCCCGCGCGGCCCAGCCAGCGGTCCAGTGATTCGCCGAGCGCCAGATCGGCGCGCGGCAGTTGCGCCATCTCGGCGAACGCGCGGTTGGCCGCGATGATGTCACCGTCATTGTCGGTGACGATGAAAGCATCAGGGGTCTGTTCGAGCACGCGCAGCACCACCTCGGCGCGCGCATCGCTCAGATTGTCGTGCGCTGCCTGTGTACTACTGATGCGCAGCAGCAGCAGTTCGCCGGCCTCTTCATGCATCATCGATACCGACAGTGTCACGCGCTGCTTGCCGACCCGGATGGACAACTGGTCCGGCTTGCCGCTGGCGTGCACGGTGTCGAGCAGCTTGGCCACCGGCTGCCGCGACGATCCGTCGACACAGTCGAGGACGCTGCGTCCCACCAGTTTTGCCGCGCTGCTGCCGAACGCATTGGCGGCAGCCGGGTTGACCTCGATGACCTTCAGGTTCTTGCCGTCGACCACCAGCACGCCTTCGCTGGTCAGGTCGAACAGGATGCGATAACGGGATTCGAGATGGCGCAGGCGCAGGTAGTCGCGTTCGAGCGCCTGTTGCGCGTCAACCAGCTGCTGCTGCAGTTCTGCCTGCGAGCGCAGGTCGCGCCCCAGCGCGATCACACGCCCCTTCGGGCCGACGCCGATCGCGCAGAACGACAAGGCCAGATCGGCGCCGTCTTCCGATGGAATGTTCACCTGCCGCCAGACGATGCGTGCATCATCGGCGGCATCGTCGAGCAGGCGCTCGATCTTGGCCTTGCTCTCGATGGTGACGAGATCGGCCCAGCGTTTGCCCTGCCAGGTGCGCAGCCCGCCGCTCGAGGTGATCACGGGGCTGGTGGAGGAGACGTCGCGGATCACGCCGCCAGCATCGAGCACCAGCACCACGTCGGCCGCGGCGGATAGCAGCGCGGATACCGCATCCGGGCCGAGGCCGGATAACGACTGCTTAGGAGTTTCGAAGGTGGACACGTAGGTTTGGCCGGCTGATGCTCGCATGGATCCTGATTAGCCACCCTGTCTGGGGCAGGTTCGACGGGAAAATACTAATGAGTCACATTGTGACCGTGCTTGCGAGTTTTATCAACCTTATTACATTGACTTGTGTCAATTAAATCTGACTTATTTCATTTTCGTGTCAGTTTGCTTAGACAGAGCGTCAATTCAGTCTGACGTGGACCTGCATTTTCACCAGCCGGTCGGCCAGGACGAGCGCGGCGGGTGCACTGTCCGCTGCGCCGTCCGCGCCGATCATGTCGCACACTTCGGGACGCCGCATGAACAGCGGGCCGCCGACGAGAATGGTCAGGCGCGGATTCTGCGAGGTCTTGCGCGCTGCCTTGATGGTTTTTTCGAGGTCGGGGATTTCGCTGTCCAGGCTGGCGGACAGTGCGAATACATCGAACCAGTGGGCCGACAGCGTCGATTGGGTCAGCCCCGGCTCAGGCGAGGGTATGCACAGCGCGATCCAGCCCTCGCGGCGGAAGAACTCCGAAAGCAGCGACAGTCCCAGCGTGTGCTGCTGGCCGGGCAGGCTGGCCAGCAGGATGCGCCGCTCGGCACTGTGCTGAGGCCGTGCATCGCCGGCCGATGCATGGAAGGACGGACTGAGTTCATGCATCATGCTGTGGATGCGCCAGAGACCCAGAGTCACCTGCGAAAAGCTGCACAGGTCGACCAGCCACATATCGCCCAGCAGGCGCGCGGCCGGAGCGAATAAATCCAGGTAGATCGCGTCGAGCGGTACGCCGCGTTCGCAGTGACTCTCGAGCAGTACCTCGGACGGGTCGCGCGATGAGCCCATCAGCGTCTTGGCGAACAAGTCGACATCGGCAGGCAGAATCACCGCGACACTCGTTAGCGGAATGGCCCGCGATCGGTGGGCATCCATCAGGCGTGGAATGATTTCGGCTTCGAGCAGAGAGAGGAAACGCTGGTCGCTCTGTCTGTCACCCTCGGCAGGGGGCGGTTTCTCGGCGCGGTTTTTTGAGGATGTCTTTCCCATGGTGTCTCCTGCTTCGCAAGGGACTTGGGCCGGACCGACAACGGTGGTCGGCGCCTGACTAATCCTCTTTTGCGGCGATCGCAATAATCATGAAATTAAAAATGAGTTGCCTTTGCTCAACCCACCTGGACGTTGTACGCCGTCTCGGCGCTGGTGTCAAAGACATGGCAGCAAAATGCCAGAACTCATTTCAAGTGTCAACCTAGCCTTACGTAATTAAAGATTGACAGTTGGGTGATGCAGACCTACATTCGCATCAAAGTCCCATCAGGGACGGAGACACCCGATGCAGAAAATGAGTTCAGGGATGAACGTATCCCGACCGCTGTACACCGCCGCTGAGCGCGCGAGACGCGACGCAACGCGCTGGACGCTGGTACAGGGGGTGCTGGCGCCACTGCAGTTCGTGGCCTTTGCGATCAGCGTCGTGCTGGTGCTGCGTTTTCTGCTCGGCGGACAAGGCGAAACCGCAGCCACCGTGTCGGTCGTGGTCAAGACACTGCTGCTGTACGCCATCATGATTACCGGCTGCATCTGGGAAAAAGTGGTATTCGGCCGTTATCTGTTCGCGCCCAGCTTTTTCTGGGAGGACGTGTTCAGCATGCTGGTACTGGCGCTGCACACCGCCTATCTGATTGCATTGTTCACCGGCAGCCTGCCGGTGCGCGAACAAATGCTGCTGGCACTGGCGGCTTATGCGGCCTACGCGATCAACGCGACTCAGTTCCTGCTGAAGCTACGCGCCGCCCGCCTGCAGTCCGAGACACGATCGACCGAGGCCGTCGCATGAGCGCCGTCGCCTCCATTGTTCCCATCGTTCCCATCGCTCCGGCCGCGCGCGACAGCGGCTGCGCCGACGTGCCAGTGCTGCGCGAACGCGGCCAGCGCGAGGTCTTTTGCGGGCTGACCGGCATCATCTGGCTGCACCGCAAGATTCAGGATGCCTTCTTTCTCGTGGTCGGTTCGCGCACCTGCGCGCATCTGCTGCAGTCGGCGGCCGGTGTGATGATCTTCGCCGAGCCGCGCTTCGCGACCGCGATCATCGACGAACGTGACCTGGCCGGTATCGCCGATGCGAACGAGGAGCTCGATCGTGTGGTGCGTCGCCTGCTCGAGCGCCGTCCCGATATCCGCATGCTCTTTCTGGTGGGCTCATGCCCTTCGGAAGTCATCAAGCTCGACCTGTCGCGTGCCGCCGAGCGCTTGTCACGCGAATTCCTGCCGCAAGTACGTGTGCTGAATTACTCGGGCAGCGGCATCGAGACCACCTTCACTCAGGGCGAGGACGCCTGTCTGGCGGCGCTCGTGCCGCAGCTGCCTGCCGCCGAGGCAAATGATGCCGCCTCGCTTCTAATAGTCGGCTGCCTGCCCGACCTGATCGAGGACCAGTTTGCGCGGCTGTTGAAGTCGATCGGCGTGCCGAACGTGGCCTTTTTCCCGCCGCGTTCCTCGCGCGCCTTGCCGGCCGTTGGGCCGGCGACCCGTTTCCTGCTCGCGCAGCCCTTCCTCGGCGAGACCGCGCGTGCGCTGGAGTTGCGCGGTGCGCGCCGCATCGCTGCGCCATTCCCGTTCGGTGTCGAGGGCACTACCACCTGGTTGCAGGCGGCTGCACATACGTTCGGTATCGCTGCCGATACGGTCGAACTGGCGACCCAGGCCGCGCGTGAGCGTGCCGTGAAGGCGCTGCAGCCTCACCGCGAGCGTCTGCAGGGCAAACGGATTTTCTTTTTCCCGGACTCGCAGCTGGAAATTCCACTGGCGCGTTTCGTCGCGCGTGAGCTCGGCATGCAGCTCGTCGAAGTTGGCACGCCTTACCTGCATCGCGAACATCTGCGCCAGGAACTGGCGTGGCTGCCATCCGGCACGTTCTTGTCGGAAGGGCAGGATGTCGAGAAGCAGCTGGACCGTTGCCGTGCGCAGGCCCCCGATCTGGTGGTCTGCGGGCTAGGTCTGGCCAATCCGCTCGAAGCCGACGGCATCGCCACCAAGTGGTCGATCGAACTGCTGTTTTCGCCGGTGCATGGCTACGAGCAGGCTGCCGACCTGGCGGGGCTGTTCGCGCGGCCGCTGCTACGGCGTGCGCTGCTGACGCGGGAGGCCGCATGCAGCTGACCCTGTGGACCTATGAAGGCCCGCCGCACGTCGGCGCGATGCGAATCGCTACCGCGATGCGCAAGGTCCACTATGTGCTGCATGCACCGCAGGGTGATACTTATGCGGACTTGCTGTTCACCATGATCGAGCGGCTGCCGCAGCGCCCGCCGGTGACTTATACGACCTTTCAGGCGCGCGACCTTGGCAGCGATACCGCCGAACTGTTCAAGAGCGCTGCGCTCGCTGCCTACGAGCGCTTCCGTCCGGATGCGCTGCTGGTCGGCGCCTCCTGCACTGCCGAGCTGATTCAGGACGATCCGGGCGGCCTCGCCGCCGCGCTGGCCCTGCCGGTGCCGGTGGTGCCGCTGGAACTGCCGTCGTACCAGAAGAAGGAAAACTGGGGCGCCGCCGAAACTTTTTATCAGATCGTGCGAGCACTGGCGCGCCCACGCGATGCCGCCGCTACTGGCACCGCGGACAGCGGGGAGAGCGCACCGAGCTGCAATATTCTCGGACCGACCGCGCTGGGCTTTCGCCATCGCGATGATCTGATTGAAATACTCAAATTACTGGAACGTCTGGGCGTGCGCGTGAACGTAGTCGCACCGCTGGGCGCAACGCCGGCCGATCTGGCGCGGCTGGCGGATGCTGACTTTAATGTGGTGCTGTATCCCGAAGTGGCTCAGTCGGCGGCGAACTGGCTGAAGAAAAATTTCGGCATGCCTTACACCACGGTCGTGCCGATTGGCGCGCAAGCCACCCGCGAGTTCATCGCCGAGGTCGTACAACTGGCCGGCCTGACTGAGCCGACCGCGATCGAAGACGACGGTTCGCACGCGCCCTGGTATGCGCGCTCGGTCGACTCGACCTACCTGACCGGCAAGCGTGTCTTCGTATTCGGCGACGCCACCCATGCGATCGCCGCCGCACGTATCGCTGCGGAGGAACTGGGCTTCGAGGTGGTCGGCCTTGGCACCTACAGCCGCGAGTTCGCGCGCGAAGTGCGCGCGGCCGCCGAACGCTATGGCGTCGAGGCACTGATCACCGACGATTATCTGGAGGTCGAGGCGCGTGTGACCGAACTGGCGCCTGAGCTGGTGCTGGGCACGCAGATGGAGCGGCACATTGCCAAGCGGCTCGGCTTGCCGTGCGCGGTGATTTCGGCGCCGGTGCATGTACAGGATTTTCCGGCGCGTTATTCGCCGCAGATGGGCTTTGAAGGCGCCAACGTACTGTTTGACAGCTGGGTGCATCCCCTGATGATGGGTCTGGAAGAACATCTGCTGGGCATGTTCCGCGAAGACTTCGAATTTTATGACGGCGCGTCGCCCTCGCATCTTGGCAAGGCCGGCGCAGCGCCGTCACGGCTGCCCGACGCCGTCGCGCCACTTGCTGCCGAGACGGCCGATGCCAGTGCAGCTCTGCCCACGGATCACGCTGCGAATGCCGACACCCGCGAACACAGCGGTTCCAGCGTCCAGCTGAACAGTAACGCCAGCGCCAACGCCGGCATGACCCTGCCCGGCTGGACTGCCGAGGCCGAGAAAGAGCTCGGCAAGATCCCATTCTTCGTGCGCGGCAAGGCACGCCGCAACACTGAACGCTTCGCCCAGCAGACCGGGCTGCAGACCATCACTGTCGAGACTCTCTATGACGCAAAAGCCCACTTCGGCCGCTGATACGGCCACGCTGCGCGTCGTGATCGTCACGATGGATAGCCATCTGGCTGGCACGGTCGCACGCGCAAACCAGCTGCTGCACAAGCGCCTGCCGGGTGTGCAGCTCATCGTTCATGCCGCGTCCGAATGGCCGGATGATCCCGCCACACTCACACGCTGCATCGCCGATATCGGCAGCGCCGACATCGTGCTGGCGGCCATGCTGTTCATGGAAGAGCATTTTTTGCCGGTACTGCCCGCATTGCAGGCGCGTCGTGACCATTGCGACGCGATGGTCTGCATCATGTCCGCCGGCGAAGTCATGCGGCTGACGCGTATCGGCCGCTTCTCGATGGACGGCAGCACGCGCGGCCCGATGGCCTTCCTGAAAAAACTGCGCGGCAAGCCGGAAGAGGGCAAGCCCGCCGCGACCGCCGGTGCGCAACAGATGAAGATGCTGCGCCGGCTGCCCAAGCTGCTGCGCTTTATTCCCGGTACCGCACAGGACGTGCGTTCCTACTTTCTCATTCTGCAGTACTGGCTGGCCGGCTCTGACGAGAACATTGCCAGTCTCGTGCAGCTGCTGGTGAACGGTTATGCGGACGGCGCGCGCAAGAGCTTGCGCGGCAGTGCGCCGGCCGCTGCGCCGATCGAGTATCCGGAAGTCGGCCTCTATCATCCGCGCATGCAGGGCGCGGGCGCACACAAGGGCATGTCCGAGCGTAGCGAGCGCGTGCCCGTGGTGTCCGGTGCACGCGGCACGGTGGGCCTGCTGCTGATGCGCTCCTATCTGTTGGCCGGCAACGCGCGTCACTATGACGGTGTGATCGCTGCGCTCGAAGCGCGCGGCCTGTCGGTATTGCCGGTGTATGCCAGCGGTCTGGATGCACGCCCGGCGGTCGAACGCTATTTCATGCGCGACGGTCGTGTTTGTGTGGACGCCGTGGTGTCGCTGACCGGGTTCTCGCTGGTCGGCGGTCCCGCGTACAACGATGCGAAAGCGGCCGAAGATCTGCTGGTCACACTTGATGTGCCTTATATGGCGGTCTCGCCGGTCGAGTTCCAGACCCTCGAGCACTGGGGCGACTCCGATCGCGGCCTGCTGCCGGTCGAAGCGACGATGATGGTCGCGCTGCCCGAACTGGATGGTTCCAGCGGCTCGATGGTGTATGGCGGTCGCAGCGATGCCGCGGGACGCGCGTGCAATGGTTGCTCACGCGCCTGCACTTTTTCACCGGCAGACGCCGGACATGACATGCAGGTGTGCAGCGAGCGCGCTGACATGCTGGCTGCGCGGGTCGCGAAGCTGATCGCTCTGCGTCAGCGTGAGCGCAAGCAGCGCAAGATCGCGGTGGTGCTGTTTAATTTTCCGCCGAACGCCGGCAGCACCGGTACGGCCGCTTTTCTGTCCGTGTTCGAATCGCTCTACAACACGCTGGCTGCGATGCAGCGTTCTGGTTACACCGTCGACTTGCCCGATAGCGTCGATGCGCTGCGCACTGCCGTCCTCAAGGGCAATGCCGAGCGCTATGGCGCGCCAGCCAATGTGTTTGCAACGATCAGCGCCGACGAGCATGTGCGACGCGAAACCTGGCTACGCGAGATCGAGACCCAATGGGGACCCGCGCCTGGCCGCCATCAGACCAACGGCCACAGCATTCTGCTGCTCGGCGCCGAGTTCGGTAATGTACTGGTGGCCGTACAGCCGGCCATGGGCATCGAGGGTGACCCGATGCGGCTGCTGTTCGACAAGGGCTTTGCGCCCACCCATGCGTTCTCCGCGTTCTATCGTTATCTGCGTGATGACTACCGGGCGGATGCGGTGCTGCATTTCGGCACCCACGGCGCGCTTGAATTCATGCCGGGCAAACAGGCCGGCATGTCCGGCGCCTGCTGGCCGGACCGGCTGATTGCGGATTTGCCGAATGTCTATCTGTATGCAGCGAACAATCCGTCCGAAGGCACCATTGCGAAGCGGCGTGCGAATGCCACGCTGGTGTCTTATCTGACACCGCCGGTCGCGGAAGCCGGGCTGTATCGCGGGCTGAATGACCTGAAGGCCTCACTGAACCGCTGGCGCCTGCTCGGTCCGGAAGAGACGCATGAGCGTGACGGCCTCGCCACGATGATTCAGGCGCAGGCCGTCGAACTGGAACTCGCCTCATCCGAGCCTGCATGGGACGCGCACAGCGAGCGTCCGATCGCTGCGCTCAACGAAGCCATGCTGGAACTCGAATACACGCTGATACCGCATGGCCTGCATGTGGTCGGCCGCGCACCGACGCTGGAAGAGCGTATCGACATGCTGGCGGCGATCGCCGAGTCCGCACATGGCGCCACCATCAATGCCGAGCTGCGTGCCGCGATCCGTGCATTGCTGACCGGTGAAGCCATCGCACTGAGCGACGAGCGTCGCGTGCTGCTGCAAAAGCTGGCCGCGTCGAGCGAGCTGATGCATGAGTCCTTCGAGCTCGACGGCATCCTTGCCGCACTCGATGGCCGCTATGTGCGGCCAGCACCGGGCGGAGATCTGATGCGTACGCCGGAGATCCTGCCGGCCGGACGCAATGTGCATGGCTTCGATCCGTTCCGGCTGCCGAGCGCTTATGCCGTCAAGGATGGCGCACGACAGGCAGGCAAGCTGCTCGAGCGACATCTGCAGGACAGCGGCAAATTGCCCGAGTCGATTGCCATGGTGCTGTGGGGTACCGACAATCTGAAGAGCGAAGGCGGACCGATCGCCCAGGCCCTGGCGCTGATGGGTGCCGCGCCACGCTTCGACGGCTATGGCCGGCTGGCCGGCGCGCAGCTGGTGCCGCTGCAGGAACTCGGACGGCCGCGCATTGACGTCGTGATCACCCTGTCCGGCATTTTCCGCGACCTGCTGCCCTTGCAGATCCGCCTGCTGGCCGAGGCCGCGTTGCTGGCCGCCGAGGCAGAAGAACCGGAAGAGCAGAATTTTATCCGCAAGCATGCGTTGTCTTATATCGCCGAGCACGGCGGTGACATGCAGACCGCCGCGCTGCGTGTGTTCGGCAATGCCGAGGGTGCCTACGGCGCCAACGTGAATCATCTGATCGACTGCAGTCGCTGGGACGACGAAGACGAACTGGCCGAGACCTACACCAGCCGCAAGGGTTTTGCGTATGGCACCTCCGGCCGGCCGCTGGCCCAGCCGGCGCTGCTCAAGAGCGTGCTGGCGCAGGTCGAGCTCGCTTACCAGAACCTGGATTCCGTCGAAGTCGGCGTGACCACCATCGACACCTACTTCGACACGCTCGGTGGCATCAGCCGCGCAGTCAAGCGCGCCAAGGGTCCGGACGCCAGCGTCGCACCGGTTTATATCGGCGACCAGACGCGCGGTGGCGGCACCGTGCGCACACTGACGGAGCAAGTGGCGCTGGAAACGCGCACGCGCATGCTGAATCCGAAATGGTACGAGGGCATGCTGGCACACGGCTATGAGGGCGTGCACCAGATTGAGCTGCATCTGACAAATACCATGGGCTGGTCGGCCACTACCGGGCAAGTCCAGCCCTGGGTCTATCAGCAACTGACGCAGACTTTTCTGCTGGATCCCGCGATGCGCGAACGACTGGCACGGCTGAATCCGTCGGCCTCGGCGCGCGTTGCCAGCCGGCTGATGGAAGCCTGCGACCGACATTACTGGACACCCGACGCTGACACGCTTGAAGCGATGCGCCGCGCGGGTGACGAACTGGAAGACCGGCTGGAAGGCCTACATGAAGGAGCCAACGAATGAATGTCAGCAAGGTGCCGGTTAGCGAGATCCGCCGGGATAGACAAGGCGACGGCGAGGGAAGCGTGCAGGTATCGCTTGATCCGACCGTGAAGATCGGCAACGCGAAAGTGTTTGCAATTTATGGCAAGGGTGGCATCGGCAAGAGCACTACATCATCCAACCTGTCGGTCGCGTTCTCGCGGCTCGGCAAGCGCGTGCTGCAGATCGGCTGCGATCCCAAGCACGATTCCACGTTCACGCTGACCAAAAAACTGATGCCGACCGTGATCGATGTCCTCGAGTCGGTCGACTTCCACACGGAGGAATTGCGCGTCGAAGACTTCGTCTTCGAAGGCTATGGCGGCGTGATGTGTGTCGAGGCTGGCGGTCCGCCGGCTGGCACGGGCTGCGGCGGCTATGTGGTCGGTCAGACCGTCAAGCTGCTGAAGGAGCATCACCTGCTCGACGATACCGATGTGGTGATCTTCGACGTGCTCGGCGATGTGGTCTGCGGCGGCTTTGCAGCGCCGCTGCAGCATGCAGACCGCGCACTGATCGTCACCGCGAACGATTTCGATTCGATCTTTGCAATGAATCGCATCGTGCAGGCGATCGGCGCGAAGGCCAAGAACTACAACGTCCGCTTAGGCGGCGTGATCGCCAACCGCTCTGACGCCACCGACCAGATCGACAAGTTCAATGCGCGCATTGGCCTGAAGACGATGGCGCACATACCGGCGCTCGACGTGATTCGGCAGAGCCGGCTGAAGAAAGCCACGCTGTTCGAGATGGACGATTCGCCCGAGGTGCTGGCGGTGCAGCAGGAATATCTGCGACTGGCCGCCAAGCTGTGGGCCGGCACCGATCCGCTGGCCTGCGAGCCAATGAAAGACAGGGACATTTTCGACCTGCTTGGTTTTGACTGAGCAGGCGCTAAGGCGGGTAGCAAGGGGACAGGGACAACACATGGAACAAGTAAGTTATCTGAAGAAACGCGACCGGCTCGAGGAGTACTTCGACCGCACCGCGGCCGACCAGTGGGCCCGCCTGACCTCGGATGCGCCAGTGTCCGGCATACGCAAGACCGTGCGTGCGGGCCGTGACCGCATGCGTGAGACGCTGCTGTCATGGTTGCCATCCGACCTGCGCGGGCAGCGCATTCTGGACGCCGGCTGCGGCACGGGCGCGCTGGCCTGCGAGCTGGCGCGGCGTGGCGCACAGGTGGTTGCGGTCGACCTGTCGCCGACGCTGGTACAGCTGGCGCGCGAGCGCAACCCGAATGAGCTGCACGGCGGGCGCTTGCAGTTCATCTCCGGTGACATGCTGTCCACCAGCTACGGCAAATTCGATCACGTCGTTGCGATGGATTCGATGATTCATTACGAGCTGGCCGACATGACTGCCGGACTGGCCGGACTGGCCGAGCGCGTCACCGGCTCCTTGCTGTTTACCTTCGCACCCAGCAATCCGATTCTTGCGACGATGATTCGCGTTGGCCGGCTGTTCCCACGGGGCGATCGCGCGCCCTTCATCGAGCCGGTGCCTGAGCCATTGCTGCGCAGCGCGATCGCGCAGACGCAAGGCCTGAGCGGCTGGCGGGTCGGTCGCACCGAAAAGATTTCCAGTGGTTTCTACACTTCCCAGGCAATGGAGATCAAGCCATGAGCAATTTCATCGAGCTGATGCTGGCGCTGTTCTGGGTCGGCTATGTGGCGCTGATGTGGCGCCTGCTGCGCGGACCGGCCAATGACGCGGTCGCCACCGACGATCTTTCGCAAGGAGAAGTCTCATGCATCACGCAACCCACGAAATAAATTCGGTTGAGGATGCGGCCCGCAAGGCCGTCACCGATACCCTGTTTGCGCCGCGCTTCTACAAGACGGACTACGCGGCCATGGACGCGATCAGCATCGAGCCGGTGCGCGCCGAATGGGACGCGATGATGGCCGAGTATGAAGGCGACAACAATCACGACCACTTCCAGCGCGACGCCGGCTTTGCGGACGAGGCACTGGCGCTGGCGTCGAAGATGACGCCGGAACTGCGGCAGGAGTTTCTCGATTTCCTGGTCAGTTCACTGACGTCCGAGTTTTCCGGCTGCGTGCTGTACAACGAGATCAAGCGCAACGTCAGCAATCCGGATATCAAGCAGCTGATGGAATACATGGCGCGCGACGAATCGCGGCATGCGGGCTTCATCAATTCATCGCTGAAGGACTACGGCCTCGGCATCGACCTCGGCAACCTGAAGCGCAGCAAGCACTACACCTACTTCAAGCCGAAGTATATTTTCTACGCGACCTACCTGTCCGAGAAGATTGGTTATGCGCGCTATATCCGCATCTTCCGGCAGCTGGAACAGTATCCGGACAAGCGCTTCCATCCGATCTTTCGCTGGTTCCAGCGCTGGTGCAATGACGAGTTCCGTCATGGCGAATCCTTCGCGCTGATCATGCGCGCCAACCCGCAGCTGCTGCGCGGGCACAATCGCCTGTGGATACGCTTCTTCCTGCTGGCGGTCTACGCGACCATGTATGTGCGCGACCATACGCGGCCGGCGCTGAAGCAGGCGATGGGGCTGGCGCCGACCGAATACGATTTCGACGTCTTCCGTATCTGCAACGAGATCACGAAGCAGGTGTTTCCCATCCTGCTCGATCTCGATCATCCGGCTTTCGCCGCCAACCTGAAACGGCTGACAAGCTGCGTCGCGCAGGCGGACCAGGGCAAGGCGCAGGGCGGGCTGCTCGGCAGCGTCAAGCGCGCCTTCTGGAACGTTGCCGGCGCCGCCGTGTTTGCGCGCATGTATTTCATTCCGGTGTTGCGCAACAAGCTGCCGGATACCACGCGGCTCAAGCCGAGCTGGTAAGCAGGCCAATACGAGCGAGGTTCGTCCCAGCCAAGCCCAGACCCTACGAGCGTCCCATGTCCCAATATCTGCTGCCGGTGCTGTTCACGATCTTTGTCTGGTGGTTTTCCACCGGCGCGATCCTGTGGCTGGGGCGCCTGCCGCGCAGCAGTTTCCGCTGGACGATGCTCGGCTCGACACTGGTACTGGGCTTTGCGCTGGTTGGGCTGGCGATTTCTGCGTCACAGACGACGGTGGCTTCCGCCTACTGCGCCTTCACCTGCGCGGTACTGGTCTGGGGCTGGCAGGAAATCGCTTTCCTGCTCGGCTATGTGACCGGCGCGCGCCGCAGTGAATGCCCTCCGGGTAGCCGCGGCTGGCAGCGCGCGTGGCATGCCGCCGAAACCATCCTGCATCACGAGCTGGCGCTGGTGGTGCTGGCGCTGCTGGTGTTCGCGGCCAGCTGGCAGCAGCCAAACCAGACCGGCTGGTGGACTTATCTGGTGCTGTGGAGCATGCGGCTGTCGGCAAAGCTGAATCTTTTCCTCGGCGTGCGCAACCTGTCCGAAAACTTCCTGCCAGCGCATCTGGCCTATTTACAGACTTACTTCACGCGACGTTCGTGGAACTGGCTGATGCCGGTATCGCTGTCGGCCGCTACGGCAGTCGCCGTGCCGATGTGGATGGCGGTGTCGGTGCAGCCGGCTGACGGCTTTGCCTCGGCCAGCCTGTGCCTGGTCGCCGGCCTGCTGACGCTGGCCGTGATCGAGCACCTGTTCATGATCGTGCCGCTGCCCACGGTCTGGCTGTGGAAATGGGGAATGCGCGCGAAGGCCTGATCGCCGAGCCGCAGAACGACGCAATGGAAACACTTCTGAATGGCAGCGCACTGATCGACGTGGTGATCCTGGCCACACTGGTCGAATGGGCCGCGCTGACCGCATTGTGGAAACACCGCGGCCGTGGCGTACCGCCCGGCATGCTGAGCTGGATGCTGCTGCCGGGACTGTGCCTGATGCTGGCGGTGCGCAGCGCGATGCTTGGCGCGCCATGGTATTGGCTGGCACTGCTGCTGATGGTGGCAGGGCTGGCGCATCTGGTGGACTTGCGCGGTCGCTGGAGACATTGAAAGAGGGCGCAGCCGGGCAAGACCCGGCCGCGCCGATAACACTGGAGAACGAACGATGGTCGCCTTTCCCTTTTCCGCAATCGTCGCCCAAGACGACATGAAGCTCGCGATCCTGGTCGCCGCCGTCGATCCGGGCATCGGCGGCGTGCTGGTGCTCGGCGATCGTGGCACTGGCAAGTCAACGGCGGTGCGCGCGCTCGCCGCGCTGCTGCCGCCGCTGAAGGCGGTGGATGCCTGCGTCTATGGTTGCGATCCCGCACCCGGCGCACCGTCCTGCGAACATTGCGCGCCGCTGAAGGCCGCCCGCAAACTCAAGGCCGTATCGAAGCCAGTGCCGGTGGTCGATCTGCCGCTCGGTGCGACCGAAGACCGCGTGGTCGGTGCGCTCGATCTCGAGCGCGCGCTGTCGCAGGGCGTGAAGGCTTTCGAACCCGGTTTGCTGGCGCGTGCCAATCGCGGCTTTCTGTATATCGATGAAGTCAACCTGCTGGAAGACCATCTGGTTGACCTGCTGATCGACGTCGCTGCGTCCGGTGAAAACCGCGTCGAGCGTGAAGGCCTGTCGGTCTGTCATCCGGCGCGCTTCGTGCTGGTGGGCAGCGGCAATCCGGAAGAGGGCGAACTGCGACCGCAATTGCTGGATCGATTTGGTCTCGCCGTGGACGTCAGCACACCGACGGATCTGAAACTGCGCGTCGAGGTGGTCAAGCGGCGCGATGCCTTCGAACGCGCGCCCGACACCTTTGTCCAACAATGGCAGCGTGAAGACGACAAGATCCGCCGCCGGCTGGTGGCGGCACGCAAGCGCTTGCCCGACGTGAGCTTGTCCGATGACGCATTGGAACGTGCCGCGCAGCTGTGCATTACGCTGGGCACCGATGGCCTGCGCGGCGAACTGGCGCTGATGCGCGCCGCGCGCGCGCTGGCGGCTTACGAAGGGGCTTGCGAGGTCAGCGACAGTCATTTGCGACGCATGGCCCCGGCGGCGCTGCGTCACCGGCTGCGCCGCAATCCGCTGGACGACGCTGGCTCCGGCACGCGGGTGGAGCGCGCGCTCGACGATGTATTTGCGCAGGTTGCCTGATGCTGGCGCCGACCGGCCGCGAGCCTGATCCGTCCGAACGCGCATGGCAGCTGGCCGTGCAGGCGGCGGTGCTGTTTGCGATCGATCCGACCGGTATTGCCGGGGTGCGCGTGCGCGCGCATGCGGGTCCGGTGCGTGATGCCTGGCTGGGCTTGCTGCGCGGCCTGTTGCCCGGCCGGCCCTGGCTGCGCGTGCCGCTGTCAGTGACGGATGAGCGTTTGCTCGGCGGGCTGGATCTTCCGGCGACGCTGGCGGCCGGCAGGCCGGTGGCGCAGCGCGGATTGCTGGCGGAGGCCGATGGTGGCGTCCTGATACTGGCGATGGCGGAACGACTGCCATCGGCGACGGCCGCGTACATTGCGCAGACCCTCGATCGGCGCGAGGTGGCGCTGGAGCGTGACGGCCTGTGCGAGCGCAATGCCGCACGCTTTGGCGTCATCGCACTCGACGAAGGGCTGGCCGATGATGACGGTGTCCCCGCGGCCTTGTGCGACCGGATGGCTTTCGATATCGACCTGCGGGCCGTGTCGCCGAAAGTCGCGCTGAATGATGACTTGCAGATGATGACCAGCGGCAGCACCGACCTTGAAACTGCGCGCGAGCGCATTGACATGATCGACACACCTGACTGCGTGATCGACGCACTCTGCGGCGTCGCCCAGGCACTGGGCGTGGCGTCCCTGCGAGCGCCTTTGCTGGCGCTGGCCACCGCGCGTGCCAGTGCTGCGCTGGACGGCAACGATGAGATCAGTGATGACGATGCGCGTATGGCCGCATCGCTGGTGCTGTCGCCGCGAGCCACACGGCTGCCGAGTGTGCAAGACGATCAGCACGATCAAGACAATCCGGCGCAACCTGCCGAACCCGAATCATCGACACCCCAATCTTCGGCGCCTGAGGCGTCTGAACCCGAGCAGTCACCCGCCGATCAGGCAGCTTCCTCGTCCGCGCAGGAACCGGCCCAAGATCCGGCAGACGATCCTGCCGCTGCTGCTGCCGCACCGCGTCCGCGCGACGAGCAGGCACTGGAAGAGCGGGTACTCGATGCGGCACAAGCGGCGATACCACCCGGCTTGCTGGCGGCGCTGCTGGGTGGCCTGAGTCTGCGTCAGGGGGCCGTCGGCAAGGCGGGCGCAGCCGCCAAGCAGGGGGTGCGTGGCCGACCGGTCGGGTCGCGTCGCTCTGCCGTATTACGCGGCGCCCGCTTGCATCTGGTGGATACCTTGCGCGCTGCGGCGCCCTGGCAGCGACTGCGCCGCGCGAGCCGGCCGGATGCGCAGGCCACGGTACAGCCCGCTATACAGCCTGCTACACAGCCTGCGCGCGTGCTGGTGCGTGCCGACGATTTCCATGTCGCGCGGGTGCGGCAGAAGACAGCCACCACGACTATTTTCGTCGTCGATGCCTCCGGCTCGTCGGCGCTGCACCGGCTGGCTGAAGCCAAGGGTGCTGTGGAACTGCTGCTCAATGATTGCTATGTGCGACGCGACCAGGTGGCCGTGATCGCGTTTCGCGGTAAATCAGCCGAGCTGTTACTGCCGCCGACACGTTCGCTGGTCTGTGCGAAGCGCCGGCTGTCGGGACTGCCCGGCGGCGGCGGTACGCCGCTGGCCAGTGCGCTGGACGCGGCTGCTTCGCTGGTCGACGCATTACGCCGGCGTGGCCAGTCACCGGCGGTGGTGCTGCTGACCGACGGGCGCGCGAATGTTGCGCGCGATGGCAGCGGTGGCCGCGAGCGCGCCCAGCAGGACGCGCTGCAATCCGCGCGTCTGCTGGCGGCGCTGGGGGCACCCTTGCTGCTGATTGATACTGGCCCGAAAGCGCAGCGCGAGGCCGCCGAACTGGCCCAGGCGATGCGGGCGAACTATTTGCCGCTGCCGTTTGCCGGTGCGGCGCAGGTGGCGGCGCTGGCGCAGTCGGTCTCGGCGGCTAGGCCGATGGTGACCGCACGTGCGGGAGTACGCTGAATTGCGCGAGCGGCTGGACTGGGATCAGGACGGCGGCGACTGGCCGAACCGGCAGGCCAGCCGTTTCATTCATGCCGCCGGCATGATCTGGCACGTGCAGCAGTTCTACGAAGCGGGCGATGACGCGCCCCTGGTACTGCTGCTGCACGGCACCGGATCGTCCAGTCATTCATGGCGCGACGTCGCGCCGATGCTGGCCCGGCATTGCCGTGTGCTGGTACCCGATCTGCCCGGTCATGCCTTCACCACGATGCCATCGCCATCGTCCGAGCAATCGCTGCCGGGCATGGCACGCCGCGTCGAACAATTACTCGACAGCCTTCAGCTCGCACCCACGCTGATCGTCGGCCATTCGGCCGGTGCCGCCATCGGTGCGCGCATGGTGCTCGACGGACGCTTGCGCCCGGCCGCTCTGGTGAGCCTGAACGGCGCCTTCGTCGGTTTCGGTGGATTGGCCGGTGCCTTGTTCTCGCCGCTGGCCAGGCTGCTGTCTACTGGCAGCATGGCGGCCCGCTGGTTCGCACGGCAGGCACTGGATGACGCGTTTGTGGAGCGGCTGGTGCGCGGCACTGGCTCCAGGCTGGATGAGGCCGGCATGCGCCTGTATGCGCGGCTGCTCAGGTGTCCGGCCCATGTACGTTCGGCACTCGCGATGATGGCGCACTGGGATCTGGCGGCGCTCGGGCGCGAACTGCCGGGTTTGCGACTGCCCGTCTGGCTGGTTGGCGCGGCCAATGATCTCACTGTGCCGGCGTCGCAGCTGGCGCCCGTGGCAGCGTTGCTGCCGCAGGCGGAAACCGTGCTGTGGCCGCATCTGGGCCATCTGGCGCACGAGGAGAATCCCGCGCTGTGCGTCGCGCTGTTGCGGCAGGTGCTGGACTCCGTCGATCAGTACTGCGCTCAGCCATGTACCTGCTGATCGAAATTCTTTTCTTTGGCGTGCTGCCGGTGGCTTTCGCGGTCTGGCAATTGCGCGACGTGCGGCGCGAACAGCGCCGTCGGCAACAGCAGCGCCAGGCCGGCCCGGATGCTGATCCGGTTTCCCGCCCCGGCCCACACGATCCCCTCTCCTGATTTTCTTCAAGCTGTCATCCTAAATTTACGCATTACTGTGTAAATAAAGATTGACATAAAAGCTTGACAGCCATAATTTACGCACAAGGGCTGCCAACGGGCGGCCGGCATGGAGGTGCGATGGAAAACACAGAACGCATAGAGGCAGCGCTTGAGGCCGCTCTGGCAGCGCAGCACGGCGATAGTGGGCCACCGCGACTGTCGGCGGCCATGCGCGACGCCGTCTTTCCCGGTGGCGCGCGCATACGGCCGCAGCTGACGCTAGCCGTCGCACAGGCCTGTGGCGCGGATGATCTGGCGTTCGCGTCGGGTGCCGCCGCCGCGATCGAGTTGATGCATTGCGCATCGCTGGTACACGACGACTTGCCGTGTTTCGATAATGCGCTGACCCGGCGCGGTCGCCCCTCCGTATTTGCCGCGCACGGCGAACGCCTCGCGGTGCTGGCTGGCGACGCACTCATCGTTGCTGCCTATCAGTCGCTGATGATTGATGGCGCAGCACACCCGCAGCGGCTGGCGCTGCTGATCCATACACTGTCGGCGGCTGTGGCCGCGCCGTCCGGCATCATCGCCGGTCAGGCGTGGGAGTGCGAGCCACGCGTGGCGCTCTCCGAATATCAGCGCGCCAAGACCGGCGCACTTTTCGTGGCAGCTACGGTGGCCGGCGCACAGGCCGCCGGTGTCGCCTCTGATCCATGGCGCACGCTGGGCGAATACCTGGGCGAGGCCTATCAGGTGGCTGATGACATTCGCGATGTCGCGCTTGACGCAGCGGCACTCGGCAAACCGGCCGGGCAGGATGTGGCGCTCGGTCGCCCGAGTTCGGCAGCCGAGCTCGGACTCTGCGGTGCGATCCAGCTGTTCGACCGTCTGATCGCGTTTGCCAGCGCGGCGATACCAAGCTGTCGCGGTTCGGCGCAGCTGCGCACGCTGGTACGACTTGAATCAAAGCGGCTGGTGCCGGTGGCACTGACCCGCAAGCTCGCGCCCTCGGTCGCACGCGTGGCGGCCTGACGGCTCGCTTAGCTGATGACGATGAGCTCGGCAACCCTGTCCTTCAGTGATCGCCTGCTTGGCTGGCGCGACCGGCTGCTGGCGAACCCGGCGTTTCATCGCCTCGCTTCCGGCTTCATGCTGACGCGACCGGTGGCGCAGCGCAGTGCACGCGAGTTGTTCGATCTGGTCGCCGGCTTCGTCTATTCGCAGGTGCTGTCGGCCTGCGTGAAGCTGGAGTTGTTCGAGATCCTGTCTGTCGGACCGCAGACTGTGCCTGCACTCGCGCAGCGCTTTGGCATGAGCGACGAAGCGGCCGCACGATTGCTGGCCGCTGCCGCATCCTTGCGCTTGGTCGAGCAGCGCGGCACCGATGCCGCCGGCGAGCCACGCTATGGCCTTGGCATGCTCGGCGCACCGCTGGTCGGCAACGACGCGGTGAAAGCCATGATCCTGCATCACGACACGCTGTATGCCGATCTCGCCGATCCGGTCGCGCTGCTGCGCGGTGCCGGTCCGGCGCCCGCGCTGTCGGGTTTTTATCCCTACACCGCCGACGATGCGCCGGCGCGGGCGTCCGAGCTCGCGGCCGAGCAGGTCGGCAGCTATTCGCAATTGATGGCGGCATCGCAGCCGCTGGTCGCTGCCGAGATCCTCGATGCGTATTCCTTTGCCGGCCACCGTCGTCTGCTCGATGTGGGCGGCGGCGAGGGTCGCTTCCTGTGCAGCGTCGCCGCTCGTGCGCCGCAACTCCAGCTGACCTTGTTCGACCTGCCCGCCGTCGCTGAGCGGGCCCGGCATCGCTTCACGGCGGCGGGCATTGACTCGCGGGCGCAAGCGCTCGGCGGCAATTTCCTGTCCGACCCGCTACCGACGGGCGCTGACATCGTGACTCTGGTGCGCGTCATTCACGACCACGATGACGAGCGCGCGCTGGCCATCCTGCGCAATGCCTGGCAGGCGCTGCCGCCAGGCGGCAGCCTGCTGCTGGCTGAGCCGATGGCTGGCACGCCCGGCGCTGAGGCGATGGGCGATGCGTATTTTGGCTTTTACCTGCTGGCGATGGGGCGCGGCAAAGCGCGCACGGCCGAAAGTCTGACGCGCTTGCTGCAGGCAGCCGGCTTTGCTGGTGTGCGTCAGCTGGGCACGCGCATACCGCTGCAGGTACGTGTGCTGCTGGCGCGACGGCCGGCGTAAATCGTGCAACAGCGTTGTCGTGACTGGTAGTGGACGACGCGTCGTAGCGGTCTGTAAATGAAAGATGACACTGTAAATGTAAATAAAGATTGACACAAAGAAGTGTAAGTCCAAGAATACAAAAATAATGAGCCAGGCGAATAAGATGACCCAGGGGCGACAACAGATGACCGAGCTGTACCGACTCCCACAGGGGTGCGCATGAATGCGCAGGCCGTCGTGGTCGAGCAGCCGCTCACGCTGCGGGTACGCGAACTGGCGCTGGCCGAGGCCGGCGAGAATGATCTGGTTGTCGACATCGAGTGGTCTGGCATTTCGACGGGTACCGAGAAATTGCTGTGGTCTGGACGCATGCCTTCTTTCCCGGGCATGGGATATCCGCTGGTGCCTGGTTATGAATCCGTCGGCCGCGTAGTACAAGCTGGCGCCAATACCCATTTCGACCTTGGTGAACGCGTCTTCGTGCCCGGCGCTGCCTGCTTCGGTGAAGTGCGCGGCCTGTTCGGCGGCGCTGCGTCGCGGGTAGTGATCCCGGCGCTGCGCGCCCTGCGTATCTCCGAAGAACTCGGCGATCGCGGCACGCTGCTGGCATTGGCCGCCACCGCTTATCACGCGAATGCCGGCGGCGCGACGCCGCCGGAACTGATCGTTGGTCACGGCGTCCTTGGACGAATGATTGCTCGCCTCGCGGTCATCGCGGGCGGCAGCCCGGTCGTCTGGGATACCAATCCGGCCCGGCGCGACGGCGCGCAAGGCTATCAAGTCATCGATCCTAAAGACGACACACGCTCGAATTACCGCAGCATCTGCGACGTCAGTGGCGACCCGGCCATACTCGACCGGCTGATCGAGCGCATCGCGCCCGGCGGCGAGATCGTGCTGGCCGGCTTCTATGACGACATGATGCGTTTTTCATTCGCACCGGCCTTCATGCGCGAGGTACGCATCCGCGTCGCTGCGCAGTGGAAGCCGCCTGAACTGCTGGCCGTGCGCGACCTGGCTGAAAGCGGCCGTCTGTCGCTGGATGGCCTGATTACGCACCGCAGCTCCCCCGAACACGCCGAGCAGGCCTACCGCACCGCATTCAGCGATCCGGGCTGCCTGAAGATGATCCTGGATTGGAGAACTTCAAGATGAGCAAGCCCAACGACCTACAAGCTGCGCCCGTACATTTCATGCAAAAAGAGCGGCTGCGCGCCGAAGCTGCAATCGAGCCCGCACCCGTGCACAGCGGCGAGGCAAAGAAAGAAACCCAGATCATCGCGATCTATGGCAAGGGCGGCATCGGCAAGAGCTTCACGCTGGCTAACCTGTCGTACATGATGGCGCAGCAGGGCAAGAAGGTCTTGCTGATCGGCTGTGATCCGAAGAGCGACACCACGTCCTTGCTGTTCGGCGGTCGTGCTTGCCCGACCATCATCGAGACCTCCTCAAAGAAAAAACTGGCCGGCGAGCCGGTCGCGATCGGCGATGTCTGCTTCAAGCGCGACGGCGTTTATGCGATGGAGCTGGGCGGACCGGAAGTCGGTCGCGGCTGTGGCGGGCGCGGCATTATCCACGGCTTCGAACTGCTGGAAAAGCTGGGCTTCCATGACTGGGGCTTCGACTACGTGCTGCTCGATTTCCTCGGCGATGTGGTTTGCGGTGGCTTCGGTCTGCCGATCGCACGCGACATGTGCCAGAAGGTGATCGTGGTGGCCAGCAACGACCTGCAGTCGCTGTATGTCGCCAACAATGTCTGCTCGGCGGTCGAATACTTCCGCAAGCTCGGCGGTAATGTCGGCGTGGCCGGCATGGTCATCAACAAGGATGACGGTACCGGCGAAGCGCAGGCCTTCGCCACGCAGGCCGGCATACCGGTGCTGTCGGCGATACCGGCCAATGAAGATATCCGCAGGAAGAGCGCCAGCTACGAGATCATCGGGCGTCCCGAAGGCGAGTGGGGCGCACTGTTCGCCGGACTCGCACAGAACGTCGCCGACGCGCCACCCGTGCGACCCACGCCATTGTCACAGGACGAACTGCTCGGCCTGTTCTCCGCCGATACCGTGGGCCGCAACGTGGTGCTGGAGCCGGCAACCGTGACCGACATGATGGGCCGCGACATCGTCGTCCGGCCCTCGCTCGAAGTGATTTACGACGAGGCCTGAGGTCATGACCGAGCGCACCGTCATACCCATCGTCCGCAGTCCGGTCGTCAGCAACCCCGATGGGCTGCAGGGCGACGGCGCGGGCTGCCATTCGGGCAGCGAGCAGATGCTGAGCGCCGCACGTGCCGCTGGCAAAAGCGAGGTGCTCGATCAGTACGCGACCGACTATCCGAAGGGCCCGCACGACCAGCCGCAGAGCATGTGTCCGGCGTTTGGCGCGCTGCGCGTGGGATTGCGGATGCGCCGCACCGCGACGATTCTGTCCGGCTCGGCCTGCTGTGTGTACGGGCTGACGTTCACTTCGCATTTCTATGGCGCACGCCGCAGTGTCGGCTATGTGCCGTTCAATTCGGAATCGCTGGTGACCGGTAAGCTGTTCGAGGACATCCGTGACGCCGTTCACAAGGAAGCCGACCCGGCGCGCTATGACGCCGTGGTGGTGATCAACCTGTGCGTGCCGACGGCATCAGGCGTACCGCTGCAGATTCTGCCGAAGGAAATCAACGGCGTGCGCGTGATCGGCATCGACGTGCCCGGCTTCGGCGTGCCGACGCATGCCGAGGCGAAGGATGTGCTGGCTGCCGCAATGCTGCGCTATGCGCGTTCCGAGGCCGCTGCCGGCCCGGTGGCTGCGCCGCGCACCGGCATCAGCGAACGACCGACAATCACACTGCTTGGTGAAATGTTCCCGGCTGACCCGATGATCATCGGCGGCATGCTCGACATGCTCGGCCTGTCGGCCGGTCCTGTGGTGCCAACACGCGAATGGCGCGAGCTGTATGCCGCGCTCGACTGCGCGGCCGTGGCGGCGATTCATCCTTTCTATACGGCCAGCCTGCGCGAATTCGAAGCCGCCGGCCGCGTGTCGGTTGGCTCGGCGCCGGTCGGTCATGACGGCACCGAAGCCTGGCTGCAGTCGATCGGCGATGCCTGCAATGTGGGCCAGAAGCAGATCGACAACGCGAAGAACCGCTTCCTGCCGGCGATACGCGGCGCGCTGTCGGCGTTGCCGATCAAGGGCCGCATCACGCTGTCCGGTTATGAAGGTTCCGAGTTGCTGGTTGGCCGGCTGCTGGTCGAGTCCGGCGCAGACCTGCGCTATGTGGGTACCGCGTGTCCGCAGACGCCGAGCAGCGCCGCCGACCGTGACTGGCTGCAGGCGCGCGGCGTGCAGGTGCAGTACCGTGCCTCGCTCGAGCAGGACATCGCCGCCGTCAACGAATTCAAGCCCGATCTGGCGATCGGCACCACGCCGGTCGTTCAGGCCGCCAAACAGCTGTCATTGCCGTCGCTGTATTTCACCAACCTGATTTCCGCGCGTCCGCTGATGGGCGCGGCTGGTGCTGGTTCACTGGCCGCTGTGATCAATGCGGCGATCGCCAACCAGCCGCGCATGGATGCCATGAAGGCCTTCTTCGGTGATGCCGGCGAGGGTGACCGTGCCGGTGTCTGGGAAAGTGTGCCGCAGCCGCGGCCGGAATTCCGTGCCGAGGTGCGACGTCGTCTCGACAAGGCCGCGAAGAAGCGCAAGGCGGAGGAGATGGTATGAACATCATCGATCACGACCGCGCGGGCGGCTACTGGGGCGCGGTCTATGTGTTCACCGCGATCAAGGGACTGCAGGTGATCATCGACGGCCCGGTTGGCTGCGAGAATCTGCCAGTGACATCGGTACTGCATTACACCGATGCGCTGCCGCCGCATGAACTGCCGATCGTGGTCACCGGCCTCGCCGAAGAACAGCTCGGTCGCGAGGGCACCGAAGGGGCGATGAAGCGCGCGCATGGCACGCTCGATCCGGATCTGCCGGCCGTAGTCGTGACCGGCTCGATCGCCGAGATGATCGGCGGCGGCGTCACGCCCGAGGGCACCGGTATCCTGCGTTTCCTGCCACGTACCATCGACGAAGACCAGTGGCAGTGCGCGAACCGCGCGATGCTCTGGCTGTGGAACGAATACGGACTGCGCCACATCCCCGAACGCAAGCCTTTTGCCGAGCGTGCGCCCGGCGAGAAGCCGCGCGTGAACCTGATCGGCCCCTGCTACGGCACTTTCAACATGCCGAGCGACCTGGCCGAGATTCGCCGGCTGGTCGAGGGCATCGGCGCGGAAGTGAACATGGTATTCCCGCTGGGTAGCCACCTGGCCGATGTGCAGAAGCTGGCCGATGCCGACGTCAATATCTGCCTGTATCGCGAGTTCGGCCAGCTGTTGTGCGAAGCGCTGGAAAGGCCGTGGCTGCGCGCACCGATCGGCCTGCACAGCACCACGAAATTCCTGCGCAAGCTCGGTGAACTGCTGCACCTGGATCCTGAACCCTTTATCGAGCGAGAGAAGCACACGACCATCAAGCCGATATGGGATCTGTGGCGCTCGGTCACGCAGGATTTCTTCAGCACCGCCACGTTCGCGGTGGTGGCCAATGACACCTACACGCGCGGTCTGCGCCGTTTCCTGGAAGGGGAGATGGGCTTGCCCTGCAATTTCGCGATCGCACGTCTGCCTGGCGAGAAGACCGATAGCGAGGCGATCCGCACGCTGCTGCGCGAGAAGCCGCCGCTGGTGATGTACGGCAGTTACAACGAGCGCATGTATCTGGCAGAGGGTGGCGCAGCGTCGCCAATGAAGGCCTCATTCATTCCGGCCTCGTTCCCGGGCGCGATCATCCGCCGCCATACCGGCACGCCATTCATGGGCTATGCCGGCGCGACTTACCTGATCCAGGAATTCTGTAACTGCCTGTTCGACGCACTGTTCAACATCCTGCCACTCGGCACCGAGATGGACCGTGTCGACCCGACGCCGGCGCGCGCGCTGGCGCAAGTGCCGTGGGACGACGCCGCCAGCGAACTGCTGACCGATCTGGTTGCGGCTGAGCCGGTGCTGGTGCAGATCTCGGCGGCCAAGCAGATTCGTGACCGCGCCGAGCGCGAAGCGCGCCGGGCCGGCGAGGACCGTGTGTCGGCAGACCGGGTCGCGCATGCGCGCGCGGCGCTACGCATGGGCGAGGCCGCCTGATGCGCCGGGAAATACCGATGACGGGCAGACCGGCCAGACCGGCAAGCACTAATCAAAGAATGTCGTGGCATATCGCTGCGGACGCCCAAGGTTGCGGGGCTCTACGCACCACTGGCTGCAAGGCCAATTTGAAGGAGCGTTCTCATGGCTGAAAGGAACAGCATTTCCGGCCTGTCCGATGATGAGGCTCAGGAATTCCATGCGTTCTACATGCAGGGGTTCGTAGGCTTCACGGTGATCGCCGTGGTGGCCCACATCCTCGTATGGGCATGGCGTCCCTGGATCACCTGATCTCGGCTAGCCGCTAACGAAAGGAATCACTATGGCCAACATTCAACTGAAGCAGGAACGCCAGTGGGCTGACGAAACTGTCACCTTCCGGCTCATCTATTTGCTCGGCTTTACGGTCGTGCTCGCCATTGCGCTGGTCGGTTCGCTGACCCGCATGCCGTGGCGACAATGGCTGCCGGGCACCGAGAACGGCCGGTCCCTGTTCGGGAGCGTGCAGGCCGCAGTGTATTCATTTATGTCGCACACACTTTAGGAGACAGGACCATGTGGAGAATATGGCGCCTTTACGATCCTCTGCGAGCCATGGTGGTTCAAGGGATCTTTTTGTTCGGCCTCGCGGCGATGATTCACCTCATTCTGCTATCGACGAACAAGTTCAACTGGCTGGACGGCCCGCACGGCGCGCCGACGGCTCAGAACGCACCGATGCCGAAATAAAAAAATCCACCTTACCGGTGGTGGGTGGGCAAGCGCGCAGTTCGCTTGTCCGTCCTCACAAGGACAACACAGGGATGACCCCGTTCAACCCGGCAGGAGGGCTCGATCATGGCCATGTTGAGTTTTGAAAAAAAATATCGCGTACGTGGGGGCACTCTGCTCGGAGGGGACCTGTTCGATTTCTGGATCGGTCCGTTCTACGTTGGATTTTTCGGCGTTACCACGATTTTCTTCACCTTTCTTGGCACTGCGCTGATCCTGTGGGGCGCATCGCAGGGGCCTACCTGGAATCTCTGGCAGATCAGTATTGCGCCGCCCGATCTTTCCTATGGATTAAGAATGGCACCGCTGCTGGAGGGCGGGCTGTGGCAGCTGATCACGGTCTGCGCGATCGGCGCTTTTGGTTCGTGGGCGCTGCGCGAAGTCGAGATCTGCCGCAAGCTGGGCATGGGGTTGCATGTGCCGTTCGCCTTCTCGGTCGCGATCCTCGCGTACGTGACACTGAATGTGGTACGGCCGGTGCTGATGGGCGCCTGGGGACACGGTTTCCCTTACGGCATCTTCAGTCACCTCGACTGGGTGTCGAACGTCGGCTACCAGTATCTGCACTTCCACTACAACCCGGCCCACATGATCGCGATCTCGTTCTTCTTCGCGACCGCGCTCGCCTTGTCGATGCACGGCGGCCTGGTGCTGTCGTCCACCAATCCGCCGAAGGGCGAAACGGTGAAGACACCGGAACATGAAGACACCTATTTCCGTGACCTGATCGGCTACTCGGTCGGCACGCTCGGCATTCACCGCCTCGGTCTCTTCCTGGCACTGGCTGCAGTGCTGTTCTCGGCACTGTGCATCGTGCTGTCCGGACCGTTCTGGAGCCGCGGCTGGCCCGAATGGTGGAGCTGGTGGCTGAACATGCCGATCTGGAACCGATAAGGAGCGCACGATGGCTGAATACCAAAACCTCTTCACCAGCGTGCAGGTCGTCGGACCGCTGCACGATGGCATACCCCAGCACCGGCCGGCGCTGTCGCGCAGCGGCAAGCCGCTGTTCCTGCACCTCGCCGGACGACTGGGCAATGCGCAGATCGGGCCCGTTTACCTGGGCGTGCTCGGCACGATGTCGCTGATGTTCGGCACCTTCGCGTTCACCATCATCGGCATGAACATGCTGGCGTCGGTGAACTGGGATCCGATCCAGTTCGTGCGCCTGCTGTTCTGGCTGTCACTCGATCCGCCTGCGCCGGGTAACGGCCTGAAGTTGGCGCCTTTGAATCAGGGCGGCTGGTGGCAGATTTGCGGCCTGTTCCTGACCATTTCCGTCTTGCTGTGGTGGGCCAACGTCTACCGACGCGCGCGCGCCCTGAAAATGGGTACCCATGTCGCCTGGGCGTTCGCTGCAGCGATCTGGCTGTTCCTGGTGCTTGGACTGATTCGTCCGGTGCTGATGGGCAGCTGGGCCGAGGCGGTACCGTTCGGTATCTTCTCGCACCTGGACTGGACCGCAGCGTTCTCGCTCCGCTACGGCAACCTGTTCTACAACCCCTTCCATGCGCTGTCGATCGCCTTCCTGTATGGATCGGCGCTGTTGTTCGCGATGCACGGCGCGACGATTCTTGCGGTTGGTCGCTACGGTGGCGAGCGTGAGATCGAGCAGATCGTCGATCGTGGCACAGCCACGGAGCGTGCCGCGCTGTTCTGGCGCTGGACGATGGGATTCAACGCGACCATGGAATCGATTCACCGCTGGGCCTGGTGGTTCGCCGTGTTGTGCCCGCTGGTGGGCGGCATCGGCATCCTGCTGACCGGCACAGTGGTCGACAACTGGTATCTGTGGGCCGTCAAGCATGGCGTCGCCCCGCCTTATCCGCCTGTGTGGGGCGATGTGATCGACCCCGCCACCCTGCAGGGAGCCAAGCCATGAATCGACGAATCCTGAAAACTGCTGCGCTGCTCGCGCTGGGCGCAGCGCTGCTGGCCGGCTGCGAGCGGCCGCCGATGGAGAGCGTGCAGCACGGCTTCCGTGGCACCGGCATGGTTGAGGTGTACAACCCGCGCCATCTGGCCAAGCAGGATGCGCTGAACACGGCACCCGAGGCGCCGCCGCCGGCACCGGCTGACGGTCCGCGTGCCAAAGACGCGTATCAGAACGTGAAAGTGCTGGGCGACGTGTCGGCCGGGCAGTTCATCGGCCTGATGACGGCGATGACAGCGTGGGTGTCGCCGAAAGAGGGTTGCGCGTACTGCCACAATCCGCAGAATTTCGCGGACGACAGCAAGTACACCAAGACCGTCGCGCGCAAGATGATCGAAATGACGCGGCATATCAACAGCAACTGGCAGAATCACGTCGCCAACACGGGCGTGACCTGCTACACCTGCCATCGCGGCAATCCGGTGCCGCAGCAGGTCTGGTTCACGCCCAAGGAGCAGGACAAGAAGGCCGACTTCATCGGTGACCTGGCCGGCCAGAACACGCCGGGCAAGCTGGTTGGCCTGTCATCGCTGCCGACCGACGCACTGACGCCTTTCCTGCTGGAGGACAAGCCGATTCGCGTCAATGGACCGACCGCGCTGCCGTCGGGTAACCGCTCGTCCATCAAGCAGGCCGAATGGACTTACGGGCTGATGACGCATATGTCGGAATCGCTCGGCGTGAACTGCACCTACTGCCACAACACCCGCTCTTTCCAGAGCTGGGAAGGCAGCCCGCCGCAACGCATGACCGCGTACCATGGCATTCGCATGTCGCGTGACGTGAACAATGCATACATGGTGCCGCTGACGGGTACGTTCCCGCCGGAGCGCAAGGGTGCGGGCGGTGATGTGGCGAAGATCAGCTGCGCCACCTGCCACCAGGGTGCCTACAAGCCGCTGTACGGCTTCCCGATGCTGAAGAGCTATCCGGAGCTGGCGGCCATTGCGGGTACGCCGCAAGCGGCACCGGCGACGACGCCGGTGGTGGCCAGCGCGGAGCCGGCAAAGTAAGCAGCGCTGTCTGACAGAGCGGGCGAGATGGATGGGTGATCCATCTCGCCTGTTGTTGAAAGACGGATGCCTGGAGTTGATCGATGGTGGATCCCGGCTGGTGCCGGGATTCCTGTCGGATGGAGCTCCGACGCGTGTCAACGAGAGGCTTCCTGAGCCTTCGCCTGTGCAGTGCGCATCTTTTGCAAACCTGTACTCCCATCGTCGTCATCACACCGACGATCACCGAGAGCCCCCATGACCGCCAGCCAGCTCATCACCAAGACCGCTGCGCACACGGAACCGGGCGATATCGCTGAGCGTTCGCGCTCCGCTGAACCCGCCGGCCTCACCTGCACCGCCATGCTCCTGCTGGCCGACCTGCGCCCCGCGCATTGGCTATGGGGCTGGAACCGGATTGCCTTTTCCCGCTGGTTGCCTGAACGCGCGCCCGGCCTGCGTTTCATGAAGACGCTGGGCAGCGGCCGCGCTGCCGGCTTCGGCCTGATGCCGAGTCCGTCGCATCAGGGCCTGTTCTGCCTGTTCGACGATGATGACAGCGCGAATGCTTTCATTGCCGGCTCGCCGCTGGTGCAACGTTACCGGCAGTCGAGCAGCGACTGTCTGCTGCTGACGCTGCGGCCGACATCATCCCGTGGCACCTGGGACCGTGTCGCGATTGCGCCAGGCTTGGCCCTGCCCGACGGCGTACCCGTTGCGGCGCTGACGCGCGCATCGATACGTCCGCGGGCGGCTGTCAGTTTCTGGCGTCATGCGCCCGCCGCGCAGGCCGGTCTGGCGGATGCGCCCGGCTGCGAACTGGCGATCGGCCTCGGCGAAGCGCCGCTGCTGCGGCAGGCCACGTTCAGCCTGTGGCGTGACACGGCCGCCATGGATGCCTATGCACGCACCGGCGCGCATCAGCAGGCGATACGCGCTGCCTGGCAGCAGCACTTTTTTTCCGAATCGATGTTTGTACGTTTTGCACCGATCTCCAGCCAGGGACGCTGGAGGGGGCGTGACTATGGCTAGCGCGCCGCGCGAGCATCGCGTGGTCGTGGTCGGCGCCGGTGTCGGCGGCCTGGTGTCGGCACTGCAGCTGGCGCGCCAGGGACTGGCGGTGACCCTGCTGGAGGCGGCCGCTACGCCCGGCGGCAAGATGCGCCAGCCGGTCGTGGACGGCGCAGCTATTGACAGCGGTCCGACCGTTTTCACCATGCGCTGGATCTTCCAGCAAATCTACGCATCGGCCGGCGCACGTCTCGAAGATGAACTCGAATTGACGGCCCTGCCGGTACTGGCCCGCCATGCGTGGGGTGCGGACGAGCGGCTGGACCTGTTCGCCGATCCCGCGCAATCGCGCGAGGCCATCGCGCGCTTCGCCGGTGCCGCCGAGGCGAATCGCTTCGGACAGTTCTGCCGGCAGGCGCGTGCCGTCTATGACACGCTCGAAGGACCGTTCATTCGTTCGCAGGCGCCGACCCTGATGCGCATGCAAGGCGACCTCGGACTGCGCGGCCTCGCCGTGCTGGCCTCGCTGGGACCGATGCGTAGTTTGTGGGGCGCGCTCGGCAAGCATTTCCATGACCCGCGCCTTCGCCAGTTGTTCGCGCGCTATGCCACCTATTGCGGCTCATCGCCCTGGCAGGCGCCAGCGACGCTGATGCTGGTCACGCAGGTCGAACTGGATGGTGTGTGGTCGGTGCGTGGCGGCATGCATGCGCTGGCCAAGTCGCTGGCCTCGCTGGCTGAGCGCGCCGGCGTCACGCTGCGCTACGGCGTGCGTGTCGCGTCGATCGACGTGAGCGGCGGACGCGCCAACGGTGTGCGGCTCGATAACGGCGAGCGCATCGCGGCCGATAGTGTTGTCTTCAACGGTGATCGCTCGGCTCTGGGGCAGGGACTACTTGGCGACGTCGTCAGCCGCGCTGTCGCTCCGGTGGCCCCTTCGCAGCGTTCACTGTCGGCGCTGACCTGGAGCCTGCATGCAGCCACCGAGGGCTTTCCACTCGAGCGGCACAACGTGTTTTTCCAGCCGGATTACCGGCGCGAGTTCGACGACATCTTCGGGCATGGCCGACTGCCGGCAACGCCCACGGTGTATGTGTGCGCGCAGGATCGCGGCTGCCCGGGCACACCGGCACCGGCGCGCGACCGCCTGCTGATGCTCGTCAATGCGCCCGCCGAAGCGCGGCGCGTTCTTACCGAAGCGGAGATTGAAGCATGCGAGAGCCATTCCTTTTCCCTACTGGCCGGCTACGGTCTGACTGTCAGACGCACGCCGCAGAACTCGCTGCGCACGACGCCATCGGACTTTCACCGGATGTTCCCGGGCAGCGCAGGCGCGCTCTACGGGATGGCGACGCACGGCTGGATGTCGGCCTTCCAGCGTCCGGGGGCGGCGAGCCGGATAGCGGGTCTGTATCTGGCCGGGGGCAGCGTGCATCCGGGTCCGGGCGTGCCGATGGCAGCCATGTCGGGCCAGCTGGCGGCCGCGACGCTGATGGCGCACCTCGATTCGACCAGCCGGTCGCGTCGGGCGGCTATCTGTGGTGGTACATCGACGCGCTCAGCGATGACGGCCGGTACGGACTGAGCATCATCGCCTTCGTCGGCAGCGTGTTCTCGCCTTACTATCGCAAGGCGCTCGATCGCGGTGCCGCCGATCCGGAAAACTATTGCTCGCTGAACGTCGCTCTATACGGACGCAACCGGCGCTGGACCATGACCGAGCGTGGCCGCCGCAGCATGCAGCGCGATGCACACAGCTTCACCATCGGCCCCAGCAGCCTGCACTGGCACGGCGATCATCTGGAGATCGACATCTGTGAGATCGGCGTGCCGATTCCTTATCCGGTGCGCGGCAAGGTACGTGTTTATCCTTCATCGTTGTCCGCATTCAGCACGGCGCTCGATGCGCATGGCCGGCATCGCTGGGGACCGCTGGCGGCCTGCGCGCGCGTCGAGGTCGAGATGCAGCATCCGGCACAGCGCTGGAGCGGTCATGCGTATTTCGATTCGAACGAGGGCGATGAGCCGGTCGGCAAAGCCTTCCGTGAATGGGACTGGTCGCGCGCACTGTTGTCCGACGGCTCGACCGCGGTGATCTACGACGTACAGCCGAAGCAGGGCGACGATCGCCTGCTGGGACTGCGTTTCCTGCCGGACGGGCGTATCGAATCCTTCTCCGCGCCGCCACGCCAGTCGCTAGACCTGACCCGCTGGCGCCTGCCCCGTCGCATGCGCAGTGAAGGGGAGACACCGGTGCGTGTGATCGAGATGCTGGAAGACACGCCGTTCTACCAGCGCTCGGTACTGAAAAGTCAGCTGTTCGGCGAGGATGTGATCAGCGTGCACGAGACGCTGAACGTACCGCGCTTGCAGTTGCCCATCGTGCAATGGATGCTGCCGTTCAGGATGCCGCGACGAGGGTGAGCGCGCGGCATCACGCCGCCTGCGGATGCGTCAGCGATGCATCATCGTGCCGACAGACCAGAGAGTCCGCATGGGTCGTCTTTTTACCGTACTGACTAAGGATGCAGGGGCTAAAACGCGTTCCCGCGCTGCCCTTTCAGATAAATGGCCGGCACGCGCCCGCCTCATACCCGGCACCAAGGCTGTGGTGAAACCGCAATGTCAGCGTGTATGGCGCCGGAATCCCCGGCTTTTCAAATACTTGCCTGGGGCACTCGCTCGTTGAGACGGTTACCGAGCGGTAGGTTCGCAAATCTGCAGACCAGCTCTATCTGCCCGCCATCTTGCAAGGAAAAACATCATGGACCGTGCCAGCGCATCAATGCAGCCAATGTCAACCCATACCACGGGTACGGGAAACTCTGGCCGGGCGGACCGAGCCAATTCCGTCATGCCGCCAGTGCGCGGATCTTTGCCCTACACGAAGCAGGAATATGCCGGATTGCACCCAAGCAAAAAAACGCCGGCTTTGAATTTCTTAATCCTTGGCAAATTGCCGAGTCTGGAAATCCATTCCTACCCACCAATGCAGCTGCCACAGGAAGTGAACGCGGTTGCGCAAAAATGCATTGAGCTTGGCGAGTGGGGGGCCTTGCAGTTTCTCTGGGATCAATCAGGGATTGATCCGAACAAGGCAACCCTGTCAATCGGGGGAAGAGAACTGTCTCATGCCGCTGTCAAAAATATGGCCGATGCGTGCAGTGCCTATCCCGGCATGCAATTGCAGGTTGGTTTCGAAGATGTCGAGCCTGACGCTGAGAAAACGCTGTCTCGCTTGATCGCAGATGGAAAAGTCAGAGAACTGAGCGCTGGTGACAGCTATGCTCCGAACGAGATTTCATGCGACTTCCTCGCACCCGTGCTGGGGAAGGTAGGCGAATCATTAGTGCTGGCTAATATCAGCTTCAGCGAAGCCAGCGAAATGGCATTTGCCGAATCGCTAGCCAATGCACCGAGTCTGAAATGTCTGTCCTTGAGCGGAGTTTCTTTTGCAGAAGGCCAGGGCGCTGCATTTGTCGAGGGGATGACGCACAATCAATCGATTACGAAAATGTACGTCCAATTTACATCGCTTCCTTTCGGTAGTCCGCAGAGCGGCTATACGCTGATGCTAAGCAAGAACAATGTATTGGAATCTCTGGAAATTTTTCATCGTCAACATTCTGATGCGGACGTCACTCTTGAACTGGATGCAGTTTTTTCCGGAATAAAAACAAACAATACGCTACGCGAGTTGAAATTCATGTGCAACGCTGATCGGGCCGAGACACTGACCGAAATATCCAACTTGCAGTATGTACTTGAAAATAATTCGCATCTGAGAACGCTGGACCTGGAGATACGCCTGGCCAGCCCTGAAGCCTATCGAAGCGTCGCGGAATCCCTGAAAAAAAACATCACCTTGACACAGCTCTCGCTGTTGGGACTCGAGAATCAAGACCCTGACGTTATTCAATCGATAAATGCCACGCTTACCCGTAACCGGGGAATTGTCAACCTCGAGCAAATGCGAATTGCCGGAATGGCATTCGATCCAAGTAACACGACGGGATTGTCGGATGCCGGCTCAGTAATCGCTCGAATAATTTTGGAGAACTCATCAACGCCGGATGAATTTGCTGAAACGATGGCGGCTGTCGAGTTATCGATCAAGGAACTTGAAAAGCAGAAAGCGATGCCATCGACTGGTTCGGAAAATGAGGGCATCACGTTGACGACGGCAACGTCCACAACGAACACGACCACCACGACAATTACCGCGACGACAACGAACGGCACCCCACCGCCGAATCTGCCTTCTTCCTGAGCAGCGTTCCGAGCGGCGAAATTTCATGGCCGTAAATGAACATCTGATACGCCGGGCCATCCGCAAATGAATACGTCATCGTTTTCTTTGTCGGGAGGTCCGGTAGCCAATTTGAATCGTCTTTTGACAGCCTTGTCCGCTTGCCGGCATAGCCGGTAACTTGCCCGTGTCGGGAACTCAATTCGCCGAATTTTCTTTCGCAGAGCATCACCCTGCTCGACAGAGGCTCGTAGGGGCCGGAAAAAACGGACAGCGATTCGCGGTCTGACTCGGGTGTCCGCTTTTTCAGTGGGTCTTTGACACTTTTTCGGATGACCTGTTACCGAGGAGGGGGTTTTGCATAACCCCAGCTCTTTTCAACCTGTTCACTCCCCTCCAGACTGAAAAAAACCATGAATCAACTTAGCACGTCGCTTCGCTCATCGGCCCCGCAATCCGAATTTCAGCTTGCTGAACGCCTGGGAAGTCCCGATATCGAGTCCCTGCCACCTGTCCATGGCCCTCTGCCGTACACCAGAGATGACTATGCGTGGTTCCCGGCGGAACGTAGAACGGCCGCAATGGACTTTCTGATTCTCGGCAAAATTCCGGAGGCAACGCAGAATGCGTCGCTGCCTGAAATGCAATCGACGAACAGCGCGAACTCCCCGCTTTCAGTGAAATGCAACGCGATCGTCAAGACCTGCCTCTTCCTCCTTGAGCTGGATGCACTGGAATTTTTCTGGTCTAAATCAGGAATCGATCCGGCGAAGTCGACGATTTCCCTGTCGCTACTCGAATGGGATCAGTCTGTCGCGGAGGCAATTGCAGATCAGTGCCGCGCCCATGCGGGGATGAAGCTGAATCTCAACCTGGGCATGGTCGGGCCCAATGCCGCGCCGTCACTCGCCGATCTGATTAAAGCCGGAAATGTTCAAAAACTGAGTCTGGGCACAAGGAATATTGAAGCTGTATCCCTGGTTTGTCTCGCACCGGTTCTGGGGGAAGTGGGTGATTCACTCCTGTTGCGCGACCTGCGTTTTGATCTGTCCAGCGAAGCGGCACTCGGGCATTCACTCGGTCAGAGCACCAGCCTGAAACAATTGACACTTCATCGGGTCCGCTTCGAGGACGGCGACGGAGCACTGTTTTTCGATGGCATGGGGAAAAATCAGTCCATTGGTGAACTGACTATTTACGGATCAACCATCAGCACAAACGACCAGACAGGTCTTTCAGCCATGCTCAAGAACAATGCAACACTGGAGAAGCTGGAAATTTCTTGCTTGCCGTCCTCCAGGACCGGCAGTTCTGTCGGGATTGACGTGATCCTGAAAAATGCTGCTGCCCATCCGTCACTTCGTTCGCTCAGTATCAAGGATAACGTCGAGGAGATCGCCCCGTCGGTTCTGCATAATCTCCTGGAAACGAATGTCTGCCTGAGCGAGCTTCATCTCGACGTGAAATTACCAGGGCAGAACGATTATCCCGGCATGGTGGAATCACTTAAAAATAATTACCAGTTGACCGAGTTCAGCCTGCTCGGCGGTGAACTGGAATCCGCCGGGGTCGCCGGCTCAGTCGAGGACACGCTTGCCCGAAACAGGGCAGCGAAGAATACCGAGGCTATGCGTCAGGTTGGCATGATGGCATTCGATCCATTCCGCAGCAATGGACTTTCGGAAATCGGGCCGTTGATTGCACAACATCTGCTTGAGATTTCCCCGTCATTTTCAGGGTTCGTTGACAAAATAACGGCCATCCATCTGTCAGTGCAGCAGCAAGAATCCCAGGCATTGAAGAATGGCGGTCAGGCAGCAGAGATTGCCGCGACGGTGAGGGTGACCGCAGGGGAGGCCGCAACCACGACCACCACGACCCTGCTGGCACCTGCCAGCAACGCAACGACGCCGACAATCACAACCCCCACAACCACGACGATCACCCCGACAAACAGCCCAGCCACACCATCAAACGGTCCCACTACTTCATAACATTCCCGCGCATCGGTGCTGTCACCAAAGCAGGATCTGCGTCCATGCTTGATAGAACAGCGGCCGTGCGATCAGGGGCATGCGTGGCGCTACAAGCGCTATGAAGTTCACAAGTTCCGGCGGCTAAATGTGAATCGACGAAGGTAACCGTGAAGCACGGCGCATCGACTGCGGCAATTTAATTCCATCGAGTCGTTTGCTGTGCGTACCGGACAAACGGATCGTCTTCTGAGTAAAGCCGACAGCCATTCGAATGGACAAAATGGTCCGGAACTGACTTCTGCGCAGTTTGTCAGCGGGGCCGAGCGACAGGGTATCGAGCTGCGTTACATCCAGTCGGGCAAGCCCAACCAAAATGTTTCTGTCGAATGCTTCAATCGCAGCGTGCTGCAAGAAGTCATGGATGTCTGGATACTCGATTCACTGGCGCAGGCACAGCAGATCCGGGAAAGATGGCGCGTCGGGTACAACATGTTGCGCCCTCCCGAGTCCCTCGGCAAGAAGACGCCGCTGGCGTATCTGCCGAGGGTAGTCAACGCCGACACCTGGGCTTTTAACCTGTTTGCTTGACAGGGAAGTCTGCGGACCGGCTTGCGCCCCGGATGCTGGAGCCACCACGGTGGCCGTGGCAACAACAACGGCATGGTCAAAGCCTGTAAATCATCGCCCAGCAGCGGCTTGGCCATCGCGCTCTCCCGAAAGGGGCGGAGATCCGGACAACCCGATTTGCCTCATTTCGTCATGGCTTTTTAGTATGTCGACTATGCAGATCAGGCAGACTTCCCCGGGTTCATGCAGAGCAACGCTGCCACTGAATCAAAGCGAGTGTCCTTCGGATTTTCCGGATCGCTCGGATTTCGCCTGTTAATCGTTCCATGATATCCGGTGCATGAAAATTAATCGGTGAAGACGGCGATATTCGCCTCGCCAGTCTATTTTCAGGAGCATTCAACTATGCACATAAAAAGCTTAAGCGCCGACATGAAAGCACTTGCAATAGCAAATCGTAGCAAAGATGCTGACTTACTCCTCACCGGATCAGGAAAGATAAAAGTAAATACGCTATTTGAGCGGACAATCGGTCGGGGCAGACAGATAGCCGCCAGAGTATTTGGCGGATCCTATGAATTAAGAAGAATTTCTTATGATGAGGGTAAGAAAGAAATACAAGCCAGGCTGAGGAATCAAATACTATTCTTTTCCGAAAAAAATAATATTAATAAAAATGAAAGTCAATCGATCCGGACAACTGCCGATACAATGGTCGATGATCTTATAAGTGACGAAGAAATTTTTTCAAATCCCAAAAAAGTGCTGTCCAGTAAAATGAAGGAAAAGTCTTCGGCAATGTCGGGAGAAGGAGCGGCTTTTTCAAATTTGAGCAAAATATACGATGATAAAAACAGTTCCACTCAATTCAAAGCGATGGCGCAGACATTTACTTCACTGCGTTCCAATGGGTTGGAAGGTTCGAAAAGCACTGCCGAAAACGTCACGATCAGCGCAAAGGACATGCAGTATGCGCAGAAGATCGGCATGTATGCCGAGCGTGCGCACAAAGAAGGTGCCTCCAGTTCCGATGCGTATGAAATCGCAACGCTGGCGCTAGACTCCACACTGAAAGATGTCCAGGATGAAGGCAGTAAATATAACATCGCTGTTTCCGCCTTCACGCATGCCTATGATATGGATATATCTGACTCGGAAAAACAAAGACAAATACTGAAGTGCAAAAAAGATGAGTATGCAGTTATGGGTAGATTGTCCGATATTCGAAATCAACGTTCTAACATCAGGCCCGGCGCGCAGTTGGTTCGGCCGAATGAGAGCGGAAATAATGTCGCAACGAAGGAAATTCATACGGAAAGGCAGCAAGAAATTCGGCGGATAATAACAAAAGAAATTAATAATTTTGCCACTCCGAATGAAGCCAATATTTATGCGCTCCTGGTGACTGATCCATCGTTAAGCCATTTCAATGATTCAGAAATGAAAGGTAGGATTGCAGCTTCTGCCATGATGCATGCAGATAATGTTGGTATAAAAGATTTTGAAAAAATAAAAGCCATAATGAAATGCAATATAGATGAAATTAAAGCCATGGCGGAGTTGCGAGATATTCGTAGCGAACTTTATGGCATCAAATGAGAATTTGATACTCGCAACAAGCGTCAAATTGATTTCGAGACATCCTGACGATGACAACTGCAACGCCCGTGTGCATCACCGGTGAATCTTTCCCTCAACCATCACCCCAGTAATAGCCGATACTGCGACTACTTTATCGATGAACGATATGTCGGCCGCACTGGCAACGTCGTGAACTTGCTGCCGGGGCCATCGCTGGATGTGCAGGCATCCCAGCGGACCTTCGTGTCGACAAAGCACGTCTGTCCGGCCTTCGGTCATGGACACCGATTGGACGAGGTCGTTACTCAGCGGGACTTGCCAATGATCTGGCAAGCCTTTCGCCAATCGACTGAAGGAGCCTCTCATGCTGTCTATCAATTCATCAACTCCGCAACCTTTCGGGAACACATTCATTCAAGACGTTGCTCCCTCGATACCCGCCACCTCGTCAGTGATACCGCCATGGGCGAAAGGCAACTTGCCTCATTCCAGGGAATCCTATGAAAAGCTGTCGCTCGCTGCCAGAACACCGGAATTGGATTTTTTAATTCTCGGCAAAGTTCCGGGCGGCAAGCAGGGTGACACCGGCAGTGCGCCTGAAATTGGCTGGGAATTTGAAGAAGTCTTTACGTATTGCCTGAAACATGGCGAGTTGAACGCCCTTGATTTTCTATGGCGTGAATCAGGCAGGGATGCGAATCACAGCGTCATTAACTTGACGCTGGACAATCCTGACGCACCGACCGTTTTGGCACTTGACGAACATTGCCGTGCCTATCCGGGTTTACGACTCCATCTTTATGTGATGGGCGCCGGCGATACTGCCAGTGCTTCCTTATCGAAGTTGATCGCTCATGGCAAGGTATCGCACCTGAAATTGCACGGAGCAAAAATGCACGCGGATGTCGCTGCCGGTCTGGCTGCAGCGATGGCCCGCGCAGGAAACTCGCTGACCTTGATCGGCGTTCGGTTTGATGAAGAGGGAGCGTGGGAATTCGGCAAATCGCTTGTGGACTCCAATGCCTTGAAGAAGCTTGCGCTGTTCAAGTGCGATTTTGGTGCTTCGCAAGGCTTGCCGTTTATTCAGGGCATGCAGAAAAATCGATCGATCGTTGATTTGAAGGTTTTTGAAGTTGCTGTCGCCAATGAAGTCGAAAAAGATTACGGCGCTCTCCTGACAAAGAATTCCACGCTGGAGCGATTGGATATCACCGGTAATGGCCGCGAGCCAGTCGATATGAGTTCAGTGATTTCTTGTGCGGTTGGCCATCCGTCGCTACGCACACTGGAACTGAGAAACCTGGAAACGGAGACAATCATCGGCGACGTCTCCGGCTTGATAGAACTGGTTCGTCGTGGGCGCCATCTATTTTCGCTAAAGATTGATGCTGTATTTGCTGTGGATGCCGACTACGTTCGACTGACGGACGCAATCAAGGAAAGCACGTCGCTCCAGGAATTTAGTTTGAAACGCTATGCGATGAAAGATTCTGCAGTTGCGAAATTCATCCACGATACGCTGGCTCGTAACCGGGCGTTGTCGAATGGCGAGATTCTGCGTCAGGCGGGATATGCTTTCGATCCAGACTGCATTCAGGCGAATGGCATCAGCGATGCCGGCTCCGTGATAGCCAGGCATGTGCTCGCGAATTCATCTTCGTTAGCTGAGTTTGCCAATACCATGGCTGTGGTCGAGCTGTCGATTCGCCAGATCGAGAAATCAGGATCGATCATGCAGTCGCCTGCTGCACAGGGAACCGCTCCCGATACACCGGACCGCATTCCGACCACTCCATCGTTGTCCTGACGTACGCAAAGCGAAGTCGTCTCCAGACGACGGCCGATGGCTTGAGTGCAGCGATGTCGGTTCTTGCGGTTGGCTTTCTGCCACTGTGAAAAAACCACCAGCGACTAGTCCATCAGAACGTTTGTTGGTTGCGATGTGGCTTCCTACACTTGGTCCAGATCTTCATCATCGTGAAGCCAACCCATCGGTACCCAGGAGGCATGCCATGTCATCGACACCCACTTATGATGTCCAGGTTGTTTTCCCCTACTCCGGCGACTCCGTACTCACCGAGGGAGAGACCCTACGTATTGATGTCATTTTCCACGAGGAGACGCTTGATCCCTATCTGAATTTCAGCGAGATTGGCTGGCCGTCTACACTCCAACCAGCCGGCCCCTGGAGCCCAAGTACCAGCGAAACCGGCTTCACGGGGGCCACACTCAACCTGGTGGCACTTCCGAATGTCAGCAGTTCAGACAACTACATTACGGTTAATGGGGTACCGCTGACGAGCTATCCTTTTTCCATCGATACCGCAGCGCCTGCCGTCACTGGCATCACGCTCAGTGATACCAGCCTGACCTCAGGCGAATCCACGCTCGTTACCGTGACTTTTTCGGAAGCCGTCACGGGATTCACGATGGCAGACGTCGACATGTCGTCTGCGCGCGGCAGTTTGTCGGACTTTGCGCAGATTTCTCCAAGCACGTTCACCATGACCTTGACGCCGACGCCCGATGTTCTGGATGCCATCAACAGCATTTCGGTGTTCGCCGGAAGCTATACGGATCTTTACGGTCATCCGGGCTTGGCGGGGGCGAGTTCGGCCAATTTCACGATCGACACGACCGTCACCGATCCGCAGGGTCCGGAGCCAGTGATCTCCCTGAGTACCACGCTGGTGGGCGGATCCGGCTTGGAGATCACGGTGCTGTTCGATGAGCCGGTACAGAATTTCACACTGGATGATGTGATGGTGACTGGCGCGCCCGGCCTGTTTACGAGCTTCACGCCGCAGGCGGGCGGGCTGGAATACCGGATGACTTTTGTTCCGTATCCCAATCTGGTGTCGCCGGCGAATCAGTTCTTCGTGCTCGGCGGCGCTTATTCGGATCTTGACGGGAACGCTGGTTTGGCAGGCGAGTCCGCGAGTTTCATGATTGATTCAGAGAGTCCGTACGGCTTTGCCCTGCCGCTGCCCGACAGCACGATCGCAGCCGGCGAGCAGCTGGTCGTGACGCTGCAGTTTTCTGAGCCAGTCACCGGGTTGGACCTGGGTGACTTCGACACCACGGAAGCAGCGGTGACAATCGCTGCGCTGACGGATCATGGGGGCGGTCTCTATACGGCCGTTTTCACCCCGATCACGGGTGCCGTTCAGATGACAAACCGCATCACAATTGATGCTGAAAAATATATCGACATGGCCGGCAATCCGGGAGTCACTTTAGAGCTGCCCGCATTCACTGTAGACACCGTCGCGCCGCAAGCGCCGATCATTTCCCTTGGCGCGCCACTGGTTGGCTCGTCCGGCGTAGAGGTCACAGTCGTGTTCGATGAGCCGGTACAGGATTTCACGGTGGAAGACATGGCAGTGAATGGCGCTATGGGCGCGTTCACTGGATTTGCGCAGCAGCCAGGCGGCCTCGAGTATCGGATGACCTTTATCCCTGTCGGCGAAGGAATGGGGTGGGATAACCAGCTCGCGGTACTCGCCGGCAGTTATCAGGATCTTGCCGGAAACGCAGGCCCGGGAGGCATGTCAGCTGGTTTCATGATCGATACACAAAGGCCGGATATTTGGGGTGTCGAGCTGCTTGACAGCACGATTGCGGCTGGCGAGGAGCTGGTCGTGACGCTACAGTTTTCTGAGCCGCTCAGCGGTTTGGATGTCGGTGACTTCGACACCACCGAAGCTGCAGTTCATATCCTCTCGTTGACGGATCATGGGAGCGGTTTCTATACGGCCGTTTTCATGCCGAACGAAGGTGCCATGCAAACGTCGAACCGTATCGTGATTGGTGACGGTCAATATGCCGATCTGGCGGGCAACCCTGGCTTCCAGCTGATTTTCCCGGAATTCAGGGTCGATACCATCGGCCCGTTGTTAGAGGTGACGCTGAGCGATTCGATGCTCGCTGGCGGGCAGATCCTCGACCTCACCATCGCCTTTGACGAACCGGTGACGGGCTTCGATATTAACGATATCGACGTGACCGGTGCTGCCGGTGCGCTGAGCGAATTGATTGATGAAGGAAACGGCATCTATTCGGTTCAGTTCACGCCCGACCCCGATACCACCGCACCCTCCAACCTGATTGTCATCCGGGGCGATTACACCGACGTGGCAGGCAACGCCGGCGCCGACTGGGTGTCTGGTCCGTTCGGCATTGATACCCAGGCGCCATCGCTGGCCATCAGCCTGAGCGACACGGAATTGTCGGCTGGCGAATCGCAGACGATCACGTTCAGCTTCAGCGAGATGGTCGATGGCTTTACCGCAGACGATATTCTGCTGGACGGCGCGGCAGTGCCGCTGACGAGCTTTACCCCCGGACTGGACGGACAGACATTTACCGCGACCTATCAGGCGGCCAATGACGTGACGGATGCGCTCAATGAATTTTCAGTGGCGTCCGGAAGCTACACCGACTTGCTCGGTAATGCGGGTCATGGCGTGACCTCGGCGAATTTTTCCATCGATACCTCTGGACTGGTGCTTTATGGCACCGCCGGCAATGACACGCTGATCGGTGGTGCGGGGGACGACCGCCTGAGCGGCCTGCCGGCGACCGGAACGGCAACGGGCAAGGGCAGTATTGACCGGCTGACCGGCAGCGCCGGTGCGGATCAGTTTGTCCTCGCTGACGCTCTGCGCGGCGTCTTTTACAACGACGGCAGCAATAAGAGCAATGGGTCCAAGGATTACGCCTGGATCACGGACTTCAGTCGCAGTGCGGGCGATAAGCTCGTCGTGGGCGACGGTCTCCACTTCTTCGCGGCGATGAACCTGGGCAAAACTTCGGGCACCGGACTTTATCTGGATACGAACGGCAACAACAGCTGGGACGGCAAGGATGAGCTGATTGCCTTCATCGCGGGCGTACCTTCGAGCGCGATGGCGATAGCAATCGATACAGTTCATTTCTGAGCTGACGCTCAGCATGGCATCGCGGCCCGATCGCTGATAACGGAATGGCAGCTACAGCTACAGCTGCCTTCCCGGTGTAGATAGCCGTTCGAACAGGTCGATCAGCCACTCACAGCGTTCGTCGAAACTGCGCGGCGGACGGCTGCTGGCGGCACGGGGTTGCGCATCGTCGCAGGCATCGACCAGAAAGCCGATCGCGGGCAAGGGAGCGCAGCTGTCACAGCGTTGCGGAAACTGCGCCCGTGCCTTGGCGAGGCACAGCAGTGTCAGCTTGCGAGCGCTGCTGACCACCGCGCGCTGGTTGACGGAGTCCATGTCGTTCTCCGACACCACGCGCCCGATATCTGCGTAGATCGTCGCTGCGGCAAGTATCGCGCCTCGGCAGTCGCGCGGCAGGTGGGCGATGCCCGTGCTGCCCCGCCGGTACAGCCGGTCGGCTTCCAGCAGCAGGCGGCCAGTGACCTGCGCAATCGCCTCGTTGAACACGGGCCGCTCCAGCCACTTGTCCGGATCCTCACCAGCCTCGCGCATCCAGCGTCGCGGCAGGTAGAGCCGGCCGCGCCGCGCATCCTCGCCCACATCGCGCGCGATATTGGTCAGCTGCATCGCATTGCCGAGTTCGCACGCACGGGCAAGCGCTTGCGGGCTTTTTACGCCCATCACCATCGCCATCATGGCGCCGACGCTACCGGCTACGCGCGCGCAGTAGTCATGCAAGTCTTCCAGCGTTTCATAGCTGCGACCGGCGGCATCCCATGCGAAGCCATCGAGCAGCGCATCCGGCAGTGCGCGTGGCAAGGCATAGCGATGCGCGACCATCGCCAGCGCACGGTCTTCGACCTGGGCTCCCGGCGTACCCGTATAGATGGCATCCAGCCGGCGCTGCAGCTTGCTCAGCGCATCCGGATCGTCGACGTTTTCATCAATGGCATCGTCGGCCATCCGGCAGAACGCATAGAGCGCGATCGCCGGTATGCGAATGCGTTGCGGCAGCAGGCCGGACGCCGCGAAAAAGGACTTCGACCCGCCGCGCATCAGCGCTTCGCAGGCGGCGAGGTCGATGGGGGCGTGGGCGTCAGCCATCGGGCAGGGTCGAGGCCATGGCTTTGGCCGACATCAGCACACCGGGCACACCAGCACCGGGGTGGGTGCCGGCACCGACCATGTACAGGTTGCGCACATCCTCGCTGCGGTTGTGCGGACGAAAACTGGCGCTTTGCAGCAGCACAGGCTCCATGCCGAAAGCCGCGCCTTTCCATGACCACAGCCGGTCTTGGAAATCCTGCGGCGTCATCAGCTTGCTGCTGACGATATGCTTGCCGAGGCCGGGCAGCACGGTCGCTTCGAGATGGTGCTCTACCTTCTGCCGGTAGGCTTCTGCCGCGCTTTCCCAGTCGGTGCCGCTGCCCAGATGCGGCACGGGTGACAGCACATAGAATGCGTCGCAGCCGCTCGGCGCAACGCTGCTATCGCTGGCGCTTGGGCGATGCAGGTACAGGCTGAAGTCATCGGCCAGGTGCAGCCGTGTGAACAGGTCATTCAGCAGTCCCTTGTAGCGCGGTCCGAGCATGATCATGTGATGCGGCACGTCTTCCCAGCGCCGGTCGGTGCCGAAGTACCAGACGAACAGGCTCATCGAGTAGCGCCGTGATTCGATCTTGCGGTCGGTCCAGTGGCGTCGATGTTGTGGCTCGATCAGATGCCGGTAGGTCCAGGCCGCGTCGCCATTGGATACCACGACATCGGCCGCAAGCGTTTCGCCGCTGGCCAGCGTAACGCCGGTCGCGCGACCAGCATCGACATTGATGCGCACTACCGGCGCATTGCAACGCACGCTGACACCGCGCTCGTCGAGCAGCTTCACCAGACCGCGTACCAGCGCACCGGTGCCACCCATCGCCCAGTGCACGCCGAAGCGCCGCTCGAGCGTATTGATCAGGCTGTACACGCGTGTGACTGTAAAAGGATTTCCGCCGATCAGCAGCGGATGAAAACTGAAAACAATGCGCAGTTTCGGATCGCGTATGTGCCGTGCCACCATCGCATACAGCGTCTCCCATGCACGCATGCGCAGCATGTTCGGTATCGCGGCGAGCAGGTCGCCGAGGGTATTGAAGGCTTTGTGCCCGAGTTCTTCGAAGCCGAGCCGGTAAGCCTGATCGGCTTCGGCAACGAAGCGGTCGTAGCCGGGCAGGTCGGCGGCGTTGAAGCGCGCGATCTCGCGTCGCATCGTCGCATCGTCGCCGCTATAGTCGAACCAGCTGCCGTCGTCAAAGCGCAGCCGGTAGAAGGGTTCCATGGGCTTCAGCGTGACGTCGTCGGCGAAGCGCTTGCCGCACAGCGTCCAGAGTTCTTCCAGCAATTGCGGCGCGGTGATGATGGTCGGGCCGGCATCGAAGGTGAAGCCATCCTGCCGGTGCACATACGCGCGTCCGCCGGGTGCATCGAGCTTTTCCAGCACTTGCACGCGATAGCCCTTGCACGACAGCCGTATGGCGGCGGCGAGACCGCCGAAGCCACTGCCGATCACAATCGCGGTCGGCGCGGCGTTGCCCAGTCCCGGTCCGCGCGGCGCGGCGGGGACGGCGCTCAATCCAGCAGGCGTGCGAACACGCGGGTATTGTCCGGACCGAAAGACTCGAGTGCGATACGGGTGCCTGCCGACGGGTCGTACAGCGTGAGGCGGCCGTCACGGTGGAGAATCAGTTCGAACGGCTGGTCGGCACCGATATTGCGCATACGACGCTCGCGCACCATGGCGCGCAGGGTACCGCGCAGGAAGCCTTGTTCGCCTTCAAAGCGTTGCACCAGCTGGCCGGTACTGTCATCAGTCGCCACAACCGATCCGTCCGGCTGGTCAATGAAGCGCAATACGCGCATTTGCGCGCGTTCTTGCTCGGCTGGTGCGCCGGCTTGCGGCGCTGGCGCTGTCAGGCGCGCGGCGACAACGACGGCCAGCGCCGCTGCCAGCAGCAGGGTGATCAGCACACCCGGACTCAGCCAGCGGTGTCGGGACGTGGCCGGCGGCAGCGTGGCGGTCGGTGGAAGGGTGTGCATCGCGGCTCCGGTTCAGCGTGCCATGGCGGTGGCGGGCATGCGCACCGGGATACGTTCGGAAGCGTTCAGCCCGGCGGTCTGCGCGATACGCTCGCGCCATGCGCGCTGCAGCAGCTCGCCGACCTGTGCGACATCGGGCAGGCAGCGTAGCGACGGCTGCGGCTTACGCAGATACCAGGCGCGCGCATGCGGCCACAGGTGCAGATAGGCGATGCGATCCGAGCCTTTCAGCTCGAGTGCGATGTCGCCGCTGCCATCCTTGCCGGGCTTGAATTGCGCGGCCGCGATCCAGCGCAGCGGCAGATTGAAACTCACCGTCAGCACGATGCCGATACGCATCACCACGCGCTTGCTGGTCACGGTATACAGCGTGGTACGCGCCGACAGCCAGGCGGACAGCGCCAGCAGTCCCAGCGCAGCCAGCGCCAGTGTGGTGGACCACAGCAGCGGCACGATGTTGTCGACCAGCGATGCATCGGCGCGCCAGGACAGCAGTGCCTGCAGCACCACCATCAAACCGAAATACAAGCCGATCGCGTCGACATGGAAGGCCTCGACGGCCAGCCGGCGCCAGTCCGGCCGGCCCTGCCACAGCAGACGTTCGTCGGCCGGCAGCGGCTCGGGCAGGCCGGGCGTAGCTTCGAGTTCATGCTCTTGATAGACCTTCATGCGTCGCTCACACCAGGGGTTCCTGACGCTCCGGCGTCGCATACAGCGTGCCGGCACCGTAGTAGGCAGCGATTTTCTCTTCTTCGAGCATCGTCACCTGATCTGCTTCGCGGTGGCCGGGCACATCGGCGAACTGGCTGGCGAGAATGGCGTTCACCTTCACGCCATCCTTGGCGACACGCGCGAAGGGTATCGGCAGCAAGACGTTCTTGCCACTGTCGGCCAGTTTCACCTCGATGTAGCGGAACAGCATTTCCGAGCGATCCAGCCAGAGATCATTGACCGTGCCGGCGACCGAGCCATCGGCGCCTGTCACCGGCAGGCCGCGCGGATCGATGTCCTGTGCGGCGACGTCATGTTCCGGGTTGACGCGCAGTGGCGTGATTTTGGCGTCGCCATGCGGGGTCAGGTCCGGATGATCGGCACGCTCGGCCCATGCGCCGGGGCCGACGCCGGCCAGCAGCGGATTGCCGGTTGGCTCGAGCGGTGCGCCGGCCCAGCGATGTCGCGGTTCGGCATTCAGTGGCTGCGCAGCCTTCAGCGGATAAGGCATCGTCACCTGCTCGCCATTGGCCAGCAGGTAGGTCTTGGGCTTCGGTATTGGCGGCCAGCCGCCCATCTGCATGTCGCGGCCATTGCCTGGATCGAGCGGATAGCCGTCACGATGGTTTTCCTGCAGCAGGTAGTAGATCAGTCCCGCAAAGAAAATCCAGAACAGGTACAGTACAAGCTGTGCCACATCGACATACTGTGTGATCGCGCCAGTTTGCATGGTGCTTCTCCTTCGCTAGTTGTGCGTACGTCCCGCAGGGGGCTGCGGCATGTTTGCCGGGCAGCCCGGCGTCTTGCTTGAAAACTTGGGCGACGGCATCGGCCTCACCCGGGAAACTCCGCCAGCCCGAACTTGCGATCCTTCGGCGGATGACTGATGCCTGCGCGTCCGGCCAGCGGGCCGATCGCGACGAGTACTGCGAACAGCAGCGCCATTTCAATGTGATAGACGAAGCTGTAGCCGGTGACAGGGGAATTCAGGCTCTCGCCGAGCCAGCCAGCGTTGGCGAGCGTGCCGACGATATCCTTCAGCACACCGCCCGCCGCGACCGATGCGCCGGCCGCAGTCGCCTGCACCGCGCCCCAGGCGCCGAGCGCGAGCCCGGCGGCGTTATTTGTTTGCAGATTCATCGCCATCGTCAGCGTGCCGACCGAGAACAGGCCGCTGCCGACACCGATCATGAAAGCGCCGGCGCGAAACAGTTGCGGTGCATCCAGCGGCGCGGAAAAAATCACCATCGCGAAGGCAGGCATGCCGGCCAGCGCGCCAAGCGCTGCTAGCCGCGTTGCATCGGCGCCGCGCGATAGTGCGGCTGCGGCCACGCCGAAGGCCAGCAGTGCACCGCCGGCAGTCAGCGCGGTCAGCAGGCTGGTGGCGCCGACGCCCAGCTGCAGTACTTGCCCGCCATAGGGTTCGAGGATGATGTCCTGCATGTTGAAGGCGCAGGCACCGAGACCGACGGTCCACAGGAAGCGGCGCACGCCCGGGCGGCCTGCATAGGCGCGCCATTCATGGCGGAATTCGGCGCGCGCGTCGCGTCGCGTGGCGGGCGCGGTCGCGCGCTGACGGTTCAGCGCTTCCTGCTTCCACAGTGCGTTCAGGTTCAGCAGCGCAACGGCCAGCGCCGAGCCCTGCACCACCTGCACCAGCCGCATGGGCGAGAAGTCCGCCAGCAGCCAGCCGAACAGTGCGCCGCTACAGACCAGACCGAGCAGCAGCGTCGTGTACATCAGCGCGACGACACGCGGCCGAGTTTCAGGGCGCGCCAGGTCGGTCGCCAGGGCCAGTCCGGCCGTCTGCGTGACCTGCATGCCCATGCCGACCAGCAGGAACGCGAGTGCCGCGCCAATACGGCTGACCCACAGCATGCCCGGCTGCGGCTCGGACAGTGCGAGCAGACCAAACGGCATGATCGACAGACCGCCGAACAGCAGCAGCGTACCGACCCACAGATAGGGCAGCCGGCGCAAGCCTAGCGCCGAGCGATGCGTGTCCGAGCGGAACCCGATCAGCGCGCGCAATGGCGCCGACACCAGTGGCAATGCCACCGATAGCGCGACCCACCAGGCAGGTACGCCGAGCTCGACGATCATCACGCGATTGAGTGTGCCCACCAGCAGCGCCGTGGCCAGGCCGATGGAAAACTGGAACAGGGACAGGCGCAGCAGGCGCGCCAGCGGCAGGTCGGGTGTGGCCGCGTCGGCAAAGGGCATCCAGCGCGCATCGAGTGATGACGCCAGTTTCCCCACAAGTCTCCTCAGCTGCTTCATAGCGCTTTGCCGGTTTTGGTCCGGACGGGGTCGCGAACTCTCCGTGCACTCTATTGCCGTGGCAGCCATATGTCAATAAAACGATACATGTGAGTTGTAAATACCAATTGACACATGTTCTTGGGCAGTCTCGGCGCCGGTGTGTGGCGCGTTTCAATGAATTCGGCATTTGCGCGAGAAAAATCCTATCGCGCCGGCGAATATTTGCGATCACAATCGGCCGGTCTGCGCATGCCGTTCCGTCCGGGTCGGCAAGAGCCTGCGCCAATTGGGCCGGCGCAGACGCACATCCTCTTTGGGTTGGCCGGGAGCGGGCTTCCCGGCCGCTTTTTTTCCGGGGTTGGGGGCCGGTCAGGCAGCCACGCCGATGATCAGGTTCGACGGATCGATGATGGCCACCACCGGTGCGGCCGACTGCAGGCCCAGCGCATCGGCCTGTTCGTTGGGTAGCGTGGCGACCAGCGTGATGCCTGTCTCCGTCATCAGTGTCACTTCCGAGCACAGCGCGCCGCGCACCATCGCATGCACGCTGCAGGCGAACGCATTGCGCGCTTGCCTGCCCGCGTCCGTGGGCGTAGTCAGGGCGATCCATGAGGCCTTGGCGAGTGCGAATACCTTCGATCCGATATCCAGCCCCAGTTCGCGGCTGCTGCCATGTGTGATCGATGCGGTCAGCATCAGGCTGCCGTGGACCATCATCGTCACCTCGTCATTCACCGGACCCTGCAGGATCGCCACGATGATGCCGGCGAACTGGTTGCGCGCGCTGGTCTTCAGCGCCATGCCCGCCTGCTGCGCATAGTCAGTCTCGAAGCCATCAGCGAGCCGGTTCAGGCGATCGATGAAGCGTGCATGCTCCGCCTGCGCCAGCATGAAGTTTTTCAGCAGCTGCTTGCCGCGCTCGGTCAGCCGCGTGCGGCCGCCGCCCTTGCCACCCGCCTGACGTTCGAGCAGGCTAGCGCCGGTGAGCTGCGTCATTTGCTCGATCGTGTCCCAGGCACCCTTGTAGCTGTAGCCGGCGATGCGCGCGGATTTGGTCAGGTTTTCGGTCAGCCCGATCTGGCGCAGCAGTTCGATGCGCTTGGCATTGGCCAGCAGCTCCTCGCCAACGCGTAGCGTGAGCTCGGCATGCAGGGTGAGGGCAGACGTCGACATGCACGTATTGTAGCCAATCAAAATATTTATTACTACATAACGGTTGGCATCCGTCGAACCCTGAAAGCCATCGTTATATTCCGACTAAAACAGCGACTATTGTTGCATTGACAGCCTTGTAAGCGGTTTGTATAGTCCACCAGCATATAAAGAACTAATTTTGAGGATGCCCATGCCTGATCCGACCCGAGCTCGTTGGCCGAACGCCCGTTTGCTGGCCTGTCCACGTGTGTTTTCCACCGCGAGTGCCGCCGGGCGGCCCGTGATGCGTCCGCTGGCCGCTGGCGTGCTGGCATTGGCCGGCTGTGCTTTCGGCAGCAGCGCACAGGCCGGTGACGAGGTGAAGGTACTGCTCGAAATCCTGCTCGAGAAAGGCATCCTGACGCAGCAGGAGTACGACAGCAAACTCAAGAAGCTGGTCGAGGCTGAGGACATCCGCGCGTTCAATGAGGCGCAGGACGTGCGCAAGGCCAGTCGCGAGATCGAGCAGCGTGCCGAGGCTGAGCGTAAATACAAGACCCAGATTTACGGTCAGGTGTCGGCCGGCTACTACGATGCATCGAACATGAAGGGCACGGAGAGCGCCTCCGGTCTGAGTGATCAGCCAAAGGGCAACAACCGCATCGGCCTGAAGGTGATACGCCAATTCGACGCCGATACCAGTGCGGTGGTCACGCTCGAGTCGAACTTTTCGTCGCGTACCGGTGCGGTTGGCAAGGATGCAGCTGTCAGTGGCGAAGGTGTCTCTCCGCTGCTCGATCGCGAGGCCAGTGTGCGCCTCGTATCCAAGCCGTACGGCACGCTGTTGTTCGGGCGCGGGCCCACCCTGCAGAACGACTTGTCCAGCGCCTTCGATGCGCGGCAGAACTGGAACTTTGGTGGACTCAAGGCGGTGGCGCGCTACGCAGGTTTTCACAGCTCGGGCGGACTGAATCGTGCGGACAAGCTGATCCGCTACAGCTCGCCCGATTTCGCCGGACTGACCATCGACGGCGGCGTGTCGCTCGGCGGCATCCCCGGCGGCAGTGAGCGCGGCACGCATTACTACCTCGGCGGCCGCTACAAGCGAGGTCCGTTCGAACTCGCCTACAGCCACATCGAGGCCCGACTGAGCTATGGCACGCCGACCGTTATTCCGGACAACACCAATAACCGCGTCGATTTCTTCGCCGCCAAATACACGATGGACAAGCTGACGCTGAACGTCGGTTATGCGATCACACGCAATCCGCTGCTGTCGACGGCGACGCTGAGTACCGCCTCGCCCGGCGGCAAGGCCGATGTCGATAGCTGGTTCGCTGGCGCGGTCTACCGCGTGCTGCCCACGCTGAGCGCCAATCTCGGCTGGTATGAGGTGAAGGACAAGACCCCCACGCGCGGCCTGAATGACCTGCGCATGATCGCCACCGGCCTGACCTGGTCGCCGTACAAGGAATGGGATTTCTTCGTCGACTATGCAACCGTCGACCGCAAGGACGGCGCGACCGCGGTATTTTCGATCTATGACACCTGGCGTCCGGACACCAGCAGCAAGTCGCCGCTGGCGGCCGGCACGCGCGACCAGTCGGGTGTCAGCGTCGGCGCGCTGTACAAGTTCTGAGTGTCTTCATTACCAAGAGCCCTGATGCCTTCCCCAAGATTGATCAAGCTGTTCGTTCCTTTGCTGCTGACCGTATCGTTGCCCCTCTCGCTGACAGCCTCGGCGCATGCGGCGGAGGTGCGTGTCGCCGTGGCGGCCAACTTTGCGCAGCCGATGAAGGACATTGCCACCGAGTTCGAAAAGGACACCGGCCACAGGGTCAGCCTGAGTCAGGGGGCCACCGGCAAGTTCTACGCGCAGATCAGCAATGGCGCGCCGTTCGAGCTCTTCCTGTCGGCCGATGACGAGACGCCGGCGCGGCTTGAAAAAGAGGGCAGGGCGGTGGCGGGCAGCGGCTTCACTTATGCGATCGGACGGCTGGCACTGTGGTCGCCGGATCCGAAGCTGGTCGAGCCGGGCGGCGCGGTGCTGAGGACGGACGGCTTCCGTTTTCTGTCGATCGCCAACGCGAAGGTCGCGCCCTATGGCCGCGCGGCGGTACAGACCATGCAGAAGCTCGGTGTGTTGTCGCGCGTCGAGCCGCGCGTCGTGCAGGGCGAAAGCATTGCGCAGACCTTTCAGTTCGTCAGCAGCGGCAATGCGCAGCTCGGCTTCATCGCGCTATCGCAGGTATGGGAAAACGGCAAGCTGCGCTCCGGCTCGGTGTGGGTGGTGCCGGAAGACATGCACGAACAGCTGCGCCAGGACGCCGTGCTGCTGAATCCGGGCAAGGAGGCAGCGGCCGCGCGCGCCTTGCTCGCCTATCTGAAATCGGACAAGGCGAAAAAGATCATCGAGCGCTACGGCTACCGCATTCCCTGAGCCGCGGCAGCGGGCATGGCTTCAAACGCAGCCGACCAGTGCCTCGAATTCAACCGCCTTCAGCGGATGGCTGTACCAGAAACCCTGGATCGCGTCGCAGCCCTTGGTGCGCAGGAACTCCGCCTGCTCTTCGGTCTCGACACCTTCGGCGAGCGTCGCCATTCCCAGGCTGTGGGCCATCTGGATGATGGCGGTCACGATGGCCTTGTCATCGGCATCGGTCGTCAGGTCGCGCACGAAAGACTGGTCGATCTTGAGCTTGTCGAGCGACAGCCGTTTCAGGTAACTCATCGATGAATAGCCGGTGCCGAAGTCATCAATCGCAATCTGGAATCCCTCACGGCGCAGCAGCTCGATCTTTTGCGCGACGGCTTCCGGATGCCGAAGCGCGACGGCCTCGGTGAGTTCGATCTCGATGGCCTGCGCAGGCACGCCGATGCGGCGCACGGTGGCGATCGTTTGCTCGACAAAGCCCGGCTGCGCAAACTGCACGGCTGACACGTTCACTGCAATTACCAGATGTTCGCAACCGGCCCGGCGCCAGCGGCCGAGTTGCAGCGCCACCTGCTCGAACACCCAGGCGCCGATCTGCGTGATGACGCCACTTTGCTCTGCGAGCGGAATAAAGACCGCGGGCGACACATGGCCCCATTGCGGATGCTGCCAGCGCAGCAGCGCTTCTGCGCCCACCAGCCGGTCTTCCACCAGCGACAGCTGCGGCTGGTACAGCAGGTGCAGCTCACCGTTCGTGATGGCCTGCTTCAGGGCGACCGACATCTCCAGGGAGCGCGCGGTGTATTCCTGCATGTCCGGCGCATAGAAGCGCAGGCCGTTGCGGCCTTCCTGCTTCATCCGGTACATCGCCACCTCGGCCGCCTTGGCCAGACCGACGGCATCGGACGCATCTTCCGGGAAGTTGGCGATGCCGGCAGACGCACTGATCGACATCGTCGTATCGTCGATCGTCACCGGCTCCTGCAGTTGATCAAGCGTCTGCCGGATCAGTAGCGCCAAGGTGTTCTGCTCGATGTTGCGGAAGGTGGCGACAAAGGCATCACCCGAATGCCGTCCAAGCGTGACGTCGCTGCCAAAGAGATGGCGCAGCCGGTTCGACAGTTCGACCAGTAACTCGTCACCCGCCAAGTGGCCCATCGTGTCATTCACGGCCTTGAAGTTGTCCAAGTCCATCCACGCAAGCGACAGTCGATCCTGCTCCTGCCGTGCGTCGGCGATCGCGCGGGCCAGATGGTCCTCGAAGGCGGACTTATTCAGCAGGCCAGTCAGCTGGTCATACTGCGATAGTTGCAGGATGCGTTCCTCGGCCTTTTTCTGCAGGGTGATATCTTCCTTGTGCGCGACATAGTTGGACACTTTGCCATCACGGCCCACGATGGGATAGATCAGGGTGCGCTCGGTATAGATGGCGCCATCCTTGCGGCGATTGATGAATTCACCGAGCCAGGACTTCCCCGCTTTCAGCTGGCGGTGCAGCGCTGCATAGGTCGACGGCGCCGTCAGTCCAGCGCTCAGCAAGCGCGGGTTCCGTCCAATGACTTCGGCCGGCGCATAGCCGCTGACCTGGGTGAAAGACTGGTTGACATACTGGATCCGAGCCTCGCTGTCGGTGATTAGCACCGGGTATGGGCTCTGCTCCAGTGCTTCGGACAAGCGGTGGATGGTGATCTCTTGCCGACGACGCTTCACCCGGTTCCATACTGCGTTGGCCAGCAGTTGCAGCGCTTGCACGTCCGATGCGGTGTAATCGGTCGGTTTGTTGGCGACGCCGACCAGCATGCGTACGCCCTTGTCCTCGATGACGGGTAGCGAGATCAGTCGTGCCAGTCGTGCCGGGTCGTCCGGCCGTCCTTGCTTGTCGTCGGTGCAGTCATTGATCACCACCGGCGCACGGCGGTGCAGAGCATCCGTCCAGATATCTACGTGGCTATCCGGAAAGGGCGAGCCCTCCATCGACGGGCCGCCAGGCTGTGAGTTCGCCGCCGACCAGGTGACGCGTTCAGGATGGTCCTGATCATCGTTGACGAAATGAATGAAGGCCATCGCGCTGCCGGTCAGCTCACCGGCGAATTCGACACCGCGCTTCATCAAGGCCGGTTCGTCATCCTCATCGACCTGTTGCTGCAGCGCGAGTACCGCTGCGTTCAGCGCGGCCTCATGAGCGAGGCTGCGCTCCTGCTCGACAGATTCCGTGATGTCGCGCGACAGCACGACGAACGTATCGGGCGCGCCACCGGCATTGTGCTTGCGCGCGACCGACAGGCCGAAGTGGCGTTCACCGTCAGGCACCGCAATCGTGATGCGCGCGCCATGCGAAGACCCGCGCTCTGCCGCTTCGCGGAACGCGCGCAGGCATTCGTCGGCAGCGGCCTTCGGCATTACGTCGCGCAGATTGCGGCCAATAAGCTGGTTCTCCGGTGCGGCCAGCTTGCCGGGGTCACGCGCATGTACGGCCAGATAGGTGCCGCCTGCACTGACCTCGAACAGCAGGTCGGGCAAGGTGTCGAGCGTGGCTTCGAGGTCTGAACGCGATACGAGCAGGTCTTCGTAAGGACGCTCGATGATCGCGAAAAACAGCGCGCGAGCCAGAAAGGCGTAGGCCATGGTTTTGTACAGATGGCCGAACAGATTGTAGAGGTCCGATGCGTTCACATAGACTGCGAAATACATCTCGCTCATCGCCATCGTCAGTGCCGACAGCGCGAGATAGCTTGCATTGAATTCCGGATTTTGCTGGCGACGAAACAGCAGGCCGCTGGCGGCGACGAGATAAAAAACGATCAGTCCATACTCGAAGTACACCTTGAACGGCGACAGGCCAGCGCCCTCGATGAAGGTGCGCGGCGTCGTCTCCGGGTAACCGAGAAACCACAGGTGCGCGAGCGCGCACAGGCCGAGTACGATGGTCAGCCACAGATAGCGCGAACGGCGGTTCAGCCAGTCGTCCATGCGCGCTGTCGACCAGACTGCCAGCAGCAGTGCGGCCGCGGCCAGTAGCCGCGCGCACAGCCAGAAATTGATCGCCTTTTCAATGCTTGTCGGCGTTACAAAATCGGGCATGCCGGGATAGGACAGCATGTGCGCCAGGTCGAGCACGGCCACGCCGAGGAAGATCACGCCAACCAGTAGCGCGCGACCGGAAGCGCGGTACTTGTGCACCGTCCATGACAAGCCGAACACCATGGCCGCCACGCTGATGGACAGTACTTCCAGCGCAGTGTGCAGGGATGAGTAGCCGGCCAGTCCGCGGCTTGCCTCGGACGCCGGCAGGAAGGCTGACAGCGCCATCACGAACAGCAGACCCACGGCCCAGCGTAAGGCATGGCGAGATTCTGTCCGCGGGTCGTGGGGTGTCAGGCGGGATCGGTCAATCATGATGAATCGCAGGCTGTCGTCCTTGTTGTTCTTGGTTGGCCGATCGTCCGGCATGGATGTCTTACACCGGCTGACAGATTGCGGCATCGCGCAAGCGCTGTGGATCGCCGTCAGGGAATTGTCAGATCTGCCCCTATCGTACACAGGAATTTTACCGACAAGAACTTTTCTTCCCAAAGTCCGCCGGCTTACCTTCATGCTACGGTGCCAATGATGATATTTTTTAAATTTAAAGCCTATTCATGGCCGACGATATCGGCCGACCGCTGAAGTGACCCAGCTTTGACGAGGAGACCGACATGCATGAAAAAGACTTCCATTCCGCCACAGTGACGCGGCTGCGCATGGATCTCGCGCTGGCGTTGCGCGCCGCAGCGCTCCATGGACTGTCGGAGGGCGTCTGCAATCATTTCAGCGTGGAGCTGCCGGATGGATCGAACCGATTTCTGCTGAACCCACGCGGCTTGCTGTGGCAGGAGATTGGTGCAGACGATATCGTGCTGATCGACGAGCAGGGCACGCAGCTCGCGGGCCGTCATCCGGTCGAGCCAACCGCGATGTACATTCATGCGGCGATTCATCGCATTGCGCGCAAGCCCTGTGTGCTGCATGTGCACATGCCGTATGCGACCGCGCTCACCGCGACCGGTGTGCGCCTGCTCGACACCACGCTGTCGCAGAACGCCATGCGCTTCCATGGTCGCGTAGCTGCGGATACCCGCTACAACGGACTGGCGCTGGACGTCAGCGAAGGCGAGCGGATCGCCACGGCAATGCAGGGCAGGGACATCGTCTTCCTGGCCAATCACGGCGTGGTGGTGTGCGGCGAGACAATCGCGCATGCCTATGATGATCTGTATTACCTCGAGCGTGCTTGCATGGTGGAAGTCATCGCGCGACAGACCGGCCTGCCGCTGATGCCTGTGCCGGCCCAACTGGCGGCGCATGTCGAGGCGCAGGTACGCGGCGAGCGATTGCAGTCCGACCTGTTTTTCGAGGCGCTGCGGCGTACTTTGCCGGAGTACTGACCCCGCTGATCATCGCGGGCTACCGGCCCGCGCGACGCCTGCACAGCTGCATGACACCCCCTAGGCCACCGGTATGACCCATGCTAAGCTCCGGCCTTGCAGGGTTTGCAAATTGGTATGAAAAATATCTTGAAACATTAGCCGTCGCCGAACGGTTGCCAAGCAGCCCGATCCGCGATCCCAGGGGAGAAATATCAATGGCGATTGTCTCGATGTCGGCGCCCAGCGTGCCTAATGCTGATTTTTACATCACGTCCAACCTGTCTCGCGCACCAGTCTGGTACGGCGATCTGGTCGTTGCTCAGCCAGGTACGATGGGTCTCATCGGCAGCAACGGTTACGGTGCTTCTTACACCGGTGAATTCACCTACAGCAGCAGCGGCAAGGGCAGCGGTCAGGTGTTTTCTGCCCGGTTCGTCGTCAACGCGACGCAGACGACCCCAGGTGCCTTTTCAGGGGCCTCGGTGTACCAGATCAGCGAACTCAACGGCACCGACGGACTGTCCGCCGAAAGACTCTACCGGTTCGCCGTGAACGGCAAGTCGACGGAGGCGCTGAAATACCTGCTCTCGCGGGGCGACACCATCTATGGCTCGGGCTACGACACCTACTCGGTCGATGAAATTCTGTATGGCTGGGGTGGCAAGGACCGCATCTTCGGTATCGATGGCAACGACGTGATCGGTGGTGGTGCGGGACGCGACACGCTGACCGGCGGTAACGGACAAGATTATTTTTTCCTGGATTCCACCAAGGCGAAGGACATGGACACCATCACGGATTTCGGCTTTGGCGAGGTCCGGGACACAATCGTGCTGCTGAAATCCGCTTTCGGCGACCTGGCGCTCGGCGAATTATCGGCCGACCAGTTCGTCGTTGGTACGGCCGCGCTCGACCTGGATGACCGCATTATCCTGAACGGCAATAAGCTTCTTTATGATGCGGATGGCAGCGGTATCGGCAGTGCGGTCACGATCGCCAGGGTCAATTACGCGGAGATTCTGCCGACCGGCGTGCTGGCATTGTCGGCCAGCGATTTACTGATTGTCGATTCGATCGAGACGATCGTGCCGCTGGTTTAAGCGCGATTTCACCGACGGACAGTCGCGGGGAATAAGCAAGGATGGCGACTGCCGACTGAGCGCCCATAAAAAAACGGCCTGCAAACGCAGGCCGTTTTCATTACTTCGGATCGGCGCAGATTAACGGCCGCTCGACACCGGACGGGACATATCGGCTTTCACGCCGTAGGCCACCGATTTTGCTTCCATGGCCATCGACTTGGCTTCATAGACATTCGACAGCACCGACGAAACCGCCGAGTTGGCCGACGCGGCCAGTGCACCGGCTTCCATGCTGCGCAGATCGGACTGCTTGGCGATCTCGGCCGCCTTGCTTGCGGTCAGGTCGCTGTTTTTCGCGGTAGCGAGCGCCGCTTCTGCGTTTGCTGCGGCGGTTTCCGAAGTCGACTTCGCTTCGTCCGAATTCATTTGCGCGTCCTGAGCGGCTGCGACAGCCGCCTCGGCGTTCGCAACTGCGGCTTCAGAGTTCGCAACTGCGGCTTCAGAGTTCGCCAGGGCATGGTCTGCATGCTCACCAGCGGCATCGGCGGTCACGACTGCCGCATCAGCGGCTTCCTTGGCTGCGTCAGCGGTTTCCACGGCGCTGTCCGAGGCGGCCTTGGCAGCATCCGCCGTTTCGACAGCAGCATCTGCGGCAGCTTTGGCAGCTTCGGCGGTTTCAACGGCCATATCCGCACCTTCGATAGCTGTGTCGGCGGCAGAGCGTGCGGCGTCTGCGGTTTCGATCGCGTTTTCAGCCATCGCCTTGGCTGCATCAGCGGTCTCGGTCGCGCTGGCAGCGGTTGCGTTGGCGCTGGCAGCAGTTGCGTTGGCCTCATCCGATACCGCCTTGGCAGCATCAGCCACCGTCTTGGCGTCCTGCGCGGTTGCTGCGGCGCCAGAAGCCACGGCTTTCGCGTCGTTCGAGGTCGATGTATTCGCGTCCACGGCCGCCACCAGATCGGCACGGGCGGCTTCCATCTTGGCGGCGATTTCGTCGACGTGCGCGCGCAGCGCCTCGAGATCGCCATTCGTTGCACAGCCTGTCAGCAGGACCGGCAACGCCAGCGCGTACAGGTGTTTTTTTGTAATGTAAGACATTAAAGCCTCCGGAAATTATTCGGCATTCTTAAAACGAACGTGAGTCAAGCGAGCCCCTGGTGTGCGGCAAATTGACGGCGTCCATTATTGAGGAAAATAGTTATCTTTTCAATCGCTACGGCATTGCGGCTTTGATAACTCTGGATTATTGCCGAGTCATTACAAGATCATTTTGACCGCATTCGCAGAGATTTCAGCGTTCAGCTGAACCATGACCCGTTAATGCTTTTTTCAGAACGTCGATGGCCAGGCGCGCCGTCGCAAAAAAAATGACAGGTATCGCAAGACGGTGCGATACCGTCAGAAGCGTTTCGTTAAAGATAATAAATCTGCGGGTCAGCAGCGAATCGACCGCCGGGATGCTTATTTTGGGGGGCGGCCGGCACCCAGAGAACCATCGGCTCGCGCAGATAAAAAGGCATACAGATCAGCAATGTGCGCATGAACGCGAGGTTCACCCTGCCATGCCGGCATCTCAATCGGCCGGTCCTTGCGTTGCAGGATCTCGTCGATGCGGGTGTCCGCCGTGGCCTCGTTGCCTGCGCCCTGAGTCGCCAGCTGCCCGAGGTCGTAGCGCTGCAGCACCAGTGCCGTGAAACGGCGCGCACTCATGTCGCGCACCAGCGGCAGCAGATCGGGCGCCGCCGCGCCGCCAACGGCCTCCGCCCCATGGCAGCTGGCGCACTTGTCCTGGAAAACACGCCAGCCTGCGTAGGCCGAACCAGTGGGCGCCGGCGCGGCCAGTTCCCGCGCGGGCCGAGGATTGCTGAATTCCATCGCACAGCCGCCGAGGCCCAGCGGCAGGCACAGCAGCAGGGCGGGCAAAACGCGGGCAGGGCTGCCGTGGCGTTTGTCGCTGGAAAGGCGGAGCGCAGATATCGTCATTCAGGGTTTCCTGTGGCCTTGGCCGTCGTGAGAAATCGGTTTGTAATTTTGATCATTATCGGTAGCTTGGCCAGCCATCGCAAGCCGGGCCGATCCGGGGCGGCCTGATCAGAAACGGCCAGCCGGATTACAATGCGGATCGTTTCACGGAAAACTCGGCAAGCCCCCTGCCAGGCGAGTTTAAAAATAATCCAATGCCAGCTGCCGGAAGTCGCCCGAACCCGAGTTGAAGTTTTCCCGGATCGGCGCGTTGCCCCGGGCTCCAGTAAACATGCTATTTCCGTATTCCGGTGTGGCGAGTTTCGTGCTCGCTATCGTCGTCCATCTTGTCGTGATCGTCGCTCTCGTCAACTCGGTCTGGTCGACCGATCGTCCTGACGAGGACAAGCCTGTCATCGTGCAGATGATTCCTGCTGCGCCTGACGATCCGCAGCGCAGCAAGCCGATGCCAGCGCCGGCACCGAAGCCCGATCTCCTACCCGAGAAGCTGCCGTCTCCCGAGCACCTACCTGTGCCTGTGCCGCCTCGCGTCATCCCCGAGCAGCCGATAGCATTGGCCGAAGCACCGAAGCTGACGCCGCCACCCGAGCCGCGCGCGCCGGCGCCGGACCCCGAGGCCGAACGGCGCAAGCGCGATGAGCTACAGCGCGAGGAGCGACGCGAGCAAGATGCGCGCCGCAAAGCCATCGAGGAACGCCTGCGCCGGGATCTGGACGAGCGCGAGCGGCAGGCTGCCGAATACCGTGAACAGCGCGAAGCTGAAGAACGCGAGCGCGAGGCACTTGAGGACCGCCGCGCTGCGGAGGAAAGGCGGGCCGCAGGCGAGCGTCGTGCCGCCGAGCAGCGTGAGCGGCAAGCCGCAGAAGACCGCGAGCGCCGGCTGGCGCAGGAACGCCGCATCACGGAAGAGCGACGAGTCGCCGAGGAAAAGCGCGCCGCCGAGGAGCGGCGGGTGGCTGAAGAGCGTCGGGCCGCCGACGAACGTCGGATCGCCGAAGAACGTCGGGTCGCGCAGGAGCGGCGTATCGCCGAGGAACGCAAGGCGGCCGAAGAACGTCGGGTGGCCGAGGAGCGTCGGGTTACTGAAGAACGTCGGGTCGCGCAGGAGCGGCGCATTGCCGAGGAACGCAAGGCGGCTGAAGAACGCCGGGTCGCCGAGGAGCGTCGGGTCGCCGAAGAACGCCGGATGGTGGAAGAACGCGCCCGTCGCGATGCAGCCGAACGTGCCCGCCGTGAAGCCGACGAGCGCCGCAGCGCAGAAGAACGCGCACGACGTGACGCGGAAGAGCGGGAACGCCGCGTTGCCGAAGAGCGCCGTCTCGCAGAAGAGCGTGCACGCAAGGAAGCCGAAGAGCGTGAGCGCCAGGTCGCCGAGGAGCGTCGGCTCGCGCAGGAGCGCACTCGCCGTGAACTCGACGAGCGCGCAAAGCGCATCGCCGAGGAGCGGGCTCGCCGTGTGGCGCAAGAGCAGGCACGCCTGGAAGCGGAAGAACGGGCCCGTCGGGCGGCTCAGGCGGCGCAGGAGCTCGCCCGACTCGAGGCCGAGGAGCGCGAGCGTCGGGCAGCGCAGGAACGTGCGCGTCGCGAAGCGGATGAGCGAGCAAAACGGGAAGCGGACGAGCGTACAAAGCGCGATGCGGATGAGCGTGCAAAACGCGCGGCGGCCGAACGCCAGGCTGCCGAGGATCGCGAGCGCCGTATCGCCGAGGAGCGTGCACGTCGTGATGCCGAGGACCGGGTGCGCCGCGATGCCGAAGAACGCGAGCGGCTTGCTGCGGCCGATCGAGAACGACGCGAAGCAGACGAGCGCGCGCGCCGTGCAGCCGCTGACGCTGAGCGACGCGCTGGCGACGGGCCGCGCACCGGAGTCAAGTACGCCCCGATCGATGCATCCAAGATCCGGGAGTTCTATCCGCTGATCTCACGGCGCAACCGTGAGCAGGGCACCGTGGTGGTCAAGGTCCTGGTCAAGGCCAATGGCACAGCCGGAGCGATCGAGATCAAGTCGGGCAGCGGTTTCACGCGGCTCGACAACGCGGCTATCCAGGCCGCGAAGTCCTTGCGCTTCGATCCGGCTACCGCCAGTGGCAAGCCTGTGGAAGAATGGGTACAGATTCCATTCGTTTTCAGGCTCAACGACTGACGGCGCGGCGAGCATGCCCGTTGCGGGGGCGCCTGAATGCCATGGCCACGTTCCCGCTGACAGCGAGCATTCATGAGCGTCCAGAAAATTGCGCCCGCCGCACTGCGCCTGACCATCGACCCGGCCACGCTGGGCTTTGCCGACACTGCTGAGCTGGCCGAGCTGCCGATGCTTTGGATCGGGCAGGAGCGCGCGCATCAGGCCGCCTGCTTCGGTCTGCAGATCGAGCATCCGGACTACAACTTGTTCGTGCTCGGCGAAACGGGTAGCGGTCGCACCGCGCTGCTGACGGATCTGATGAAATCCGAAGCAACGCGGCGGCCGATTCCGCCCGATCTCTGTTATCTGTATAACGTCGACTTCCCGGATCGGCCGCGCGCGCTGCGTATGCCCGCCGGACAGGGACGCATTCTTCGCCAGCGCATGGCGCAGTTCGCGAAGCTGCTCGAATCCGATATTCCGAAGCGCTTTCAGGGACCGGATTTTCGGACCGCCAGCGAGCGCATCGAGCTGGCTACCAGGGCGCTGGATGATGAAGCCTATGCGGAGCTGCGCAGCTATGCGCAGGATCATCGCTTCGAACTCGTCCGTGAGCAGAGCAATATGGTGTTCACACTGACGGGGCAGGACGGCAAGCCGTACACCGCCGAAACGCTGGCGGCGCTCGGGCATCAGCAGCGCGACGAACTCGAGCGTGCCGAGGCCGCGCTGCGCAAGGAGATTGCGCGCTATCTCGACAAGGTGCGCAACATCGAGCGCGAGCGTGCCGACCGTCTCGACCAGCTGCGCCGCCAGATTGTGCGCCCGATGCTGGAGCAGGAATTTCAGTCGATCCGCAGCGAGCTGCGCAAGCAGATCAAGGACAGTGTGAAGCTCGGCGGTTATTTCGATCAGGTGCGTGACGAGATACTCGACAATCTGGATCTGTTCGAGGATATCGACGAGGACGACGAAGTGATCCTCGAGGACCGCGCCGTGCTGCTGTCGCACCTGCGCGTGAATGTCGTGGTCGACAACCACGGCCGCGAGGGTGCCCCCGTCATTGTTGAAGAGAACCCGCTGATGCGCAATCTGTTCGGTGGCATCGACTACGCATCCGACAATGGCGCGATGGTTGCCGATTTTTTCGGCATTCGCGCCGGCAGCCTGTTGAAGGCGCACGGCGGTTTCCTGCTGCTGCATCTGCGCGATCTGATCGCCGACCCGCTGGTATGGGAGCGGCTGCGCCGTTTCATGCGCAGCGGCCGGCTGCAGGTCGAGGAGTCGGGCATTTTTTCGGTGCCTTTGCCCACCGTGTCACTGACGCCGGATCCGGTTGACGTGACCGTAAAAATCGTCCTGGTCGGGTCGGCGCGCGAGTATTACGCAGTCCAGGAGGCCGATCCCGAGTTTGCGCGGCGCTTTCGCTGCAAGGTGGACTTCGCCGAGAGTTTCCTCGCCACGCCGGAATCCCGCCGCGCGACGGCGATTTTCATTGGCCGCACCTGTCATGCCATGGGCTTGCCGCACTTTTCGGCAGCGGCTGTCGCGGCAGTGCTCGAAGAGTCGCACCGGCATACCCAGGATCAGGCGCGCCAGAGCGCCATCTTCGCGTTGTCGGAAGCGCTGGTGATCGAGAGCGCCGCAGTGGCGAGTGGCCGTGGCGCCTCGCTGGTGGATGCGGACGATGTGCTGAGTGCCCAGCGGGCGCGCGTCCATCGGGAGGATTACCTCGAGCAAAGGCTGCGCGAGACCCTTGCCGACCGCGAGCGACTGCTGGATGTGCGAGGTGAGAAACTCGGTCAGGTCAACGGCCTTACCGTCATGGACCTGGGTGACTATGCGTTCGGTTTCCCGGTACGCGTGACCGCGCGTACCTATGCCGGTGACGAGGGACTGATTAACATCGAGCGTGAAGTGGAGCTGTCCGGCCCGATTCACGACAAGGGCATGCTGATACTGCAGAGTTACTTGTCTTTTCTTTTCGCGCATATCGCGCCGTTGGCGCTGGAGGCTGCGGTGGTGTTCGAGCAGCAGTACAGCGGCGTCGAGGGTGACTCGGCCTCCTGCGCGGAGTTTTATGCGCTGCTGTCGAGCCTGGCGGATGTGCCTCTGCGACAGGGAATTGCAGTCACTGGCGCCGTCAATCAGAACGGCGAAATGATGCCGGTTGGCGGGATCAACGAGAAAATCGAGGGCTATTTCCGCGCCTGCGAGCTGCTTGGCCTCGACGGCGAGCAGGGAGTGCTGATCCCGTCGCGCAACCTGCGCCACCTGATGCTGGAGCAGCGCATCGTCGATGCTGTCGCCGACGGTCGTTTTCATATCCATGCCGCGGACCTCGTCAGCGATGGCATGGCCTTCCTGTGCGGACGGGATTTCGGCGTTGCCGGTCCGGGCGGATATCCGGCCGATAGTGTGCTCGGCCGGGCACAGCAGCGGCTGCAGGCATTCCGGCTCGCCTGCGAGACCTTGTCCGACGGTCAATCGCGCAGGATCTTCAGCACCACCGCATCGTCCAGATCTTCATAGCCGCAGGCGAGTGTCGCTTTCAGCACCTCAAGCGCATTGCTTGCCATCGCCATCGACTGGCCGGTCGGCTTGGCCATCGCGCAGCCGAGCGCGACGTCCTTGGTGAGGATGTGCGCATGCGCACGCGGTGCATAGTCATCCCGTAGCGCGCGCGTCATGCGGTCTTCCAGCATCATCGACTGCCCGCTCGATGCGCACATCAGCGCCAGGAGTTTGTCCTTGTCCAGACCGAGCTTCAGTCCAAGTGCGATCACTTCGGCGGCGCCGACCAGATTGATGCCGGCCGCAAGATTGTTGACCAGCTTGTAGCGGGCACCGTCGCCGATGCGCGCGCCGAGCCGGAAGATCTTGTCGGACAGCGCGTCGAGCACGGTCTGGTGCGCGGCGATAGTGGCGTCATCACCGGCCAGCATGATGCTCATGGTGCCGGCCTCGGCACGCGCGGGACCGCCCGAGATCGGCGCGTCCAGCATGGCCACGCCGAGTGAAGCCAGCCGGGCGGCAATGGCTTCGGTGTCCTCCGGCGCGATCGTCGAGCACAGCATCACGGTCTTGCCGCGCGCGGCACGGGCGACGCGCTCGTCGTCGCCGAACAGCACCGCGTCAATCTGCTTGGCATTCACGACGACGATGATGATCAGCTCAGCCGCCGTTGCCACGTCGGTGGCGGAGGCGCCGACCGGCATGCCGCGGGCGCGTGCCTTCGCCAGCGCCTCAGCGCGAATGTCGTAGACGCACAGCGGATATCCGTTGCGGTGCAGGTTGACGGCCATGGCCATGCCCATGGACCCGATGCCGATGAATCCAGTCGTCATAAATTCGTCTCACTCAGAGGGTCATGCAGACGGGCCGAAAGGTCGCCGTCGCGGGCCGCCAACTTACCTTGCCGGACCGTCGCCGGCAAGTAATGCCCCGGCATAGCGCGAAAGTAGTGCTAATCTTCAGCCCCGATTGGTCGCGACCCCCGGCGCTGGTGATGGAGAAAAGGCTTGCAAATCGATCAATTTTTTAGCATCGCGACGCCGGTGGCATGGGCTGGATAACTGTCATCTGGCTGATGATCGCAGCGGCCAGCGCGGCGCTGGCGGTGATCCATGCCTACGCCTGGGCCCGGCTTCCGCGCGCCCAGCAGCATGGCGCCTTCGTCATGTGCGCCGCCGGCGTGTCAATGGTCGCGCTGATCGAGCTGGCGATGATGCGTTCCGCCACACCCGAGGCCTTCGGTTATTTTCTCTGGCTGAATCATTTCCCGCTGTGGCTGGCGGCGGTGGGCAGCGTGCTGTTCGTCCGTACCCACATGAGGGCGGGACGCAACTCGCTGGCATGGTTCGCCGTCGGGCTGCGCACCCTGGCACTGGCAGTAAATGCGGTGTCGTCGCCGAACCTGAACTTCCGTGCGATTCATGCGGTGGAGCCGATGCAGGTGCTGGGCGAGACGGTCTACTTCGCACTCGGCACGCCGAACCCGCTGATCCTGATCGCGCTGGAGTCCGGTCTGGTACAGGTGTGGTTCATCATTGATGCGGCCATCGAAGTCTGGCGGCGTGGCGACCGGCGGCTGGCACTGACGGTCGGCGGTCTGCTGACTTTTTTCGTGCTGCTTGCCGTGCTCGGGTCGCTGCTGCGCGTCATGGGCATTTTCCATTTTCCGGCGGTGGTTACGCTCAGCTGTGTGCCCATTGTCGTTGCGCTGGGTTTCGAGGTTGGCCGTGAACTGGTGAAGTCGGTCGAGATGTCTGCGGCATTGAACGAGCGTCATGCGGAATTGCAGGAGTCCGAGGCCAGTCTGCAGCTGGCAGCTGACGCAGCGCAGGTGGCGCTGTGGAGCGTGAACAAGGCCAATGGCGAATTCTGGATGACTGCCCGGGCTGCCGGCATGTTCGGCTTCTCGGCGGAACATCGACTACGTGTCCATGATCTGCTGGACCGTATTCATCCCGACGACCGTCAGCGGGTGCGCACAGCGCTGTCATCGATTCGCAGCGGTCAGCAGGCGTCGGTGGAATACCGGGTCCGGCTGCCTGCCGGTGACGAGCGCTGGTATTCGTCGCTGGCTGGTTTGCAGCCGGCCGATCCGGGCGAGCCGGAGATCGTGACCGGCGTGACCATTGATATCACGGTGCGTCGCCACGCTGAAATGGAAAGCGAACGACGCCGCACGGAGCTCGAGCGGCTGGAGCGCGTCGTCAGCGCGAGCAAATTCTCCGCTGCAATGGCCCATGAGCTGGGCCAGCCGCTGGCTATCATCATGAGCAATGCCGAAGCGGCACAGCGCATGTTGCGACGTACCGCGCCGGATCTCGCGGAGTTGCGTGCCGTGTTTGCCGACATTGTAGCGGCAGATGAGCGGGCCGCCGCCGTGCTCGCCCAGCTGCGCGAACTGCCGGGGCAGGATGAGATCCGGGCCGCACTTTTTTCGCTCAAAGGGCTGGTCGATGAAGTGCTGGCGATGATGCAGGGCGACCTGGCGGAGCGCGGCGTCACCGTGACGACCGAATTCGCGCAGGATATTGCCGCCGTCGATGGCGACCGCATGCTGATCGGGCAGGTACTGCTCAACCTCGTCAGGAATGCGGCCGAGGCCATGTCGGCCAATGACGCTGCCGACCGCTTGCTGACCATCGACGCGGCCGTGGTCGATGGCATGGTCGACATTCGTGTCAGCGATGTCGGCATGGGTTTGCCGGCCGACCCGGAGCAGGTCTTCGAGGCCTTCTTCACGACCAAAGCCGACGGCCTGGGCGTGGGTCTTGCGATTTGCCGGTCGATCGTGAGCGCCCACGGCGGCTCGCTTACGGCGCAGGCAAACGGCCAGCGCGGTGCCTGTTTGGTGGTACGTCTCCCGCTGCGTCGTGAAGCTGCAGTCGCGACCGAGGCAGCGTCATGAACTGGGTGTTGCTGACCTGGCCGACGATGATGGCCGTCTGTCTGGTGTTCGCCGGCATTCATGCGCAGAACTGGCTGCGTTTGAAAGACCGTAACAGCGGCAGCTTTGCCGCCTTGTGCATCGTCGTGGCCCTGGTCGCGCTGACGGAACTGCTGATGATGCATGCGGCATCGACGCAGGCATATCTGCTGCTGTTGCGAAGCTTCTATCTGGCAGTCCAGGCCGGTTTTGTTGCGCTGGTCTGCTTCGTCTGGATCTATCTGAAAGCGGGGCGACGCTGGCTGGGTTGGACAGCGATCGCGATGCGCGGCGCGGTGACCGTGGGCGGAATGGTCTCGCCGAATACGCTGCATTTCCGCGAGCTGCAGGCCATGGAGTCGGCCAGCTTTCTCGGTGCGCCCGTGATGGTGCCGGTGGGAACGCAGAATCCCTGGCTGATACTCGCGGTCTTGTCCAATCTGGCGCTGGCGATATTCCTGCTCGACACGACCGTGACGATATGGCGGCAGCGCGGCGGCAGGCAAGCGCTCGCGCTCGGCTCGGCACTACTGTTTTTCGTGATGACCGGGCTGGCGATCTCAGCATTCGTCGGCTTCGGCGCCGTAAAAATGCCGCTGCATGTCACGTTGTCTTTCATTTCGATCATCGTGATCATGGGCGCGCAATTGAGTCAGGGTCTGATCAAGACGGTCAGACTGTCACGCCAACTCGCCGAAGCGGAGAACCGCCTGCTGGCGTCGCGACAGCGCTTGTCGCTGGCGGCGGAGGCCGCGAAAGTCGGTTTCTGGATGCTCGATCCGGCGACCATGCGCTTTCAGGGCACGCCATGGGCAATGCCCCTCTTTGCGCGCAACCAGGATCATCACCCCGAATTCACGGAATTGCTCGCTGCCATACATCCGGACGATCGCGAATTGGTGAGCAGGGCGCTCGCTGATGCGCTGCAGTCCAGCCAGCTGATCTCGGTGGAATATCGGATGCTCCTCGCAGATGGCCGAGTTCGCTGGAATCAGTCTGCCGGCGGCGGCACGTATGCGGGTTCGGGCGATGCCATGCGGTTGATGGGCGTGACCTTCGACATCACCGACCGCAAGCTGGCTGAGCAGAAAGTGAATCAGCAGCGCGAGAAGGCCGAGCATCTGTCACGCGTTGTTACCGTCAGCGGCCTCTCCGGTGTGCTGACGCATGAGCTCAGGCAGCCGCTGGCACGCATGCTCGATAGCGCGAAGCAGGCCCTGGCGAGCCTGCAGTTCCAGAGCGGCCAGGCCAGCGAGGCTGGCCAGCTCCAGTCTATCGAGGCCCACGTGGCGAACATCGTCGCCATCAACGATCGCGCCAGTCAGGTGATTGCTAAACTTCGCATGCTGCTGCGTCGCAGCGAGCCCCGTCCTGAGCGCCTGTCGCTGGCGGCGCTGGTGGAGGGTGTATTGTTATTCCTGCGTTCCGACCTCGAGCGCCGAGGCGTTCAGCTGGTCAAGCGGTTCGATCTGCCGATGCGGGAGATAGCGGCTGACCGGGTGCGGATGGAGCAGGTGGTCATCAATCTGATTGTCGCTGCCTGCGACGCGATGGCCGACAAGCCGCGCGCGCTGCGGCAGTTGTCGGTTGTGGTACGCGAGAGCGATGCCGGCGCGCTGATTGACGTATCGTGCCCGCTCGATCGTTCGCATTCTGCGATCCCTCGGGCGTCCGATGCCGTCAGCGCCCTGCGGCCGGCTTTCGCCGAGACAGGGCTGGCGATTTGCCGGGCCATTGTCGACTCGCACGGCGGGCGGATTGAAACAGAGTTGCCTGAACAGGGCGGTATCGCTTGGCAGGTGTGGCTGCCTTTCCCGGCGTCTGACAATTGAACGATTGAATAACGAGCATGAATAGAACCATTTTTCTGGTGGATGACGAGGCCGAACTGCGCAAGGCACTGAACCGGCTGTTGAGCAGTGAGGGCTTTTCGGTGCTCGAGTTCGCATCCGGCGATGCCTTTCTACAGGCGCTGCCGGTCAATGGCTCGGGCTGTGTGCTGCTCGATATCGCGATGTCCGGTACCGACGGGCTGGAAGTGCAGCGCCGTCTGCTCGAGCGCGGCTGCTCGTTGCCCATCATCTTCCTGACGGCGCAGGGGGGCATTCCCGAGAGCGTGCGGGCCGTCAAGGCGGGCGCAGTCGATTTTCTGGCCAAGCCGGTGAAGAGTGATGATTTGCTGCGCGCGGTGACGGCAGCCTTCGAGCAACTCGACCAGCAACGTGGCGAGGCGACGCAGCGTGAAATCCTGCGCGAACGGCTGGACCGGCTCACGCCGCGCGAGCGTGAGGTGTTTACTCAGGTGATCACGGGCCGCAAAAACAAGGTCATTGCCGATCGCATGGGCGTGACCGAGCAAACCGTCAAGGTGCATCGCGGCCGGGTGATGGAAAAGCTTGAGGTGGGGTCGCTCGCGGATCTGGTGAGAATGGCGGAGTTGCTGGGAGTGACACCGGCTGCCTGATCCCTTTTGTGTTTTCTGCAGGCTTATCTGCTGCCTAGCCTGTGCTTATGAAAAATTTTTTCATAAGTGAATTCAGACATTAATTTAAAAAATTATATTTTTTTAAATTAATGTCCTGCGATGAGTAAATTTTCTTTCCCGAAATGTGATTTCTCGTTAATCGCCTGGATCGCCGCTGCCACCGCGCTCAATTTTCCAGCATCGATCCCGCTGGAAATCTCCCTTCTGTATCGTCCTCTGCGTCTTTCCGCACGCGCCACTGAAACATCCGACAGTCAGGTCGTTTCATAGGAGGAAATTTACTTTTCTCCTTCATGCAGACATGCAGGCAGACCACCGAAGTGGCGCGCCACCATCTGCGGCTTCCCCCGGCTTTTCCTCGCACATCGATCTTCCCGTCATGCCGATCTGTCGCCTTACGCGCTCGCGAATGACTTCGGTCGCGTAGTGACTAATTGATTCAAATTGCCAATTCCAGATGGTTCGAAAAACTGGACCTAGTTAGAAAGTTCAATATTAACTTCCATGGATATTTTGGAGAATAAGCGCCGATTGCCGATTTAATTATTGTTTTTAAAAACATTATTCGAGGTAGACCCATGAATTTACTGGCCGCCGGTCCTGCGCTGATTTCCGAACAGTCTTTGTCATCGCTGCTTGTCTATGATGCCAGTGCGACGACGATCGAGGCGCTGGTCCGGCACAGCCATGTGGAAGCCGTGGGCCTGCAGCCGGACGACGAGCCCATTGCGGCCATCGGCAAACATCTGCGCCGTCAGCCGCGGGAACGCCTGCACATCGTCGCGCACGGCCAGAGGAATTTCATCGTCATCGGCACGACGGTGGTCACGCGCGAGTACCTGCTGAAACACGCGCAGGTACTGGGTGAGTGGCAGGTACGCGAGATCCTGCTGTGGAGCTGTAAGGTCGGTGCACACAGCGAGCTGGTGCAGTTGCTGTCGCTGCTGACCGGCGCCACCGTATACGCGAGTGACCGGCCGCTGGGCGCGACCGAGCAAGGCCCGAACTGGTCGCTGGGTGGGATCGAAGGTCAGGACTGGCTACCGTTCCAGACCGAGGCGGCGCACAGCTGGCCACATCAGCTGGTCAGCCTGTTATTCAATGCGCATGCGTATGTCGCAGAGAATGCCAAAGCCCTCGGTAGCGGTCTCGCCGGACTGGAAGACAATGCGCTGAAGCTCATCGCCGACGTTAATGTCAACGCTGTCAAGTACCTGTTCGTGTCAAACCCGCCGGATGCGCCGGTTTACTCGGGCAACAACGTCCAAGGTACCTTGTATGGCATCAATGCCAACGGGGAGGTTGTCGAATCTTTCTTCGGGGAGATCAGCCGACTGGTGAAGTCAGGCTCAACGGTTCAGGCGGCCCAGTTTTATGTCTATCCTTCGGGCACCAACACGACGGGCGCGGCCAAGACCATCCTGATTGACTTCGGTATTGCACCGGCCGGCACGTTTGCCGTCGGCAAATCGATCGGCACCAGCTCGGACCCGGTGTCCTCGGCGCTGAACAGCCTGCTGCCGGCGTCCACAGCACCTCTGGCACAGGCTGACAATGGCGATGTGCAGCTGCTGTCCTGCGCGAACGAAAGTGATGTACTTGAAAGTGCCGCCCCCACAGGTAACGTCATTACTGGCGCGAGTGCCACAGGAACCGCTTCGACACCCGACAGCGGCTATTCGAGTTCTTTCTATATCAATACCGCCCCCAACCCGGACATGCTCGCGTCGACGGTCAGCGGCATTGTCGTCTCCAACATCAAGAGCGATAGCACCGGCAGCCTGGCGCTGGTGGCCAGCGGCAGCACGGCAGCCAGTGGTGCCACGACGATCCAGGGAAAATACGGCGTCCTCAGCATCGGTGCGGATGGCAGCTACAGCTATGACGTGAATGACGCACATCCGGATCTAGTGGCGCTGGGTGCCGGGGCTTCGATCAATGAAGTATTTACCTACACGATCAGCCAGCCGAACACGGGGCTGTCCTCATCCAGCCAGCTCACCCTCCGGATCGATGGCGGCAATGATGATCCCACGGCCAACAATGACTTTGTCTTTTTGAACGAAGGTGCCGCCGCCAAGCCGGCGACGCTGATCACCACGACCAGTTTGTCGGGCAGTCTGCTGCTCAATGACCGTGACCCGGATACCGGCGACACGCTGACAATTTCGCGCGCCGAGAAGGCGGATTCGACGGCCGATGAGACCTTCAGTGCGAGTGTGGTACCGGTGACGTCGACCGGCATGGCCAGCTTCGCGCGGAACATTGAATACACCTATTCCAAGGTGACGTCCGGTACCGCATGGGGTGGCACTGCCGGACAAGAGGTCTTCATTCTCAAGGGTACGACCTGGATCAGTACCGGGCTCTACGTCGATACCGTCACAACAGGCAATCCGAAGACAATATCGTTCAAGACCAGTTCGGCCGCAGTTTCCGGAACCTCTCCCGGCTACCTGAATTTTGCTACCGGCGATCAATTGAGCTTTGGTACGGGAGGAACAAACTCGGGAACGGTCGGTGGCGTGGACGCGACGACGGTCAGCAGCACGAAATTCGCGCTCACCGGGACCGGAAGCACGCCGACAACGGGCAGTACAGTGTCCGGCGAGGGCATCCCTTCGAATACCACGGCGACCGTGACGACGGTCGCTGGGGTGGGCACCTACGTCACCTTGAACCAGGCAGCTTCGCTCGGAGCGACCGGCAGCACCTTAGGCAGTGGTGAGTCGCTCAGCTTCATCAGCGGTGCCATCAATGGTCAGTATGGCTATCTGAACCTCAAGAGTGATGGCAGCTATTCTTATGTGCTGACCGCCGACATTCCGTCGAACACCACCGTCAACGAATACTTCACCTACGAGGTGAAAGACGGATCGAACTGCACGGACACGGCGGTTCTGCATATTCAGATCGATGGCGACAAGATTGCGCCGCCGACGCCGGCTGAAAAGACGCTGGAGGCTGCGGAGCTGGGCAGCGCCGGGGCCGTCGACGGAACCAACATCGGTTCGACCGACCCGGTTACCGGAGCGGATATTGCGCTGGGGACCGGTGAGTATGTCAGTACGGTGTTTTCTGCACACGACAGTGCGACGACGGTGACCGTCGGAACGACGGCAGGAACAGCCACGGATCAGCGAGTGACGGGCCAGTATGGCACGCTCATCATCAATGCAGACGGTAGCTGGTCTTATGAAGTCAATAACGATAATCCGACAGTCAACGCGCTGCTTGATGGTACGGACAGCGTCACCGATACCTTCCAGTACCGGGTAAAAAACAGTGCCACTCCGCCGGCGGATGCGCTGGCCACCATCACGGTGAAAGTGACCGGTTCAAACGATGGTCCGGTGGCGACCAATGACACCGGAACGGCGATCGAGGCGGGTGGCCTGGCGAACGCCACCGCCGGGGCGGACGCCTCCGGCAAACTGTTCGTCAACGACACGGATGTGGATGCCGGCGATACGCTGAGCCTGAACGGACTGGGCGTGACTGAAGCAAGCGCGTTGGGCACCGTCGACGCCAATGGCGAATACGCCGTCGCCGGTAGTCATGGCACCTTGTACGTCAAGGCCGATGGCAGCTGGCGCTATGAAGTGGATGACGCTGATCCGGCCGTTGATGCCTTGGCCCGGGGCGAGACGCTTCCCGATGTGTTCAAGTATGCGGTCAAGGACGCGTTCGGCGCCTCGTCCATCGCCACGCTGACGGTCACGATTCAAGGTGTGCAGGATCAGATTGTCGTCAACAGCGTCACGGTCAATGAGGGATCAGAGTACGCGGTATTTACCGTCACGGGCGCAGCCGGGCAGGAAGTCATGCTCAAGCTCGACACCACCGGTGCCGGTGTTGAAGAAGCGACGCTGGGCGCCGGTGGCGATGTCGGTCTGGCGACGGGCACCAGTCTCGAATATCTGGACGGAACCACGTGGAAACCCTATCCGACCGATGGCAGCCTGGTCGCGCTGGATGGTGGCGGGGAGCTGCTAGTCCGCACCAAGATCAATACGGACAGCGCGTATGAGGGCAAGGAATCCTTCCTGCTGTATGTGACCTCTGCCGACGGAAGCCTGATCGACGGTACCGGCACCAGCGTGGGTACCGGGACGATTGTCGATGACGGTACCGGTGACCTCTACACTTTCGACGAGACCACCGGGCTGCCTTCGCTCGACACCACGACACCGAAGGACGACGACCGGGCCATCACGGTCACCGGCGGCACCGTCAACGAGGCCTCGCCGTGGGCGGTCTTCACGGTCGAAGCGACCAAGGGTCAGACACTGACGCTGGATGTGCTCGACGAAGCCAGCGGCAGCAAGGCAGCCACGGGCGATGACGGCGACGCCGACAGCGCCGATGGCAATGCCAGCGGCGATGCACTGGATGCCGCCAATATCTACTACTCGCTGGACAACGGCGCGACCTGGGTCCTGTACAACGGCGGCACGATCACGACGGGTGACTATCCGGTGCTGGTGTCGGTAGACATCAGCAACGAGACCGACAGCGTGTACGAGGG